>FWPV01000531.1_pt1 | contig 119588 bp, 128 predicted proteins | sample 2228371 | NCBI WGS metagenome assembly FWPV01 (sample SAMEA103939776, study PRJEB20133) | metagenome | reverse complement strand
ATCACCGCCGACGGCAGCGCCGGCCGCTCCGACGCCAAGGCGAGCGGCAGCCGCGCCGCCGACCAACGCCCCGCCTGCGGCGAGCGCGGTGCCAGCCGCTGCGCCCGCGCCGAGTTGCGGCCCGCCCGAGACGATGCCGTTGGCGATGCCGGGGCCGAAGATGGCGAGGCCGAGCAGCGACAAAGCGGCGAGCGCGATCGCCATCACCTGATTGATGTCGGGCCCGGTGCCCAGGCTCGCGTTCGTGAACTGATTGAACAGCGTCGTGCCGATGCCGGTGATGACGGCGAGCACCAGCACCTTGATGCCGGTCGAGACGACATGGCCCAGCACACGCTCGGCCATGAAGGCGGTCTTGTTGAAGAAAGCGAACGGCAGCAGCACGAAGCCCGCCAGCGTCACCAGCTTGAACTCGATCAGGGTGATGAAGATCTGCACCGCGATGATGAAGAAGGCGAGCACCACGATCACCCAGGCGAGCAGCAACACGATGATGAGAGCCAGGTTCGAGAACACGGCCCAAAGGTTGGAGAACTGACCTGCGGCATCCAGGAGCGGCTTGCCGGCCTGAAGGCCGGTGGCCGCAATCGTGCCCGGCTTCATGAAATCGGCGATCGACATCGCGCTGCCACTTGCCTTGAGACCGAGCCCGGCAAAGGACTGGAACACGATGTTGGCGAGGTTGGAGAAATTGCCGATGATGAAGGCGAAGGTGCCGATATACAGGGTCTTCTTGACGAGGCGTTGCAACACATCCTCATCCGCGCCCCAGGCCCAGAACAGGCCGGCCAGCGTCACGTCGATCGCGATCAGCGTGGTCGAGAGGAAGCTGATTTCACCGCCGAGCAGCCCAAATCCGCTGTCGATGTAGGTGGTGAAGACGCCCAGGAACGTGTCGATGACGCCGGTGTCGTTCATGGCGCGCTATTCTCCACGGGAGGCGCCGTGCCCGCGCCATTCCCCGCTTCGGGAGCGGGCTGACGGAAAAAGCGGCGGTGGTTCTCAGCCCATGCCGCCTCACAGCCGGCATCGGGCATGGTGAGCGTCGAGCAGCGGTCGAGTTCCCGCGCGAGCCGGTCATGGCGCACATCCTCGCGCACAGCGACGGGCGGCGACGGCGCGGACTCGGGCTGGTGCGTGGCGGCGACGATCGCCACCGTCATCATCATGCCCGCGACCGCGGCAACGCCCGCGATTTTAACCGTGCGTGAGGAAGCGTGCAGCACAAGGTCCGCCTCAATTGCCCATGAAGCGGCGGAACCGCTCGCGGCCCTCGGCCTCCTCGGCGGTGTGCCGCGCCGCTTCGAGCGCCTGGGCGCGGCCCTGCGCGGCAACGGCGGCGGTGAGATCAGCAAGCTGTTGCGACTGTAGCGCGAGAAGCTGATTGCCCGCCTGGGTGGCCTGAAGCGCGCCGGTTGCCGACTGGCTGGCCGAGACAAGCCCGTCCATCGTCGTGCGCGCGCCGTCGATGTTGCCGACGACGCCGGCCTGGACCTTCAGCGCATCCTCGAACGCCCCGACGCTATCTTCCCAGCGCGCATTGGCATTGGCGACCATCTGCGCCTGCGTGCCGGTCAGCGCCGAGCCGGTATAGCGGCCGGTAAACACCTGTTGGACGTTCTGGACGTCGTAGGCGATGCGCTGGGCCTGCCCGAGTAGCTGCTGCGTGCGCTGCACCTGTTGCTGCAACTGCTGGAGCGAGCTGAACGGCAGCGACGCTAGATTGCGCGCCTCGTTGATGAGGCTGGTCGCCTGCTGCTGTATTTGCTGGATCTGGTTGTTGATCTGCTGGAGCGACCGGGCGGCGGTCAGCACGTTCTGCGCATAGTTTGTGGGATCATAGACGATCCCGCCGAACTGCGCGTAGGCCGGCGTCGCCGCGGTGATGCCGATGACGCCCGACATGGTGAGAACGCCGGCCAGGATGGCGCGGCGCAGATAAGCGGTTTTCATAGCGGTAACTCCTGCTGGGGTTGAGGATTGGATTCGGGGAGAAGCTCGATCGCCCAGGCGCAGCCGCGATGGCGCAGCCACTCGGCCGCGAACGCGGATGCCCCGTGGGTTGCGATGATCTCGGCGATGGCGAGTTGGTCGGTCTTCGACGACGCGGCGGCGAAGGCCAGCGCGACCTCGCCCAAGCCCAGCTCGAACAGCCGGTTGCCGCGCCGCGATTGGCAATAATAGTCGCGCTTGGGTGTCGCCCGGCTGAGGATTTCGATCTGGCGGGCATTGAGGCCGAACCGCTCGTAGATGGCCGCGATCTGCGGCTCGGCCGCGCGTTCGTTCGGCAGGAAGATGCGCGTCGGGCAGCTCTCGATGATGGCCGGCGCGATGTCGCTCGTCTCGATGTCGGCAAGGCTCTGCGTGGCGAAGATGACGCTGGCGTTCTTCTTGCGCAGCGTCTTCAGCCACTCGCGGAGCTGCGCGGCGAAGTCGGGGCTGTCGAGAACCAGCCAGCCCTCGTCGATGATGATGAGCGTGGGTGAGCCGTCCAGTCGGTCGCCGATCCGGTGGAAGAGATAGGACAGCACCGCGGCGGCCGATCCAGCGCCGACCAGGCCCTCCGTCTCGAAGGCTTGCACGTCGGCTATGCCGATGCGCTCAGCCTCGGCGTCGAGGAGCCGTCCCCACGTCCCGCCGATGCAATAGGGTGCGAGCGCCTGCTTGAGCTGCTGGCTTTGAAGCAGCACGGCGAGGCCGGTCAGCGTCCGCTCCGCAACCGGCGCGGACGCCAGCGAGCCGAGCGCGGACCACAGATGCTCCTTGGCCTGCGGATCGACCGCCACGCCTTCGCTGGTCAGTATCGCCGCCAGCCATTCCGCCGCCCAGGCGCGCTCTGCGGACTCGTCGATCCGGGCGAGCGGCTGGAGCTGCACACCGTCGCCGGCCTCGTCGGCGAGCATCCCGCCGAGATCCTGCCAGTCGCCGCCCATGCTGAGCGCGGCGGCGCGGATGCTGCCGCCGAAGTCGAAGGCGAAGACCTGGCCCTTCTCGTAGCGGCGGAACTGCATCGCCATGAGTGCGAGCAGGACGCTCTTGCCGGCGCCGGTCGGGCCAACGATCAGCGTGTGGCCGACGTCGCCGACGTGAAGGGAAAACCGGAACGGGGTCGAGCCTTCGGTCTTGCCATAGAGCAAGGGGGGCGCACCGAAATGCTCGTCCCGTTCCGGCCCCGCCCATACTGCTGACAGGGGGATCAGGTGGGCGAGATTGATGGTGGAGATCGGGGGTTGCCGGACATTGGCGTAGGTGTGGCCGGGGAGTGAGCCGAGCCACGCTTCAACCGCGTTCATGCCCTCGGGGATGACGGTGAAGTCTCGGCCCTGGATGACCTTCTCGACCAGCCGCAGCTTCTCGGCGGCGATGGCGGGGTCGCGGTCCCATACCGTCACCGTCGCGGTGACATAGGCCATGCCGGCATAATCGGCGCCCAGCTCCTGCAGGGCGGTGTCGGCGTCGGCGGCTTTGTTCGAGGCGTCGCTATCGAGCAACGTGGACGCCTCGTTGGTCATCACCTCTTTCAGGATGGCGGCAACGCTTTTGCGCTTGGCGAACCACTGGCGGCGGATGCGCGTGAGCAGCTTCGTCGCGTCGGTCTTGTCGAGCATGATCGCGCGGGTCGACCAGCGATAGGAAAATGCCAGCCGGTTCAGCTCGTCGAGCAGGCCGGGAAAGGTGACGCTCGGGAACCCCGTGACGGTCAGCGTGCGGAGATGATGGTCGCCGAGCTTCGGTTCGAGCCCACCGGTCAGCGGCTCGTCGGCGAGCAGCGCATCGAGGTGCATTGGCGTTTCCGGCACGCGAACGCGCTGGCGCCGGGTCGAGATCGTGCTGTGCAGATAGGTCAGCGTCTCGCTGTCACCGAGCCAGCGAACTTCGGGGACGAAGCCCTCGACCAGATTGAGCACGCGATCGCTGCGATCGGTAAAGCTCTTGAGCAGCTCCCACGGATCGGCGCCGGTGGTGGACCGGCCCTCGTAAAGCCAGCCTTCGGCGCGGGCGGCTTCCTCGGCCGGCGGCATCCATAGCAGCGTGAGATAATAGGCGCTCTCGAAATGGGCGCCTTCCTCGCGAAACTGTTCGCGCCGCTCCATATCGACCAGTGCCGAGACCGGATCAGGGAACGCGGCATCTGGATAGTCCAGCGCGGGCGTGCGCTGCGCTTCGACGAATATGGCCCAGCCCGAGCCGAGCCGGCGGAGCGAACTGTTCAGCCGGGCGCTCGTCGCGACCAGCTCGGCCGGCGTGGCGCTGTCGAGATCGGGGCCACGAAATCGGGCGGTGCGCTGGAACGATCCGTCCTTGTTGAGCACAACCCCCTCGGCGATCAGCGCGGCCCAGGGCAGGAAGTCGGCGAGGTGCGCCGCCTTGTGGCGGTATTCGCGCAAGCTCATCATGACTGCATCCATGTCGGAAAGCGGAGGTGGCGCCGGGCCACATCCACGAATTGCGGGTCGCGCCGCGCCGCCCAGACCGAGATCGCGTGGCCGATGGCCCAGATGACCAGGCCCGCGACCCAGAGCCGCAGGCCGAGACCGATCGCGCCCGCCAGCGTGCCATTGACGATGGCGAGCGAGCGGGGAGCACCGGCGAGCAGGATGGGCTCGGTCAGCGCCCGGTGAACCGGCGCATAGTAGCCGGAGATCGGCTCGCCGGCCTCCATCAGACTAGTGCTCCGCCGCCGAACGAGAAGAACGACAGGAAGAAGCTCGACGCGGCGAAGGCGATCGATAGCCCGAACACGATCTGGATGAGCTTGCGCGCGCCACCAGACGTATCACCGAATGCGAGCGTCAGTCCGGTGATGATGATGATCAGCACCGCGATGATCTTCGCGACCGGCCCCTCGATGCTTTCGAGGATCGACTGGAGCGGCGCTTCCCACGGCATCGACGATCCCGACGCATGGGCGGGAACGGCGAAGGTCAGCGCGAGCAGGCTGGCCGAAGCGGTGAGCATGGCGCGACGTGCGCCAGACGTAAGAGCATGGATCATGGGAGGTCTCCTGGCTGGGTTGGGGAAAGCGGGGTGAGGCGGTAGTCGCCGGTGGCGGGGTCGAGTCCGTCGACGCGGGCCAGCTCGGCGAGCCGGCGGCCGTGCCCGTCGCGGATCAGCACGGCGATCAGGTCGATGGTCTCGGCCAGCAGCGCGCGCGGGACGGTGACCACCGCCTCCTGAATGAGTTGTTCCATCCGGCGCAGTGCGCCGAGCGCGGTCCCGGCGTGGATGGTGCCGATGCCGCCGGGATGGCCGGTGCCCCAGGCTTTGAGAAGATCGAGCGCCTCAGCGCCGCGCACCTCGCCGATGGGAATGCGGTCAGGGCGCAGGCGCAGTGAGGACCGCACGAGATCGGACAGCGAGACGACGCCATCCTTCGTCCGCATGGCGACGAGGTTGGGCGCAGCGCATTGCAGCTCGCGCGTATCCTCGATCAGCACGATACGATCGGTGGTCTTCGCCACCTCGGCCAGCAGCGCGTTGACCAGCGTGGTTTTGCCGCTGCCGGTCCCGCCCGCGACGAGGATGTTGGCGCGCGTCTCTACGCCCTGGCGCAGCGCCTCGGCGTGCGCGGCCGACATGATGCCGGCCGCCGCATAGTCGCCCAGCGTGAACACCGCGACCGCGGGCTTGCGGATCGCGAAGGCCGGCGCGGCGACGACGGGTGGTAACAGCCCCTCGAACCGTTCGCCGCCTTCAGGCAGCTCGGCCGAGACGCGTGGGGACCGGGCGTGAACCTCGACGCCGACATGATGCGCGACCAGACGCACGATGCGCTCGCCGTCCGCGGCGGCCAGCGTCATGTCGGTGTCGCTGATCCCTTCGCCGAGCCGATCGAGCCACAGCCGGCCATCGGGGTTCAGCATCACCTCAATGACGGCCGGATCGTCGAGCCAAGCCGCGATCGATGGCCCGAGCGCCGTACGCAACATCCGCGCGCCGCGCATGCTGGCTTCGGATCGGATCGGTTGGACGGTCAAGGATCAGCCCCTGAATTGGGCCGGGCGAACCGCCGCCCGGCGTCAGGGGCACATCAAGAGAGACAGGAAAGGTCGGGATTCAACAAGGAAATGCAGGCGTCGTAGTCTGGCGAAGAAAGACAGGGAGCAGCGTAGGCGGCTCAGCCGTCCTGGGACGGAAAGTCCTCGCCAATCTCCTGCCGGACCTTCGGTCCCTTCGCGAGTCGGTGGCCGAGCGCCGTCATGAAGGCATCGTAACGGTCGTTCCCCAAGCGGCGCATGGCATCGCGCTCGGCCTCAGGCGGCGGGGGCGTGTTCGACAGCCAGAAGCGCACGAACAGCGCGATCATCTCGACATCTATCCCGACATCGCGCTCAAGCCGGGTCAGGCGCCGGTCAATCCGATCAAGCCGCTTGGCAATAGCCGCTTCGCGCTGCTCATCGGCGTCGGGTGACAAGAACGACGCGATAGCCGCCTCAGCGACCAGCGAGCGCGACTTGCCCCTGCGGTCAGCATAGGCCGCGAGCGACTGCATCAGCTCCGGATCGAGATAGACCGAGAATGGGGTCTTGGTCGTCATAGCTCGATGCCGTCGCCGGGATCGAGCGAGGCCTGCCGCGCCGCGCCCTGCATTTGGCGACGCGCCGCCGCCTGCCGCGCGGCGTCAGTGTCGGGGTCCGGTTCGTCCAGCTCGAACTCATTGGCGGGCGCGGGCCTGGGCTGCGGTGCGATGTCGATATGCCGTTCCAAGTCGGGCTGCCGGCGCAGCCCGGCGTTTTCATCATCCTCATCCTCGCTCACGGCCTCGCGCGCCTGGTCCTGCCGCGGCAGTTCGGCTGGCGGGGGCGCGGCGAGCGGCGGGAGGGCGCTCCAGTCGTCGGGCCGCGCTCGGCTTCGTCCGACGCTCAGGTCCGGCGGCGACAGCACCCGTTCGGTGAAGCGCCGATCCTTGAAGTAGCGCACCTTCTTGGCGCGGATCGGCGGCACGCCGGCCACCATGACGATCTCGTCGTCGGGCGGAAGCTGCATCACCTCGCCGGGGGTCAGGAGCTGGCGGGCGGTTTCGGAGCGCGAGACCATCAGATGGCCGAGCCAGGGCGAGAGCCGGTGCCCTGCATAATTCTTCATCGCCCGCATCTCGGTGGCGGTGCCGAGCGCGTCCGACACGCGCTTGGCGGTGCGCTCGTCATTGGTGGCGAACGATACGCGCACATGGCAGTTGTCGAGGATCGCATTGTTCGGGCCATACGCCCTCTCGATCTGGTTGAGGCTTTGGGCAATCAGGAACGCCTTCAGGCCGTAGCCGGCCATGAAGGCCAGGGCGGACTCGAAGAAGTCGAGGCGCCCCAGCGCCGGAAACTCGTCGAGCATCAGGAGCACGCGGTGGCGGCTCTGCTTCGGGGTCAGTTCCTCGGTGAGCCGGCGTCCGATCTGGTTGAGGATGAGGCGGATGAGCGGCTTGGTGCGGGATATGTCACTCGGCGGAACGACAAGATAGAGCGTGACCGGCCGCTCCCCCTCGACCAGATCCGCTATGCGCCATTCGCAGGCCCGCGTAACCTGCGCGACGACGGGATCGCGATAGAGGCCCAGGAACGACATGGCGGTGGACAGCACGCCCGATCGCTCGTTGGCCGACTTGTTCAGCAGTTCGCGTGCGGCACTGGCGACGACGGGATGGACGCCGGCCTCGCCGAGATGCGGCGTGGTCATCATGGCGGATAATGTCGACTCGATCGGCTGGCGCGGGTCGGATAGGAAGGCTGCCACGCCCGCTAGCGTCTTGTCCTCGCCGGCATACAGCACATGAAGGATCGCGCCGACCAGCAGCGCATGCGAGGTTTTTTCCCAGTGGTTGCGTTTCTCGAGACTGCCTTCCGGGTCCACCAGCACGTCGGCGACGTTCTGCACGTCGCGCACCTCCCAGGCGCCCTTGCGGATTTCGAGGAGGGGATTGTAGGCGGCGGATAGCGGGTTGGTCGGATCGAACAGCAGCACCCGTGCGTGGCGGGCACGAAAGCCAGCGGTGAGCTGCCAGTTCTCGCCCTTGATGTCATGCACGATCGCCGAGCTCGGCCAACTGAGCAGGGTCGGCACGACCAGGCCGACGCCCTTGCCACTGCGTGTCGGCGCGAAACACAAGACATGCTCCGGCCCATCGTGCCGGAGATAATCGGTTCCGAGCCGCCCGAGCATGACGCCGTTCGGCCCAAGCAAGCCCGCGGAGCGAACCTCGCTCGCTTCCGCCCAGCGCGCGGATCCATAAGTCTGGGCGTTCTTCAGTTCGCGCGCGCGCCATACCGACATGCCGATCGCGACGGCGATCGACGCGAACCCGCCCGACGCGGCGATGAACGCGCCCTTCTCGAAGATGCGCGGCGCGTAGGCGTCGAACGAAAACCACCACCAGAAGAAGGCCGGCGGCGGATAGACGGGATAGCCCAGCGTCACGAACCACGGGCGGCCCAGCTCGGGCTGATAGGCGAGCGCGGCCGCAGTCCATTGCGTCGCGCCCCACACCCCGGCGAGCACGACCAAAAAGACGATGATGATCTGACCCCACAGAATCTTGGTCGCGGACATGGGCTATCTCCTTTGACGGTTCACAGGCCGAGGCCCCGGCCGCGCCCGAACGACCAGTCGACGCCGCCATTGCTCCGCATGACGCCGGAGATGTGCTTGCCGATCTGGCGGTCGAGCGAGGGGGACCAGGGCACGAGCTGGAAGCCCAGCCCATCGTCGATCATCGCGAAGCGACCCGAGGCGAGCGTCAGACGCTGGCGCACGGTGCCGGCGACATATTCGCCCATCTTGGACGGCGTGTGCGGCAAGCCGATTTCGGCCGACAGATCCTTGGCGACCATATCCAGCTCGCGCCGCTGGAGCGTGTCGAGCAGGCCGCGCGCGAAGATGATGCGCTGGCCCTGCCGCCGCGCCAGCCCTTCGTCGGCGAGATGTTCGGCGCGCGCCTCCATCGCGGCGCGCACTTCGGTGCCGAAGCCGCCGCCCAGATCGCGGCCGTCGCTCGACAGGTTGCGCCGGTCGAGCCAGGTCGCGCCCCGCGCGCGGACTTGCGCGGACAGGTCCATGTCCGATCGCACCGCGAGCGCGACCCGCTGCCGGCCCTTGCGGTCCTCGAAATGGCGCAGCTCGACGATCGCGCCGGGCTTGCAATCGCCGGTCGCCTCGATGTCGGGAAAGCGGATATGGTGGGTGCGTCCGTCGACGCCGTCGACGATCGCATAGGCGCCGCCGGTCAGCTCGTCATGCAGGCCGCGATCGACCAGCTTCCCGATCACGGGCTGGGCCGGATCGGCGTCGAGCACATAATTGGCAGCGCCCCGATCGATGCCGCGCTCGCTCATCGCCTTGTGCATCCGCTTGATGATGTCGTCGCGCTCGCCCAGCGCGCGCAGGGCTCCTTGCGCGTCGGCCGCGATGGTCCATTGGCCCGGCCCAATTTCGGTGGCGAGGCCGAGCCGCTCCAGCTTGCGCAGCCGTCCCATCCTGAGCGCATGGTCGCCGTCCGGCCGGACGCCGGGCTCGGGCGCCATGTCGATCAGGCCGTCGCGCTGCATCGTGCGCGACAGGTCGCGGTCGATCTCTGTCCAGCGCTCGGCCTCGACCTGCCGCTCCAGTGACTGGCGGATGTCGAGGTCGCTGCGCAGACCCAGCTCGCGCGTGACGATATCGCGCGCCGTCGCCCGCATTCCCTCGCCGATATAATCGCGCGAGATGACGAGGTTCTGCCCATCCTCGCCGATACCGCGCACGATGATATGGACGTGGGGGTTGTCGGTGTTCCAATGCTCGACGGCTCGCCAGTCGAGCCGGGCGCCGAGGTCGGCTTCCATTCGCGTCATCAACTCGCGGGTAAAGCCCTTGAGGTCGCCCATCTCGGGCGCATCCTCCGGCGAGACGATGAAGCGGAAATGGTGGCGGTCGTTTTCGCACGCCGCAGCGAACGCATTGCGGTCGAGGCCCTCGGCCTCCGCGCCGAACAGCACGCCCCGTTCGCCATCGCGGGTGACGCCATCGCGTTGCAGATAATTGAGGTGGGCGGCGAGCGAGGCGCGACCGCCATGCCGGACGACACGCGCCTTGACGACAACCTGCCGTGAGCGGTGGCCGAGCCGGTGGGTAGCGCGCAGGCTGGCGACCCGCCCGCGCCCGAAGGTCGAGCGGCCAGGGGCGACGATCCGGCCCCGCCGCGAGACATGGCCGCCGGCCCGTTGCGCGGCCGCGAGCGCCTGGACGATGATCGGCAGCGCGCGCTGGCCTCCCTTCGAACGGATGCGGCCAGGCCGGATGCGGAAATCATCGTCGCCGCTCATGGCGCGAAGCGCCGCACTGTGCGGAAAATCCTCGCGGCGGCTGGCGTTCGGCCAGCGCCGCACAGTGCGGGATTTCCGCACACATTGCGCAGCAATGCCCAAAAGCCTTGAGAATCAAGGCTACGACCGGGGCAAAATGGCTTCGCACATTGCCGCCCTTTATCTTGCCCTCGACCTTCCCCCTGCCAAAACCCAACCCTGCTCCCTTCCGGCGCTACGAAAGGCTGCGCGGGAAACCGCCCGAGCGCGCGACAGCCGCTCATTGCGGACGCCGCCCGGAAAGCGGGACGAACAGGCGGCTGGAGGGCGGCGGAGCAGCGCTCATGGCAAGCTCGGCGCGATCGTCCGCCTGCCCATCGGATGGAGTCCGGTTGGCAGATGGCAGCGTCGGCGAAAGCGCGTCCGGCCGTGCCGCGAACAGCGCGGCGCGACGCCAGGCGAACGGATCGGATGGCGGCGCGACGGCTAGCTGTGTGTCGTCCGGGCCGCCGGTGATCGATGCCAGCTTTGCGAGATAGGCGCGCGTCTCGGCGGGTAACGGCCGGCCGCGCGAAAGATACTCGTCATAGCGGCCCGGTCCCGCATTATAGGCTGCAAGCATCGCCGTCGCGTTGCCGTAGCGGTCGAACATCGCGCGCAGATAGGCCGCGCCCGCCATGATGTTGTCGCGCACGTCATAGGGATCGGAACCTAGCCCATAGCGTGCTCGCGTGCCGGCCCAGGTCGCGGGCATAATCTGCATCAGGCCCATCGCGCCGGCCGTCGAAATCGCGCGGCCGTCGCCGTTGCTTTCGACGCGCATGACCGCCCAAATCCACGCCTCCGGGATACCGAAGCGCTGCGACGCTTCGGTGACATGCGCAGCATAAGGGTGACTCGCCGTCGCGCGGGCGGCGGGCACGTCCTGCGCCAGCGCTGCGCCAAATCCCAGAGCGGACGATGGCAGCAGGAGGACCGTCAGCCTGACAGCCAACCCGATCCCGCACCGCCGCCAGCCTGCCAGCGTGCTCGCGCCGATCAAGGGTGCGCGCGAAGCGCCGGCCGGGGGCCGCCCTTGACCTTCACTGCGCGCGCCGGCCGGCCTGCGACCGAGCGGGACGAAGGGATGAGACGCCTTTTCCGCGAACAAGGGGATGACCGGGAAGGGCACCGATCAGCTCCGCTCTTCGCGTGGCCGCGGACGCTTCCACGACAGCCTGAGCGTCCGCCCCTCGTCATCGGCGCGGAACAACACCGGCCGAAACGGTGCCGGGAAAAGCGGGCTGTCAATCTCCAACGCGATGTAGTCGCCCGCGCGCTCGCCGACGCGTTTCCATCCGCCGCCGACATCGGGGCCGTCCTCGTTGTCGAGGTGAACGCGGTAATCGGGTACTTGCTCGGCGTCGCTCTGATCGAGCGCGACAAGCACGATTTGCTCGTTGATGCCGAACAGCCGGGCGCGGCCGGTATAACCGCTGGCGGTGGATTCAAAGACGTTCGTTTGCATGGCCGATCTCCTTGGCTTCGGCGGTGGAAGACGAATGGGACGGCGCGCGCAGCCAGAGCGGCGTCGCGCGTCCGATGACTGCGGAGGCCGGCAGCGGCCCGAAGTAGCGGCCGTCCAGACTGTCAGGCACGGCGGGATTGAGCAGCAGCAGCTCGCCCGCCCTCAGTGTTCTGCATCCATGCCAAACCGGCAGCGGGCGGCCCTGACTGTCGCGCGCACGCGCGGCCGCGACCGGACGGTCATCGACGCTGAGAATGGCGCCGGTCCGGCAAACCCGCTGCCCATGTTTGGCAGCGACATGTTTCAGGAGCGGAATGCCGTCCGGCAGATAGCCGCGTGCCGAAAGCCAGCGCGCTAGGCCTGACGGCGGCGAGACGGCGACCAGCGCGCCACGCGGAGGGTCGTGATCCGCGTGAATGCGATAGAGCCCGATCGGTGCGCTGGCGCTGGCATTCCAGACGAGACGCGGGATCGGGTCGATGAGTCCAATGGCGACGAATGACGCTACAAAGCCGGATGCGAGGAGTGCAGTCGCGGTGACATAGCGGTGGCGGGTCATCCTTCGATCTCCCGGCGTTTGAGCCAGGCGCCGTGGCGCTCGGGCGTGTAGAGGCGCGGCTGCTGGCCGGTTGCGATGCGGTTTTGGACGTGCCGCCAGTGATCGGGCGCGGCTTCGCACGGATCGACACCGGCCGCCTCCACCGCGTCGATTGCCGTGAGCACCTTGGCGACGTTCGGCCAACCCTCCATCTTGAGCAGGATGTCGCCGCCCGGTCGCACGAACGGGAGCGTGGTGTAGGGCTCATTGGCCGCGACCGCGCGCACCACATCGATGCGCGAAAGCACCGTGCCGAAGTCGTTCGATGCCCAGCGCACAAAGGCAAAGATTGCGCCAGGCCGGAAGCCGACGACGCGCGTTCGCCGTGTGAGGATGCGATCCTCGGCGAGTCGTCCGAAGCGTATCCAATGCTCCAGCTTCTTCTCGATCCAGGTCAGCTCGACATGGGTGAGGCCGTCGCGGGCAAGAGCGCTGAACGCGCTGCCAAGCACGGCCGGGGGCCGCTCGTCGATCATCGGGTATCTCCTGAGATGTCGGTCATGGGGGACGCAGCGCGCGAGTGGCGCGGTGTCGGCCGACCGTGCGCCGAGCCTCCGGACGGGCGCGCGCTGTCCACAGCCGCGCACGCCGTTAGCAAGAATCCGAAGGATTCGATTCTATTAGCACTGTTAGAGGGGAGCCGATTCCGCGAGGATTTCTGCGACTTTGCGAGGGTTGTGCGTTCCCGATAGTCCGAGTCCCGCGTTCCCGATCGTCCGAATCCGGCTGTTCCCGATAGTCCGAACCTCATGACCAGTTATCCACAGGCGTAAGGCCGACGCGGCGCATGGCGGCGTCGAGAGGATCGATCGGGACGGGTACGAAGTTGAGCCGTTCCCGGCCAAGCGCATGTTCGAGCGTCAGGACGTAGCCGGGGAGCGGCTGACGGGCGACGATGGCGCGCAGCTCAAAGGCGAACCGGCGCAGCGGCGAGAGCACCCCCGACTTCACGTGAAGGTGCGGAACGTCGAAGCTCCAGCCGCCCCGCTGCCGGCCGCCGTGCTTGCGCACTATGCGGTATAGCCAGCGTTCGAGGCCGCCGGTCAGGTCGAAATAGGCCCGGTCGATCGTCAGCACGAGTGCGCGATCGAGCACGCCGGCATAGAACCAGTCGGGCAGGATCAGCTCGATGCCGAGCGCGCGGCCATTACCGTCCGCCAGCTCCCGCCATTCGTTGATCCAGGAGAAGCGATGGCGGCGGCGCTGATGCTGTTGCCGGATCGATGTCGCGACCGTCGTGGATTGCAGCCGATCGAGTGCGGCCTTCAATCGCTCGTAGCTTGCCTTGCCAGTGCCGCGCCGCGTGAACGCCAATATCTCGTGCGGCGTCGTCACCATCAGCCGCGAGGTCGGCCGTCCGGCATCGCGCGCTTCGATGAGCTGGCTCGCCGCCCAGATCAGTACGTCGGCATCCCAAATGGTCGCCATACCGTGTTCGGGCACGGCCTCGACCGAGATCCATGTCGTGCCCATGTGGAAGTCGATTGGTGTCGCCCGCTTCGTCTTAGCGAGGCTGAAGAAGGGCCATGCCATCAAGTCCTGCGCGTCGCGCGGGGCGAGGTCGCCGGGGACCGAGCGAAATAGCTCAAGCTGTGTTCGTTCGGCGCTGAACCGGCGGGACGAGGTACGGGCGATCTGCATGATCGATCAGCGGCGCACGCAATCGGTAGGCAGGCGCTTCGCTGGATGGACGACACCGCTCCCCTGATCGGAGGTCGAGCGCCGCGTCCCGAGCGCCGCCCAGGCGTCGAGGTCTTCGATGGCATAGACGATGCTGCCGCCAAGTCTGCGGAAGACCGGCCCGGTGCCGAAACAGCGGTGCTTCTCCAGGGTGCGCGCCGAAAGGCCGAGATGGACGGCGGCATCGGGCGTCTTGAGATAATGTGGCGTTACGGCGGCTACGGTCTCGGCCATGATGATCCTCCTGATGGCGGCCGGCGACGTAAAGCGGGGCCGGCGGACAGGAGGCGATGATGGCGAACGCAGCCCTAGGCGAAGAAGGGACAGGCACGATGCGGCGGGGAATGTCCCCTCAGCCACCGCCCAGCAGGCGGAGATAGCCGCCGTCGCGCAGGGCGATGGCTTCCTTGAGCCATCGCCTGATGCGCTTGCGCTCCTTGCTCTCAATCCATTCGGCATTGGTGTAGCGATGCACCTTGCGATGGATCAGGGCGGCGGCCAGCTCCCGCTGGCTGGCACCGGCCTGCTGACCGTCGAGGACCTGGAGAAGCGTCAGAAGATGCTCGCGCCGGAAAGGCGGCGGCCGCAGTGGCGGTCCCGCCGGCATGCCGAGCAGGCGACGGCAAAGCCGCTTGGCGGAATCGAGCCGCGCGAGGGGATCGGCTCCGATCAGCAGCATCATCGTCGTCGGCATGTCGGCCGAGCCGTAAATGCACAGATGCTCGTCGCCTTCGGCATCGGCGAGGATGAGATGGAGGAAGTCGCCGATACGGATGCGCGCGCGTATGTCCCCCAGCTTTGGCACGTCGAGCGAGAGCGCCGTTCCGATGCCAGGAACCACTGGAGCGAGAACAATAGCGGCGGCTGAGAGGTCCGGCCGTGCGACGGCATGGCGGCGATCATAGGCCGAGGCGGGCGCGGCATGAAAGCTGATGCCCCAGCGCCGAACCAGTCCGGCCGTCGCGTCGTCGGCGGTGATGGTCCCACGCTTTACCCGGCCGAGGGCGCGGCGGTAGTCAACACGATACCGCGCATTGCGACTGAGATAGCCGATCGCGATATCGGCATATTGTAGCGCCGCGTCCCCTGCTTCGTCGGGGGGCTCGCGCCAATCCCTCTCAGGCGGCATCGGAATCCTCCCAAGCATGATCCGTGCGGATCGCGTCGGGAGAGCGTGGCTAAACCGGCGATGGCGGAGAAGCCCTGCCGAGCGGGCGCGGGCATAGCGGATTTAAATCAGCGGCTTTTTTGTGATCGATAGTGTGGCTTGGAGCCGCAATAGCGGTCATATCAGGCCGGCGGCGTCAGATAGTGACGATAGCCGGTCTCGGTCATCCAGCGCGCGCGGGCCAGATGCGTGTCGTAGATGGTGCGCGCGCGGTCGGGTTCTGTGGTTGGGTCGATTTCGAAGATGATCCGAACGGCCTCCTGCCAATCGGCGTCTTCCTCGGCCGCATCGAGCAAGCGCCAATAGGTTCGATGATGGCATTCGTCGTAAGGCGTGACGTGGGGGACGTCGGGCGCGCGATCCTCGAAAGCGGCTATCGCCATTGCTTTGATCCCCGTTCAGCCATTGCCCCCTGCGTCTGCTGATTCATGGAATATACACCATAATGAACCGAAGTAATCGCTTCCTCTATGCTATGGCGGCGCGCGGTTGCGCGGATAAGTTCAAGCGCGGCCCTGGCCTTTCTTGGTCGGATCGGCCGGGGGACTGCTGACCAGCAACACGCCTTGCCCGCGATCCGAATCGAGAAAGACAATGCCGGCACTCTCCAGCGCCTTGACCACTTGATGCCGGGTGTCGTCACGCACGGCCAAATCACTCTCCGATTCCAGGCGCTTGAGCGCGGTCAGAGCAACAAGGGCCTTGTCTGCAAGCATCTCCTGTGTCCAACCGAGAAGCGCACGAGCGGCCCGCACCTGGCGGGAAATGATCATGGACGATCACGTCCACAAGCCGAGGGCTATGCGCTACGTAAACGACTAATATAGTCGCCACGGGGGTTTGGGAACTGAATAATGGCGAGCCGGGCGTTTGCCCGGCGAGCCCCTCCAGTTGCGGCCGCGCGGACCTTGGGACGCGCGGCCGCCGCCGATCCGGTGCGGCGGATCGGCGCGAAAATGGCAAAGCCGCAGGGCCGGAAACTCCGGCCCTGCGGTAAGTATCGTCACGCCGCTTTGAGGCGCTGCATCCCCTCGGCGAGCGTCCACAGCGCCCGGTTGAGCGTCACATTCTGGTCGATGCCATTGATGGCGCGGGTCTGGCTGCGGCGGATACGGCCTTCGGCATTGCGCTTGCGGCCCTGCAAACCGCCCCGCACGAGGGATTCCTGAACCACGTTAAATGTGGCCCACAGACTGTCGCCGACATCCTCACGGCGGCGCGGCTCGATGATCTGCTCGGGACGCAGCGGGCTTTCGTCGTCACCGTAGCGGGCGACAAGGCTGACCTCGGCCAGCAAGCGCCGTTCGTCGCTGGAAAGCCGAACCTCCTTCATGCCCTCGCTGGCGTCGATCAGCCGGGGGAAGTCCTCGGCCACGGTGTAAACGCCTTCGATGATATCGTGCTGGATATTGCCCTTGTGCGGCACGCGGACTTCTTCGAACCGCTCGCCCGCAATCATGGAGTTGGTGCAGACGAACCGCAGCATCCCCGCGAACATCTGATAGGCGGATGTCCCGTCATGACTATTCACGATGATGACCTCGGCGGCTTCTGGCTTGCCGATGCCGTCGTCCCGGCGCAGGCGCAGCATATGCTTGGCGTGGCCGTGGCGACTGCCGTCGCGCGGAACCGACTGCACCGCGAAGAACGGGAACCATCCTTCCCGGCGGAGCCCCTCCACGATGTCGATGGTGGGAACATAGACGTAGCGCTCGGAACGGCTGTCATGCGCTTCGCGGGCGAAGATGGACGGGACGTGCCGATACAGTGCCTCGTTGTCGAGCGCCTCATAGCCGCTGATCTGGTGAGCATTCCGGCCAAACCGGGTGGCAAGCTGATGATACATGACTGAACTCCTTGGGCTTGGGTTTCCGCGCAGCGGAAGCGCTGCGCTGAAACCCTGCCCGTCGGCGAGACCGGGGGTGCAAACGGAAGGCGGCTTTGCGGGGAACCGGCTGCACGGAACGCGCTCGCGCGTGGAGGAAGCTGGGCGGAAGCCGCTTGGAGTGCGCCGGGGGCAGCGCCCCAAGCACCGCGCCGCCGTGCGGCGCCAGTAAATGCCTCTTGCCATTTGTTCCTGTTTTGATCCAAACCGGCAGCAAGGAGTCGGTATGAGCATCACGATCACAGGACAGCCGGGCCAGCGCATCGCGGTCGCAGGCGACATAACGAAAACGCTGCGGGTTCCCTATGACGAAGTGGAGGAACGCTTCCTGTTGGCGGCGAGCGACGGTTCGCTGATTGAAGGTCGTCTCGAAGCTGAGGAAGATCGCTTCGATTTCCGGGTCGTGGTGGACGGCGCGGGGATCTCGCGCGTCGGTCGGGGCGAGCTGACGCTGGATTGGCGTGTCGAGTGGGTGACGATCGCACCCTATCACGCCGGCGCGCTGCCGGAGCGTGCCCCCATGCCGCTCCCCCTGTTCGACTCACTGTCCGGCTAGTTGGCTTAATTGACGCTAGGCGCCCCCGCTCCGGGTGGAGCGGGGGCGTCGCGTCGGGTCAGCGGGACCAGATGAGCGCGTATTCGCCGGGGGTGTCGGTTTCGACCAGGGTGGCGTAGATCGGAGCTGGGAAGGTCGGGTCGTCGAACTTGACCGAAATGTAGTCGCGCTTCTCGCGGCTGGTCTTCTTCCATCCCGCGCCGCATTCGACCGTGCCGACCGTCAGCCGGTAGTCGGGCGCTTTGTCGCCGTCCATGTCGATCGGGTGGAGCGTCGCTTTGACCTTGAGGATCGCGGTGGTGATCGTGCCGTTGAAATTGCCGTTGTCGGCCTTGGTGAAGGTGCCGATGGTCGCCATGACGAAGTTCCTTTCGCTTTCGGGCCACGACCGCCGCGGCCTCGATGGCGATCGGTGAAGCGGGGACGATCGGACGCGCACCGCTTGCGGCCGAAGCGCAGCGGAGAATGGCGACGCGCGGCTTTTTTGCTTCGCGATGCAAAGCCGAAGGCGGCGGAAAAAAGTCGCGCGGCGGCGTTGCGCCAGGCCGAGCAAGGCGAAGCCGGCCCCGGTTAGATCAAGCCAATCAAGAGGCCTGCGGCGGTCATGCCCGATGCGGTCGTAAAGACGCCATGCGAACGACGCTTTCAATCTGCCGCTTTGCTCGGCATCTTCCCGGCATGGTCGAGACCTCATCGCCTTCACGAAAGCAATGGACCGCTGCTGGATTGAGCGACGGTTCGGCGATCTGTCGCAATACCTCGACGCTGACGTGGTGCTGGTAGCGCCGGGCGGGAAGCAAAGGATAGAAGGATTAGACGCCTCGGTCGAAAGCTATCGCGAGTTCATGAGCCGCTCCGAAGTCAACGGCTTCGATAGCTACGGTTATGTCGTGACGCAGCGCGGTGCGGCTGCCGTCGTCGAATACGATTGGCGTATGAACTGGAACGACGGAGGCGCCGATCATGATGCAACGGGCCGGGAGGTTCTGGTGCTCGCGCAAACTGACGCTGGATGGCGCGTGGTGTGGCGAACGCAAATCCCGACCTAACTCCTTTCCATACATGCCGATCGGCCGCGCGCTGGTAGGCGCGCGGCCGATTTACCCCGCTGCGGCAAAAAAGGCCGGGACCGCTCGCGCGCCCCGGCTTGATGCCGCTATTCTGCGGCCACAGCAAAGGACTCTTCGCCGTCCTCCGCTACGGTATCGGGAGCCTCCGCTTCGGACGGCTGCTCCACGCTTCCCATGTCCTCGACCTCGACGGGCGCGGGCTGCTCGGGTACGGGCGTCCGCAGCACGGCGGGAAGCCAGCCGCTACCGGCCAGAAGCTGCTCGGCGGCTTGCGCCATATCGGGCTTCTTCATGTCGGTGATGCGCGAAGCGGCGTCCTTCGATACGCCTTCAGTCACGGCCTCGACGATATGCGCCTTGGTGACGCGGCCAAGGTAGCTGTCCACGGTGGGCGTCCAGTCCTTCGCCACGTCCAGCGCCAGCGCGCTCGCCAGCCTGTCCGCCGTTTGCAACGACCGGGGCTTGCGGTCCCACGGCAGCCGCAGCGCGTTAACGGTGCGTGCGGCGCAATGCGCCAGCAACGCCATTCGCCGCTCGTCGTCCAGCCCGACGATGAAGCCCCACAGGTCCGCTACGTCGCGCGGCATCCGCTGGGCCCAAGCCTCGTGCTGCTCGCTCGCGCGCGCCGCCAAGGGCGTGTCCTCGATCCCGTCCGCATGGCTCCCCAACGGAGTCACGGTGGGACGAACCTCAAGGCAAGCCGCCTCCGCATAGCTGTAGAACAGTTGTGCAGTGAGCGTATGCGTGAGCGCGATCAACGCCGTTTCGGGCTGATCGGCCAGCGCCACCCGAAGCGCCAGCGTCCGGTGGGCGGACAGGTCACGGGTGAGGCTATCGGAAATCGGCTTGCCCGGTTCCTCGTCCTCCTCCTCGATCTCCTGCGCGTCCTCGCCGTCCTCCGGCTGCTCGTCCTCCCCGATCTGCGGGTCGGTCGCATCGCCTTCGGCCTCCGGCTCGGGCGGGTCGGCCAGCGCCTCGTCCTCGAGCCGGACGAAACCACGCTCGATCCTGACTGTGCCGTCATGGTGCAGCACGACGAACGCTCCGCCATGCGCGATCACGTTGGCGTCGTAGGCCGAACGCTTGGCCGAAATGCCGTCGATCTCGTCGGACACCGCCTCCAGCCTCGCCGCCACGTCCTCCGGCATCTCGTCATAGGACGAATAGCCTTCGGCAAGCTCGTCATGCTCGGTGGACAGGGCATCGAGCCGCGCTTCGTCCTCGTCGGACAGGGGAACGGACTGCGGATAGAAGCGCCGCATTCCGTGGCTGTGCGGATAGTCGATATGCGCCTCGGTCCATTTCCAGCCCTCGGCCTGAACCTCGCCCGCGATCTCGCGCAATTTCTCGGCGGCGAGTATATCGAGCAAGCCCGCATCCTCGAAGAACCCGCCTCGATCCTTGCTGAACAGGTCGCGGATGATGTTGCCGCCCGCCTCGACATAGGCGTCGGCCCCGATGAACACCGCGCGCCGGTCGGTCGCCGGAACATTGGTGGCGGTCATGTCGCGACGGATGATCCACGGCTCGCGATTGTGGTGCAAGCCCTCGAACACCTGCTCCTGCCGGGCATGGTCCTCGGTGATGGCGAAGGCCATAAGCTGGTCCAGCGTAAGCCCGTCCTCGCGATAGACCTGCAACAGCTTCGGGCTGACTGCGCCAAGGCGAAGCCGCTGCTTCACCACGGAAGCCGACACGCCAAACCGTGCGCCGATCTCCTGCGCGCCCCAACCCTTCTCGTTGGAAAGCTCGGCGAACCGCTCAAATTGGTCGGCGGGGTGCATGGGCGTCCGGGTGACGTTCTCGTCCAGACTGATCTCGGACGGATCGTTCAGCGTATCCAGCCAGCAGCGCACGGGTTCGGATTTCTTGATCTGCTTGCGCTTGGCGCGCAGCAGCATCGCCAGTCTGCGGCCCTCGCCAGCGGTGACGAGATAATAGCCGGTCGGCTTCTCGTCCTTGACCTCGGGTTCCACGACAAGGTTCTGGATCAGCCCCTTGTGCTGGATCGACGCGGCCAGCGCCTCGATAGCGGTCTCCCCATGCGGCACCTTGCGGGCATTGCGCGGGGACTTCTTGAGCTTGGCGAGCGGCACGAAAATCTCGACGCCCGACACAGGCTCGGCGGCTACGGTTTCGGTAACGGCGTTCATCACACTTCTCCTTCAAAACCACACGCACCCCGGAATGGGGTGGGCGGCGAAAGAGCGACCGGCAGGCCCGCCGGCGGAGCCGGGCAGCATCCGCAGGACCGGAACGCAGAGAAGGTAAGCGCGGCACGCGCGTTGCGGCCCGGCGCGGCGGGCCTAAAGGGAAGCGTCGCCCACCCTACAGACGGAGTGAGCAACGACCAGACGCGATTGGGCCGGCGCAGCCCTGGCCCGAGCTCCACAGATACGAGAAGCGCAAATCCGCGTGGGCGGATTACAGACCGGCGTGGATACGCCGCCTGCGGGGCGTTGCGGGGTGCCCCCGCTTGAAGGGGTCTGGCGAGACCCGAAGGGGCTTGCCAGCAGGGGAAGGCTTTCCCTCTCAAGCGCTAGATGTTGGTGGTAAACAGCGAGATGCGCACGCTGCAAGCGCGTTGCGAAGTCGATCGGCTGTAGCTAGAAATAAAGTGCCCCGGCGGTATGCGAAGCAGGGACCACCGGGGGATACGGGGTCCATATGGACGCGCGGGGCGGAAAAGTCAAGGATTTGCCGCCGCGTGCCCACACTCATAGCCGCATTGTCCGCCGAACGGTTCGACACCTATCTCAACTGGACGGGCGGGGATCAGGCGCTTGCCGAGCGGCTTTACACCTACAATGTCCAGCTCTCGGCGGCGCTCTATGGACCGCTCCACATGCAGGAAATCGCGCTGCGCAACATGGCTGATGGCGCTCTGACCCAGCGCTACGGCCAAACGTGGTTCGACGATCCCGCCGTGCTGACCACCGGCTATCAGACCGGCTGCGTAGCGAAAGCGCGCCAGATGCTCCAGCAGGCCGGCAAGGCGGTAACGCGCTCGCAGATCATCGCCGAACTCAATTTCGGGTTCTGGTCGTCGCTGTTCGGGCGCCAGGCGCACCATCTCTGGCAGACGCTGCGCCCGATCTTCCAGGCAAAGGGCGTCCAGCGTGGAGCGATCGCGCAGGAGTTGCGTGAAGCACGGCTGTTGCGCAACAGGATCGCCCACTATGAGCCGATCGTCGCGCTGCCGCTCGCGCAGCGCTATGCGAGCATTACGACACTCACCGGTTGGCTTTCGCCGAGCGCGGCGGCGTGGATCGCGAACTATTCGACATGGCCCGCGCTCTATCCGGCGGTGCCGATTCTTGTGCATAATCCAGCAAGCGGCACGCTCACAGTCGCGCCTGCGGTCATGCCTTTCTTGCCGAACTGAGCGCCCATCGGGGCGGTGCGCTCCTGCGGTCATGCCTTTCTTGCCGAACTGAGCGCCCATCGGGGCGGTGCGCTCCGGCGGTTTGAATGGCAGGGTTGCCCTTTTTGTTGGCACCCCCTCCACGGACCGCTAGACAATGGCATGACCTCGCTCCGGCCTAATCTCGTCAAGCGAATTGATCGGCTTCCGAAGCCGACCAATGTCGCGGCGGCAATGCAGCCGCTATTCGAAGCGATCAGCAACTCGATCCACTCGGTCCAGGCGAAGTTCGGCGATACCGTGCAGGCGCAAGGGCGCGTCGTTGTCACTGTAAGCACCAACCGCAAGAAGGAGAATGTGTGGGCGACGGTTGAGGATAATGGCGTCGGGCTCGACAAGCGCAATTGGGACGCGTTCACGACAACCGATACCGACAACAAGCTGACAATCGGAGGGAAAGGCGTCGGCCGGCTCCTATGGCTCGACTGCTTTGAGCGCGTGCGAATCTCGTCCGTATTCGACACGCCCAAGGGGTTGCGGCGGCGGCAGTTTGACTTCCGGCTCGCCAATGACGACCAGATCGAGGATTACAAGCTCACCATTGCCTCCAAGGCCAAGGGTACATCCTTCTACGTCCGCTTCGAAGGATTGCGCGACAATGGCTATTCGGCGAAGTTTCCGGGCCGCAACAGTTTCGTCTTCCAGCACTTGACGTCGCATTTCCTGCCGACGTTCATCGGTGGGCGCAGCCCGCCGGTCGAGGTGATTGTGGGCGATGAGGTCCGCTATTATCCCGAAGACATCGACAAGATCGTCTATCGCAAGGAGCCGGCAATAGCGCTCGAGACGGAGGAATATGGCACGCTCTTCCTCACCCTCATGGAATGCGACAAGGTCGCGAGCGCCGACTTAAAGGGCTCGCACTTCGTCCACTTCATCGCCCATGACCGCACGGTGCATTCCCAAAGCATCGACGGAAAGCTGGGCCTGAAATATTTCGGCGAAAATCAGGACCGGGTGTTCCACGCCATCCTCGTCGGAGAGTTTCTCGACAAGAACGTCAACCAAGAGCGCACCGCATTCATGTTCGAGGACGCCGTCCTCGACCGTATCATCAACGATGTCTGCACCGACCGGATCGAGGCGTTCTTGGCCGAGCCGCTGAGCGCGCTGAAGGGCGAGCAACGCGAGATCATCGGCGAGATCACCCAGACCTATCCCTCGGTGGCGTTCGGAGACACCGACGAGCTTCAGGCGAAGATACCCTCGGGCGAACTGAACAGCGACGCGATTTACGGCCATCTTTCGCGCGAGCGCTTCCGGCGCGATCAGCGCCAGGCGGAGAAGATCCGCAGCGTGCTGTCGCGGCTGAAGGATGGCGATGTGACCGCGGCATCGTTCACTGCCGCGATCGCTGATGCTGGCAAGGCGATCGAAGAGGCCGAACAGCGCAGCCTCGCCGAATACATCATCCGGCGAAAGGTGGTCCTCGATTTCATCGAGATCCTCTTGCAGAAGGTGCGCGACGACAGCCGCGACAGTTCATACCAGCGTGAGGACGTGCTCCACTCGTTCATCTGCCCGTTGCGCGTAAACACGTTGACGGATGGCACGAAGAAAGTGGTGCCGGCGGCATCACATGATCTTTGGATCATCGACGAGCGCCTGACCTTCGCGCAATATTTCAGCTCGGACCAAGAGTTCAGCGCGCTTTCGGCGGCGACCGAGAGCGACGACCGGCCCGACGTGCTCATCTTCGACTATATTCATGGGCTACGTCAGGTCGAAGAGCCGTCGAAGGTGCTCTTGGTCGAGTTCAAGCGCCCGGGCCGGACCGTCTACAAGGACGAGGAAAACCCGCAGCTACAGGTCGAGCGTTATGTGCGGCGCCTTCAAGCCGGCACCATGACGGATGTGAAGGGTCGGCCGATTAAGCTCGATGACCGAACGGTGTTCTATTGCTTCATCGTCGCCGACATCGTCGGCAAGCTCGACGAATGGACCTATAGCTGGCAGCGGACCGCCGACGGGCGCGGACGCGTATACCAGCCGCGCGACGGCTTTCGCGGATCGATCGAGTTGATGGGGTGGGATACGCTGCTCGCAGATGCCAGAGGCAGAAACCAAGCCTTCTTCGACCGCGCGGGGATCAGCGGTAAGAGCTATTTCAGCCTTGGGTGAGCCGGATTGGGCGCCTTTTGCCCTTGGTGAGTTGGGCCGGCACGTTTTCGACTGAAATCCAGGGCGTATGGGCGGCGGCTAGGCCGAAGCTGGTGAGTTTTGGGGTCGCACAGATCGGAGATGGGAGAGCCAAATACCTCTCAACTAGTTGATCTAATTAGAGATTTTGGCGCACCCGGCAGGATTCGAACCTGCGACCTACGCCTTCGGAGGGCGCCACTCTATCCAGCTGAGCTACGGGTGCGGATGGCTTGAAGCCGTATGTGTTGCGCCGATGAACGTCAATCCGCGATCAGAATCGGCCGGCCGAACGCGGTGAGTTTCTGGTGAGTTTTTTCTTCCGTCCTTTCTTCCGCCTTCCTAAACCCTCGTAAATCCTGTATAAAATCGCTGCTCTCGCGTTGGACGTGAGCCTTCGGAGGGCAGCGCTCTATCCAGCTGAGCTACGGGTGCCAAATAGAGCGCGGCCTCTAGCAAGAGCGCGGCCCGGCAGCAATGGCCTATCGACCATCGCGCGGCGATGTGCGAAGCGGGCGGCGAGCAAATGGGGAATGCCGGGGTGACCAAAATCGAACCGGGCTGGCCGATGGCCGCCGACCTGTATGGCGAGATGCAGCTCGATGCGCATCCGCCGCATCGGCGGCGCTGGCGCGACTATCTACCGGGTGTGCTCGTCACCGGTATCGCGGCGCTCGCCGCCGCCTGGCTCGCCGACCATTATGCCGCGCCGATCGTGCTGATGGGGCTGCTGATCGGCCTCGCCATGAGTTTTCTGTCGCAGGACAGCCGCACCCACGCCGGGCTCGATTTGATGTCGCAGACGGCGCTGCGCATCGGGATCGTTCTGGTCGGCGCGCGGATCACGGCCGGTCAGCTCGCCGAGCTGGGGCCGCGGCCCTTCGCGCTGCTCGTGCTGATCATGCTCGCGGTGATCGTCGTAACGGTCGCAACCGCGCGACTGTTCGCGCAGGATCGCCATGCCGCGCTGCTCGCGGGCGGCGCGACCGCGATCTGCGGCGCGTCGGCGGCGCTCGCGCTCTATTCGCTGATCGGCGACAAGCGCGTCGACCAGGCGCGCTTCACGCTGACTTTGGTCGGCATCACCGTCGCGAGCGCATTCGCGATGACGCTGTATCCGGTGCTCGCCGCCGAACTCGAACTGACCGACGCGCAGGCGGGGTTCCTGATCGGGGCGTCGACCCATGACGTCGCGCAGGCGATCGGCGGCGGATTTTCCTTTTCGCCGCCAGCGGGCGAGGTCGCGACGATCGTCAAGCTGACCCGCGTCGCGCTGCTCGCGCCGATGCTGATGCTGGTGGCGCTGTGGCTGGGGCGCCGCGGCGAAGGCGATAGCGCGCGCAAGATCCCGCTGCGGCTGCCGTGGTTTATCTTTGGCTTTCTCGGTATTGCGGCGCTCAATTCGCTCGTCACTATTCCCCGGCCGCTGCAGGACGGCGCCGCGGCCGGCGCGCAGGCGCTGCTCTTGCTCGCGATCGTTGCGACCGCGATGAAGGCGCGGTTGCACCTGCTGCTCGATCAGGGATGGCGGAGTTTCGCACCGATCGTCGTCGCAACGCTGACAAGTTTTGCGCTGTCGCTGGGAGCGGCGCTAAGCTTGTGACGCCGCGACGTCATAGGATCATATTGTAAGATTTAGCTTTTCGGTAAAGCCCAGCTGACCGTCAGCTGCGTCGCGCGGCGCGGGATGTCGAGTTTGGCCTCGCTGAAATTGACCTTTTCGTTCGGCGGCAGCATCCGCACCGGCGGCTTGATCGTCCAGCTATAGACGATCGTCCCCTGCGCGTCGCGCAGTTCGGCGAGGATCGGCGGGACGCGCTGTTCACGATCAGTCGGGTTGATGATCACGCCCGATGCGGCAAAATAGATGGTGCCGTCGGCGAGTTCGCGGTGATCCTGGTTGGGCGGCAGTTCGATGACCAGATCGGGTTCGGTCACCATCCCGGGCAGGCCCAGCCCCTGCGCCCAGCCGGGCAGGCCGAAATAGGCAAGGCTGGCGGTCGCCGCGAGCATCAGCACCGCGGCGCTCGCCGCGATCAGCGTCCAGCGCTTTGCCGGATTGCGGCGCGGGCGGCGAAACGGCAGCGGCGCATCCCCGACAGCGGGCGCGGGTGCCGCTGTCGGCAGATCGGCCGCAAAAGCTTCGGGTGGCGGCGGGGCGGCTTCGGGAGCCGCAACGTCGGCAGACGCTGGCGCGGGCGCCGATGTCACGGGTTCGCTGGGCGGGGGCGCCGCCGCAATGCCCACCTCGACCGGGGGCGCCGGCACCTCTGCGGCGCGCGCCGCCGGCTCCTGGAACCAGCTGTGGCGGCAATTGGCGCAGCGCACCGTTCGTCCCGCCGGTCCGATGGCGGTATCGGGCACGACATAGCGCGTATGGCAGGACGGGCAGGCAAGGATCATGGTGCTTCTCTAAACACGCTGATTCGCGGCGTTGCAAGCGCCGCGTCGTTGCAGCCCGCACACTCGCGGCTTTACCTCGTCGGGCAGCCGTGCAACAGGCGGGGCATGAGCGCCGCCGCGCCCCCGTCCCGACCCGTCCGCCAAGCGCCGTCCGGCGCGCATTTGACGTCATGACCGCGAACGCGCCGCGCGCGGGCGGGGCCATGGTCGAATTCGACGGGGTCGGCCTGCGCTACGGCCCCGATGCCGAGATTTTGCGCGACATCAGCTTCAACCTGCAACCCGGCAGCTTTTATTTCCTGACCGGCGCGTCGGGTGCCGGCAAAACCTCGCTGCTGAAGATGCTCTACCTGGCCCAGCGGCCGAGCCGCGGCATCGTCCGCCTGTTCGGCGAGGATCTGGTCGCGATGCCGCGCGACCGGCTACCTGGGTTCCGGCGCCGGATCGGCGTTGTTTTCCAGGATTTCCGGCTGATCCCGCATCTTAGCGCGCGCGACAATATCGCGCTGCCGCTTCGCATCGCCGGGGTCAGCGAAGAGGATTTGGCCGGACCGGTCGGCGAGATGCTCAGCTGGATCGGGCTCGGCGACCGCGCCGAGGCGCATCCCGCGACGCTATCGGGCGGCGAGCAGCAGCGCGTCGCGATCGCCCGCGCCGTGATCGCACGCCCGCAATTGCTGGTCGCCGACGAGCCGACGGGCAACGTCGATCCCGACATGGCGATGCGCCTGCTGGGCTTGTTCGAGGCCTTGAACCGTCTGGGCACGACCGTCGTCGTCGCCACCCACGACATCCACCTGATCAGCCGGATCGAAAATGCGCAGATGATGCGGCTGGAAAAGGGTCGCTTGTCCGACCCGACCGGCGCGCTGCGCTTTCCGCCGGCGAACCGGGTATAGGGGGCGCCGGCCATGCTGATCCCGCGCGTCCCCGTCCAGCACCGCCGCCTGCTGCCCGACCGCCGGCTGTCGGGACCGACGCCATGGGTGATCGCAATCCTGATGATGCTGACGCTGCTCGCTGCCGCCGCCGGGGTCGGGCTGGCACGATCGGCCGATGCGATCGGCAGCGCGATCGCCGGACGCGTCACGGTCCAGATCGTCACCGCCAACCCGGTGACGCGCGCCGAGCAGGCCGCGGCGCTGCGCCGCGCCGCAGCCGCGCAGCCCTTTGTGCTGTCGGCGCGCGCGGTCGACCGCGAGGAATTGCAGGCGACGCTCGGTCAATGGTTCGGCAGCGAAGCAAGCGGTGACGAGGGCGCCGATCCGGTGCTGAATTCGCTGCCGCTGCCGGCCCTGGTCGATATCGATTTTGTCGGCGAAGACCGCAACGGTCATATGGCGCAGCTGCGCGCGCTCGTCGCCGCCGAAGCGCCGGGCGCGCGCATCATCCCGCACGCCGAATGGCTGGGGCCGGTGGCGCGGCTGATCGGCTCGCTCGCATGGATCGCCGGCGGCCTGGTCGTGCTGATGACGCTGGCGAGCGCCGCCGTGGTCATCATGACCGCGCGCGCCGCGCTCGGCACGCATTTTGCCACGATCGAAATGCTCCACCTGATCGGCGCCACCGACCGCCAGATCACCCGGCTGTTCCAGCGGCGGATCGCGATCGACACCGCCTATGGGATTGCGCTGGGCACCGCGGTCGCCGCGGCGCTGCTGTTGCTGATCGGATGGCAATGGTCGGGGGTCACATCGGGGCTGGCGGCGACCGCGTCGCTGGGATCCAGCGGCTGGGCGCTCTTGCTGGCGCTGCCGCTATTGGCTATCGCGCTCGCAGCCCTGACGGCGCGCCAGACGTTGCTCGCCGCGCTCAAGAAGATGTTATGATCAAGCGCCTGATATCCCTTCTCTTCCTGGCTTGGGTGCTTGGCTTCGCATGGTTTGCGCTGCTGCCACCACTCCCGGCACCTGCACAAAAGACCGATGCGATCGTCGTGCTGACCGGCGGACCGGGACGCATCGACCGTGCGCTCGAGCGGCTCGAGGCGGACGACGCCAAGCGGCTGTTGATCAGCGGCGTCGCACGCGAGGTGAAGCCGCGCGAGCTGGCGGCAGAATATAAACGCCCGCAAGCCTTGTTCGATTGCTGCATCGCGCTGGGGTTCGAGGCCGAGGATACGCGCTCGAACGCGACCGAGGTGGCGACCTGGGTTGCGCGGCGCAACTATAAGAGCGTGCGGCTGGTCACCACCGACTGGCACATGCGCCGCGCGCAATATGAAATCGGCCGCGCGGTCGGCGACACGGTGACGATCGTGCCCGACGCGGTGCGCAGCGAACCCAATTTCGCCACGCTGTTTCGCGAATATCACAAATATCTCGCGGGGCTGGCGGGCGGCCTGCTCGGTCTGTAAGCGCAAGGCCGATGCGCTACACCATCGCCCTGTTCCGTTCGATCCTGTTCTGGATCCTGTTCGTCCTGATGAGCAGTTTCAGTTCGATCGGTGCGGTGATTTCGCTGCCGATCTCGCACCGCGCGACGATCTGGTTCGTGCGCATCTGGGCACAGTTCCACCGGCTGATCTGCCGCTTCGTGCTGGGCCAGAAAATCGTCGTCGAGGGCGAGATGCCGGACATTCCCGTGCTCTATGTCTTCAAGCATGAGGGCGCGTTCGAGACGATCGAGCAGCCCGGGCTGTTCAAGCATCCGGCGGTCTTTGCCAAGGAACAGCTGTTCAACATCCCGGTCTGGGGACAGGCGGCGCGCTTCTATGGCCTGATCCCCGTCGACCGCGACGGCGGCGGCAAGGCGATGCGCGCGATGCTGAACGCTGCCAAGACCGCGCTGGCCAAGGATCGCCCGCTGGTGCTGTTCGCCGAGGGTACGCGGATTCCGCACGGGCTGGCGCCGCCGCTGCGCTCGGGCTTTGCCGGCATCTACCGCCTGCTCGGCGTTCCGGTGATCCCGGTCGCGGTGAACAGCGGCATCGCCTATCCGCCGCGCCGCTGGGTCAAATGGCCCGGAACGATCACCTACAAGATCGGCGCGACAATCCCCGCCGGATTGCCGCGCGAGGAGGCCGAGGAGCGCGTCTGGCGCGCGATCAATGCGCTGAACCCGCCCGAGGCGTTGCTCGAAGGCTATAAAGCCCCCTAATTCCCGTTCGTGTCGTTTAGTGCTTCCGCCCGAAATCGGGCGCGGCGTCATCCTGCCCCTGCTCGATGATCGAGCGCCTTATCGCGCGCGTCCGCGTGAACCAGTCCTCCAGCTTGGCGGCATCGCCGCGGCGGATCGCCTGCTGCAGCACGGTCAGATCCTCGTTAAACCGCTGCAAGGTCGCGAGCACCGCGTCCTTGTTCGCCAGGAACACGTCGCGCCACATCACCGGATCGCTCGCCGCGATGCGGGTGAAATCGCGGAAACCGCCCGCCGAATATTTGATCACCTCGCTTTCGGTGACCTCCTCCAGCTCGCTCGCCGTACCGACGATCGTATAGGCGATCAGGTGCGGCAAATGGCTGGTCACCGCGAGCACCATGTCGTGATGTGCGGCGTCCATGACGTCGACCTTCGCGCCCAATGCTTCCCAAAAGGCGGTCAGCGCCGCGACCGCATCGGCGGGCGCGTCGGCGGCGGGGGTGATGATGCACCAACGCCCCTCGAACAATGTCGCAAAGCCCGCCGCGGGACCGCTATTTTCGGTGCCCGCGACCGGATGCGCCGGAATCACGACATGGTCGGGGAGCGCCCTGGCGAGCGCGTCGGCGACCCCGGCCTTGGACGAGCCGACGTCGGACACGATGGCGTCGGCCTTGAGCCCGGGGCCAATCGCTGCGGCAGCGTCGGCCATGCGTCCTACGGGGACCGCGAGAATGACCAGATCGGCACCCGCGACCGCAGCCGCCGGATCGTCGGCAATCGACGGACAGAGGCCGAGCGCGCGCGCCTGGTCTCGCACCTCGGCGCTGGCGTCATGGCCGGTAACCGCTACGTCGGGCAGCCGTGTCGCAACGGCGCGCGCGATCGACGAGCCGATCAGCCCCAGGCCGATGATCGCGACGCGTTCGACGCTCGCCGCCTGTGGCATCAGCCGTTCAGCGCCGCGCGGATCGCGGCCGCCAGCCCGCGCGTCTCGTCCTCGGTGCCGATCGTCATGCGCAGCGCATGCGGCAATCCCTGCCCCGGCAGCCAGCGGACGATATAGCCCGCCTCCATCAGCCGGTTGTACACCGTCTCGGCGCTCACATCGCCCTCGAACAGAACAAGCAAGAAGTTGCACGCCGACGGCACGACGCGTAGCCCGTGATTGTCCAGGCTCTTGATCTCCCGCGCCAGCCAGCTCCGCCATTTGGCATTATGCTCGCGGCTGGCAGTCACAAATTCCTCGTCGCCGATCGCGGCGATTGCCGCGGCTTGCCCGGCGCGGGTGACGTTGAACGGCAGGCGGATGCGGTGCAGCGCCGAAATCACCTCGGCTGCCGCATAGCCCCAGCCGATACGTTCGGCGGCGAGCCCGTGGATCTTCGAAAATGTGCGGGTGATAAACACATTGGGCTGCGTCTTCGCGAGCTCCAGCCCGCCGTCATCCTCGGCGTCCGACAGATATTCCGAATAAGCCTGGTCGATCACGAACAGCACATTTTTGGGCAGCCCGGCATAGAGTCGCGCAACCTCGTCGCGCGACGCCAGCGTCCCGGTCGGGTTGTTCGGGTTGGCGAGATAGACGACCCGCGTCTTGTCGGTCACCGCCGCGAGCAATGCATCGACATCGGTCGCATAATCGCGGTCATCGGCCTCGATCGGCACCGCGCCGACGCGCCGCGCCGCGATTTCATACACCGCGAAGCCATAGCGGACATACAAGATTTCGTCGCCGACCCCGGCATAGGTGCCCGCGGCGAGGTGCAGCAGCTCGTCCGATCCGTTACCGCAGATGATCCGCGCCGGATCGAGCCCGAACTTCGCCGCGATCGCCGCGCGCAGCTCGATCGAACCGGGATCGGGGTAGCGCGATAACGCATCGGGCGCCGCCTGCGCCGCGGCGAATGCGGCGCGCGCCTTCTCACCGGTCCCCAACGGGTTTTCGTTGGCGCTGAGTTTGATCAACGGGCGACCGTCGGCCCCCGCCGACTTGCCGGGAACATAGGGAGCGATGCCGCTGATCCACGGCTTGGGGGCGAGAGTTTGCGTCGGGTCGGTCATGCCGCGCCGTTTAACGCGTCGCTCGCCTGAGTCCAGCACGTTGACACGCTTCGCACGCCCGCTTAGCCCCGCGCGACCATGGCCAGCCTGCTTCACCAGATCCAGCATCAGGGCGTCACGATCGATGCGCCGTTGCCGCTCGACAGCGGACAGGTGCTGCCGTCGGTGACGATCGCCTGGCAAAGCTATGGCGCGCTCAACGCCGACAGGTCGAACGCGGTGCTGGTCTGCCATGCGCTGACCGGCGACCAATATGTCGCCAGCGATCATCCCGCGACCGGCAAGCCCGGCTGGTGGGCGCGCATGGTCGGTCCCGGCAAGCCGATCGACACCGACCGCTTCCACGTCATCTGCGCCAATGTGCTGGGCAGCTGCATGGGGTCGAGCGGCCCCGCGACCCCCGATGCCGCGACCGGCGCCCCGCTCGGCATGGCGTTTCCCGTCATCACGATCGCCGACATGGTGCGCGCGCAGGCGATGCTGCTCGACCACCTCGGCATCACGCGGCTTCATGCCGTCGTCGGCGGGTCGATGGGCGGGATGCAGGCGCTCGCCTGGGCTGCAACCTATCCCGAACGCCTCGCCTCGGCGCTGGTCATCGCCAGCGCCGCCCGCCATTCGGCGCAGAATATCGCGTTCCATGAGGTTGGGCGGCAGGCGATCATGGCCGATCCCGACTGGCAGGATGGCCAATATTATGGCAGCGCGCGGGCACCGACCAAAGGGCTCGCGGTCGCGCGCATGGCGGCGCACATCACCTATTTGTCCGAAGCCGGGCTGACCGAAAAATTCGGCCGCCGCTTGCAGGCGCGCGACATCAAGAGTTTCGGCTTCGATGCCGATTTCCAGGTCGAATCCTATCTGCGGCACCAGGGGCTGGCCTTCACCGACCGCTTCGACGCCAACGCCTATCTCTATATCACGCGCGCGATGGACTATTTCGACCTGGCCGACCCGCATGACGGGCGGCTGGCGGGTGCCTTTGCCCGCGCAAAGGACGTGCGCTTCACCCTCGTCAGCTTCGACACCGACTGGCTGTACCCGACTTCGGAATCGCGCCGCATCGTGCAGGCGCTGCAAAGCGTCGGGGCTGCGGCGAGCTTTGTCGAACTGTCGGCGCCGTTCGGTCACGACAGCTTCCTCCTCGACGTTCCCGAATTGGACCGCCTGGTCGCGGGCGCGCTCGGATCGGGCTTCTGATGGCACTGCGTCCCGACCTTGCGATCATCGCCGACGCCGTGCCGTCATCGGCGCGCGTACTCGACGTCGGTTGCGGCGATGGCGAGCTGATGGCGGCGCTCCGCACCAAGGGCGTCGACGCGCGCGGGCTTGAAATCGACCCGGCCAATGTCACCGCCGCAATCGCGCGCGGGCAATCGGTGGTGCAGGGCGACGCCAACCGCGACCTTGCCGACTATCCCGATGATGCGTTCGACTATGCGATCCTGTCGCAGACGCTGCAAACGACCGAACGCCCCGACCGTATCGTCGACGAGTTGCTGCGCATCGCGCCGCGCGCCTTCGTCAGCTTTCCCAATTTCGCGCATTGGCGCGTCCGGCTCGACCTGTTGTGGGGCGGACGGATGCCGGTGACGCGGTTGCTTCCCGTCGCCTGGTACGAAACGCCCAACATCCATCATGTCACGGTCAGCGATTTTCGCGACCTTCTGCGTGCCAAGGGGATTGCCGTCGAGGCGGCCTGGTATCTGTCGGGCGACAAACCGACGAGCGCCGCCGCCGCAACCTGGCGCGCCGAACATGCGATTTTTCTGATTTCGCGTACCTAAACCCTCCCCATCGCTGCGCGACCGAGCGGATTTATTGAATCAATCCCGCTTCACCAGCCCGTTCGCGACAAAATCATTCGCGATCCGGGCGATTTCCTCGATATCGGCGTCGGCGTCCCACAGGCCGTAACGCATGCCCAGAAACACGTTCATGCCGCCGATCGCCCAGGCGTGAATCTCGCCGACGTCGGCGCGGATCTCGCCGCGCGCCGCACCTGCCTCCAGCCGCTGGCGCACGCGCGCCACGGTCGTTTCATAATGGCGGCGATAGCTCGCATAATCGACGAACTCGGCCTCGTCGATGATCCGGTAGATTTCCTTATGCTCGCGCACAAAGCCGAGAAAGGATTCAAGCCCGATGCGCTCGGCGCTGATTTCATCCGGCGCCGCCTGGACCAGCGGGGTGACATGATCGCGCAATTGCTCGCTCATATAGCGGACGAGCGCCTGGAAGATTTCCTCTTTCGAATCGAAGTAGGTGTAAAAGCTGCCGAGCGCGGTCCCGGCGCGGCGAGTGATGCCGCTGATTGACGCGTCGTGAAAGCCGCGTTCGCCGAATTCGACCGCCGCGGCGTCGAGCAATTTGCGCAAGGTACGGCGCCCGCGGTCGGTGCGCGGCGTCTTGTCGCGCACTTCGCCCGCGGCGACGTGGTCTCCGTCTTGCGCCTGATCCATCACCGTCTTCCGTCTCCCCACGGCGCGCCCTCCGCTTCATCGTGGCTTTTTCGCACCACTGGCAAGCAAAAAACGTCGAAGTCATATTCCAAGTTGAAACTTGGTTCATGTTTCATTATTGGGTGCGTCGCGGCTTGGCAAGTATCGAGCCCAAAAAAACGAAAAGGGCGGCAAGCGGCCGCTCCTTACATGGGAGAGTCCTACATGCGTTCTTTCGCTCGTCCGCTGCGCCGCGCCGTTCTTGCCTCGAGCGCGCTGTCCATGCTCGCTTTTGCCCCTGCCGCCTTCGCGCAAGACACCAATGCTCCCGAAGCGACCGCGACCTCCGATGATGAAATCATCGTCACCGCCCGCCGCCGCGACGAACGCCTGATCGACGTTCCTGTCGCGATCACCGCCTATTCGGGCGACGCGCTCGCCAAGGCTGGCGCGATCGACATCACCGACATCGGTCAGACGACGCCCAACACGACGCTCGAAGTGTCGCGCGGCACCAACTCGACGCTCAGCGCCTTCATCCGCGGCGTCGGCCAGCAGGATCCGGTGTCGGGTTTTGAACAGGGGGTCGGCCTCTATCTCGACGACGTCTATCTCAATCGCCCGCAAGCCGCGGTGCTCGACATCTATGACGTCGAACGCATCGAGATCCTGCGCGGGCCGCAAGGCACGCTCTATGGCCGCAACACGATCGGCGGCGCCGTCAAATATGTGACCAAGCAGCTTCCGCAAGAGTTTTCGCTCAAGCTCAAGGGCTCGCTCGGCACCTATGACCAGGCCGACCTGGTCGTTACCGCGAGCGCCCCGATCGGCGACATCGTCCGCGTCGGCGGCTCGATCGCGCGCCTGTCGCGCGGCGGCTTCGGCGACAACCTCACCACCGGCCTCGAAAATTACAACAAGGATGTCTGGGCCGGCCGCGGCACCGTTGAGCTCGGCGGTTATGGCGAGCCCGTGCTGATCCGCATTTCGGGCGACTATACAAAAGACAAGAGCGCCCCGCGCGGTGGCCACCGCCTGATCCCGTCGCTGCGCACCAACGCGCCGGTGCTCGACAATGTGTTCGACAGCCGCGGCGGCCTCGTCGATCCGAAACAGGAAATCGAATCCTACGGTCTGGCGATGAACGTCACCGCCGAACTCACCGACACGCTGACGCTGCGGTCGATCAGCGCCTGGCGCAAGGACAACTCGGCGACGCCGATCGATTTCGACGCGCTGCCCGCGGTCGACGTCGATGTTCCCGGCTTTTACTTCAACGAACAGATCAGCCAGGAATTCCAGCTGCTCTATGAAGGCGACCGCCTGAAAGGCCTGCTTGGCTTCTATTATCTCGACGCGACCGCCGACACCCTGTTCGACGTCCGCATCTTCAACACCCTCGCCGGGCTGACCGCCTTTACCCAGGCCGATGTCGATACCACGACCTTTGCGGTGTTCGGCGACGCGACCTTCGACTTTACCGACCAGCTCAGCCTGTCGGTCGGTGGCCGCTATACGTGGGACACGCGCGAGGCGTCGATCCTGCGCCAGAATTATCTGGGCGGCGGGTCGCCGGTGTTCGGCGGCGCAGGCGTTGCGTTCGGCGCTCCGGGCACCGATTTCGACGGCAAGCGCAGCTTCAACAAATTCACTCCGCGCGCCTCGCTGTCGTTCAAACCGACCCCCGACCACACCCTCTACGCCAGCTTTTCGCAGGGCTTCAAGGGCGGCGGCTTCGATCCGCGCGGCGTCGGCGTCAACGCCCCGGACACCGACGGCAACGGCATCCGCAGCGATGATGAAATCGCGGCGTTCCTGAGCTTCCGCCCGGAACAGGTCGACAGCTATGAAGTCGGGTACAAGGGCAGCCTGATGGACGGCGCGGTCAATGTCGCGATCGCCGGTTTCTACGCCGACTATACCGACGTCCAGATCCCGGGCTCGGTCGCCTGTACGGTCAGCGGCCTGCCCAGCTTCTGCGGCGTCGTGTCGAACGCCGGCAAGGCGACCTTCAAGGGCCTCGAATTCGAAGGCCGGGTGCGGCTGGGCGAAGATCTGGCGGCGGCGGGCGACCGGCTGACCTTCTCGACCGCGCTTGGTTACATCGATGCGCAATACAAAGAATATGTGTCGAACATCGGGGGACAGCCAACCGATGTCGCCGAATTCCGCGAAGTGCAGAATACCCCGAAATGGACCGCCAGCGGCACCTTGGCCTATTCGACCCCGGTCGGCGACGGCGATCTCAGCTTCGGCACGACGCTATCGTACCGCAGCAAGACCTACCAGTTCGAAATTCCGAACCCCTATATCGACCAGAAAGGCTTTGCGCTGCTCGATGCCAGCATTGTCTATACCGCACCCGACGACCGCTGGAGCATCGGGCTGTTCGGCAAGAACCTGACCAACAAGGAATATAAGACCTCGGGCTATACCTTCATCAACGTCAACCCGACCACCGGTGCGCCGATCCTCGGCGGCAACGGCCTCCCGACTTCGGCGCTCGGCACCGAAGGAACGCTGACCGCTTTCTACGGCAATCCGCGCCAGATTTTCGTCACCGGCACGGTCAAGTTCTGAGCCACCGGCGATCCGCATAAAAGGGGGGAAGGGGCGTCCGAAGGGGCGCCCCTTTTTCGTTATGGTGATAGATCGGCGGCGATGCGGGCGGCGAGATGGAGGGCTTACGTTTCCCATCCCGTCATCCCGGCGAAGGCCGGGATCTCACCCAATCGAAATAACGCACCGGCAAGATCCGGGCCTTCGCCGGGGTGGCGAGGTTGTGGTACGCTGTAGCTTGGTACAACCATCCGCAGCTCTTCCTCTAATCACCTAGCACCGGCGCCGCGCCAGCCGCGACCATCCGCTCGCCGTCAATAACGATCGGGCTCGCCATCCCGTCAACCGCGGCGCCCTCGGGCCGAAATCGCATTCCGCGCGCGATCACCTGCGGGTCGGCAAATACCGCCGCCATATCGTTGATCGGCCCGGCCGGAACGCCCTGCTCCTCCAGCGCGAGCGCCAGCGGCTGCGCGTCCCAGCCCGCGATACGCGCCGCCAGCAGCGGGATCAGCACGCTACGATTCGCCAGCCGCGCCGCGTTGGTCGCGAACCGCGCGTCATCGGCCCAGCCCGGCTCGCCCAAGATCAGACATAATTTACGAAACTGGCCATCGTTGCCGACGGCGATCACCAGCTGACCATCGGCGGTGGCGAACGCCTGATAGGGGACAACATTGGCGTGGCCATTGCCCATTCGCCTAGGGGCAACGCCGCTCGCCAGATAATTGGCGGCCTGGTTGGCGAGCACCCCGACCTGGCAATCGAGCAGCGCCATGTCGATATGCGCCCCCGCCCCCGTGACGTCACGGCGGCGCAACGCCGCAAGGATCGCGACGGTCGAATACATCCCGGTAAAGATGTCGGCATAGGCAATCCCCGCCTTTTGCGGCGCGCCGTCGGGCTCGCCGGTCAGCGCCATCGCGCCGCCCATCGCCTGGATGATGAAGTCATAGCCCGCGCGGTGGGCATAGGGGCCGGTCTGGCCGAAGCCGGTGATCGAACAGACGATCAGCTGCGGGAAATCGGCTAGCAGCGTCGCGGGGTCGAGACCAAATTTGACCAGCCCGCCGACCTTGTAATTCTCGATCACCACATCGGCATCGGCGATCAGCGCGCGGACCTCCGCCTGCCCCTCGGTCGTCGCGATATCGATCGCCACGCCCGCCTTGCCGCGATTGGTGCTGTGATAATAGGCGGCACCCAGATTAGCGCCGTCGGCACCGGTGACAAACGGCGGCCCCCAGCTGCGCGTGTCGTCGCCCACCCCCGGCCGCTCGACCTTCACCACCTCGGCGCCGAGGTCGGCCATCAATTGCCCGCACCACGGCCCCGCCAGCACCCGCGCCAATTCGACGACGCGGATCCCTGCGAGCGGTTTCGCGGCGTCAGCCGCCAAAGGCGGAGATGCCGGTGATCGCGCGGCCGAGGATCAGCGCATGAACGTCGTGCGTGCCTTCATAGGTGTTCACCGTTTCCAGGTTCACCGCGTGGCGGATGACATGATAGTCGGCCGAAATGCCATTGCCGCCGTGCATGTCGCGCGCAATGCGGGCGATATCGAGCGCCTTGCCGCAATTGTTGCGTTTGAGCAGGCTGACCGCGTCGGGAATCAGCCGACCTTCGTCGATCAACCGCCCGACGCGCAGTGCCGCGTGCAGACCCAGCGTAATTTCGGTGAGCATATTGGCGAGCTTCAATTGGACGATCTGGTTCGCCGCTAGCGGCCGCCCGAACTGCTGGCGCTCGCCGGTATAATTGCGCGCCGCTTCGTAACAAAATTCCGCTGCACCCATCGCGCCCCAGCCGATGCCATAACGCGCGCGGTTGAGACAGCCGAACGGACCTTTCAGCCCCGAAACATTCGGGAGCAGCGCATCCTCGCCAACCTCGACGCTGTCCATCACGATCTCGCCGGTCACCGACGCACGCAGGCTCACCTTGCCCTCGATCTTCGGCGCCGACAGGCCTTTCATGCCCTTTTCGAGGATGAACCCGCGGATTGCGCCGTCATGCTCCTCCGACTTCGCCCAAACAACGAATACGTCGGCGATCGGCGAATTGGTGATCCACATCTTGGCGCCCTTGAGCCGGTAGCCACCCGCGATCTTTTCGGCGCGCGTCCGCATTCCGCCGGGGTCGCTGCCAGCGTCGGGCTCGGTCAGCCCGAAACAGCCGACGAGTTCGCCCGACGTCAGCCCGGGCAGATATTTGCGCTTCTGCTCCTCGCTGCCATAGGCGTTGATCGGGTGGATCACGAGACTGCTCTGCACCGAGCAGGCCGAACGATAACCCGAATCGATCCGCTCGACCTCGCGCGCGATCAACCCGTAGCTGACATAGTTCAGCCCGGCGCCGCCATGTTCAGGGTCGATCGTCGCGCCGAGCAGGCCGAGCGCGCCCATTTCCGACATGATCTCGCGGTCGAACCGCTCGTCGAGAAACGCCGAGGTGACGCGCGGCAGCAACGCGTCGGTGGCATAAGCGCGCGCGGTATCGCGGACCATCCGCTCCTCTTCGCTGAGTTCGGCGTCAAGCTGAAGCGGGTCGAGCGGGTCGAGCGCTTCGATGCGCTGCGGATCGGCGAGGGCCATGGAAAGGGGCTTTCTCTGTATGGCGAGCAGCCCTTTCGGGACGCGCGCTAGGGGGTCGGTGCCGCGGTGCTCCGGGCGATCGCGGCAGCCGGGCTGTCGCGCGGCTCCAATATCGCTGCGGTCTCGATCAGGTCAAGCGCCCGCCGCGCCTCGTGATAGCGGCGCGCGTCGATCAGCCACGCATTGGCGACCGCTGCTCCCGGCATCACCTCGACCTCGGCGATCGCCTTGTCAGCCTGGCCGGCGGCGAGATAGCGCCGGGCGCGTTCCAGCCGTTCCGACGCGCGCGGCGATTGGGTTCCCGCCGCCCGCACGACGAACAATTCGCCCATTTCGCGGCGAAATGCCGTCCACAAACTGCCGTCGTCATCGCTGCCGCGACCGACCAGCTGCGGCGCCAGCGTGTCGAGGTCGGTGCGCAGCTGTTCGAGCGTCACCGGGTCGCGCGATGTTTCGATGATCGTCTTGACCGCATTGGGCTGGTCGTCGCCGAAGCGCAGGCGCAGCTGCGCGTCGAGATAGCCGAGCGACAGGCCGCGATCGAGCGCACGGCGAACGGCAAAGGCGACCAGCAGCCCCTCGGCGCGCGACGCGTTGCCCGATGCCGATTCGGCCTCGAGCGTTATCCGCGACAGCCGTTGTTCGAGTTCGGCGACGCGCGCCGCCAGCGCATTGGCGCCGTCGACCGGTGCGACCAGCAACGGCGGTTCGGCCGCAGCGCCCGTCGCGGCGGTACCCGCGACCAGCAGCGGATCGGTTACGACCCCCGCGGCGGGCGCTTCGATCGTCTTGGCGGCCGGGGTCGCACCATCGCTCCCCAGCCAGCGGTTGACCGCCCAGCCACCGCCGAGCACGCCGATCAGCAACAGCAGCAGCGCCGCGATCATCAGCAGACGAAAGGATGGCCCCCTGGCCGGGGCCGGGGCCTCGACGGGCGCGGGGCTGTCGATATTGTCGATTGCCATATGTCTCTTTCGAACGACCCTATTTTTCGCCCTTGTGGCACAAAGCGGCCGCCAGTGCCAACATTCCAGCGTCCGTTGGCTGCTCGCTCGCGGTCCGCTCGGCCCATCCGGTGTCCGCAGCGGCCGCGACCGCAGGGCTGATCGCAACCAGCGCCAGATGCGCGCGCGACGATCCCGCCAGCGCGGCGATCCGGCGCGCGGCGCGCGCCGAATGCGCAAGGAGCACCGCCGGCGCAGCGATCAGTCCGGACCATTCAGGCGGTGGATCGACCGGGTCCACCGTGTAACAAGGCAGCGGCTGGAGCGCCATGCCACGGGGGTCAAATGCCGACCGGTCGCGGCCGCAAAGCCATAAGATCCGGGTGATTTTCTCTGCGGCCATGGCGTCAAGAAGTCGCTGCGCGTCTGCCGTTCCGGTGCGGGCGACCGTCAATCCCGCGGCCGCCGCCGCCGCCGCGGTCGCATCGCCCACCGCATAGACTGGGAGCGCCGCCAGCGCTGCGAGCTGCGGTCCCGCCAGCCGCACCGCCTGCGCACTGGTCAGCAACAGGACGTCGTAATTACCGGCGGCGTGGGGCGTCCAGGGCAATGCGCGCGCCGCGAACAAGGGCATCGCGCGGGCATCGAGAGCGAGCGCCGCGGCGCGCGCGACCGTGATGGCATTGCCCGGTTCGGGGCGGGTGACGATCAGCGGCAAGCCGCGCGTCATGCGGCGAACAGCCGCCGAACGCTGTCGGGTGCATCGTCAAGCAACCGCCGCGCCAGCGCCGCGGCAGCGTCGTCATGATCGACAAGCGCATGACCGGCGGCGTGATCGGCGCCATCTTCGGAGAATATCTCGGCGTCGAGCTGCAGCATGCCGTCATCGCGCCAATGCGCATGCGCCGCCACCGGCGAGCGGCAATCACCGCCAAGCGCCGCCAGAAAGCTGCGTTCCGCGGCGACCGCGCGGTGCGTCGGTTCGTGATCGATCGCCCGCAGGAGCGCAAGCGCGGTGCCGTCATCGGCGCGGCATTCGATCCCGATCGCGCCCTGCGACGCCGCCGGAAGCAGCACCGCGGTGTTCTGCGCGGTACCGACCGCGTGCATCCCCAGCCGGTCGAGCCCCGCCGCCGCGAGCAAGGTCGCGTCGGCTTCGCCCGCCGCCAGCTTCGCCAGCCGTGTCGCAACATTGCCGCGCAGCAGCACCGGCGCCACATCGGGGCGGATTCGCCGGATCTGCGCCGCGCGGCGCGGGCTGCTCGTTCCCAACCGGGCCCCGTGCGGCAGCTCGGCGATGGTCGTCGCCGCCATCCCGTCGCGCACCACCAGCCGGTCGCGCGGATCGGCGCGTTCGAGCATCGCACCCAGCGCGAAGCGCGCATCGCGGATCGTTTCGACGTCCTTCAGCGAATGAACTGCGATGTCGATGACACCGGCGTCGAGCGCCGCATCAAGCTCGCGCGTCCACAGCGCCTTGCCGCCGACCTCGGCGAGCGCACGGTCCTGGATCCGGTCGCCGGTGGCGGTCATCGGCACGATCTCGAGCGCTTCAGCCGCTATGCCATGCGCGACGATCAACGCCGCGACCGTCATCTGCGCCTGTGCCATTGCCAGCGGCGATGCGCGGGTGCCGATGCGAAGCGGATTATCGATGGAAGGAAGCTCGGTCATCGCCATGCTGCTAGCGCGGCTTGCCCTGCCGATAAAGGGGCGGGTAAAGGGGCACGCAATAATATGACTATCATCCTTGGCCTGGAATCGAGCTGCGATGAAACCGCGGCGGCGCTTGTCGACAGCGATCGGCGCATATTGGCGCACCGCGTCGCGGGACAGGAGGCCGAGCATCGGCCGTTCGGCGGGGTCGTGCCCGAAATCGCGGCGCGCGCGCATGTCGACCGGCTCGCCCCGATCGTCGAAGCCGTGCTCGCCGACGCCGGCGTCGCGCTCGCCGATGTCGATGCCGTCGCCGCGACCGCCGGTCCCGGGCTGATCGGCGGGGTGATGGTCGGGCTGGTCACCGGCAAGGCGCTCGCCCACGCCGCAAACAAGCCGCTGATCGCGGTCAACCATCTCGAAGGCCATGCGCTATCGCCGCGGCTGGTCGCAGCGGACCTCGAATTTCCCTATCTGTTGCTGCTCGTCTCGGGCGGCCATTGCCAGTTGCTGCTGGTCAAGGGGGTCGGCGATTATCGCCGCCTCGCCACCACGATCGACGATGCCGCGGGAGAGGCGTTCGACAAAACCGCCAAATTGCTGGGTTTGGGCTATCCCGGCGGGCCTGCGGTCGAGCGCATCGCGCGCGACGGCAATCCTCACGCCGTGCCGCTCCCCCGCCCGCTGGTTGGCAGCGCCGAACCGCATTTTTCGTTCGCGGGTCTCAAAAGCGCGGTCGCGCGTGCCGCTGCCAGCGACGCGCACAGCGTCCCCGACCTCGCCGCGTCGTTCCAGCAGGCGGTCGTCGACTGCCTCGTCGACCGCAGCCGCATTGCGCTCGCCGCCTGCCCCGATGCAACGGCGTTCGTCGTCGCGGGCGGAGTCGCCGCCAATGGCGCAATCCGCACCGCGCTCACCGATCTCGCCGCGCGCTTCGATCGCCCCTTCGTCGCGCCGCCCTTGTGGCTTTGCACCGACAATGGCGCGATGATCGCCTGGGCGGGGGCCGAACGCTTCGCGGCAGGGCTTTTCGACGATCTGTCGGTCGCCGCCCGCCCACGCTGGCCGCTCGATCCCGCGGCCGAAACCGTGCGCGGCGCCGGAGTGAAAGCATGACGTCATACCGCAAATTCGGCGTGATCGGCGGCGGCGCCTGGGGGACGGCGCTGGCCCAGATGCTCGCGGCCGATGGCGCGCCCGTCCGCCTGTGGGCGCGCGAAGCCGAGGTCGTGGCGGCGATCAATGCCGAGCATCGCAACCCGGTGTTTCTTCCCGGCGCCGCGCTGTCGGAGTCGCTGACCGCGACCGGCGCGCTGACCGATATGGCCGACCTCGACGCGCTGCTCGTCGTCGTCCCGGTGCCATTCCTTCGCGCGGTACTTGCCGAACTGCCGCCGGGCGACGCGCCGCTGATCTTTTGCAGCAAGGGGATGGAGGCGGGCAGCTTTGCCTTCCCGATCGACATGGCGCGCGACCTCGCGCCGCAGCGGTCGCACGCGGTATTGTCGGGGCCGACCTTTGCGCACGAGGTCGCCGCCGGGCTGCCCACCGCGATCACCCTTGCTGCCGCCGATCCCGACCTCGCGTCCGATCTGGCGCGCGCAATCGCGCGGCCGCATTTCCGCCCTTATGTCTCGGCCGACGTCATCGGCGCCGAGATTGGCGGCGCGATCAAGAATATTCTCGCCATCGCTTGCGGCATCGTCGATGGCGCCGGACTGGGGCTCAACGCGCGCGCCGCGTTGATCAGCCGCGGCTTTGCCGAAATGACGCGTTTCGGCCTCGCGCGCGGCGCACAGGCCGAAACGCTCGCGGGGCTCGCCGGGCTCGGCGACCTTGTCCTGACCTGCACCTCGGCCAATTCGCGCAACTTCGCGCTCGGCCAGGGGCTGGGCCGCGGCGAGACCGCCGCCATGCTGATGGCCGACCGCCGCACCGTCGCCGAAGGCGCGTTCAGCGCGCCGGTGGTGGCGGCCGCCGCGCGCGCCGACGGCATCGATATGCCGATCACCGACGCGGTGGCGCGGCTGGTCGCGGGCGAAGCGCATGTCGCCAACATCATTCAGGCTCTGCTCAGCCGCCCGCTGCGAGCCGAGGGCCGGTGATCGATTGCATGGATTTGCCTGCCCCCCCGCTCCGCGCTAAGATGCGCGACGGGGATCAGCAGAAGGGGCGGCGGGCTTGAGCCAGACGGACAGCGCATCCGCGCCCGCATCGGCCACCGCCCCGTCGGGCGACGCCGACACCGCCGCGCTCGCCAAGGGCGGACGCACCAATTTTTTCGGCTTCATCCTGCGCCTCGTCGCGCGCCTGCCCTTCCTGTATGTCGCGGGCCGCTGGTACGGCCCCGAAGCCGTCGGCCGTTTCGCCTTTGCCGTGCTGGTCATCGAACTCGTCGCGCAGGTGGCGACGCTGGGCCTCAAACGCGGCCTTGCCGAACAGCTGAGCGTCGCCGGTGCCGACCAGCGCACCGTCGTCTGGGACGGGATGTTCGTCGCTTTGCTGGCGTCGGCCACCGGATCGGCGCTGCTCCTCGCCTTTCCGCAGCTGATGTATCCCGCGGGCGATGTCGGCGGTGCCGACCGCTGGATGGCGCTGCTCGTCTTTGCGATTGCCGGGACCGACATCGCGCTTGCCGCCTGCGCCTATCGGTTCGACATCGGCGCAACGGTGCGCGCGCGCGCGATCGTCGAGCCTTGGGTGATCAGCGCCGCCGCCGCAGGCTTCTGGTTCGTGTCGGTCAGCGACGGGCTGATGCTGTCCTATGCCGCCGCGATGCTCGGCGCTTTCCTGACCGCGCTCATCCCGATGCTGCGTCACTATGGTGGGCCGCGCGGCTGGCAGCCGCACCCCGCGCATCTGATCGCAGTTGCGCGGCGCAACGCGCCGCTCGCTGCCGCCGACGCGATCGAATGGGGCACGCGCCGCCTCGACCTGTTCATCCTCGGCCAGTTCACCTCGCCGACCATCTACGGCATTTACTATATGGCGCAGCAGGTTGCGTCGTTGCCGCAAAAGCTGAAAACCAGCTTCGAACCGATCCTTGGCCCGGTCATCACCCGCAATCTTGCCGAAAAAAAGCTTGCCGCCGTGGCGGCACAGGTCAGCCAGGTCGGTTTCTGGATCATCGCCGCGCAGGCCGGGGTGGCGCTCGCACTTGGCATCCCGGGTGAGGCCGTCATGGGCCTCGTCGGCCCGGAATTCGTCAGCGGTACCGCGGCACTCGCCTTCCTGCTCGCCGCCGAAGTCGTCGCCGCGACCGCGGTCGTCAGCGAGGCGGCGCTGGTCTATGTCGCGCGCCACCGTAACCTTTTGATCAGCATCGCGACGCTTGCGTTGCAGGCGGTGCTCAGCGTCACGCTGATCCTGATTGCCAAATCGATGGGGCTACCGCCGATCACCTATGCCGCCGCCGTCGCGCTCGCGCTGATGCTCGCGCTCGGCTTCGCATCGGTCGTCAAGGCGCGGCTGCTCGCGCACGTCCTTGGCGCGCCGGTGAACAGCTTGCGCTGGGCGCTGGTCTGGGCCACCGCGGGCGCCGCCATTCTGGGCTGGGGCGCGACGCAGCTGCCCGAATGGGCCGAGTTGCTGATCGGCGTCCCCTTCATCCTCGGCATCTATGCCTGGCTGATCTGGACCCGCGGTTTCGGCCCCGCCGACCGCGCGCTGTTCAAGAAACACCCCGACGCGGCGGGTTCTGAGCCCGCCGCCGGCTGATTATTTCACCGCTTCCTGCGCGGCATCGCCAACTTGCTGTGCGGCGTCGCCAACCTGCTGCGCCGCTTCGGTGATCGCGCCGGTTTCGGCGCTGTCATTGGCCAGAAACTGAAAAGCGAAAAAGCCCGCCACCACCAGTGCGACCAGCAGGACCAGCCCCATGCCGAGGCCGCCGCCGCGGCGCGGCTCGCGATCGATGATCGTCGTGGTGTGCGTCGTCCCGTCGGGGGCGCGGGTTTCGTGGATCTCGTCGGCCATGCCATCCTCCTGTGCCATTCTTCTGGCGCATAGGACGCGTCGGCTGACCGAAAGTTCCTAGCCGAGACGCGCGGCGACCTTGGCGCCCAGGTCGGTTTGCGCGCGCGGGCCGACCTGCGCGATGATTTCGCGCGCGCACACCGCGCCCATCGTCAGGCAGTCGGCAATCGGGCGGCCCTCGGCCAGTCCCGCCAGGAAACCGGCGGCGAACAGGTCACCCGCTCCCGTCGTATCGACCACGTCGTCGATCGGCTCGGCGGCGACTTCGGTGCGTTCGCCGTTCTGCATGGCAACCGCACCATGCTCGCCGCGCGTCGCGACGAGCAGCGGCACTTGGGCAGCGACCTTGGCCAGCGCGGCTTCGAAATCGCTTCCCTGCGCCAGTTCGAGCAGTTCGGCCTCGTTCGCGAACAGGATGTCGATCTCACCCGCCGCCATCATGCGGCGGAAATCCTCGCCATGTCCCGCGACGACAAAGGTGTCCGACAAGGTGAAAGCGACGCGCCGACCCGCGGTCTTGGCCATCCCGATCGCCTCCGCCATCGCCGCGCGCGACGCGTCGGCGTTCCACAAATAGCCTTCGAGATAGAGGATATCGGCATCGGCGATCAGCGCCGCGTCGAGCGACGCGCGCCCTAGGTTCTGCGACGCGCCCAGAAAGGTGTTCATCGTCCGCTGGCCGTCGGGGGTGACCAGGATCAGACAGCGCGCGGTCGGTGCGCCGGCGTCCGACGGCGGCGTGTCGAACGCGACGCCGAGCGAGGTCAGGTCGTGCGTGAACACCTGCCCCAGCTGGTCCTCAGCCACCTGGCCGATAAACCCGCAGCGGCGCCCGAGCGCCGCCATTCCGGCGAGCGTGTTCGCCGCGCTGCCGCCCGACATTTCGATCGCCGGCCCCATCGCCGCGTAAAGCCGTTCGGCCTCGTCAGCGTCGATCAGCCGCATCGATCCCTTGACCAGATTTTCGCTTTCGATCAGCGCGTCGTCGGCGCGGGCGAGGACGTCGACGATCGCATTGCCGATGGCAACAACGTCGAAACGGGCAGTGGCGGCCATGAAAAATCCTGTGATGCGTGGGAAAAAGTTGCCGCGCTTTAGGGATGCCGGCGGGTCAAGGCAAGCGCGACGCTTGACGCACGCCCTGCTGCCCAGCATCCCCGGGCAATGACCCGTGCCGTGCACGCCTTTTTCCTCGCGCTTCGCGATCTGCCGAACCCCCGCGTGCTGCGCATCCTGCTGCAAAGCCTCGCGCTGACCTTGTTCCTGCTGATCGTCGCGGGCGCCGCACTGTTTTTCGCGGCGCGCTGGGCGATGGATTATTGGGGGTGGCTGGGTGCTGCCGAACAGGACATGGCAGGCATCTTGGTCGTCCTCCTGATCATCGCGGGCAGCTGGCTGCTGTTCCGCGCCGTCGCGATCGTCGTCGTCGGGCTGTTCGCCGATGCGATCGTCGCCGATGTCGAAGGACGCCATTATCCAGCCGCCGCGGCGCGCGCCGTCGATGTCGGCTGGCGGCAGAATATCCGGCTGGCGCTTGCGTCGCTGGCCCGGCTGGTCGGCGGCAACCTGCTTGCGCTGCCGATCTATATCCTGTTGCTTGTCACCGGCATCGGTACCCCGATCTTTGCGCTGTTCGTCAACGGCCTGCTGCTCGGCCGCGATCTTGAGGCAATGGTGCTGGCGCGCCACCCCGACCGCCTGCGATTCGACCGTCCGGCGCGCTGGTCGCTCGGCCTGCTGTCCGCCGCAAGCTTTGTGGTGCCTGTCGCCAATTTGTTGGCGCCGATCGTCAGCGCCGCTATGGCCGTCCACATGCTCCATCTGGGGAGCGGGGACCGCCGTTTATGATCCGATCCCACCGTCTGGCCGCCATCGCCGGCCTTGCCCTGCTTCTCGGCGGCTGCGCCGGCAGCGCCATCCCGCGTGCCTCACCGCCGCCGGGCCGGGCGCCGACCACGGCAGTCCCGGCACCCCGACCGGTACAGACCAACAGCCTGATCGGGCGTCCGGCGAACGCGGCGCTGGGGCTGTTCGGCAAGCCCCGCCTCGACGTGACCGAAGGCAGCGCCCGCAAGCTGCAGTTCGGCGGCAGCGCCTGTATCCTCGATATTTATTATTACGCCCCACGCCAAGGTGCCGATCCGCTCGCGACGCATGTCGATGCGCGCACCCCCGACGGCCGCGACGCCAATATTCCGAGCTGTATCGACGCGCTGCGCCGCTGACGTCATAGCGTCAATTGATCCAGCGCCCAGCGCGCCGCATCCGCCACCATCGGCGTTTCGTCGACCGCCAGCTTTTCCAGCGCCGGCCGAAACCGCACATCCCCGCTGTTTCCCGCCGCAATCGCCGCGTTGCGTACCATCCGCCCGCGCCCGATGCGCTTGATCGGCGACCCGGCAAACACCTGCCGGAACCCGGCATCGTCAAGCGCGAGCAGGTCGGCAAGCGACGGCGCGACAAGCTCGGCGCGCGGCAGGAAGGCGCGGTGCGCGTGCGCGGTGTCAGCGAATTTGTTCCACGGGCACACCGCCAGACAATCGTCGCAGCCATAAACGCGGTTGCCGATCCCGCGACGCAGTTCGTGCGGGATCGGTCCGTCATGCTCGATCGTTAGGTACGAGATACAGCGCCGCGCATCGACCCGGTAGGGCGCGGGAAACGCTTGTGTCGGGCAGGAATCCTGGCACGCCGAACAGCTGCCGCAACGGTCGCGCCCCGGCACGTTCGGCGCCAGCGCCAGCGTCGTATAAATGGCGCCCAGGAACAGCCAGCTGCCATGGTCGCGGCTGACCAGATTGCTGTGCTTGCCCTGCCAGCCCAGCCCCGCCGCCGCCGCCAGCGGCTTTTCCATCACCGGCGCAGTATCGACGAATACCTTCACTTCAGCGTCCGGCGCCTCGGCAACCAGCCAGCGCGCCACCGCCTTCAGCGCCTTTTTGACGACGTCATGATAATCGCTGCCCTGCGCATAGACCGAGATCCGCCCGCGCGTCGGCTGACCGGCGAGCGCCAGCGGGTCGTGCACGGGGGCGTAGCTCATCCCCAGCGCGATCACCGATTTCACCTCGGGCCACAGCCCTTTGGGCGATCCGCGCTGCGCGGCGCGGCTTTCCATCCAGATCATGTCGCCGTGGCGTCCTTCGGCGAGCCACTGGTTCAACCGTTCTGCGGTCTGCGGCGCGGCATCGGCACCGGCGATCCCGAACGCGACGAAACCCTGCGCGCGCGCCACCGCCGCAAGACGGTCTTCGAGCGAAGGGGTTTCGGCAGGCAAGGCTTCGGCAACCATTGCCGCTCTATACGCGAGCCGCCGGTTCGTGCCATAGGTGACGGACGCACAGATCAGGGACCGAGGATTGAACGATTTCAGCGTCGAGGCGAACGGCCTCAGCAAATATTTCGGCAATTTCAAAGCCGTCGACAACGTCAGCCTGGCCGTGCCCGCGGGCAGCATTTATGGCGTGCTTGGCCCCAATGGCGCGGGCAAGACCACCAGCCTGCGCATGACGCTGGGCATCATCGACCCCGACGAAGGGTCGAGCCGCATCTTTGGCGAGCGCCCGCAAACGGTGCGCCACCGCATCGGCTACCTCCCCGAGGAACGCGGCCTGTATCCCGGGATGAAGGCGCGCGAGGCGATCGCCTTCATGGGCGCGCTGCGCGGGCTTGACTGGTCCGAAGGCCGTCGCCGGGCCGCGACCTTTATGACCGAACTCGGCCTCGAACGTGTGATCGACGAAAAGGTCCGCAAAATGTCGAAGGGCATGGCGCAGATGATCCAGCTGATCGGGTCGATCGTTCACGCCCCCGACCTCATCGTCCTGGACGAACCTTTTTCGGGGCTCGACCCGGTCAATCAGGAACGGCTCGAAATGCTCGTCCGCCGCGAACGCGACCGCGGCGCGACGATATTGTTCTCGACCCATGTCATGGCGCACGCCGAGCGCCTCTGCGACCGGCTGGCGATCATTGCGCGCTCGCAGCGGCGGTTCGAAGGGACGGTTGACGAAGCGCGCGGCCTGCTGCCGATGCAGGTGCGCTACACGCCGCGCGCCGATGCCGACCCGGTGTCGGTCGCGGCGCTCTTGCCGACAGGCGCCGAGCAGCGCGGCGACAGCTGGCTCTTCCCGGTCGATGACGCCGGGGTCGAACCATTGCTCGCCCGCATCACCGGCAGCGGGCTCGGCGTCGCCGGCCTGTCGATCACGCGCCCGGCGCTTCACGACGCCTTCGTTCATATCGTCCGCCAGGTCGACGCCGGCTTCGACGCCGACGCCAACGCCGACGCGGTCGAGGAGGCGCTCGCATGACGCCGTTCCTGCGCAACATGTTCGTGATCGCGCGCCGCGATTTCCTTGCGATTGTCGCGACCCCGACCTTTCTGTTGTTCCTGCTCGCGCCCCTGTTCATGATCGCGATGGGGCTGGCGGGGGGCATGGGCGCGTCGCAACTCGCCGACAGCGCGCGCGGCGCCGGGCGGATCGTCGCGATTGTCGATGCGGCAGATGTCGAGGCACTGCGCGCCGCCGACGACCGGCTGCGTCCCGCCTTTTCGCGCGGCGATGCCCCGCCGCCGCTGGAATTTCGGATCAGCGGTCCCGATGCCCCCGATCCCGGGGTGATTGCGCGCGAAAAGGGTACCGACACCTATGCGGTCCTGTCGGGGCCGCTCGACCGCCCGCGCATCGTCGAACGCAATGCCGAGGGCAGTTCGGGGCGCTATCTCGTGCTGCTCGCCAATCAGGTGCTGCGCGACCGCGCCGCGGGCGACGTCGTGCCCGCCGCGCCGCGCTTCGAAAGCGTCCGCAACGGCGGATCGAGCATCGCGCTCCAGCAATCGCTCGGCTTCGGAGCCGTCTTCATCATCTTCCTGCTCACCCTGCTGCTCGCCGGCCAGACCGTCAGCTCGCTCGCCGAGGAAAAGGGCAACAAGGTCATCGAAATCCTTGCCGCGGCGGTCCCGCTCGAAAGCGTCTTCCTTGGCAAGCTGCTCGGCTTTCTGGGGATCGCGGTGCTGTTCATCGCCTTCTGGCTCGCAATGGCGATGGCGGGCGGCCTAGTTGCGATGATCCAGATGGACCCCGCCACGCTGGCGACGGCGCAAAATGCCAACAAGGCGACCGCCGCGCTCGGCGCGATGCCCGCGACCGGTTGGGGCTTTTTTCTCGGCTTTGGTTTTGTCTATTTCATCCTGTCCTTCCTGCTGCTCGGCGCGGTGTTCCTCGGCGTCGGGGCGCAGGCGGCAACGGTACGCGAAATCCAGATGCTCAGCCTGCCGATCACGATCTTCCAGGTCGGAATGTTCAGCCTTTCCGCCGCCGCCGCGAGCGCCCCGGGCAGTTCGCTCGCGGCCTTTGCGCAGATCTTCCCCTTCTCCTCCCCGCTCGCGATGGCGGCGCGCGCCGCGACCGACGACAATATCGCCGTACATTTTCTCGCGCTTGGCTGGCAGGCGATCTGGGTCGCGCTGGTGATCTTTCTCTCGGTTCGTCTGTTCCGTTCCGGCGTGCTCGGCGGGGGCGGCGGCTGGAAATTCTGGCGCCGCCGCAAACGGGCCGCGGACGCAAGCGCCCCTCGTTGACAAAGCTGTAAATAGTGGCATTCTGCAACTGATCAGGCCGCGCCCGACGGCCGTTGAGAGGAGCAGCCCCGATGGCCACCCAGATTCGCGTCGCCCCCGAAGTCGCCAATCCGCTGGACGTTTCGCGCGCCGAGCTGTGGAGCGAGGACCGCTGGCAGGAGCCGATGCGCCAGTTGCGCACCGAATCGCCGATCTATTATTGCCCCGAATCGAAGTTCGGCCCCTATTGGTCGGTGACGACCTACAAGCCGATCCAGCATATCGAGGCGCTGCCCAAGATTTTCTCGTCCAGCTGGGAATATGGCGGCATCACCGTCGCCGGCGACGGCATCGAGCATCTGAAAGAGGGCGAGATCCCGATGCCGATGTTCATCGCGATGGACCCGCCGCAGCACACCGCGCAGCGCCGCACCGTCGCCCCCGCCTTTGGCCCGTCGGAGATCGAACGGATGCGCGCCGACACCCAGGCGCGCACCGCGGCACTGATCGACACGCTGCCCGTCGGCGAGACGTTCGACTGGGTCGAAAAAGTGTCGATCGAACTCACGACCGACATGCTCGCCATTCTGTTCGACTTTCCCTGGGCCGACCGCCACAATCTGACCCGCTGGTCCGACGCGCTCGGCGACATCGAAAGCTTCAACACGCTCGAGGAACGGCAGGCACGGCTCGCCACCGCCTTTGAAATGGGCGCCGCGTTCAAGGAACTGTGGGATCACAAGGCCAAAAATCCCGGCAAGCATGACCTCATCTCGATCATGCTCCAGTCCGACGCGATGAGCCATATGAGCCATGAGGAATTCATGGGGAACCTCATCCTGCTAATCGTCGGCGGCAACGATACGACGCGCAATTCGATGTCGGCCTATGCCTATGGCCTGCACTGTTTCCCCGACGAGCGCGCCAAGCTCGAGGCGAACCACGACCACGACCTCGCGGTCAACGCGATGCACGAAATCATCCGCTGGCAAACCCCGCTCGCGCATATGCGGCGCACCGCGATGGAGGATACCGAGCTGTTCGGCCACCAGATCAAGGCCCGCGACAAGATCGCGCTCTGGTACGCGTCGGCGAACCGCGACGAAAGCGTCTTCCCCGACGGTGACCGGATCATCGTCGACCGTGAGAACGCGCGCCGCCACCTCGCCTTCGGTTATGGTATCCACCGCTGCGTCGGCGCGCGCGTCGCCGAACTGCAGCTGACCTCGCTGATTTCCGAAATGCAGAAGCGCCGCCTGCGCGTCAATGTGCTCGCCGAGCCCGAGCGCGTCCACGCCAGCTTCGTCCACGGCTATCGCCATATGCCGGTGGTGCTGGAGAAATATTGACGTCGGCTGAAACTTCGCGGCGACATGCCACGTATCTGACGCACAGGCCCGGATTGCGGGCCGGGAGTCCGTGATGATCGACCGCCGTTATCTCCTCGCCGGCCTCGCCCTTGGTGGTGGGGTGATCGGCGCACCGCTGCTGTTCGCGAAATCGACGCGGCCGCAGGCGGCGCCCGGCTGGCGCCTGTCCGAAGCCGAATGGAAAAAGCGGCTGACCCCGTTCGAATATAGCGTGCTGCGCGAAGCGGCGACCGAGCGCCCGTTCAGCCACCCGCTCGACAAGGAAAAGCGCGCCGGAACCTTTGTCTGCGCCGGATGCGCGCTACCGCTCTATTCGAGCAAGACCAAATATGACAGCAAGACCGGCTGGCCCAGCTTCTGGGCACCACTGAAGGGTGCGATCGGCACCGCGACCGACTATGACCTCGGCTATCCGCGGACCGAGGTACATTGCAAACGCTGCGGCGGCCATCTGGGCCATGTCTTCAACGACGGGCCGAAACCGACCGGCAAGCGTTATTGCATGAACGGCGCGGCGATGCGCTTCCGCCCCGCCCGAGCCGGGCGGCTCACGACGCGGGCTTGACCCGCCACACCGCCAGCCCGGCGCGCGACGCGATCGGCAGCGGCTCCAGCCATGCAGGTGTTTTTCCGGCGTAAAGCTGTGCCGCCAGCGAGTCGGCGCGCGCGCGGCGATATTGCACCAGATCATTGGCGGTGCGGCAAATCACGACCAGCCCGGCCCGTTCTCCGCGGACCAGCGACTCGGCCCTGGCCGGATCGCCGACAAAGGCGCGCAGCGTGTTTGCCATCGCTTCCTTGTTGCGATGGTGGCCGGTGGCGACCAGGCCATGTTGCGTCCAGAATATGATCGGCGCGCCCAGATCGATCGGGGTCAGGATCGTCGTTGCGGGGATGCGGTTGAGCGCCGCGACGGCCGCCGGATCGAGGCAGTTTTGCGCAAAGGGTGGCTTCGCGGCGCCGAGCTTGTCGGCGGGCTTGAATATGGGGAAAAGCGCGCCGAGCAGGATCGAGACCGCAATGCTGCCCAGCAGCGGCAGCGACAATGCGGCCAGCGCCGATGCCAGCACCCGCGGCAGCACCGCCCGAATCGCCCTCGCCCGCTGCCAGATCCAGATGCCCAGCCAGGCACAGCCGGGCAGCGCAAACAGATGCGCGGTCGATACGCTGCGCAGCACCAGCACCGACAGGATTGCCGCGCCGGTCAGCGCGACAATGACCGTCGCCCAGTTGCGGCGATCGACGCGATTGGACGCGGCGCGCCACGCCAGCAACGACCCCGCGAGCCCCATCAGCGACGGCACCAGGACAAAGATGGCGTCATAACCGCCAGACGCCCAGACCGGCTGGCCTTCCAGGATGTTGCGGTACCAATATTGGACGACGATCGGGTCGAGCGAAGCGAACGGCCCCTTCGCGCATTGCGGCTCGGTTCCGACCAGCGCCGCCGCTGCCGCAAGCCCGGCACCGCCGAGCAGCCCGAGCCGCGCCCATGGCCGTGCCGGATCGGCGCGCACGATTCCGAAAACCGCCGCGGCGGCGGCGACAAAGGCGGCCATATAGGGCGCCGACAGCGAATCGCACCAGGTACCGACCAGTCCGACGGGGCCGCGTGTCGCGAACTGCAACAGGATCACCCCGCCCGCCAGCGCGCCCAGATAGCCACATAGCGACGCGCGGTCGTCGGCGCGGCCGTGCAGCGCCCAACGCAGCGCCGCCAGCGCGGCGAACAGCGCGACAACCGGCAAGCCCTCGATCGACACCGACAGCAGCGCCGCGGCAAACAATCCGCCGAGCAGCCCCGCCTGCCACCCCGCCGGGCGCAACGCCTGCGCCATGATCAGCATCGCGAGGAAAATCTGCCAGCCATGATGGTCGATGCGCAGCGGGCGGAACTGCGCCAATATATAGCCCGACATGATCAGGAACAGCGGCACGACATAAGCGATCCGCGGGTCCGACAGGCGCCGGTACCCCAGCACGCACGCGACGCTGAGCGCGGCGCCGAGCAGCGGCGGCCACAGCGCCATCACGATCCGTTCGGCCATCGCCTGCCCGAACAGCGGTTCGAGCAGCAAAATGCCCAGCGCCAGCGGCGCATCGACGATCCGCGACCAGTGCATCAGCACCCCGCCATCCGCGGGATTGACGCGATATTGCGTCAGATCCCACCAGCTTTGCCCGGCGAGCAAATCGCGCACCTGCGCCATGCGCATCGCGTCGTCGGTGTCGGCAAGGTCGAGCGCGCCGATCGCCTGCCATTTGCCGGCGATCGCGATCAGGCTCATCGCACCCCACACCAGCAGCGCGATGCGCACCGGCGTGAACCAGCGGTGCAGCGCGGTCGCGTCGGCGGACGCCGGTGCGTCGTCCCGCGCCGCCACGCCGCCGGGAACGGGCGCCACCAGCTCCGTCATCAGGCTGCGGCCCGGAAAACGATATGGCGGCGGAGCAGATAGGTCGTCTGGAAACTCACGACGATCGCCGCCAGCTTGGCGAGCCGGGGATCGAGCCCCAATGCGCTGCCGGTCCCGACGATGGCCGTCGTGACGGCAAGACCGATCAACGCAGATCCGACGAACAGCATCTTCTGGCGGTGGCGCTCACCGGTACCGCGCGCCGCGGCGCCGTCGGCAAAGACAAGGCGGCTCGACACCAGCCAGTGAACGAGAATTCCGGTGCAATAGCCGACCGCCGATGCCGGCATCGGCGCCAGCCCCGAATCGAGCAGCAACAGGAACAGCGCCGCATCGCTGCCCAGCGCGAGCACGCTCGCGAGCAGATAGTTCACCCAGCGAATTTCGCCGCGGCGGACCGATCCGATCAATTTGGTGACGGGAAGCATGGCAAGGACGCCGTCGGCCAAACGCTCAGGCGGCTTTGGAAACGCGCGCCGGGACGTCGCGGACCGACGCCAGCGCCGCCTGTTCGCCCTCGGTACCGCTCTCATGATATTCGGCGTCCTCGTTGACGCCCCAAATGTCGTACACCCGTTCGCCCGCGACAATATTGCGCACCGTCAGCATCGCGGTCATCATGGCATGATCCTGGTTGTTGTAACGGTGCATGCCGTTGCGCCCGACCATGTGCAGCGTCGGATAACGCGCTTCCAGCTCGCTGCGCATCGTCTCGACATGCGCGGCATAATCATCGTCATAGACCGGATAGGCCTTTTCCTGCCGCACGACGGCGCCGCCAACGACATCCTTGGGATCGCACAGGCCGAGGATCGCCATTTCCTTCGTCGCCAGCGCAATCAGGTCGTCGTCGCTCGACGCCCACAATCCGTCGCCCTCAAAACAAAAATATTCGAGGCCAACGCACGCCAGTTCGGGATCGGGCACCATTTCGGGCGACCAGCTGCGGAAATTTTGGACCCGGCCGACCTGCACCTTGCTGTCGTGGATATAGATCCAGTTATCGGGGAACAGATCCTCCGACCGGATTTTCAGCGCGACCGTCAGAAAGTCGCGATATTTCAAGGACGGCGCCGCGGACAGCGCGCAGGCGGGCAACGGATGGATACGCGCCGCCAGCTCGCGCATCGGCGCCGAGCTGATGACATGCGCCGCATCGATCACGACATCGCCATCGGGGCCATTGGCGGTCAGCCGCCAGCGGCCACTCACCTGATCCTGCGTCAGCTGCTTGAAGCTGTGGCCCATCAGCACATGGTTGCCGCCCGCGACCACCTTGGCTGCCGCCGCATCCCACATCATGCCGGGGCCAAGCCGCGGATAGCGGAAGGTTTCGAGCAAGGTCTTGGTCGCCATGCCGTCGTTCGGGCGTTTGTTGAGCCCCAGGCTGCGCTTCAGCCCGTCGAGCACCGCGGCGCCGAGGCTCAGCCCCTTGATGCGCTGCGCCGCCCAGTCGGCCGACATTTCGTCGCACGGCATGCCCCACACCTTCTCGGTATAGGTTTTGAAAAAGATCGAATAGAGCTTCCGCCCGAACTGGTTGATCGTCCAGTCCTCGAAGCTGCGAACATTCCTGTTCGGCAGCAGCTTGGCCTGCGCATAGCTGATCATGCAGAGCGTCGAGCGCACGACACCCAGATTCCACAGCGCCTCGAACGCGCGCAGCGGATAGCTATAGAATTTGCCCTCATAATAGATGCGGCTCATCCGCGGGCGCTGGATGAAATCGTCGGGCAGGATCTCGTTCCACAAATCGACGACTTCCTGGCTTTTCGAAAAAAAGCGGTGGCCGCCGATGTCGAAGCGGAAACCCTCATGCTCGACCGTCCGGCTGATCCCGCCGACATAGACCGGATCCTTTTCGATCACGGTGACCGAATAACCTTCCTTGGTCAGCAGATAGGCGGCGGTCAGCCCCGCCGGCCCCGCGCCGATGATCGCGACATCGGCGCTGGTCGGACGGCTTTTCGGTTTCGTAGCGACGGACATCGATTGGCTTCCCCACAGGCAATTCATGCTCCCGCCCGCTGTGGCCAATTATGGATAAGAAGTGGTTAATTCGCTGGCGGCAATTCGTGCCTTCGCCCGACGTCGGCCGTGGGCAACGCCGGCCACTTGGGTTAGGATGATCCTTTCCGGGAGGCACGATATGGCTGGCGGTCTGGCAATCGTTTTGAGCGGCGGCGGCGCCAAAGGCGCTTTTCAGGTCGGCGTTGTTCACGAACTCGTCGTCAACCGCGGCGTCAGTCTCGATATTGTCGCCGGGGTGTCGACCGGCGCGATCCAGGCGCTCGGCGTTGCGCAGGACGATGTTCCGGGGCTGCTCGACGCCTGGCTCGCTATCCGCGGTAACAGCTCGATCTACAAGTCGCGCCCGCTCGGCGTTGTCGGCGGGCTGCTCGGCGAGGATGCAATCTACGACACCGCACCGCTCAAGCGCCTCCTCAAGAATTTCGCCGACGACGCCAAACTACGCGCAAGCGGGCGCAAATTGCTGCTCGGCGTCGTCAATCTGGGCACCGGCACCTATCGCAGCATCGACGAGAGCGTCCCCGGCATCCACAATTGGGTCTATGCCAGCTGCGCGATGCCGTTGTTCTTCGATCCGCTCAAGACGCGCGCGAGCGACGGGACCGAGGAGCAATGGGTCGATGGCGGGGTGCGCGACGTGACCCCGCTCAGCGCTGCGCTCGACATGAATCCGCGCGGGGTGATCGCGGTGCGCGCGTCACCCGCGCCGCGCCCCGGACCGGTGCGCACCTTCCCCAATTTGATCAAGATCGGCCTGCGCGCCGTCGACATCCTCCAGTCCGAAGTCTCGGCAAATGACGTGGCGAACGCCGCCTTGATCAACGACCTGATCGCCGCGCGCGAAGCGCAGCTGCGCGCGCTGCAAAACGAAGGCATCGGTGGCGCGCAGGCGGCGCGCATCCTCCGCCCGCTCGACGTCCAGATCTCCCGCTACCGTTTCGCGCCGATCCGCATCATCGAGCCCGAGGAAGAAGTTTCGGAAACGCTTGAGTTCGATCCCGCAAAAATCCGTGCCGCGATCGACGCCGGGCGTCGCGCCGTTGATCGCGAGTGGGATGCGTTGGAGCCGTTGCTGAGTTGAGGCCTACGGAGCGGCCGCTATCTGTTTACCGATCGACGCGCTTGTCGGGCCTCAACGCAAAATTCGCCGCGTTTGGCGCACGCCGCCTCCAATGCCTGGATCGATTTTTCCCACTGGTCGATGACGTAAGGATCGTCGGCGATGATCGGCGAATAGACCTGTCTGTTTTGCGTTGCTTGAGAGCTGCGGTCGATCGACAGCCGCCGATTGCTCTCATTGCGCGGCGATGGTACGGCGGATATCAACACCGCAAGTAAACCAGCGGCCGCGAACATGAGAGCCACCGTTCCTGCAATCCAAGCCACCTTTCGCACATCACGCCTTCCACGAACCGACGTTGCCGCGAACATCCTCGCAATGCTTCATCTCTTTCGCCGCACCGCGTGACAAGCATATTGCAGGCTTGGCGCAAGGGCTACAACCCCTCTCTGCCCTTGGCCGGCGGCCCCCGCGCGCCATTGCCCTCGCCCGTCACCGCTTCTTCCTGCACCGCGACATCGCGCCGTAGCGGCTTGAGCGCCAGCGTCCCCAGCCGCACCCGCGGCACGGCCTTGCCCGGCACGGCGGCAACCGCAAAACCGCCGTCGAGTCGCAGCGCCGCCGCCGATGCCTTGCCCGGCCGTACGGTGTACCGCCCGTAAGCGACGCTTTCGAACAGGAAATATCCGTCGAATTCGGTCAGCGTCGTCGCCCGCACCCGGCCTTCGACATCGACCAGTTCGAGGCTCAGTCCCTCGACCGGATTGCCGCCGTCGCGGCGCAATGTCCCTTCGATCTCGCCAGCGGCGACCATCGGCAAGGCAACGCGCGTCGCGACGCCTGGGCGCGGGGTGACCACCACGCCCGGCAGCGCGGGTTGCACATAAGGATCGGGCAGGCTGCCCGCGTCGATGCCGATCAGCACCGGGCGGAACGGCTCGAGCCCGTCGATCGTCCCCTGACCATCTTTGCCGGTCGCCTGCTCGACATAGGCGTGCCCCGCGGTCAGCGGCACCCCTGCCAGCGCTGGCTCGCCCGGTTGCCGGACGCCGTCGCCATTGTCGTCCATCCACACGTCGGCGATCACCTGCCCGCGGCTCGCCAGCTTTTCACTCGACACGCGCCAGCCGCCGTTCGGCTTCGGCCCAAAACTGAAGGCGAGCGACAGCGACGCCGCGAGCGATCCGTCGCTCGCCACTTCGCCAAAGCCGCTCAGCTGTAAGCGGTTGAAACGACGTGTATATCCGGCGCCGACGCGCGCACGCTCCAATCCGCGGTCGTAACCAAGCTCGGCGCGCCACTCGGCATCGCCCTTACCGGCCCATTCGCCGATCAGTGCCATGCGCGTGTCGCTGTTGGCGCCGGACAGCGCAAAGCGCGCCTCGCCGCGGAGACGCACGCGCCCGATGCGGGCATTGGCGAGCAAGGTGGCGGTCAGATTGTCGGGCGGATCGGGGCCGATCGGCACCTTTGTCCGCGCCCAGTCGAGCTGGCCGGTAAAGGTCAGCGCGCGGAAACTCGCCGACGCGCGCGCGCTCGCTTCCAGGCTGGAAATACCTGCGCGGCGGTCGATCTGGCGCAGGTCGAAATGCAGCGGCAGCACGGTCCGCCCCAGCTTGACCGACTGGTCGACCGAAATCGAATACATCCCGTTGATATTGCCAAGGAAACGGTCGGACACGAAACCATTCCACCCGCGCATCGCATCGGCGCGGACATAGGTTTCGCCGAAACCCGCCAGCCAGCTCGCGCGCACCGCGCCGCCTCCCCCAAACCCCTTCGGAGCGTCGGCATAGCTGCCGCCTACCTCGAGCAAGGTTGGCCCGATTGAGCGGCGCAGCGCGGCCTCGACATAGTTGCGCCGGACATCCTCGATCATCAGGCTGTGCGCGTAGGCGGCCACCGACGTGCGCGTATCGAGCCCGCGCTCGATACCCAGCGTGCCGCGCCAGCCGCGCCGGAACGGCCCGCGCCGCCGCCCGCCGAACTCGATCAGGTCGGCATTTTCCTGTGCGAAGCCTGCCCAATACCAGGTCTTTTGCGGCGGGATCGAATCCATCCCTACCTGCACCTGCTTGATTTCTCGCCGGATTTGCCCCTGCGGGCCGTACAGCACGATTTCGAAGCGGTTCGCGCCATATTGCAATGGCACGTCGAGAAATTCGTAGCGGCCGTCGCGATTGGGGCTGGTGAACGCCAGCAACTGGCCGTTCCGATACAGTTCGGCGTCCCATCCGGCGGGCAGGTCGCCGCGAAAATTCGTCTTGTCGAAACTGTCGGGACGTTCGATCGGGCGATTGGTGACCACCGCGCCGCGCCCCGGCGCCGACGACGCAACGATCCCGGTCGACAACAGGCTGACATCGCCCGCGGCATAGTGCGTCGCCTTCAGCGGCCCGAGCAGTCGTCCCTCGGGATCGGTGCGATACAGCCGCATCCGCAGGCTGTCGGGAACGCCTTCATTGTCCGACGAGAGCCGCGCGTCGAAACTCTGTTTCAGCACCTCGCCCGCCGCGAATATTTCGTACCGCCCCTGCACATAGGAACCGCCGCGCTTGTCCGACACAAAACCCGCCGACGCAACGACATCGACCGAGGGGGTCGCCCACCCCTGATACGGCCGCGATGCTTGCGGCAGGCTGGCAAGATCGAACTGCGCCGCCGGGCGGATCGCCGCGGCGCGCGCGCGCCGTTCGGCGGCGAGCTGGAACGGCAGTTTATCCTTGCTGTCGATGCGCAGCACCGCGTTCGACAGATCGGCGACGATCGGCACACCGAGCCATTTGGTCAGGCTGGCAAGCTCGACGCACCAGCCCGCCGGGGTGTCGCGGATCGTCCTCGCCGACAGCCGATAACTCTGGCTGCCCGCGCGCACCTCGCCCGCGTCGCGGTCGATGACCAGACTGCGCCGCTCGTCGAACACCCAGCCGGTTGCGCGGCGCAACTTCTTGTCGACGCGCACCGCCAGGTCGAGCGCCAGCACGACGTCGGCCAGGTCGACGCACACCCCCTGCGGCGTCTGGTACCCGCGCACCCCGTCGCCCAGCCGATACTGGCCCGACCGCAGGTCGAACAGCCAGCTGTCATCCTCGTTCGGCGCCCAGCTGTCGGCGGCCAGCGAAACCGGCACGCTGTCGACGGCCTTGGCGCCGGCAGGGACAAGCCCCGCCAGCGCCAGCCCGGCGAGGATCGCCGGTTTCCATCGGTTCAGCGCGGCGCGAATCACGGCCCCGGCTTTCGCCCCGCCCCTATCGCGTCACTTGACCACCCGGTCGACCTGGTCGATCGTTCCGCCGCCGACCTCGCGGTCCTCGCTATAGCGGATGCGCACCGGCCCTTTCAGCTTGGCGGCGAGTTCGGGGGGTACGCGCAGCGACACCTCGCGCGCGCCGACCTCGGGATAGACGGCGATGCCGCGCGCGAGCAGCAACGGCTCGCTGACCCCCGGCCGCGTCACCTCGATATCGCCATAGACCGAGCGATTGCCGGTGCGCGTCAGGCCGAAATTGAACGCCGGTCCGTCGACCGTATCGGCGACCCAGGCCTCGCCGATCGCCGCCTCGGCGCCCAGGTCGCCGACGCGGACGATCACCGGGATGGTGATCCCATAGATCGGGGTGAGCGCGATCGACACGCCGGTGCTCGCCGGTTTGGCGGCATCGCTTGAGGTGGCCGGCGCCGCATCGGGCACGGCGCGGAACAGCATGTGCGCGCGATATTCGCCCGGCGGCGTGCCTTCGGGAATGCGCACCCCGACGCGGATCACCTGCGGCTGGTTCGGCGGCAGCGTGACGCGGCGCGGGCTGAACGCGATCATGTCGAGCGCGGCGCGTTCGGCGGGAGTCGCGTCGGCCTCGGCAATCTCGTCGAGCCCGCCTGCTGCGGTCATCCGCTTGATCTCGAGACTGATGCGATAGGTCGCGGGTTCCGAACCGATATTGTTCAGCACCACTTCGGTGCCGCGCGATCCGTCGAGCACGACGCGCGTCGGCGCGACGAGCAGGTCGCCCGCGGCATAGACGGGCGACGCCGCAAAGCCGCACAATGCGGCGCAAAACAGGCCGAAGCCCTTCAGAAATTCAGGCATGGATACGATCCCCACAATCGTTGGTCCCGGGACGGCTGGCGCCGTCCCGCTTGGTCCCGTCCTGCCTGCGCCAACATGGTTGATATTTCGCTAACCATGGCGGCGGCGCATGAAGATCGCGCACAAAAAAGGCCGCCGGACCTGCGCCCGGCGACCCTTGTTTGCTGTCGGCAGGGTCTAGCCCGCCATATTACCCGCCTTACTGATAGTTGGCGGTGACGTTGAACGTGCCGGTATAGTCGCCCGCCGTCTGGTTGGCGCCGACGTTCAGCGTGCCGCCGACCTGAAAGCTGCCGCCCGTTGCGCCCAGCGTGATGTTCGCCGACGAATAGGTCAGCGACGAAGTCATCGTGCCGCCCAGCGAGCCGTTGAGCGTCACGCTCGCATCACCGCCGACGAGGACGACGGCACCGCTGGTGCCCTGAACGTCGAAGTTCGCCGCGGTGGTCGTGCCGGTGCAGGTCAGCCCCGCGCCGCAAGTCGCCGCGCCGCTGGTCGAAACCGACACGGTCGAGGCGGTCGCGCCGCTGATGATCGTCGCATATTGCAGCGCGCTGGTGTTGGTCAGCGTGATCTGGCGCAGGATCTTGGCCGTGGCCGTACCCGTGGCCGTTGCCGCATGCGCCGCCGAAGCGTTCATGGCGAGGGCAGCAATCGCGGCGCCGAGGACGGCGCGCTTCATTCCAAATTTGCGCATATGTTTGGTCCCTTGAATTCGAAGACAGATTGTCAAAACGCGAATGGATATCCCACCCCATTCGCCGACCCTGTTAGCCGGGGACCCGTTCAGCTTTTGCCAGCAAGCTTGGTTAACAGCGCAGTAGGAATTGGCCCGCCTTACTCATGGTAAGCGAGCGAAATCATGGACTTAGCTTGATACTGAGGGGGTCGTGGGGACCACTCGTCCTTCTTTAACGGCCCGGACTGGCACAAATTAAGCGTCGCGACAGCGCGATTCGCATCCCATGTCCGTCATCCGGGCGAAGGGTGTCGGGAGGCACGTGACTCCCGGCACGATCTCAACGTAGAGGGCGGCACAACGGCGAGATCCCGGCCTTCGCCGGGATGACGAAATCGGTGACTCAAATCCCCTCGCCGCTCAGCCGCTGACAGATCATGTCGAGCTGGTCGAGCGACGCAAATTTCAGCGTCAGATTGCCCTTGCCCCCGCCGGCATAATGAATCGCGACCCCGATCCCCAGCAGTTCGGACAAATGACGCTCGACCGCGACGATATCGGGATCGCGCCCGCCGGGGCCGTCCATGCTCTTATATTCCAGCGGTGCCTTGCGCCCGCCGCCCTTGCCGTCGCGCACCAGCGCCTCGACCGCGCGCACCGACAGGCCTTCCTTGACCACCCGCCGCGCGATCGCCTCGGCATCATCGGCGCCGATCAACGCGCGCGCGTGCCCCATCGCAAGCGATCCGTCGCCGACCAGCGCCTGGACCGATTCGGGCAAGTCGAGCAGCCGCATCAGGTTCGCGACATGGCTGCGCGACTTGCCGACCAGCTTGGCTAGCGCCTCCTGATTATGGCCGAAATCGTCGATCAGGCGGCGATAGGCACCCGCTTCCTCGATCGCATTCAGATCTTGCCGCTGGATATTCTCGACCAGCGCAATTTCATAAGTCGCCGCGTCGTCGAGGTCGCGCACCAGCGCCGGAATCTGGTGGAGCCCGGCACGCTGCGCCGCGCGCCAGCGCCGCTCGCCCGCGACCAGCTGATAGCCTTCGCCATCGGGCGCGCGGCGCACGATCACCGGCTGCAACAATCCGCGCAGCGCGATCGAATCGGCCAGCTCGGCGATCGCCGTCTCGTCGAAATGGCGCCGCGGCTGGCCGGGCAGCGGGCGAATCGCGCCGACCGCAACATGCTGGACCGCATCGCCCGATGTCGTCGGCGCCGCTTTCGCCGCGCCGCCCGGGCTCGCCAGCACCGGCGCCTCGGCAGCGACGTCGCCGAACAGCGCGTTCAGCCCCCGCCCCAGCCCCGATGGCCGCTTTCGCGCCGAAGGATTCTGCATTGCTTCTTTTTTATCAGTCATTTAAGCTGCCTTGCGGACGTTGGGCAGACGATCGATCAGCTCGCGCGCCAGCGCGATATATGCCGCCGACCCGGCGCAGCGATGATCATAGATCAGCGCGGGGAGGCCGTGGCTCGGCGCTTCCGACAGGCGAACATTGCGCGGAATGACAGTTTGAAACACCACCGGCCCCAGCACGTCGCGGACATCGTCCGACACCTGGTCGGTCAACCGGTTGCGGCGGTCGAACATCGTCAGCGCGACCCCCAGAATCGATAATTTCTGGTTGAAGCGCTCGCGCACCCGCTCGACCGTGGTGAGCAGCTGGCTCAGCCCCTCGAGCGCAAAAAATTCGCATTGCAACGGCACGATCAGCGATTCGGCGGCGATCAGCGCGTTCAGCGTCAGCATCCCCAACGACGGCGGGCAATCGATCAGGCAAATGTCCCACTGCCCCGCCTCGGCACCGGTCAGCGCCTGTTCGAGCCGGTGGAGCCGGTCGGCAAATTCGATCAGTTCGATTTCCGCGCCCGACAGGTCGACCGTCGCTGGAACGATGTCGAGCCGCGGCACCGCGGTCGGCACCGCGCAATCGGCCAGTGGCGCATCACCGCGGAGCAACTCGTAGCTAGAAAATTCGCGCTGCGCCTGTTTGATGCCCAGCCCGGTCGAGGCATTGCCCTGCGGATCGAGGTCGATGATCAGCGTCCGCCAGCCCGTCGCCGCGAGCGCGGTCGCCAGATTGATCGCGGTCGTCGTCTTGCCGACCCCGCCCTTCTGGTTCGCCACGGCAATGCGGATCATGCTTTTCCTCGCTGTTTTGCCGCGATTTTTCCGGTTCCGACCAGGATCTGACTGTCGGCGTCGGTACGGCTTTGTTCCACGTGGAACAGATTCTGCCACGGCTGCGGCAACAACGCCAGTTCCTTAACCGCATTTCGGCCCTTTGGCAGCAGCCAGCGCGTCGATTCGGTGGAAAAACGCGCGGATAAGTCGATCAATCTGTCGAGCGGGGCAAAAGCGCGCGCGCTGATCGTCGCCGCCGGCCGCGTCGCGACACGCTCGAGCGGCGCCTCGACCACTTCGACATGGTCCAGTGCCAGTTCGGTGATCACCGCACGCAGGAAATCGCAGCGCCGCCGCCGCGATTCGACGAGCAGCATCGGCCGCTCCGACAGGATCGCGATGACCAGCCCGGGCAACCCCGGCCCGCTCCCCAGATCGATCCAGAGCCCTTTGCCGTCGCGCGTATCGAGCGCCAGAAGCTGCGCACTATCGGCGATATGCCGCACCCACAAGTTCGGGATCGTCGAAGCTGCGATCAGATTCTGCCGGTCATTCTCGGCCACCAGCATCGCCGCAAACCGCTCCAGCCGCGCCCATTGCACCGCCGTGGGCATGAACGTCCGTTCCAGCCAGTCGCGCGCTGCACCTTCACCATTCAACAGTTCGACACCCGTCACTTCGTTCTTTCACCGTTCCCCCAGCGCGCCTTCTATTCTTCTTCGCGCCTTTGCGCCTTTGCGTGAAATTTTGAAAGCCCTGCGCGCGCAGGATCAAAGGATAATGTAATGTCTTTTGTCATGGTCATCCGATTCGCCATGGTCTCGAGGCGACCGAAAGCTGCGCTCAGGCTGTTGTGAAATATGCGCCGAGGCCGCCGAAAACGCAGAGAAGTATTGGGTTTCTCTCTGCGTTCTCGGCAGCCTCTGCGCGAAATATTTAAGGGGCAGCAAGCGACCGATTGGGGACATAACCCATTTTTCCTCTCTCCCCTTGAGGGAGAGATACGAAGGCTTGGCAGCTTGCTGCCTAGCCGCAGTTGAGAGGGGTCTACGCCTGCGTGCGTCCCATGCCCTCACCAAGCTTCGCTAGCTCCTGACGGAGCAAGCTGCGCTATCCTCTCCCTCAAGGGGAGAGGAGTTTAGGTCCGCTCCCCACCCCAAAGCGGACGCCTGAGTCCGCAACCACGATCGTCGCAGTATCAGGCCGCCCGCCGCCGGCTATGCACCATGATTGCTGTCAGGGCCGCCGGGGTCACCCCGTCGATCCGCGCCGCCTGCCCCAGCGTCTCGGGCCGCGCTTTGCCCAGCCGTTCGACCATCTCGCGCGACAGGCCGCCGATCGCGGCATAATCGAGCGCGGGGTCGAGGCTGATCGCCTCGTTCGCGGCCAATGATCGCAACTCGGCATCCTGCCGCGCGATATACGGCGCATAATGCGCATCTTCGGCCAGTTCGGACAGGATCGTCGGGTCGATGACCTCCAGCTCGGGCGCCAGCTGCACCAGCGTGGCCATCGTCACATCGGGAAAGCGCAACAGCTCGATCCGCGTGCGCGCGACGCCGTCACCGGGGATGCTCAACCCGATCGTGCCATAATCGGCGCTCGTCACCGGCACCGCGAGCAGCGCCTCCGCCGCGGCCCGCGCCGCCATCCGCTTGTCGAACAGTGCCGCCGTGGGCGGTCGCACCAGCCCCAGCGCAATCCCCTTCGGCGTCAGCCGCGTCGCGGCATTGTCGGCGCGCAGCCGCAGGCGATATTCCGCACGCGCGGTGAGCATCCGGTACGGCTCGGTCACCCCCTGCAACACCAAATCGTCGACCATCACCCCGATATAGGATTCGCTGCGGTCGAGAATCAGCGGATCGCGCCCCTGCACCGCCAACGCCGCATTGGCACCCGCAACCAGCCCCTGCGCCGCGGCCTCCTCATATCCTGTCGTCCCGTTGATCTGCCCCGCGCAATAAAGTCCCGGCACAGTGCGAACCTGCAACGTCCGGTCGAGCGCGCGCGGGTCGATATGGTCATATTCGACCGCATAGCCCGGCACGACCATTTCGACCGCCTCGAGCCCGTCCATCGTGCGCAGCATCGCGAGCTGGACATCGGCGGGCAGCGAGGTCGAAATGCCATTCGGATAGACGAGGTGCGTATCGAGCCCTTCGGGTTCCAGAAATATCTGATGCCCGTCGCGGTCGGCAAAGCGGTGAATCTTGTCCTCGATCGACGGACAATAGCGCGGCCCCGCCGCGCCGATCGCGCCGGTAAACAGCGGCGAGCGATGCAAATTGTCGGCGATGATCCGGTGCGACTCGGCATTGGTGCGCGTGATCGCGCAGAAAATCTGCGGCACGGTCCGCGCATTGTTCCACGTGGAACAGGTCCAGGTGCCGCCGTCCGACGGCTGTTCTTCAAGCCGCGCCCAGTCGATCGTCCGCCCGTCGAGCCGCGGCGGCGTGCCGGTCTTGAGCCGTGCCATCGGCAGGGCGGCGGCGCGCAATTGTTCGGCGAGGCGGTGGGCGCCATCCTCACCGATGCGTCCCCCAACCATCCGTTCCTCGCCGCGGAACATCCGGCCGCCCAGAAATGTACCCGTCGCCAGCACCACTGCCGGCGCGCTCAGTGCCGTCCCGTCAGCAAGGTCAAGGCCTTCAAGGGTCATTGCATCGCCCGCGAGCCGCAGCGCTGCCGCTTCACCCGCAATCACCGTGATACCGTCTTCGGCGGCGAGCATCTTCTGAATCGCGTCGCGGTAACGCGTGCGGTCGGCCTGGATGCGCGGCCCCTGCACCGCCGCACCTTTCGAGGCGTTGAGCATCCGGTAATGGATCGCCGCTGCGTCGGCTGCGCGCGCCATCCACCCGTCGAGCGCATCGACCTCGCACATCAGATGCCCCTTGCCGAGCCCGCCGATCGCCGGATTGCACGACATCGTCCCGATCAGCGCCGGATCGAAACTCACCAGCGCGACGCGCGCACCAAGCCGCGCCGCAGCGGCCGCGGCCTCGGTTCCCGCGTGGCCACCGCCGACCACGATGACATCATATATTGTGCTGCTGTGCATGATTGTGTCGGCGCATAGCCGAAAGCCCCTGCAAAATCCACAGTGGGGAGCGCTGCCGTTATCGCACACAAAGACACAATGATGGGGCCTTCGTCAGCATGCCAACGCGCCATCTTTGTGTCTTTGTGTAAGAAATTTGGGTGCGCCGAACTGGCTCAAAATCGCTGTTCCACGTGGAACATCACTTCCCGATACAAAAGCGTCCGAACAGCGTATCGAGCATATCTTCCACCCCCGCGCGCCCGGTGATCCGGTCAAGCGCCCCGCTCGCCAACCGTAACCGCTCGGCGAGCAGGATCAGATCGCCTGCTTCGCGCGTCCCCGCCTCGACTTCCAGCCAGTGCTTCGCCTCGGCCAGCGCCGCGCGCTGGCGCTGGCGCAGTGCCGCTTCTCCCTCGCGCGGCAGCAGCGTCCGCGCCATTTCGACGATCATGCGGTGAAGCCGGTCCATCCCCTCGCCCGTCCGCGCCGACAGGACGAGGTCGCACCGCGCCGCCTCGGCCTCGGCAGCGGCATCGCCGCGCCAGCGGTCGGCCTGCGGCGCGACCAGGATCGGGCGCGGATGGACGGGCGCGTCTTTCGGTCGCCCCAGCCATAACAGGATGTCCGCCGTCGCGACCGCCGCCTTGGCGCGATCGATCCCGATCATCTCGATATCATCGGCACTTTCCGCACGCAGTCCCGCGGTGTCGGAAAAGCGCATCGCAATCCCGTCGAGCGCCAATGGCGTCTCGATCACATCGCGCGTCGTCCCCGCCACCGGCGACACGATCGCCAGTTCCCTTTGAACTAAAGCATTGATTAAAGTAGATTTTCCTGCATTTGGCGGTCCCGCGATGACCACCGACAACCCCTCAGAAATCACCTCGGCAGCCGGCCGCGCCAACCATTCGTCCAGCTCGCCCTTCAAAGCTGCCATCCCCGCAATCAACCGCTGCGCGACAACTTCGCCAACTTCCACATCATCTTCGTCGGCAAAATTCAGCTCGGCCTCGGCCCCCGCCATCAGCGTCAGCAGCCGGTCCTGCCATCCCGCCACGGCGCGCGACACATGCCCGCTCGCCATGTCCAGCGCCTGCACCCGCTGGCTCTCGGTCTCCGCCGCCAGCAAATCGGCCAAGCCTTCGGCCTCGGCCAGATCGATCCGCCCGTTGAGGAAAGCGCGCCGGGTAAACTCGCCCGCTTCGGCGCGGCGCAGCCCAGGCAGTGCAGCCAGCGCCACCTCGACTGCCGCCACGACCGCGCGACCGCCATGGAGGTGCAGTTCGGCCAGATCCTCGCCCGTCGCCGTCGCGGGTCCGGGAAACCAGAGGATCAGCGCGCGGTCGAGCGGTTCGCCATCGCCCGTCCTGAGCCCGGCCAACGTCGCCCGCCGCGGCGACGGCAAGCGCCCGGCGAGCGCTCGCAACGCCTCGCCTGCCTGCGCGCCGCTGATCCGCACGACGGCAATCGCCGCCGGCGGCATCCCGCTCGACAGCGCAAAAATCGTATCGCTTGCGTCCGTTGGGTTCAGCTCTTGCGTCCCTTGGCCGACTTGTCGTCGCCCGCGTTGGCCGATTTCGCGCCGCCGCCCATCAATCCGCCGCCGAACTGGCCGAGCAGCGACTGAACCAGCTCGAGCCCGCTGCCGCCCATCGGCACCCAGGTCTTGACCATTTGCTGGACCATGTCGGGGGTAATCCCTTTCGCCATCAGTTCCTTGACGCGATCAAGATAGATGTCGTGCAGCGGTTCCAGATCGGGCAGGCCGAACAGGCGCCGCGCTTCTTCGGGCGTGCAATCGATCTCGATATTGAACTTCATGCCTGTCTCCCGCCCCGAAATGCCGGTTCGCCGCTTGAGCCGTGCCCGCAGCCCCGCTAGCTTCGCGCTTTCACACGAAAGAAGCAAGAGCAGGAGAAGCCCCGCATGGCCGCCACCAACACCTCGATCCCCGCTTTGAACGGCGCGGGTGAAATTCCCGCCTATGTCGCGCGGCCCGACGCCGATTCGCCGCGCGCGATCATCGTGATCCCGGAAATCTTCGGCATCAATCCCGGCATCCGCGAAAAATGCGACGACTGGGCGGCGCAGGGCTATCTCGCGATCGCGCCCGACCTGTTCTGGCGCTTTGCCCCCGGGGTCGAACTCGACCCCGATGTCGAGGCGGAGCTGCAGGAAGCCTTCGGTTACTTCGGCCAATATGACGCCGACGACGGGGTCAAGGACATCGAGGCGGCGATCCGCTGGCTTCACGGCCAAGGGGCGACCAAGGTCGGCTGCGTCGGCTTCTGTCTCGGTGGGCGGCTGGCCTATATGGCGGCGGCGCGCACCGACGTGAACGCCTCGGTTGGCTATTATGGCGTGATGATCGATCAGATGCTGAACGAAAGCCATGCGATCGCGCATCCCTTGATGCTGCATATTCCCACGGCTGACCATCTGGTCGGCCCCGAGGCACAAGCCAAGATGCACGAAGGCCTCGATCCGCACCCCAAGGTCACGCTCCACGATTATGAAGGGCTCGACCATGGTTTTGCCGCTACCAGTGGCAACCGTCGCGACGAAGCGGGTGCGCAGCTGGCGGATGGCCGCACCCGCGCCTTTTTTGCGGAACATCTGGCATGACCGCGCATCCGGGCCTCGCCGCCTGGCATGCCTATATGGCGGCGGGCGGCGATCCGCAGGCACTGCGCGATCTGCTCGCCGAAGACGCCGTGTTTCATTCACCGGTCGTCCACACGCCGCAACAGGGCCGCGACAAGGTCTTCGCCTATCTCCACGCGGCCAGCCACGTTCTCGGCGGCGACCATTTCCGGTACTTGCGTGAAATCGTCGACAGCAATCAGGCGGTGCTTGAGTTCCAGAGCGAGCTCGACGGGATCCAGATCAACGGCGTCGACATCATCCGCTGGAACGACGCAGGCCAGATCGAGGATTTCAAGGTGATGGTCCGCCCGCTGAAGGCGATCAACAAGGTGTGGGAGAAAATGGGGGCGATGCTCGCCGCGCAGGCGGGCTAGGCGCTGATTCAGTAAAGCCTAGATCAGGCTGAGCTCGGCGAGTTCGCGATAAAGTTCGGGCGGCAAGTCGCCGACGCCGCTCTTGTCGTCGATCGCCTGTGGCGCGTCGGCAGCCGCCAGATAGCGCCACCCCTGATGCGCGCGCTTCGGCGTCGGATGCACGCGCTCGAGATCGGCGACACAGACGATATCGATGCGCCCGTCGGCGCGATCGTCGAAGCGCAGAATTTCCACCCGCCCGACCAGCATATGTTTGACGATGAAGTGGAGCTTGCCGCCGACCAGCGCGTCGGCGCGCTTCGGCCTGAACCGCGTCGTGAAGCGGACTTCGCCATCGCGCGCATAGGCAGCGATCCGCGCCTGCAGCGCCGGATAATCGGGACAGCCGACGGCAACGCGGGTCAGGTGAAGCTGGGCCATGACGATCAAATGGGGAGCCGGTAAGAAAAAGGCCAGCCCCTTGCGGAGCTGGCCCATTCGTTTGCGAGGCTGGACGATCAGCCGAACAGCGTTCCGACGCCGACGGTGGGGTTGACCCAGCCGTCGTACATCATCTTGAGCGCGACATAGAGCACCAGCAGCAAGCCGAGATAGGCGAGCCACTTGTAGCGTTCGATCAGGCGCGCCAGGAAATTGGCCGCAATGCCCATCAAGGCGACGGCAAAGACCAGGCCGACGATCATGATACCCGGATGATCACCCGCGGCACCCGCAACCGCGAGCACATTGTCGAGGCTCATCGACACGTCGGCCACCGCAACCGCCCACGCGGCGCCCCAGAAGCTCTTGGCGGGCTTCAGCCCCGAATGCTCGTCGCCGCCGATCTCGGGCGATCCGGGCGAATGGACGCCGCCGACATGGCGCAGCTCGCGCCACATCTTGAACGCGACCCAGAGCAGCAACAGGCCGCCGATGAAGATCAGGCCGATGATGCTCATCAGCTGGACGACGACCAGCGCAAAGGCGATGCGCAGCACCAATGCCGCGAGAACGCCCATGATGATCACCTTGCGGCGCTGGTCGGGCGGCAGGCCGGCGGCGAGCGCGCCGACGATGATGGCATTGTCGGCCGCCAGCAGCAGGTCGATCGCGATCACCAGGAAAAAGGCCTTCATGTTCGAAGGTTCGGTGATGTTCGAAAAATCGTTGACGATATGGCCCCACATTCCGCTGAAGCCGCCAAGATCCATGGGCTGCGGGGCGGTGCCGCTGGCCAGGACAGAAAGAAGATCAATCACGCCGGATTTCCATTTCCATTTTTTCCGATCGCCCCGCCCCGGATCGCCATGGCAATGGCGGAGGGAAGGGAAAAACGGGCGTCATCATCAAAAAGCCGGAACGCCGGCTGTCGTTATTGGTTCATCGAATCGAAGAAATCTTCGTTTGTCTTGGAATCCTTGATCTTGTCGAGCAGGAATTCCATCGCATCGACCGTGCCCATCTGCATCAGGATCCGGCGCAGCACCCACATCTTGCTGAGCTTGTCCTTCTCGACCAGCAATTCTTCCTTGCGGGTGCCCGACTTGCCGACGTCGAGCGACGGGAAGATGCGCTTGTCGGCGACCTTGCGGTCGAGCACGATTTCCGAGTTGCCGGTGCCCTTGAATTCTTCGAAAATCACCTCGTCCATCCGGCTGCCGGTATCGATCAGCGCGGTCGCGATGATCGACAGCGAACCGCCTTCCTCGATGTTGCGCGCGGCGCCAAAGAAGCGCTTGGGACGCTGCAGCGCATTGGCGTCGACACCGCCGGTCAGCACCTTGCCCGACGAGGGGACGACGGTGTTGTAGGCGCGGCCGAGGCGGGTGATCGAATCGAGCAGGATCACCACATCCTTTTTGTGTTCGACGAGGCGTTTGGCCTTTTCGATCACCATTTCCGCGACCTGGACGTGGCGCGTCGCGGGTTCGTCGAAGGTCGAGGAGACGACCTCGCCTTTCACGCTGCGCTGCATGTCGGTGACTTCCTCGGGACGTTCGTCGACGAGCAGGACGATGAGGTAAACCTCGGGATGATTGTCGGTGATCGCCTTGGCGATATTCTGCAGCAGCACCGTTTTGCCCGTGCGCGGCGGCGCGACGATCAGCGCGCGCTGGCCCTTGCCCTGCGGGCTGACGAGATCGATCACGCGCGCCGACTTGTCCTTGACCGTCGGATCGACGGTATCGAGCGACAGCTTCTGGTTCGGGTAAAGCGGCGTGAGGTTGTCGAAATTGACGCGATGGCGAACGACATCGGGATCGTCGAAATTGACGCTGATCAGCTTGGTCAGCGCAAAATAGCGCTCGCCGTCCTTCGGTGCGCGGATTTCACCTTCGACCGTATCGCCGGTGCGCAGGCCATATTTGCGGACCTGGTTCGGCGACACATAGATGTCGTCGGGACCGGCGAGATAGTTCGCCTCCGATGAGCGCAGGAACCCGAAGCTGTCGGGCAAAACCTCGATCGTTCCCGATCCGATGATTTCTTCGCCCTCTTCGGCGAGTTCTTTCAGGATCGAGAACATCAGATCCTGTTTGCGCAGCGTCGAGGCGCCCTCGACCCCCAATTCTTCGGCCATTTCGACCAGCTGGGCGGGCGCTTTGGTTTTGAGTTCTTTAAGGTGCATGGGATGGATTCCGGGTGATATTCAGGAAAAGCAATATTGTTTCGATGCACCGCTGGGGTGCCTATCCGGCCGGGGGACGACCGTTTGCGATAGCTTGGACGCCGGGGAAGCGCCGCCCGACTGGCGGGATTGCCACGGCCCCTATCCCTCACATCCCGCCAAGTCAATCGGGCGCGCCGCGAAGCGGAGACCGGAGGAACGCGATCAGGGACGAATGACCGCGAGGATGACGATGATCGCCGCGGCGACACCGGGAACCTCGTTGAGCAACCGGAGCTGCTTTTCGGTGAGCGGTCGCAAACCCCGTTCCAGCTTTCTGAAATAGCCGATCATCCAGCCGTGGTAACCCGACAGCGCAATCACCAGGATGAATTTGGCAATGAACCAGATTTCACCCCAATAATTGCCGTTGAACGCGAGCAGCAGCCCGAGCAACCAGACGATAGTCAGCGACGGGTTCAGGATGATCCGGCGCAAACGATCCTCGCGCTCAAGCCAGGTCTTGTCCTCGTCCGACCCGACCGCGCACTGGTGATGATAGACGAAAAAGCGCGGCATCATGAACAGCCCGGCCATCAGGAAGATCACGAAAATGATGTGCGCCGCTTTGACCCAAAGCATCGTCGCCCCCAAAAATCCTGCCCAGTCTGCCATATTTACCCGCCGCGAACGCGCCTGATCAGATGCTCGACATGCGCGATCGGCGTGTCGGGCACGATCCCGTGGCCGAGATTGAAGATATGGGGGCGCGCCGGGAAGGCCGCAAGGATACGGTCGATCGCCGTGTCGAGGGCCGCACCGCCCGCGACGAGCGCGAGTGGGTCGAGATTGCCCTGAACCGGCAGATCCGGCGGGAGTGCAGCATCGGCCCAGGCCGGATCGACCGTTTCGTCAAGACCGATCGCATCGACACGGGTTTCGTCGGCATAGGCCCGAAGCTTGCCGCCTGCCCCCTTGGGAAAGCCGATCACCGGCGTGTCGGGATGGATTGCTTTCAAACGGCGGACGATTTCGGCATTCGGCGCAATCACCCAGCGTTCGAATTGCGCCGGGCTGAGGCTGCCCGCCCAGCTGTCGAACAATTGGACCGCGTCGACGCCATGTTCGATCTGGCCCGCCAGGTAATTCACCGTAACATCGACGATCGCATCGATGATCGCCTGGAAGGCTTCGGGATCGGCATAGGCCATCCGCCGCGCCGCCGCCTGATCCTTCGACCCCTGCCCCGCGACCATATAGGTGGCAACGGTCCAGGGACTGCCGGCAAAGCCGAGAAAGGTGGTTTCGGGAGGCAACGAAGCCGCGACGCGCGCCACCGTCGCATAGATGGGATCGAGACGTGCGGGCGCCGCTTCGAGCGATGCCAGCCTGCTGTCGACCAGCGGCGGGGCCAGTCGCGGCCCTTCGCCCGCTTCGAACCATAGATTCTGCCCGAGTGCGTGCGGGACGATCAGAATGTCCGAGAATAAAATCGATCCGTCGAACCCGAACCGCCGGATCGGCTGCAACGTCACCTCGGCCGCGGCCTCCGGATCATAGCAGAGCTCGAGGAAACCGCCCTTGGTTTCCCGCAGCGCCCGATATTCGGGCAGATAACGTCCGGCTTGGCGCATCAGCCACAGGGGCGGGCGCTCCTGCCGCGCCCCTCGCAGCACAGCCAGCAAGCTTTTCGGTGACGCCTTCACGCGGCCCCTCTTTCTCTCTTCATATAATATTGAATAAAATTGTGGTGGTTTGTTGATCGGCGGACAGCGCGGCTTTAGGCGGAGGCGTCGTTTTTGCCAACAGCTTGACTCTGATGACGCCACCGCCTGCCACGGAGTCGCACCGCGCTGTGCCCGATATTCACAGCCAGTGGATAGATTTCATCCCTTGTGGACAAGTGACAGGGCGGAATCGACGCCGCCGGGGATGAATCCTCCGTCCCGATTTACTCCCCGCGCTTGCCCAGAAATTATCCACAGGCCGCATTTCGACACTGCGACCCTGATCCGGGATTGCCTTTTTCTCTGCCTTCCCGCCATGGTGCCGCGATGGGCCGGCTTCACCTTCATCTCATATCCGACTCCACGGGGGAGACACTCGAAAATATCGCCAAGGCGGCGATCGCGCAGTTCGACGATGTCGAGGTGGTGCGTCATTTCTGGCCGATGGTGCGATCGGAATCGCATCTCGACCGGATCATGGCCGAAGTGCAGGCGAGCCCGGGGATGATCCTGTTCACGCTGGTCAACGGCGACCTGCGCGTGAGCCTCGAGCGACGCGCCGGGGCGCTCAACCTGCCGCTCGTCCCCGCGCTCGATGCGGTGACCGACGCCCTGTCGCGGATGCTGGGTCAGGAAGCCAAGGCGCGGCCGGGGCGCCAGCATCAGCTCGACGCCGCTTACTTCGCGCGCGTCGAGGCGATTCAATTTACCGTCGCGCACGACGACGGCATCGGCTGGGAAAATTGGGAGCAGGCCGACATCGTCTTGGCGGGCGTTTCGCGCACGTCGAAGACGCCGACCAGCATCTATCTCGCCAACCGCGGGTTCAAGACCGCGAACATCCCGATCGTTCCCGAATCGCCGCCGCCCGACGCCCTGTTCCGGCTGAAGCGCCCGCTGGTCGTCGGGCTGACGACCGGGCTCGACCGGCTGGTGCAGGTGCGGCGCAACCGGCTGCTGTCGCTCAACCAGGCGCCCGAGACGAGCTATGTCGACGACGAGCGGGTCAAGGCCGAACTTGCCTATGCGCGGCGGATGTTTGCCGACAATGGCTGGCCGGTGATCGACGTGACGCGGCGTTCGATCGAAGAAACCGCGGCGGCGGTGATCAAGCTCATTGAGGATCGGGCGAGCGCATGACCTTGCTGCTCGCCTCGCAAAGCAGCGGCCGCGCCGCGATGCTACGGGCCGCGGGACTCGAATTCGAGACGACCGCCGCGCATCTCGATGAAGAAGCGCTCACCGCGTCGCTGCTCGCCACCGGCCAGACCCCGCGCAACATCGCCGACGCGCTGGCCGAGGCCAAGGCGGTCAAAATCTCTTCGCGGCTGCCTGGCGTCACCGTGATTGGTGCCGACTCGACGCTTGCTCTCGACGATGGCGCGATGCTGTCGAAGCCCGCGACCGCCGAAGACGCCGCCGACCATCTCCGCCGCATGGCCGGGACGCGCCATCGCCTGTTCAGCGCCGTGGTTGCGGCGCGCGACGGCGCCCCGGTGTGGCGCGCGATCGGCGAGGCAAAGCTGTGGATGCGGCCTCTGTCCGACGCCTTCATCGCCGACTATGTCGCGCAAAATTGGGACAGCATTCGCTGGACCGTCGGCTGTTACGAAATCGAGGGAGCGGGCGTGCAATTGTTCGAACGGGTTGAGGGCGATCCCTGGACCATCATCGGCATGCCCATGCTGCCCCTGCTGGCGTGGCTGCGGACAACCGGATTGGCCGCATCATGAGCGGGACCCCTTATGCCGAAGTGATCGGCGATCCGATCGCGCAGTCAAAATCACCGCTGATCCACAAATTCTGGCTCGACGCGCTGGGCAAGGCGGGCGACTATCGCCGCGCGCATATCAAGCCTCAGGATCTCGCCGCCTATTTCACCGAACGTCGCTTCGATCCCGACTGGCGCGGGTGCAATGTCACGATCCCGCACAAGGTCGCGGTGATGGACCTGGTCGACGATCCGGGCAATATTCGCGGCACGATCGGCGCGATGAACACGATCGTGCGGCAGCCTGATGGATCGGTGATCGGCACCAACACCGACGCCGCGGGCTTCTACGCCCCGCTCGCCGAGCTCGATCTGGACGGGGCGCCGGTTGCACTGGTTGGCGCGGGCGGCGCGGCGCGGGCGGTGCTGTTCGCGCTGGCGCGCGCGAACGTCGGCCATGTCACGATCCTCAATCGCAGCCCATTGAAGGCGATGGGCCTGCTTGCGACCTTCGGTCTGAAGGGCGATGTTGTCCAGCTCGACGCTGCGCTGCCGCCGGTGCAGCTGCTCGTCAATTCGAGCAGCGTTGGCATGACCGGCCAGCCGCCGCTCGACCTCGACCTGTCGCCACTCCCGGACGACGCGATCATCTACGACCTTGTCTATGCGCCGCTCCAGACCGGGCTGCTCAAGGCCGCGGCGGCGCGCGGGCTCGACACCGTCGACGGGCTCGACATGCTGATCGGGCAGGCGGCGCTCGCCTTCGAGCTGTTCTTCGGCGCGTCGCCGCCCGAGGGGCGCGACGACGAACTGCGGGCGCTGCTGGTCGCGTGACCCATTTCAAGCGCCCCCACCTGCCGCTCCGCCGTCCCTTCCTGCTTGGCCTGACCGGTTCGATCGGCATGGGTAAATCGACCGCGGCGGCGATGTTCCTGGCCGAGGGCGTGCCGGTGTTCGACGCCGATGCCGAGGTGCATCGGCTGCAGGGACCGGGCGGCGCACTGGTCGCCGCAATCGAGGCGCGTTTTCCCGGAACGACCGGCCCCAAGGGCGTCGACCGGCAAAAGCTGGGTGCGCTGGTGCTCGGCAACACCCACGAATTGGCGGCGCTCGAGGCGATCGTGCATCCCGCGGTGTTCCGTGCCCAGAAACGCTTTCTTGCCAGGCACCGCGCGCGCGATGTCGTCGTGCTCGACATCCCCCTTCTGTTCGAAAAGGGCGGCTGGCGGCGCGTCGGCGCGATCGCGGTGGTTTCGGCGCCCGCGTGGCTGCAGCGCAAGCGGGTGATGCGCCGTTCCGGCATGACCGCCGCAAAGTTGAAGGCGATCCGCCGCCTGCAGGTGCCCGACCGCGTCAAACGCGCGCGCGCCGATTTCATCATCGAAACGGGCCGACCGAAAAGCGCGACGCACCGCCAGATTCGCTTCATCGCCTCTTGTTTCCGCGCGCGTTAGGGTCCAGATTATCCGTTCGATGCGCGAGATTATTTTCGATACCGAGACCACGGGTTTCGACCCCAAAAGCGGGGACAGGCTGGTCGAAATCGGGTGTGTCGAGCTGATCGACCGCCGCGAAACCGGCATCACCTTTCACGCCTATTTCAACCCCGAACGCGACATGCCGGCTGCCGCCGAGGCGGTCCATGGCCTGTCGTCGCAGTTCCTGTCGGACAAACCGTTGTTTGCGACTCGCGTCGACGAGCTGATCGAATTTTTCGGCGATGCGCCCCTGATCGCGCACAATGCCGCGTTCGACTTCGGCTTCGTCAATGCCGAACTGGCGCGTATCGGCCGCCCCGCGCTCGACGCCGGCCGGATGTGCTGCACCGTCCAGATGGCGCGCAAACTCCATCCGGGCGCCAAGCACAGCCTCGACGCGCTCTGCACGCGCTATGGCATCGACCGCAGCCATCGCATCAAACATGGCGCGCTGCTCGACGCCGAACTGCTCGCGCATCTCTACATCGAAATGACCGGCGGGCGGCAGATCGGGTTGGGGCTTGCGGCGTCGGGCAGTCCGGTGACTCCCGGCATTGCCCCGTCGAAGGCGCCGCGTTCCGACCGACCGTTCCGCGAACCCAGACCCCATGTCGCGTCGGCCGCCGAACTGGCACGCCACGCTCAATTTGTCGCAGGGCTGAACCAGCCGCTGTGGCTCGATACGGTGTGATGACGCTCCCATGAGGTCACGCACCGGCCAAGAAGGAGAAGAATAATGGAAATCCGCGTCTCTGGCCACCAGATCGAAACCGGCGAAGCGCTGCAGGCGCATGTCGCGGACCGGATGAACGCGATTGCCGACAAATATTTCTCGCGCGCGATCGGCGCGCACGCGACTTTTGGCAAGGGGCCGCACGACAGTTTCCAGTGCGACATCGTCGCGCATGTGATGCAGGGGCTGGTGCTGAAAGGGCACGGTCAGGCGCAGGACGCGCATGTCGCCTTCGAAGGCGCTGCCGAGCGGATCGAGAAGCAGCTGAGGCGGTATATGCGGCGATTGAAGGATCGCAACAACGGCCCCGCCCAGCCATCGCCGACGGTGGACGAGATCGAGGAGAATGCGAGCTATATCGTGTTCGACGGCGGCGGCGAGGAAGAAGCGGGCGATGCCCCCGCGATCATCGCTGAAACGCGCGTCGATATCCCAACCAGCAGCGTGTCCGACGCGGTGATGATGCTCGACCTCCGGAACACCAACGCACTGCTGTTCGTCAACAGCAAGACCGGATCGCACAACATGGTCTATCGCCGCGACGACGGGACGATCGGCTGGGTCGAACCACGATAGGACTGGATTTTCTCCGCCAACCGGCATAAGGGCCGCGCCCAACACGTCCGATGCCGGTCCGGCGGGGCGCCGGTCCAACCGATCCGCAATGATTGTTCGGGAACGCCCGGCCCGCTTGCCCGGCGGCTATACAGATTTGACCAGACCCATGAACCTTTCCTCCCTTCTCTATCCGGCTACGGTGCGCGCGCACGTCCAGATCGATTCGAAAAAGGCGCTGTTTCCGTTCGTCGGCGATCTGGCGAGCCGCTCGCTCGGCCTTGACGCGGGCGAGGTCAGTGAAGCGCTGCTCGAACGCGAACGGCTGGGATCGACCGGTTTCGGCCGCGGCATCGCCTTGCCGCATGCCAAGATGGCGGACCTCACCGGGGTCCGCGGGCTGTTCCTGCAACTTGCACGGCCGATCGATTTCAGTGCGGTCGACGGCCTTCCGGTCGACCTGCTCTTTGTCCTGCTGTCGCCGCTCGACGCCGGCGCCGATCATCTGAAGGCACTGGCGGGCGTGTCGCGCATGCTGCGCAACGAATCGGTGGCCGAACGGCTGCGCGGCGCCAAGAATGACGAAGCGCTTTACGCGCTGCTCGCCGATACGGAAACGCGTGACGCGGCCTGAGGCCGCGGTGGCAGCGCCGCCATGGCGCGGCTGACCAGTCGCTTTCTTGTCGACCTGCTCCTTCGCCGCACCGAAGCGGCGGGGGGATTTGCTGCGGTGCTGGTCCGCGGCGACGACCATGCGGGGTCGATCCTTGTCCAATGCGCCGAGCGCGGTCGGCCCGGTCCGTTGCTCGAACGGCGTTTTTCGCCGACCGGCGATTATGTCTGGGAAGCGGTCGGTCCCGATGAGCCCGACGATGGTGAATCGCGCGCAAACTATCGCGAACGGCGGCAAAAGGCCGATCCCGACCTGTGGATTGTCGAACTGGATATCGCAGATGCGCCACGACTCGTCGCGGAGTGGGGGGCGTTAACTTGACTCTGTTGCAGCGCACAATAGGTGGCGCGCATTCGATAACGCGTAGGTCGTTCCGCGGGTTGCATGGATTCACCATGGCCCGATGAAACGGAGTGGACACGCAGTCGGACGATGACCGCAGGCGATGTACCGGACGATAGTCCCCCGCCTGTTTTGAGAGGTTCGGTTCATCGGCCGCACGTTTGACGGACATTATGAGTCGCATTTTGAATGGTGCCAGCGTGGCGGCCGTCGGCATGACTGCCGCAACCATGCTGTTTCTGGCCGAACCCGGCTTTGCCAGCGATCTGGCCGCCGACGCCAGCCTCCCCGCGTTGATCGTTCCCGGTGCCGCGGCGCCGGTCGCGGACGAAATGGCAAATCCATCGACCGAGGCGGAAACGCCCGTCGACCCTGTGACCCTCGACAGCGCCGAAAAGTCGCCGGTGGATGAAAAACCGGCGCCGGTCACTGCCGAATCGCTTGCCGAACTGGTAGCGGCGACGCCGCGGCCCGCGACGCTCGATCCCGAGCTGCGCTGCCTTGCCGGGGCGGTTTATTTCGAATCGCGCGGCGAATCGCTTGTTGGCCAGCTTGCCGTCGCGCATGTCGTCATCAACCGCGCCCAGTCGGGTCGTTTTCCGAAAAGCCTGTGCGGCGTCGTCCACCAGAAAAGCCAGTTCAGCTTTGTTCGCGGCGGGCGGATGCCCGCGGTGCGCGAAGGCGCGCAATGGTCGAACGCGATCGCGATCGCCCAGATCGCCCGCGACGGCAGCTGGAAGAATCATGCGCCGGGCGCACTGTTCTTCCACGCGCGCTATGTGTCGCCGAACTGGCGCAAGACGCGCATCGCGCAGATCGACAATCACATCTTTTACCGCTGAGGCCGGTTGGCGATCCGCCCGGCGGCACGGCCCGAGGGCGGATCGCGGATCCCCGTTCATTGCCAAGCCATCTTATGTGGCGCATGATGCCGCAATGACGCGCGTTTTTTCGGTCGCCCTGCTCGCCGCAGCGGCGCTTTCGCTCGGTGGCTGCGCCACCGCGGTGCCGCCGGTCGAGGTGACCCGCTTTCACAATGTCGTGCCGGGTTGGGCACCGGGAACGCGCTACACGATCGCGACGGCGCCGCTGGACGCGCCTGCGAATACGATGCCTTCGCTCGAATGGAACAGCTACCGCGCCGCGGTCGATGAGCAGCTGCAACGGCTTGGCCTTGTCGCGGCGGGGGCGAACGAACGCGCACCCCTGCTCGTCCGTGTCGCCTTCGACCGCAGCGAACAGCGATCGGCCGCGCGGCGGTCGCCGGTGTCGGTCGGGGTGGGCGGCTCGACGGGCAGCTATGGCTCGGGGGTCGGCCTTGGCCTCGGCATCAATCTTGGCGGCGGGCCCAAGGCGATGGCCGATCTGCAGCTGGCGGTCCGCATCGACGATTCGGCAAGCGGTCAGGCCTTGTGGGAAGGTCGCGCGCTGACCGCGGTGCCGGTCAAGGCACCCGCGGCGCAACCGTCGCTCGCCGCGGCAAAATTGGCCGAAGCCTTATTCAGGGACTTTCCCGGCGAATCGGGACGCACTATCAGCGTCCCATGACAATCTCCATCAACGCCGCCTTCGACAGCGGCAATATCGTCGTCGACGCGATCGACGGCACGTCGGCCCGCCTGTCGATTCGCAAGGACCGCGAATCGGATTTTTTCCAATGGTTCCACTTTCGCGTGGCATGCGCCGTCGGCGATCCGCTTGAACTGGCGATTACCGGGCTCGACCGTTCCGCCTATCCCGACGGCTGGCCTGGCTATGCCGCCTGCGCCAGTTTCGACCGCGAAAACTGGTTTCGCCTCGACACCAGCTATGATGCGGGAACGCTGACGATCCGCCACACCGCCGAAAGCCCGATTCTGTGGATCGCCTATTTTGCCCCCTATTCGATGGAGCGCCATCACGATCTGGTCGCCAGCGTCGCCGAATGCGACGGCGTGACCTACCGCTGTCTTGGCACGAGTCTGGAGGGGCAGCCGATCGACTGCCTCGAAATGGGCAGCGGCGACACCCAGGTCTGGCTCTATGCGCGTCAGCATCCCGGCGAAAGCATGGCCGAATGGTGGATGGAAGGCGCGCTGGAAAAGCTGACCGATCCGGCCGATCCGCACGCGCGATCGCTGCTGCAAAAATGCCGGTTCCACATTGTTCCGAACATGAACCCCGACGGATCGTGCCGCGGTCATCTGCGCACCAATTATGCCGGCGTGAACCTCAACCGCGAATGGAACAATCCGACCGCCGAACGCAGTCCCGAAGTGCTGTGCGTCCGCGATGCGATGGACGAGACGGGGGTCGACTGGGCGATGGACGTCCATGGCGACGAGGCGATTCCGGCGGTGTTCCTTGCGGGTTTTGAGGGAATCCCCTCACTCAAGCCCGAACAGATCGACAAGTACAAGGCGTTCCAGACGGCGCTTGCGGCGAACACGCCCGATTTTCAGGTCGCGCTCGGCTATGCCGAATCGGCGCCCGGAAAAGCCAATCTGTCGATGTCGACGACGCAGCTTGCCGAACGGTTCGGCGCGGTGTCGATGACGATCGAAATGCCGTTCAAGGATAATGACGACCTGCCCGATCCCGTCGCCGGTTGGTCGCCCGAGCGGTCGAAACTGCTCGCCCACGCCTGTCTCCAGACGCTGGACCAGATGCTGTGACCACGGGTGCCGTGGAGGGGGACTGGCGGATCGTTGAGGACGATCTGTCGGGCGCCGCGACCCGGGCGCTGCTCGAACAGCATTTCGCGGGCATGCTTGCCAATTCGCCCGCGGGCAGTTGTCACTTTCTCGACTTCGACGGTCTCAACGCCCCCGATGTCACCTTCTGGTCGATCCACGAGGGCGATCGGCTCGCCGGGTGCGGTGCGCTTAAGATGCTCGATGCGGCGCATGGCGAGATCAAGTCAATGCGCACCGCCGACGCGTTCCTGCGCCGCGGCGTCGCCGCGCGCATGCTCGAACATATCATCGCCGAAGCGCAGCACCGCGGTGTCGGCCGGCTCAGCCTCGAAACCGGCTCGGGCGCGGCGTTCGAACCGGCGATCGCGCTGTACCGCCGGTACGGCTTCGCCGATTGCCCGCCCTTCGCCTGCTACAAGCCCGACCCGTTCAGCCGCTTCATGACGTGCGAAATCTGAGTCCGGCGCGAACGCCGGACACAAAAACGGGGTCCGAAAGGGACTTCGGACCCCGCGCAAACCCGCATTCAACCGGGTCGAGGGCGACGCTCAGGCCGCTTTCTTGTTCTCGATCACCGGCTGGGCGCTGCCGCCGATCGCGATCTTGTGCGGCTTCATCGCCTCGGGAACTTCGCGCACCAGGTCGATGGTCAGCAGGCCGTCGGCCAGGTCGGCCGCGCTGACCCGCACAAAGTCGGCGAGCTGAAAGCGCCGCTCGAACGCGCGCGTCGCGATGCCGCTGTACAGCAGCTGGCGACCTTCGCCTTCCTGCGCCGGCGCCTTGCGGCCGCTGACGGTCAGCATGTTCTGCTGCGCCGTGATGTCGATTTCGTCGCTCTTGAAGCCGGCCACCGCGACGGTGATCCGGAAATGATCGTCGGCGACCTTCTCGATATCGAACGGCGGATAGTTTTCAGCCCCTGACGCGCTCGTTTCGAGAAAATCGAACAATCGGTCGAAACCGACGGTCGAACGGCGATAGGGGGTCCAATCAAAGCTGTTACGCATGGGTCATTCCTTCCTTTGAACAAGCGAAGCAAAGGGACCGCGGCACCGCGCCGCGATCGCCACCCGGCCCCATTGCGGCGGCCGGATGACCAAGATTTGGTGGCGCCTGAAACCATTTCAAGGGGGCGTTGGCCTTTGCCCGAAAGCTGGGTTAAGGGGCGGCAAATCTGCTCCAATCGAAGGACGAAACATGCCGCAGCTCATCCTCATCCGTCACGGCCAGTCGCAGTGGAACCTCGAAAACCGCTTCACCGGCTGGTGGGATGTCGATGTCACCGAAAAGGGCGCCGCCGAAGCCTGGGCCGCGGGCGAGCTGATGAAGGCGAGGGGCGTCGCCCCCGACACATGCTTCACCTCGGTGCAGACGCGCGCGATCAAGACGCTCAATCTGGCACTGGAAGCGATGGGGCGGTTGTGGCTCCCCGTCACCAAGGACTGGCGGCTCAACGAACGCCATTATGGCGGGCTGACCGGACTCGACAAGGCCGAGACCGCGGCCAAGCATGGCGACGAACAGGTCAAGATCTGGCGCCGCAGCTTCGACATTCCGCCCCCGCCGCTCGAGGCCGGATCGCCATGGGATCTGTCGACCGATCCGCGCTATGCCGGCATCGATATTCCCGCGGCCGAAAGCCTCAAGGATACCATCGAGCGCGTCCTGCCCTATTACCAAATCGCGATCGTCCCCGAACTCGCCGCGGGCAAAACCGTGCTGATCTCGGCGCACGGCAACAGCCTGCGCGCGCTGGTCAAGCATCTGTCGGCCATTTCGGACGCCGATATCACCGGCCTCGAAATCCCGACCGGCCAGCCCATCGTCTACGACCTCGCCGACGATCTGACGCCGGGCGATCGTTATTATCTCAGCGAGCGGTGAATCCGGGAGTCCCGTCGCGGCAGTCTATAGTGTTCCCGTCACGGTCAGCTGGAAAAACTGGCCGAACCGGCGCAACCGGCTTTCGCTGAACGCGACCGGGCCGTCGCGCCGCGCGACAAAGACCGTGCGGTCGAACGCGTCCTTCATCCCTGCCAGGTTGCGGTACGACAGCTTCACGGTGAAGCCCGCGACATCCTTATGCTCGACAAAGGCGGTGACAAAGGCGCCGTCGGTATAATCTTCTTCGATCGCGCCCAGCCGCAGATTGGCGCTATAGCGCTCGTCGAAATATCCCGCGCCCCACGCCAGCTGCGACCCCGGAATATCGTGGCGCAGGCTGACGTCGATCAGATATTCCTGCCCGCGGCTCTGGTTCCGCCATGCGCCGGTCAGTGGATCGCGCACCCGGTTGCGGCGCCAGGTCAGGTCGCTGTTGATGCGCGCGCCCTTCCACCCCAGCCGGTCGAGCAGCAGCGTCGCCTTTGAACTGATCCGGTACAGATGTGCGGGCGGCAGATTGCCGCGTCCTTCGGTGGTCGGCGACAGCGGGATCTGGTCGACCAGATCCTGGGCATAAGCATAGGCGGCGGCGATCGACGCATTGCCCCAACCCCCCATGTCCTGCACCACTTCCAGCTCGGTCCGGTTGAGTATGGGGGGCACCAGCAACCCGTTGCCGTCATTGCCCTGCCCGTTCGCGACATCGACCGAGCTCGCAAAATCATAGAAGTTGAGCTGGTCGACGCGGCGCTGGAGCTGATAATTGACCGTCGTGCGCGGCGCGACCTTCCACGCCAGTGCGAGCTTGCCTTTCGGCCGCACGAAACGGCGCGTCAGCCCGCCCGGCCCCGACGAGCTGAGCTCGCTATATTCGGCGCCGAGATTGATCTGCGCGGTCAGATTGGGTGCGAGCGCCCGGCCCCAGGTCAGCGACGCTTCGGCGCGCTTTTCCTCGACCTTCGTCCGTTCGCCGCCGAAGGGGACGGGTCGAAAGGCGCCGCCGGGATCGAGCACCGCCAGCTCGGCATCGACGTCGAGGATGTTATATGCGCCTTCCAGCGCTAGCTGCCAGTCGGTGCCACCCGAGCTGCGCCAGCCATATTCGCCGCGCAGGATGGATTCGCTTTCGTCGGCGGTCTGCTTGAACCGCTCGCCGCTGCGCCCGCCGACTGCGCGGTCGACGATGAAAGTATCGACAAAGGGGCTGTGTTCGAACCGGTACAGGCCGATCAGTTTCAACCGGCCCTTGCCCAGCCCCAGTTCGTAATCGCCGCCGATGTCGTAATTGACTTCGTCCTCGGTAAAGCGGAAATCCTCGTCGACCCGCCCCGCGCCGGGCTGCACCGACGTGCCGCGGACCCGCTGGTCGATCAGCTGCAGCTGGCCGCCCATATTGACGTTCCACTTGTCGCCGCCCGGCGTTGTGCGCGCCAGCGCCAGCGCCAGCCGCGGGCGGTCGCCGTAATAGCTCGCAAATTCGTCGCGGACGAACGACAGATTGCCATCGCCGTCGAATCGCCGCTCGGGACCCCAATGCCCCTGCCGGTTGGCTTCGTTCTTCAGGCTCAGCGTCACCTGCGTACCCGAAACCTTGCCGGTGGTCGAAATTTCGCCGTTCAGCCAGTTATTCTCCAGCCGCGGGCGCCATTCGGGCTGCCAGCGGATCGTCGTCCGGAATCCGCCCGCCGCCGCGCCCGCGACCAGCACGACATTGGCGACCTGGCCGGTCAGGCCGGGCACGTTCAGGCTCGCGCCGTCGACAATGTCGATATAGGCGACTTGCGGCGCGGCGATCCGCTGCAGCGCGCTGCGCACATCGGTCGATTTGTTGGCGATCCGCTCGCCGTTGATCAGGACATTCTGCGTTGCCTGTCCCAGCCCGCGATCGCCGCCATTGGTGCCCGTGACGATGACAAACCCCGGCACCTTCTCCACCATGTCGAGCGCGGTGCGCGGCGCAAAACGGGTAAAATCGGCGGGGGTGTAGCGCAGCGCGCCGTTCGTCGGCGCGGCGAGCGGCGCCGGCGCGTCACCGCTCGGCGCAGTCGGTGCCTGCGCGGAGGCTGCTGTCGGCAGCGCCAGTCCCGCGGCCACCGCCAAAGCCGATGCCGATACGGCTTTCCGCATATTTCCCCCCATCCGTATCCCCGCTGCAAGTCGGTGAGTGGCGCGGAGCAACAATGGCGGTCGCCGGTCAAAATCTTATCCACCAACCGCGCGCGTGATTCGACAAGCGAACATGGCGCGTCGGCGCCAAGGCCCGGACGCTATTGCATCGGCAGGAAAACAAGACATTATGGGGGGATAATAGCGGGGGTGGCGGTGCGGGCTTTGTGTGCGGTTTTTCTGCTCGGTGCGCTGGGGCCGGCCTTGGCGCAGGCCAACACCGACCGCGTCCACCATGGCCCCGAACCTGCGTGGGTCGTGCGATCCGATCCGCTCGCGGTCCCGGATAAACCCTCCGGACCGGTCTTCGTCCGCCGCCAGGACCTGCTGGTCCACCTCGACGATCAGGGCCAGGCGCAATATCTGGGCTATCGTATCCGGCTGCTCCATCCGAATGCGCTCCAGATGGGGAATATCTCGATTGCCTGGAATCCCGCGGCGGGGGCGCCGACCGTCCATTACATCAACGTCCATCGTGGCGACGAGACGGTCGACGTCATGGCCAATGCAAAGTTCGAAATATTGCGCCGCGAGGATCAGCTTGAGGCAGCGAAACTCGACGGAATTCTGACCGCCATATTGCGCGTTCCCGATTTGCGCGTCGGCGACGAGCTGGAGGTCGGCATGACCACCAAGGTCGCCGATCCGACGCTCGGCAACCGCGACGCAGGCATGCTTTTCCTGACTCCGACCCCCGCGGCGGGCCGCTATCGTCTGGGATTGAGCTGGGACCAGGGACAGAAACCGGCGGTCAGGATGACACCCGATATGGCGGCACATGCCCGCACCGCCAGCCGCGGCATCGACCTTGCTTTCGACAACCCGGCCATGCTGCAACCGCCCAAGGATGCGCCCGCCCGCTACCAGTGGCAGCGGATCGTCGAATTTAGCGATTTTGCCGACTGGGCGGCGATATCGCGGCTGATCGCGCCGCTGTTTGTCCAGGCCTCGCGAACCGAGGACGGATCGGCCATCGATGCCGAGGCGCGCCGCATTGCCGCCGCGCACATCCGGCCGCTCGACCGCGCCGCGGCGGCGCTGCGGCTGGTGCAACAGGATGTGCGCTATATCTTCGTCGGGCTGGGCAACGGCAATCTGACCCCCGCGACGGCCGAAGAAACCTGGCAGCGGCGCTATGGCGACTGCAAGGGAAAGACCGCGCTGCTGCTGGCTTTGCTGCAACGGCTCGGGATTCCGGCCGAAGCGGTGCTGGTCAACAACAGCGGGGCCGACGACGGTCTTGACGAGCGGCTGCCCAATCCGGGCATGTTCGACCATGTTCTGGTCCGGGCCGAGATTGACGGAACCCGCTATTGGCTGGACGGCACCTTGCCGCCGGTGGCGCCGCCTGCGGCCGAACCGGTGGTTCCGTATCGCTGGGTGTTGCCGTTGTCCGCGAAAGGCGCCGCGCTCGAACGGGTCGCGTGGCAACCCGCCCGGCGGCCGACCGAAATCACCCTTTATGAGATCGACGCGCGCGCCGGTTTCGACCAGCCGGCGCGGGTCACGAACACCACGATTGTGCGGGGCGTGGCGGGGCTGGTGCAACAGGTCGAATTTTCGGCCCTGACCCCCGATCAGATGCTCGCCGCGCTGCGCCAGCAACTTGTCGGCGGCAGCTGGCAATCGATCGACGCGGTCGAATGGAACTACAACATCGACGCGCAGGCCAGCATATTGCGGATCGAGGGCAGCTGGGACGTGGACTGGGACGACGATGCCGGCGGTGCCCGCTCGCTCGCGCTGCCCGGCGGCGGTTTCTCTCCGCCCGCGAAGCGGACGCGCCCGGCGGAGCAGGATCAGGATTTGCCCTTTAATGCCGCCCCCGAATTTGATTGCCAGGTGACCACCGTGCGTTTGCCTTCGGCCACGAACGTCGCGGACTGGTCCTATCATTCGGGTTTCGACACCCGCATTTTCGGAATGAATTATTACCGGGCATTCGATCTTCGCGACGGTGCGATCCGGATGGTTCGCGGGCTGCGTGTCGAACAGCCCGAAATCGACGCCGCCGCCGCGCGGCGCGACAACGGCCGGATTGCCGCCTTCGACAACAGCAAGGCGTGGATCTATTATAAACCGGGCAGCGCCAAGGCGGTGGCACCGGCCACCCGCAGCATAGCGGCGACCTATGACATCGACTGGACCGCCGACGATGTGCCGTGCCTGTCCCCCGCGGCGAAACGCTGACCGCGAAGGGTCGGCCCGCTCTCAGTCGCGCAGCAGCTCGTTGATCCCGGTCTTGGCGCGCGTCCTGGCATCGACGCGCTTGACGATCACCGCGCAGTAGAGCGACGGGCCGGGCGAGCCGTCGGGCAGCGGCTTGCCGGGCAGCGATCCCGGGACGACGACCGAATAAGCCGGGACTTCGCCCATGAACACCTCGCCCGTCGCGCGGTCGATGATCTTGGTCGATGCGCCGAGGTAGACCCCCATCGACAGCACCGCGCCCTCGCGCACGATCACCCCTTCGGCGACCTCGGCGCGCGCGCCGATGAAGGCGCCGTCCTCGATCACCACCGGTCCGGCCTGCAACGGTTCGAGTACCCCGCCGATCCCGGCGCCGCCCGACAGGTGGACGTTGGCGCCGATTTGCGCGCAGCTTCCCACGGTGGCCCAGGCGTCGACCATCGACCCTTCGCCGACATAGGCGCCGATATTCACGAAGCTCGGCATCAGCACTGCCCCCTTGCTGATAAAGGCGCCGCGGCGAACGATCGATCCGGGAACGGCGCGGAAGCCTGCGTCGCGGAAACGGTTTTCGCCCCAACCGGCGAATTTCGACGGCACCTTGTCCCACCAGGTCGCGCCGCCGGCGCCGCCGTCGATGATTTCCATGTCATTGAGGCGGAACGACAGCAGCACGGCTTTTTTCAGCCACTGGTTGACCTGCCACGTACCGTCGGCGTCGCGCTCGGCGACGCGAAAGCTGCCGTCATCGAGCCCGGCAATCGCGGTGTCGACCGCTTCGCGCACCGCGCCCGTCGTGGTGAGGCCCAAAGTGTCGCGCGCGTCCCATGCGGCTTCGATCGTGGCTTGCAGGTCGGTGCTCATGAAACTCCCCAGGGTGACGGCAGGCTGTCGAGCCAGTCGGCGATGTCGGTCGCATGGAAATCGATATGGTCCGGCAGGTGGTCGCGATGGCCGCTTTCGCTGCCATTGTCCAGCCAGACGGTCGTCATGCCGAGCGCTTTTGCGGGGGTCAGGTTGCGCGCCATATCCTCGACGAAGATGCTCTTCGCCGGATCGACGCCCAGATGCGCGATCATCATGGCATAGGCGGCGGCGTCGGGCTTCGGCGTATAGCGCGTGATCCTGATGTCGCAGATGCCGTCGAACAGATCGGCGATTCCGCGCGCCGCGAGCACGCGCGCCGCATAATCGGCATCGGCGTTGGTGAAGATCAGCTTGCGGCCGGGCAGCCGCGCCAACCCCGCGCGTAGCCGCGCGTCGGGTGCGATCCGGTCGAGCGCGATATCATGCACATCGAGCAGGAAATCCTCGGGCTCGACGCCGTGGTGGCGCATCAGCCCCGCCATTGTCGTGCCGTGATCGTGGAAATATTGCTTCTGCACCCGCCGCGCCTCGACCGCGTCGCAACCCAGCAGCCGCATGATGAAAGCGCCCATCCGCTCGTCGATCAGGTCGAACAGCCGCGCGTCGGGTGAATAGAGCGTGTTGTCGAGATCGAAGATCCAGCTGTCGATATGGTCGAGCGGTGCGGGCATGGCGCGGCGCATAAAGGGCAGGACGGGCAGGGGCAAGCCGCGGATGCGCGGGGGCAGCGAACGCTCGGTTAACCGCATGATGCTACCGCTGGTGTCCCCGCCAAGGTAGAAGGCGGCAATCAGGGCAAAGGGGAACGGTCATGGCCAACGCGACAGGGCGCAGCCGCATCCGGCGGATAGCGGGGCCGCCTTTACCCCTGCTCGTCGCCGCCGCGGCGCTCTCGCTCGCCGGTTGTGGCGGCGGGGGCGGGGCGCGGCCGTCGCCGACACCTGCACCGCCGTCGGCCCCTGCGCCGTCGCCCACGCCGACGCCGACTCCACCGCCGGCCGCTAATTTCAACACGGCCGAGGTTCGCCGGTCTGACGGGGTCAATTTCCACGGCGCGATCACCGCCTATCAGGCGGGCGCGACGGGGCAGGGGGTTTTGGCCGGCGTCGTCGACGACGGCATCGACGAGGACAGCCCCGAATTCGCCGGGCGTATCTCGCCCTTGTCCGCCGACGTCGCGGGCGCGCGTGGGATCAATGGCGAGGGCAGCCACGGCACCAATGTCGCGCAGGTGCTGCTGGGCGCAAAAAATGACGCGGGGACGATGGGCATCGCCTATAATGCCGGGCTGCTCGTCCTGCGCGCCGACCGGCCGGGCAGCTGCGCGGCGGACGATCCCGGGACCGAGGAAAGCGGCTGCCAGTTCACCGGCACCGCCATCGCCGCCGCGCTCGACCGCGCGGTGACCGCGGGCGCGCGCGTCGTCAATATCTCGCTCGGCGGCGACGATCCGCCAACCGCGACGCTGCGTAGCGCGGTACAGCGTGCGACCGCCGCCGGGCTGATCATCATCCTGTCGGCGGGCAACGAGGGCGACACGACCGCGAACGGCAACGATCCGAACAATCCGGGTCGTTTTGCTCAGGTCATGCGCGACGCGGGCGGCGGGCTGGTCATCATCGTCGGCTCGGTCGACGAAAACGGCACCAGTTCGCCCTTCAGCAACCGTGCGGGCGCCTATTCGGCTTCCTATCTTGCCGCGCTCGGCGAAGGGGTGTGCTGCGCCTATGAAAATGGCGCGCTGCGGACCGAGGGCAATTTTGTTTTCCTGCTCAACGGGACAAGCTTTGCCGCCCCGCAGGTTGCCGGTGCGGTGGCGTTGCTGGCGCAGGCGTTTCCGAGCCTGTCGAGCCAACAGATCGTCCAGCTCCTCTATCAATCGGCCCGCGACGCCGGGGCGGCGGGCGAGGATGCGGTCTTCGGGCGCGGTATCCTCGACATCGCGCGCGCGTTCCAGCCGATGGGCGCGACGACACTGGCGGGAACCGCGACCGCGGTCGATCTCGGCAGCGCGCTCGGGCTGCTGGGCGGGCCGATGGGCGATGCGGGGACGGGCCGGGCGGGGGCGGTGACCGGCCTGGTCACCGACGGCTTCGGACGCGCCTTCAATGTCGATTTCGGCCAGTCGCTGGCGCCGCGCCGCCCCGATTTCAAGCTGGCGGGGGCGATCGGCGGGCTGGTGCGCCAGCAAAGCGCCGCCAGCCGTGCGACGGCGCTGTCGCTGGTGACGGCGCCGGGCGGCGGTGACGCGCTGGCAGGCCTGTCGTTCCACGATGCGGCGCGCGCGCGGACGCTGGCCGCATCGGTCGTGACGCGCCTCGACGCACAAACACGGATCGGCTTTGCCGCAGGGCGCGGCACGGGGGGCTTGCTGGCGGGCGAGCGCGGCGACAGTGGCCACGCGATGCTGATCGGCGACGCCGCGAACGAAGGCCTGGGTTTTGCTGCGCAGCCGGGCATCGCCGCGATGCTGCGCCGCCGCGTTGCGGGCGGCCATCATGTCTCGCTGCTGATGGAGGATGGCTGGGTGTCGGGCGTGCGTTGGCAGGACGATCCGGTGCTGCGCTATCGTTCGGGCCGCGACAGCCGCTACCAGCGGATCGGCGCCGCGTGGGACGGCCGCTTCGGCGCCGCGCGCGCCGCGCTCGGGGGCAGCTGGCTGCGCGAATCGGACAGCTTGCTCGGCGCGCGCCTTGGCCCGGTTTTCGGCGCCGGCGGCGCCACCAGCCTGGTCGGTGAGGCCAGCATCTGTATCGAGCTTGCGGATGGCTGGAATCTGTCGGGCGCCTGGCGCCAGATGTGGACGCGCCCCGATCGCGGCGGGCTGGTTGCGGGCGGCGCGCTGTGGGCTTCGGCCTTTTCGGTCGACGTCGCCAGGACCACGCTATTCCGCCCCGGCGACCGCGCGGCGCTCCGCTTTGCCCAGCCCATGCGCGTCGCGCGCGGCGGGATCGACCTGATGCTGCCGGTTGCGCACGACTATGCCAGCGGGCGCACCGATTTTGGTCGCCGCAGCTATAATCTTGCGCCGACGGGCCGCGAACTGGTGGTCGAGGCAAGCTATGCGCTTTCGCTACTCGGCGGCGACCTTGTCGCCAACAGCTGGTGGCGCAAGGATCCCGGCCATATCGCCGCCTTGCCCGACGACCGGGGCGCGGCACTGCGCTTTACGATGGGCTTCTGATCGGCTTTAACCGCCCCCGACGCCAAATCAGGGGATGCCAGAATGAAACCGATCCATTGCCTTCCGCTCGCGCTGTTCGGCGCCGCGCTGGCCGCGCCGCTTGCCGCGCAGACGCCTGTGCGCACGGTGATCCACGCCGGACAATTGCTGGCCGAACCCGGCAAGCCGGTGCGCGGCGCCTCGACGATCGTCGTCGAGAACGGGCGGATCGTCAGTGTCGCCGACGGTCATCAGCCCGTCGAACCTGGCGCGACGCTCATCGATCTCAAGGACAAATATGTGCTGCCCGGCCTGATCGACAGCCATGTCCATTTGACCAGCGACGCCGGGGGCATCGCCGGGCAGCTGGAGGATGTGACTCTCAGCCCCGCCGCGCAGGGGTTCAATGCGCAGGTCAACGGGATGAAGACGCTGCGTGCCGGTTTCACCACGGTTCGCAACCTCGGCGATGGCGACGGCGCGACCCTGGCGCTGCGCGATGCGATCCTCGCGGGCAAGGTGCAGGGGCCGCGCATCGTCGATGCCGGCGCCAGCATTTCGGGCAGCGCCGGGCATATGGATGGCTCCTTGGGCTATCGCGACGAGCTGCGGCCGTTTTTCGCGGGCGCGGGCAACACCTGCAACGGCGCCGACGACTGCCGCCGCGCGGTGCGGCTCCAGATCGGGCGCGGCGCAGACGTGATCAAATTCGCCTCGACCGGCGGGGTGAACAGCCGCATCGGCGCGGGGCTGGGCAAGCAGATGTTCGACGATGAAGCACAGGCGATCGTCGAAACCGCGCGGCTGTTCGGCAAGAAGGTCGCCGTCCACGCGCACGGCGCCGACGGCATTCGCCTCGCGCTGACCGCCGGGGCCGATTCGATCGAACATGGCACGATCCTCGACGAAGCGACGATCAGCCAATGGGCGAAATCGAAAACCTATTATGTCCCGACCCTGTCGACGGTGAACGGGTACAAGGAACGCATCGCCGCGAACCCGGGCGCCTATGAACCCGATGTGCTGGCCAAGATCAAATGGCGGATCGAAATCACCGGCAAGAGCCTCGAACAGCTTGTCCCGCGCGGGGTGAAGATTGCGTTCGGGACCGACGCCGGCGTGTCGAAGCACGGCCGCAACGGCGACGAGTTCGAATTGATGGTCCAGCACGGCATGACTCCGGTCGCGGCGCTGAAAGCCGCGACGGTGAACGCTGCCGACCTGCTCGGCTTGGGCGAAGAGATCGGCACGATCGCGCCCGGCAAGAGCGCCGACATCATCGCGGTGGCCAGCGACCCGCTCGCCGATGTGCGGGTGCTGAAAAAGGTCGATTTCGTGATGGCGCGGGGGGCGGTGGTCGACTGAGTCCTTCCATCGTCATTGCGAGGAGCGAAGCGACGCGGCAATCCAGAGTGTGCGTAAACCGCCCTGGATTGCTTCGCTCCGCTCGCAATGACGATGGATTATTTCGCCAGCGCCATACGCAACCGCAACCACCGCTCCAGCTTCGCCGCATAGCCGATCGTATTCGCCGCGCTGCTCGACGGCAGGTCGATGACATCGACGCCGTCCAGCACCGGCAGCTGCCGCCGCCCGATCGCCGCGGCCTTGCCACCGTTGAATGCGATCATGCGCAGGTCGGGCAGGGTGGCGATCAGCGCGGCGAGGTCGTGCGCTTCGGCATCACGGATCTGCGAGTCGCTGCTCGTGTGCCGCTCGGCGGTGCGGATGACGTCCCACAGGCCGACTTTCGTCTCGCAAAGTGTCATAAGTCTCTCGTTATAAGAAACCGCCGCAAGCGGTTCGCCGATCACCGCGCCGACCAGGCGCCAGAACTGGTTCGTGGGATGGGCATAATATTGGCGTTCGGCGAGCGACCGCGCGCCGGGCAGGCTGCCGAGGATCAGCAGCCGGGTGTCGGGCCCGACATGGGGTGCGAAGCTGGCGTGGCGAACGGGGGACATGGGCGACCGATAGCCTGCCAAGCCTTACGCAACAATCTTGCCCGCCCCTTGACCGTCAGGGGAATCGCCGCTAGGGGCCGCGACGACCGAAAGCGGCGCTTAACCGCCTCTTCCGGTTGCAACAGCGCTTGAACATTGCTGGCGCGGATGGAGCCTCCGGAAGATCGACACGATCAGCCGGGGTCTTTTGCTGTTACAAGGTTGCCCGTTTTCCGCGGATTTCTGTGGGCTTCGGACCGATGCTTCATCCACCGCGGTACAGTAACCGTTCGCTTTGATGGGCGAACACATAAAGGTGAAGCATTCATGCCCACGATCAACCAGCTGGTCCGCAAGGGCCGGACTCCCCAGAAGGTGAAGTCCAAGGTCCCGGCGATGGACGCAAACCCGCAAAAGCGCGGCGTTTGCACCCGTGTCTATACGACGACCCCGAAAAAGCCGAACTCGGCGCTCCGCAAGGTTGCCAAGGTCCGCCTGACCAACAGCCGCGAAGTCATCACCTACATCCCCGGCGAAGGCCACAACCTCCAGGAACACAGCGTCGTGCTGATCCGCGGCGGCCGTGTGCGCGACCTTCCCGGTGTGCGTTACCACGTCCTGCGCGGCGTGCTCGATACGCAGGGTGTGAAGGACCGCAAGCAGAGCCGTTCGAAATACGGTGCGAAGCGTCCGAAGTAAGGACCGCTTTTTCGGCTATTTGATCATCCCGAGCCGCCGATGCGCCGGGATGCTGTTGTAAAAGGAATTACCCATGGCTCGTCGTCGTCGTCCTGAACGCCGCGAAATCCTGCCCGATCCCCGTTTCGGGGATGTCGTGCTGTCGAAATTCATGAACAGCGTCATGCTGGACGGGAAAAAGTCGGTCGCCGAAAACATCGTTTACGGTGCGCTCGAATCGGTCGAAGCCCGCGCCAAGAAGGAGCCGCTCGGCGTGTTCCACGAAGCGCTGGCGAACATCCGCCCGAACATCGAAGTCCGCAGCCGCCGCGTCGGCGGTGCGACCTACCAGGTTCCGGTCGAAGTCCGTCCCGACCGTGCGCAGGCGCTGGCGATCCGCTGGCTGATCACCGCCGCGCGCAACCGCAGCGAAACCACGATGGCCGCGCGCCTGTCGGGCGAGCTCCTCGACGCTTCGAACAACCGCGGCAACGCGGTGAAGAAGCGCGAAGACACGCACCGCATGGCCGAAGCCAACCGCGCTTTCAGCCACTACCGCTGGTAATTGTACGGGCGCTCCCCGTTTCATGGGGGCGTCTCGCAATCGCAACAAAACTTCCTATATCGGGGGCGGCTTCAAAGGCCGCCCCCCACATCCGAGGAAAAGACCATGGCACGCAGCCATTCGCTCGAACATTATCGCAACTTTGGGATCATGGCGCACATCGACGCCGGCAAGACCACGACGACCGAGCGCATCCTTTACTACACCGGCAAGTCCTACAAGATCGGCGAAGTCCATGACGGCGCCGCGACGATGGACTGGATGGAGCAGGAACAGGAACGCGGCATCACGATCACGTCTGCGGCCACCACCTGCCTGTGGAAGGCCGATGAAGGTCAGGGTCCGGAACACCGCCTGAACATCATCGACACCCCCGGCCACGTCGACTTCACGATCGAAGTCGAGCGCAGCCTGCGCGTGCTCGACGGCGCGATCACCGCGTTCGACGGCGTTGCCGGTGTCGAGCCGCAGTCGGAAACCGTATGGCGCCAGGCCGACAAATACCGCGTCCCCCGGATGTGCTTCATCAACAAGCTCGACCGCACCGGCGCCGATTTCTATTATTGCGTCCAGACGATCATCGATCGCCTTGGCGCGGTTCCGGCGGTCCTGTATCTGCCGATCGGTTCGGAAGGCGGTTTCAAGGGTCTCGTCGATCTCGTCAACGAGCGTGCGATCATCTGGAAGGACGAAAGCCTGGGCGCTGAATTCTTCTATGAAGAAATCCCCGCCGATCTTGCCGACAAGGCCGCCGAATATCGCGAAAAGCTCGTCGAACTCGCCGTCGAACAGGACGACGACGCGATGGAAGCCTATCTCGAAGGCACCGTCCCCGACGTCGCGACGCTCAAGAAGCTGATCCGCAAGGGCACGCTGGCACAGGCGTTCGTTCCCGTCCTCTGCGGCTCGGCGTTCAAGAACAAGGGCGTCCAGACGCTGCTCGACGCGGTGGTCGACTATCTGCCGTCGCCGCTCGACATTCCCCCGGTCCAGGGCATCAACCCCGACACCAACGAGCCCGATTCGCGCGAGACGTCGGACTCGGCGCCGTTGTCGCTGCTCGCCTTCAAGATCATGAACGACCCGTTCGTCGGTTCGCTCACCTTCGCCCGCATCTATTCGGGTACGCTGAACAAGGGCACCTACCTGAACTCGGTGAAGGACAAGAAGGAAAAGGTCGGCCGCATGCTGTTGATGCACGCGAACAGCCGCGAAGACATCGAAGAAGCCTATGCGGGCGACATCGTCGCGCTCGCCGGCCTCAAGGAAACCACCACCGGGGACACGCTCTGCGCCACCAACGCGCCGATCATCCTCGAACGGATGGAATTTCCCGAGCCGGTCATCGAGCTGTCGGTGGAACCAAAGACCAAGGCCGACCAGGAACGTATGGGCATCGCGCTCAACCGCCTGGCCGCCGAGGATCCCTCGTTCCGCGTGTCGACCGACCATGAATCGGGCCAGACGATCATCAAGGGCATGGGCGAGCTTCACCTCGACATCCTGGTCGATCGCATGAAGCGCGAGTTCAAGGTCGAAGCGAATGTCGGCGCGCCGCAGGTGGCGTACCGCGAGTCGCTCGCCAAGGCCGTCGATGTCGATTACACCCACAAGAAGCAGTCGGGCGGCTCGGGCCAGTTCGGCCGCGTCAAGGTCAGCGTCGCTCCCGGCGAACGCGGCGCGGGCATCACCTTCATCGACGAGATCAAGGGCGGCAATATTCCGCGCGAATATATCCCCTCGGTCGAAAAGGGCATGCGCGAATCGGCTGAAAACGGCCACATGATCGGCTTCCCGATCATCGACTTCGAAATCCGTCTGACCGACGGCGCGTACCACGACGTCGACTCGTCGGCGCTGGCGTTCGAAATCGCAGGCCGTGCGGCGATGCGCGAAGTGGCGGCGAAGGCCGGCATCAAGCTGCTCGAGCCGGTGATGAAGGTCGAAGTCGTCACCCCTGAGGAATTCATGGGCGACGTGATCGGCGACCTCAACAGCCGCCGTGGCCAGATTCAGGGCACCGACAGCCGGGGCATCGCGCAGGTCGTCGAAGCGATCGTGCCGCTGGCGAACATGTTCGGCTATGTGAATCAGCTGCGCAGCTTCAGCCAGGGTCGCGCGAGCTACTCGATGCAATTCTCGCATTATGAAGAAGTGCCGACGAACGTCGCCGAAGAAGTGAAGGCCAAGATGGCCTGATAGGGTTGAAACCGCGCGGGCTTGCACCGCGCGGCAAGACCCTCTAAGGGCGGCGCCTGATTCAGGTAGGCTCCGCCCGGAACTGATCAACCAAACATCGAACAAGAAGGTTCAAACACATGGCAAAGGCTAAATTCGAGCGGAACAAGCCGCACTGCAACATCGGCACCATCGGTCACGTCGACCATGGCAAGACCTCGCTGACCGCAGCGATCACCAAGGTGCTCGCCGAAAACGTCGCGGGCAACGCCGCCGTCGACTTCGCGAACATCGACAAGGCGCCCGAAGAGCGCGAGCGCGGCATCACCATTTCGACCGCACACGTCGAATATGAAACCGAAGGCCGCCACTATGCGCACGTCGATTGCCCGGGCCACGCCGACTATGTGAAGAACATGATCACCGGTGCCGCCCAGATGGACGGCGCGATCCTCGTCGTGTCGGCCGCTGACGGCCCGATGCCGCAGACCAAGGAGCACATCCTGCTCGCCAAGCAGGTCGGCGTGCCGACCATGGTCGTCTTCCTCAACAAGGTCGACCAGCTGGACGATCCCGAACTGCTCGAACTCGTCGAGCTGGAAATCCGCGAAGAACTTTCGAAGCGCGATTTCGACGGCGACAATATTCCGATCATCCCGGGTTCGGCGCTCGCCGCCCTCGAAGGTCGCGACGACAACATCGGCAAGGACGCGATCCTGAAGCTGATGGCCGCCGTCGACGAATGGATCCCGCAGCCGGAACGCCCGCTCGACAAGCCGTTCCTGATGCCGATCGAAGACGTGTTCTCGATCTCGGGTCGTGGTACGGTTGTCACCGGCCGCGTCGAAACCGGCATCGTCAAGGTCGGTGAAGAAGTCGAAATCGTCGGCATAAAGGACACCAAGAAGACCGTCGTCACCGGCGTCGAAATGTTCCGCAAGCTGCTCGACCAGGGCCAGGCCGGCGACAACATCGGCGCGCTGATCCGCGGCGTCGGCCGTGAAGAAGTCGAGCGTGGCCAGGTTCTGGCGAAGCCCGGCTCGATCACGCCGCACACCGAGTTCACCTCGGAAGTGTACGTCCTGTCGAAGGACGAAGGCGGCCGTCACACGCCGTTCTTTGCGAACTATCGTCCGCAGTTCTACTTCCGCACCACCGACGTCACCGGCGAGGTCATCCTCCCCGAGGGCACCGAGATGGTGATGCCGGGCGACAACGTCCAGCTGTCGGTCAAGCTGATCGCCCCGATCGCGATGGACCAGGGTCTGCGCTTCGCCATTCGCGAAGGCGGCCGCACCGTCGGCGCAGGGGTTGTGGCGACGATCACAAAGTAATATAGGGCCGCGAGCCGCCTGATTCGGAAGTGATTCGGGCGGCTCGTAGCTTAAAGATTTTTAATGGCCGGTCCGGCTTCCATGCGGAGGTCGGAGCAGGCCATTTCGGCTCTTTCGCATCGTCAGACGGGATTCGACTGGAACAGTCATGGAAACGCAGAATATTCGCATTCGCCTGAAGGCCTTTGATCACCGCGTGCTCGATCAGGCCACCACCGACATCGCCGACACGGCGCGTCGTACCGGAGCGCTTATTCGCGGCCCGATCCCGCTGCCGACGCGCATTGAAAAATTCACCGTGAACCGCGGCCCGCACATCGACAAGAAGTCGCGCGAGCAGTTCGAGGTACGTACTCACAAGCGGCTGCTCGACATCGTGCAGCCTACCCCGCAGACCGTCGATGCGCTGATGAAGCTCGACCTCGCTGCTGGCGTGAACGTCGAAATCAAGCTGGCCTAAGGCCAGCAAAGCCCCGGTGAAAACTGGGGTCTCTATCGGCAGCCATTTCGGTGGCTGCATTGTCCGGAGCGATCCGGACCGACGATAGGGTGGATACCGCCGGTCGCTTTCTTCGGAAGGCATGAACGACCGGGCTGCGTCCCCCGTCTCGCCGCTCTCCTTACGGAAGGTGGCACCTCAGCCCGGACGGGGCGACCATCGAAATTACGGGCTGGGAGGGTTCTCGTCGGGTTTTGGCCTGATGGGGTCCCGCACGCCGTGCGGAATGGTCCGCCCGGCCTCTGTTGAGGAGTATGATCATGCGGACTGGCGTGATCGCGAAGAAAATGGGGATGACCCGCCTGTTTCAGGACGACGGCCGCCACGTGCCCGTCACCGTCCTGAGCCTTGAAGGCTGTCAGGTCGTCTCCGTGCGCGAACAGGAACGCGACGGCTATGTGGCCGTCCAGCTCGGTGCCGGCTCGGCGAAGGCGAAGAATGTTGCGAAGCCGCAGCGTGGCGCTTTCGGCAAGGCCGAAGTCGAGCCCAAGGCAAAGGTCGTCGAATTCCGCGTCGCTGACGACGCGACGCTCGACGTCGGCGCCGAATTGTCGGCCGACCATTTCGTCGCCGGCCAGATCGTCGACATCCAGGGCGTGACCCAGGGTAAGGGCTTTGCCGGTGCGATGAAGCGCTGGGGCTTCGGCGGTATGCGCGCGACCCACGGTGTTTCGATCAGCCACCGTGCGCATGGTTCGACGGGTAACCGCCAGGATCCGGGCCGCGTCTTCAAGAACAAGAAGATGGCCGGCCATATGGGCGCGCGCAACCGCACCCAGCAGAATCTCGAAATCGTCCGCACCGACGCCGAGCGCGGCCTTCTCTTCGTCAAGGGCTCGGTCCCTGGCTCGAAGGGCGGCTGGCTGCTCGTCCGCGATGCGGTGAAGCTGCCGCGTCATCCCGATGCCCCCTATCCGGCGGGTATCAAGAGCGCGGCCAACACCAACGAAGCCCCGGCTGACGCGCCGGTCGAAACGCCGGTCGAAGAAACCGTCGTCGACACCGCGGCCACCGACGGCGCACAGGAGTCCTGATCATGAAGGTCAAGGTTCAGACCCTCGACGGTAAAGCCGGCACCGACATCGATCTCAACGACGATGTGTTCGGCGTCGATGCGCGTGCCGACATCCTGCACCGCGTCGTGGCATGGCAGCTCGAAAAGCGCCGCGGTCCGGCGCGTGCGGCGCGCGAGCGCAGCGACGTTGCCCGCACCGGCAAGAAGTTCGGTCGCCAGAAGGGCGGCGGTACCGCGCGTCACGGCGACCGCAAGGCGCCGATCTTCATCGGCGGCGGCAAGGCGCACGGTCCGCGTGCCCGCACCTTCGGCCACTCGCTGAACAAGAAGATCCGCACCCTCGGCCTGAAAATGGCGCTGAGCGACAAGGCGAAGGGCGGCAAGCTCGTCGTCATCGACACGCTCGAGCTCAAGGATGCCAAGACCAAGGCGCTCGCCGGCAAGCTCGGCAAGCTCGAACTCGGCAACCGCGCGCTGTTCATCGATGGTGACGCGGTACACGAAAGCTTCGCAATGGCATCGGCCAACCTGATCGGGGTCGATGCGCTGCCGGCGATCGGCGCCAATGTCTATGACATCATCCGTGCCGACACGCTGGTCCTGACCCGCGCGGCGGTCGAAAAGCTGGAGGCACGTTGCAATGGCTAAGGCAAAAACCGTCGATGCGCGTCACTATGACGTGATCCTGGCTCCGGTGATCACCGAAAAGTCGACGCTGCTCGGAGAAAATAACGCGGTGGTGTTCAAGGTTGCGAACGACGCGACCAAGCCCGCGATCAAGGCCGCCGTCGAGGCGCTGTTCGATGTCAAGGTGATCGGCGTGAACACGCTCGTCACCAAGGGCAAGACCAAGCGCTGGAAGGGCAAGCCCTACACCCGCAGCGACGTGAAGAAGGCGATCGTTCGTCTGGCCGAAGGCCAGTCGATCGACGTCACCACCGGCGTCTGATTGTAGGAAGAGGCAGGAACAATGGCACTTAAATCCTATAATCCGACCAGCCCCGGACAGCGCGGCCTGATCCTCGTCGACAAGTCGGCGCTGTGGAAGGGCAAGCCCGTCAAGGCGCTGACCGAAGGCAAGCGCAAGACCGGCGGTCGCAACAACAAGGGTCATGTGACCTCGCGCGGCATTGCCGGCGGCCACAAGCAGAAGTACCGCTTCATCGACTTCAAGCGTCGCAAGTGGGACATGCCGGCCACGGTCGAGCGGCTGGAATATGACCCCAACCGCACCGCTTTCATCGCGCTGGTGAAATATGAGGACGGCGAACTCGCCTACATCCTCGCGCCGCAGCGTCTGGCGGTCGGCGACACCATCGTCGCGGGCAAGAAGACCGACGTGAAGCCGGGCAATGCGATGGAATTGTCGCAAATGCCGGTCGGCACGATCGTCCACAATATCGAGATGAAGCCGGGCAAGGGCGGCCAGATCGCCCGTTCGGCCGGCACTTACGCACAGGTTGTCGGTCGTGACCGCGGCCTGGTGATCGTGCGCCTCGGTTCGGGCGAGCAGCGTTATATCCGCGGCGAGTGCATGGGCACGGTCGGTGCGGTGTCGAACCCCGACAACCAGAACACCAACCTGGGCAAGGCCGGTCGCGGCCGCTGGCTCGGCAAGCGCCCGCTGACGCGCGGTGTTGCGAAGAACCCGGTCGATCACCCGCATGGTGGTGGTGAAGGCCGCACCTCGGGTGGCCGTCATCCGGTGACCCCGTGGGGCAAGCCGACCAAGGGCGCCCGTACCCGCCACAACAAGTCGACCGACAAAATGATCATCCGGTCGCGTCACGCGAAGAAGAAGAGGTAAGCCATGGCTCGCTCGGTCTGGAAGGGTCCGTTCGTGGACCTCCATCTGCTCAAGAAAGCCGAAACGGCCCAGGACGGCGGCAGTTCTGCCCCGATCAAGACCTGGTCGCGCCGGTCCACCATCCTGCCGCAGTTCGTGGGGCTGACCTTCAACGTCTACAACGGCCGCAAGTTCGTGCCGGTGTCGGTCAACGAAGACATGGTCGGCATGAAGCTGGGTGAATTTGCGCCGACGCGCTTCTTCCCCGGCCACGCTGCCGACAAGAAGGGCAAACGCTAATGGGCAAGGAAAAGTCCCCCCGCCGCGTCGCCGACAACGAGGCTCTCTCGGTCGGCACGCAGATCCGCGGCTCGGCGCAGAAGCTGAACCTCGTTGCCGCGCTGATCCGTGGCCGCAAGGTCGAAGACGCGATGAACGTCCTCGCTTTCTCGAAGAAGGCGATGGCGGTTGACGTGCGCAAGGTTCTGGCCAGCGCCGTCGCCAACGCGGAAAACAACCACAACCTCGACGTCGACGCGCTCGTCGTCAAGGAAGCGAGCGTCGGCAAGTCGCTGTCGATGAAGCGCTGGCACGCTCGCGGCCGCGGCAAGTCGACCCGGATCGTCAAGCCGTTCAGCCGCATCCGCATCGTCGTGCGCGAACAGGAAGAAGAGGCGTAATATGGGCCAGAAGAGCAATCCGATCGGCCTGCGCCTGCAGGTCAACCGCACCTGGGACAGCCGCTGGTTCGCCGAGGGCCAGGACTATGGCCGCATGCTGGTCGAGGATCTGAAGATCCGCCAGTTTGTGTTCAAGACCCTGCCGCAGGCCGCGATCTCGAAGGTCGTAATCGAACGCCCGGCCAAGCTGTGCCGCGTGTCGATCTATGCCGCCCGTCCGGGCGTCATCATCGGCAAGAAGGGCGCCGACATCGAAAAGCTGCGCAAGAAGCTCGGTGAACTGACGGGCAGCGACGTGTCGCTGAACATCGTCGAAATCCGCAAGCCCGAAGTCGACGCCAAGCTCGTCGGCCAGGGCATTGCGGACCAGCTCGAACGCCGCGTCGCGTTCCGCCGTGCCATGAAGCGCGCGGTGCAGTCGGCGATGCGTCTGGGCGCCGAAGGCATCCGCATCAACTGCGCCGGCCGTCTCGGCGGCGCGGAAATCGCGCGCACCGAATGGTACCGCGAAGGCCGGGTGCCGCTGCATACGCTGCGCGCCAATGTCGACTATGCCGAATCGACCGCCCACACCGCCTATGGTGTGTGCGGGATCAAGGTGTGGATCTTCAAGGGCGAGATTCTGGGCCACGACCCGATGGCGACCGACCGTCTGATGCTCGACGCACAGACGACCGGCGTTCGTCCGGCTCGTGAAGATCGCCGCTAAGGACAACGGACATGTTGCAACCGAAGAAAACCAAGTTTCGCAAGGCTTTCAAGGGCCGCATCCATGGCAATGCCAAGGGTGGGACCAGCCTGAACTTCGGCTCCTACGGGCTGAAGGCGATGGAACCCGAGCGCATCACCGCGCGCCAGATCGAAGCGGCACGCCGTGCGATCAGCCGTGCGATCAAGCGCCAGGGCCGTTTGTGGATCCGCATCTTCCCCGACGTCCCCGTGTCGTCGAAGCCTGCCGAAGTCCGTATGGGTAAGGGCAAGGGTTCGCCGGAATATTGGGCCGCCCGCGTGAAGCCGGGTCGCATCCTGTTCGAACTCGACGGCGTTCCCGGCCCGGTGGCCGCGCTGGCGTTCGAACGCGCCGCGATGAAGCTGCCGATCAAGACGAAGGTGATCGCCCGCCTCGGCGACACCTCGCACCTGGAGGGTTAAGGACATGGCCAAGACCGAAGATTTCAAGGCCAAGACCGACGACCAGCTCGCCGAACAGCTTGGCGAACTGAAGCGTGAGGCGTTCAACCTCCGTTTCCAGGCGGCCACCGGCCAGCTTGAAAAAGCCTCACGCGTCAAGGAAGTGCGCCGCTCGATCGCGCGCATCAAGACGCAGCAGACCGAGCGCGCGCGCTCGGCCGCGAAATAAGGAGACTGTCGATGCCGAAGCGCATTCTGACCGGTACGGTGGTGTCCGACAAGGGCGACAAGACCGTTGTGGTGAAAGTCGAACGGAAGGTGAAACACCCGCTGTACGGCAAGATCATCCGCCGTTCGAAAAAGTATCACGCCCATGATGAGGACAATGCCGTCAAGGCCGGCGAAACCGTCCGCATCGAGGAAACGAAGCCGATTTCGAAGCTGAAGACGTGGAAGGTGCTCGACAAGGTCGACACCCACAGCAAGCCGGCTTCGGCTGCCCCCGCCGCAGCCGAAGGCTGACACCAGTTCACGGAACCGCCGGGGCATCCCGGTAGGCCAAACAAGAAGGAAATGCATCGATGATTCAGATGCAGTCACAATTGGAAGTCGCTGACAACAGCGGTGCCAAGCGCGTCCAGTGCATCAAGGTGCTGGGCGGGTCGAAGCGTCGCACCGCCGGCGTCGGCGACGTGATCGTCGTGTCGATCAAGGAAGCCCAGCCGCGCGGCAAGGTGAAGAAGGGCGACGTGCATCGCGCCGTCATCGTCCGCACCGCGAAGGACGTGCGCCGCGCCGACGGTTCGGTGATCCGTTTCGACAGCAACGCCGCCGTGCTCGTCAACAAGAACGAGGAGCCGATCGGCACCCGTATCTTCGGCCCCGTCGTCCGCGAACTGCGCGGCCGCGGCTATATGAAGATCATCAGCCTGGCGCCGGAGGTGCTCTGACCATGGCGAGCAAGATCAAGAAGGGTGACACCGTCGTCGTCCTGTCCGGCAAGGACAAGGGCAAGACCGGGGAAGTGACGCAGGCGCTGCCGAAGGACGGCAAGGTCGTCGTCGCGGGCGTCAACGTCATCACCCGCCACCGCAAGCCGACCCAGCAGAACCCGCAGGGCGGCCTCGAGCGCAAGGAAGCGCCGCTCTTCGCGAGCAAGGTCGCGCTCGCCGATCCCAAGACCGGCAGGCCGACGCGCGTCCGTTTTGAAACCAAGGACGGCAAGAAGGTCCGCGTGGCCGTGAAGTCCGGGGAGACGATCAATGGCTGACAACTACACCCCGCGCATGCGCAAGCGCTATGACGATGTGATCGTCAAGGCGATGACCGAGAAATTCGGTTACAAGAATGCGATGGAAGTGCCGAAGATCGAAAAGATCGTGCTCAACATGGGCGTCGGCGAAGCCACGCAGGACAAGAAGAAGGTCGAAGCGGCCGCTGCCGAGATGGAACTCATCGCCGGCCAGAAGCCCGTCGTGACCAAGGCCAAGAAGTCGATCGCCCAGTTCAAGCTGCGCGAAGGCATGCCGATCGGTTGCAAGGTCACCCTGCGCCGCGAACGCATGTATGAATTCCTCGACCGGCTGATCACGATCGCCATGCCGCGCATCCGCGACTTTCGCGGCGTGTCGGCGACCAGCTTCGACGGCCGTGGCAACTATGCCATGGGCCTGAAAGAGCAGATCATCTTCCCCGAGATCAACTATGACCGCATCGACCAGGTGCGCGGCATGGACGTGATCGTCACCACCACCGCCCGTACGGACGAAGAGGCCCGCGAACTGCTCAAGCTGTTCGGCTTCCCCTTCCCGATCGAAGCGCAGGAAAAGGAAGCCGCCTGATCCTTCGGGACCAGGCAGGCTCTTTCAAGAAGGAAAGAGAACTTAAGTCATGGCGAAACTGAGTTCGGTAAACAAGAACGAGCGTCGCAAGCAGCTGGTGAAGAAATATGCCGGCCGTTATGCGAAGCTGAAGGCGATTGCGGCGGACAGCTCGCTCGACGACAGCGAGCGTCTGATCGCGCGTCTGAAGATGGCGGAAATTCCGCGCAACGGAAACCCGACCCGCATCCGCAACCGGTGCGAGCTGACGGGGCGCCCGCGCGCTTATTATCGCAAATTCCGGCTGTGCCGTATCCAGCTCCGCGATCTGGCCAACAAGGGCCTGATCCCCGGTGTTGTGAAGTCGAGCTGGTAAGGGACTAGAAGATGGCAATGACCGATCCCCTGGGTGATATGCTCACCCGTATCCGCAACGGCCAGCAGGCGAAGAAGGACAGCGTCCTGACGCCGGCTTCGACGCTGCGCGTCCGTGTTCTCGATGTCCTCCAGCGCGAAGGCTATATCCGCGGCTACAGCGAAGAAGCGCTGGGTGCCAAGGGCCAGCACAAGGGCATTCGCATCGAGCTCAAATATTTCGAGGGCCAGCCGGCGATCCGCCATGTGGCCCGCGTGTCCAAGCCGGGCCGCCGCATCTATTCGGGGTCGAAAGACCTGCCGATCGTGCGCAACGGCTTGGGCATCACCATCGTGTCGACCCCGCGCGGCGTCCTCTCGGATGCCGAAGCCCGCGAGCATAATGTCGGCGGCGAAGTGCTGGCGGAGGTGTTCTGATGTCGCGCATTGGTAAAAAGGCTGTGGAGATGCCGAGCGGCGTCACCGCCGCGATCGACGGCGGCCAGCTCTCGGTCAAGGGTCCGAAGGGCACGCTCGCGATGCCGCTGTCCGACAACATCAAATATGAAGTTGGCGACGGCAGCATCTCGGTGCAGCCCGCGAACGACACGCGTGAAGCGCGCGCCTTCTGGGGCATGCAGCGCACGTTGGTACAGAATTTGGTCACCGGTGTGACCGAAGGCTTCACCAAGGTGCTCGAAATCACCGGTGTCGGCTATCGTGCCAACTCGCAGGGCAAGACCTTGAAGCTGCAGCTCGGGTACAGCCATGATGTCGATTTCGCGGTGCCCGAAGGCATCGAGATCAAGACGCCGGACAACACGACGATCGAGATCAGCGGCATCGACAAGCAGAAGGTCGGCCAGGTCGCGGCGGAAATCCGTCGCTGGCGCAAGCCGGAGCCCTATAAGGGCAAGGGCATCAAATATCGCGGCGAGTACATCTTCCGCAAAGAAGGCAAGAAGAAGTAAGCCATGGCACATCTTACGCAATTCGAAAAACGCCGCCAGCGCGTCCGTACCGCCCTTCGCCAGCGCGCCGCCGGGCGTCCGCGCCTGTCGGTGCACCGTTCGGGCCGCCACATCTATGCGCAGCTCATCGATGACGCCGCCGGCACCACGCTGGCCGCGGCCTCGACGCTCGACAAGGATGTCCGCGGCAAGACCGGCGCGACCACCGCGGCGGCTGCCGACGTTGGCAAGCGCCTCGCCGCTGCCGCCAAGAAGGCGGGCGTGACGCAGGTCGTGTTCGATCGCGGCGGCTTCCTGTTCCACGGGCGCATCAAGGCGCTGGCCGACGCGGCACGCGAAGGCGGATTGGAGTTCTAATCATGGCAGACGAAATTCAGAACGCCGAAGGCGCCCCCGAGGCAGCCACCGAGGGCCAGGCTCCGCGCCGCGGCCGTGGCGGCGGCCGCGATGGCGGTCGTGGCGGACGTGACGGTGGCCGTGGCCGCCGCGACGACCGTCGCCCCCGCGACGAAGATGGCGGTGAAGAGCTGATCGAAAAGCTCGTCCACATCAACCGCGTCTCGAAAACCGTCAAGGGCGGCAAGCGCTTCGGTTTCGCGGCGCTGGTCGTCGTCGGCGACGGCAAGGGCCGCGCCGGTTTCGGTCATGGCAAGGCGCGCGAAGTGCCCGAAGCCATTTCGAAGGCGACCGCGGCGGCCAAGAAGGCGATGATCCGCGTGCCGCTGCGCGACGGCCGCACGCTGCACCATGATGGCCGCGGCCATTTCGGCGCCGGCCTCGTCACCGTCCGCTCGGCGCCCGCCGGGACCGGCATCATCGCCGGTGGTCCGATGCGCGCCGTGTTCGAATCGCTCGGCGTTGCCGACGTTGTGACCAAGTCGAACGGCACCTCGAACCCCTATAACATGATCCGTGCGACCTTCGAGGCGCTCGGCGAACAGACCAGCCCCAAGTCGGTCGCGCAGCGTCGCGGCAAGAAGGTGTCGGATCTGATCAAGCGCGGCGGTGCATCCGACCGGGCAGCCGAAGCCGAAGCGGCAGCGGTGACGGAGTAAGATCATGGCCGACAAGAAGATCAAGATCCGCCAGATCGGCTCGCCGATCCGTCGTCCGAAGGGCCAGCGCGCCATCCTGACCGGGCTTGGCCTCGGCAAGATGCACCGCGAGGTCGAACTGGTCGACACCCCGGAAGTGCGCGGCATGATCCGCAAGCTGCCGCATATGGTGGAAGTCGTCGAGGGCTGAATGAAGCTCTACCGCCTGTTGACCGGTCCCGATGACAGCGCCTTTTGCGCGCGCGTCGAAGGACTGCTCAACCGGGGGTGGCAACTTCACGGCAGCCCGTCGATCACCTGCGTCGACGGTCGGGGCTATGTCGCCCAGGCCATCGTGATGGACAAAGCCGGGGCGTACCCCGGCTTTCAGCCGTCGAGTGAAATCGAACCGGACTAGTCCCAGATCGGACCGGGCGGTTCCCAGCGCGAACAAAGCGAAAGCGAGTGCAAAATGACGATCAAGCTTAACGAACTTCGTGACAACGCCGGTGCCCGCAAGGGCCGGATGCGGGTCGGCCGTGGCATCGGCTCGGGCAAGGGCAAGACCGCCGGACGCGGCCAGAAGGGCCAGAAGGCCCGCAGCGGCGTCGCGATCAACGGCTTCGAGGGCGGCCAGATGCCGCTCCACATGCGCATTCCGAAGCGCGGCTTCAACAACATCTTCGGCAAGGATTTTGCCATCGTCAACCTGGGCATGATCCAGAAGCTGGTCGATGCCAAAAAGCTCGATGCCAAGAAGACGGTCGATCATGCCGCGCTCAAGGCCGCCGGCGTTGCCCGCGGCGGCAAGGACGGCGTCCGCCTGCTGGCCAAGGGCGAACTCACCACCAAGCTGACTTTCGCGGTTGCCGGTGCGTCGAAGGGCGCGATCGAAGCGGTCGAAAAGGCTGGCGGCAAGGTCGAACTTCCCGAAGTCAAGGAAGCGGCGCCCGAAGGCAAGAAGGCCCAGCGCCGCGCCAAGGCCAAGGCGGAATAATCAGACAAGGGGCGGCCCCGCGCAGGGACCGCCCCTTTGTCGTTTGGACGATCATCGGTTTCCCGTTCGACGCGAACGGATGTGCGGCCCGTACCGACGGGTTGCGTTGCAAAATAGGCCTTTCCCCTTGCGCTTCGTTCCCGGCGAACGCACATAGGCGCCGGGTCGCGGGGGGCGCGGTCCGGAATATCCTCGAGGAAAATACCCATGGCCTCTCGCGCCGACCAGTTTGCTTCCAACCTCAATTTCTCGAAATTCGGTCAGGCGACCGAACTCAAGAACCGCATCTGGTTCACGATCGGCGCGCTGATCGTGTTTCGCTTCCTGTCGTTTGTGCCGCTGCCCGGCGTCGATCCGGTCGCGCTGTCGACGCTGTACAGCCAGGCCGCTTCGGGCGGCGTCCTCGACATTTTCAACACTTTTTCGGGCGGCAGCCTAGAGCGCATGAGCATCATCGCGCTCGGCGTGATGCCCTATATCACGGCGTCGATCGTCGTCCAGCTGGCGGCGGCGCTCTCGCCGACGCTCGCCGCGCTCAAAAAAGAGGGTGAGAGCGGGCGCAAGAAGCTCAACCAATATACCCGCTACGGCACGGTATTCCTCACCGCGATCCAGGGCTATTTCATCGCCGTCGGTCTCGAAACGCTCGGCGCCAGCCAGGGCATTGCCGCGGTCGTCGACCCCGGCATGATGTTCCGCATCGGCGCCGTCATCTCGATCGTCGGCGGCACCTTGTTCCTGATGTGGCTCGGCGAACAGATCACCAGCCGCGGGATCGGCAACGGCGTCTCGCTGATCATCATGGCGGGCATTCTCGCCCAGCTGCCGCGCAGCTTTGCCCAGATGTTCACGCAGGTGCGCGAAGGTTCGATGGGTGGTGGTGTCGTCGTTGCCGTGCTCGTCGGCGCTGTCGCGGTGATCGCGTTCATCGCCTTCATGGAGCGCGCGCAGCGCCGCGTCCTCGTCCAGTATCCGAAGCGCGCGACGCAGCGCGGCGTGATGCAGGCCGACCGCAGCCATCTGCCGCTCAAGGTGAACACCGCGGGCGTGATCCCGCCGATCTTTGCCTCGTCGCTGCTGCTGATGCCGGTGACGATCACCCAGATGATGGGCAGCAATGTCCAGGGCGATACCGCGACCGGCGATTTCCTGATCACGCTCAACCAGTATCTCGCGCACGGCCAGCCGTTGTATATGGCGCTCTATGCCGCGGGGATCATCTTCTTCTGTTTCTTCTACGTCGCCGTCGTCTTCAACCCCGAAGAGACGGCCGACAATCTGAAGCGGCAGAACGGGTTCATCCCCGGCATCCGTCCGGGCAAGAACACCGCCACCTATCTCGATTTCGTGCTGACCCGGATCACCGTCATCGGCGCGGCCTATCTGGCGGTCATCTGCCTGGTTCCCGAATATTTCATCGCGAGCTCGGGCCTGCCCTTTGCGCTCGGCGGGACCAGCCTGCTGATCATCGTCAACGTGACGATCGACACGATCAGCCAGATCCAGAGCCACATGCTCGCGCACCAATATGGCGACCTCATCAAAAAGGCAAAGCTCAAGGGCGGCGTTGCGCGGCGCTGATCGCCCCGCTACGGCAACCGCGACACGGGCTCAGGCAACAGGGGTTTCCATGACGCTGAACATCATCCTGCTGGGACCGCCGGGGGCGGGCAAGGGTACGCAGGCTTCGCGGCTCGAGGACGAACATGGCATGGTCCAGCTGTCGACCGGCGACATGCTGCGCGCCGCGGTCAAGGCGGGCACCCCGATCGGCGTGCAGGCCAAGGCGGTGATGGACGCGGGCGAGCTCGTCTCCGACGACATTGTCTCGGGCCTGATCGGCGAACGGCTCGACCAGCTCGGCGCCGACGTTTCGGTGATCTTCGACGGCTATCCGCGCACCGCGGCGCAGGCCGACGCGCTCGACACGATCCTCTCGGACCGCGGCCGCAAGCTCGACCATGTGATCGAGCTGCTGGTCGAGGAAGACGCGCTCGTCGACCGCATCACCGGTCGCTTCAGCTGCGCCAAATGCGGGGCGGGCTATCACGACCGCTACAAGCTCCCGAAGGTGGAGAATGTCTGCGACGTTTGCGGCAGCACCGAATTCAAGCGCCGCCCTGACGACAATGAAGAAACGGTGCGCACCCGCATGGCCGAATATCGCGCCAAGACCGCGCCGATCCTGCCGATCTACGATGCGCGCGGCATCGTCACCCGCGTCGATGGCATGGCGGAAATCGACGTCGTCAACGACGCGATCGAAACGATCCTCGCCGCCGCCGACTAGGCTGCCATTTTCTGTAACGTCATTGCGAGCGTAGCGAAGCAATCCAGAGTAGCGTAAACCGCTCTCGATTGCTTCACTGCGCTCGCGACGGCGAAGCCGGTGGGCGGTAAGGGGGATGACGATGGGCGTGAAATCTTGTCTCGTTAAGACTGCGGTGTTTGCTGCGGCATCTTTGGCGGTTCCAGCGCAAGCCAAGGTCATCGACCATGGCGACGCGGGTTTCACCGTGGCGCACACCGCGCAGGTTGCGGCGGCGCCCGCCGACGTCTGGAAAATGCTGCGCAGCCCCGACAAATGGTGGTCAAAGGATCACAGCTGGTCTGGCGATGCCGCGAACTTCTGGCTCGATTCGCAGGCGGGCGGCTGTTTCTGCGAAAAGCTGCCCGATGGCGGCGCAGGGGTCGGCAGCGTCCAGCACGCGCGCGTCCTGTTCTCGAAACCTGGCCAGATGTTGCGCCTGTCGGGTGCCTTCGGCCCGCTTCAGGGCGAGGCGATGACCGGCACGCTGACCATCCAGATCAAGGAAACGCCGACCGGCAGCGCGTTGCGTTTCGATTATGTCGTCGGCGGCTATATGCGCTTCAAGGTTGCCGATATCGCACCCGCGGTCGACAAGGTGATCGGCGAGCAACTCACCGGCCTCGCGGCGGCGCTAGGAGGTGCCTTGCCACCCTCGGGCGACGCAAAGGCGGCGGAGGAAGCGGCGCCGGAAAAGGAGGCAGGGCTCGATTCGGTCGCCGCCGATCTGGAAAAGAATGATCCGGCGACGCCCGACTGATTATTGGCCGGGTTTGCCGCGCAGCCTGGCCAGCGCTGCAAACGGCCCGGCGGCTTCCTCGCTCAGCACGCCCTTTTCCGCGAGCACCCGGTCGGCGTCGGGATGGCGCGGAAAGGGATCGAGCGCGAGCGACAATGTCTGCACCGCCGCCTCGCCAAGGTCGATCCGGTCCCCCTCGAGCGGCAGCAGGTCAAGCTCGTCGCGGCCGATCTCGACCTCTTCCTCGTCGCCGACCGGCGCATCGACGTCGCGCAGGAAACGCAGGTCGAACGGTTCGCGGATTGTCGCCGCGACGGGCAGTGCTGTCGCGGCACACGCCTGAACCACCGCGGCCTCGACGGCCCCGGTCGCCGCCATTCCGCCCGCGATCGCGCGCACCGACGCGGTTAGCGCAAAGCGGTCGAGCGCCAGCAGTTCCAGCCGCTGAGCGATGCGCGCGCGGGCATCGGCATCGGCTTCGACCGCCAGATCGCGGCCCTGCGCCGCGTCGTTCAGCGTCAGCACCAGTGAAAATTCTGGCGCCGCGCTCATCGCGCCTTCGCCTCCAGCCGTTCGGCGACGACCAGTTCCGACACCGGCATCGCAGCGAGCGTAGCACGCAGCCGGGCCACTTCGCCCACGACATGGGCGAGCTTCGCGGCGGCGGGTTCGTTGCCCCGCCACAGGTTGCGGATCAGCGCGGCGCGCAGGTCGTCCGACCCGTCGGCGGCGCGATAGACGCCGAGCCGCCCGCCGAGCGCGCCGACCATGCGACCGATCTGTTTGCCGACGACCATGTCGCCGAACCCGATCTGGCGCATCTGACCGTCCATGTCGGTGACGAACAATTCGGTGAGTTCGACCCCGGCGCGCGCGTGCGCCGGATCCTCGTCGATTCGGTGCAGGACAAGCGCCAGCACCAGGCTGACCATGTCGAACCGGCCATCGAGCGTGTCGGGAACCCCGCCTTCGGCATACCAGTGCGGCGCGCGCGCGGTGGCAACGACGGCGTCCCACAGCGGGCGGCGCGCCTCGCGCGGGTCGGGCCGCGAGCGGAAAAGTTTGCGGAGCGAAATCATGGCTGATCGCTTAGGCCGATTCGGCGCCGGGGAAAAGGGCAGGCGCATCGCGGCACCGGTCAGCTTGTGGCAAGCTTCGCCGCGCCACAAGCGGCTTGTGCGCCGCGTCCGCTTGCGGTTAAGAGGCGCGAGAGCGAGCACCGGCGGCCGGGAAACGGCAATCCGGCGCAACGGAGAACATGATGCCGAATTTCAACCTGTCCCCTGCCGCACCGCGCGTGCGCCTTCTTGCCCTTGGCCTGCTCGTCGCGGTTGCCACCAGCGGCTGCGCGCAGCTCAAGGGACGGCAGGGCTATGTCGTCGATCCGCTGCTGACCGACGCGGTGACGCCCGGCGTCGACAACCGCGAATCGGTGGAAAAGACGCTCGGCCGCCCGACTTTTGTCGGCCAGTTCGGCACCAACGAATATTATTATGTCTCGCGCGAAACGCGCCAGCTCGCCTTCGCCAAGCCGCGCCCGGTCAATCAGCAGGTGCTGCGCGTCCGTTTCGACGCCGCAGGCAATGTCGCCGCGGTCGACCGCACCGGACTGGAACTGGTGAGCAAGATCAGCCCCGAAGGCGACAAGACCCCGACGCTGGGCCGCGAGCGCAGCTTCTTTGAAGACATCTTCGGCAATATCGGTGCGGTCGGCGCGCCGGGTGCGGGCGCGCCCAGCGGTCAGTAAACCCCCTTCGCGGGGGCGGCGACACCGCTACTGCGCGATCCCCCCCGCTGCCAGCACCGCCAGCGTCACCAGGTCCGACGCGGGCGACGCCATCGTCGCGACCTGGACCGGCTGCTCCATCCCGACCAGCATCGGGCCGATCACCGCGCTGCCGCCCAGTTCGCGCAGCAGCTTTGCCGACAGATTGCCCGATTGCAGCCCCGGCATGACGAGCACGTTCGCCGGACCCGACAGGCGGCAGAAGGGATAATTCGCCATCACCTTGGGGTTGAGCGCGACGTCGGGCGACATTTCGCCTTCATATTCGAACCCGGGTTTGCGCGCGTCGAGGATCGCGACCGCGTCGCGGATATTGTCGAGCCAGCTGCCCGGCGGATTGCCGAAGGTCGAATAGGACAGGAAGGCAACGCGCGGCTCATGTCCCATCCGCCGGGCGACTTGTGCGGTGCGCTCGGCAATGTCGGCCAGCATTTCGGCGCTCGGCCGCTCGTTCACTGTCGTATCGGACATGAAGATCGTCTGATGCTGGCCGACCAGTACATGAATGCCGAACGCAGTCTTGCCCTCGGCATGGTCGATCACCCGCCGCACTTCGCGCATCGTCTGCGAATAGGTGCGGGTGACCCCGGTGATCATCGCATCGGCGAGCCCCATCTTCAGCATCAGCGAGCCAAAGATGTTGCGGTCGCGGTTGACCATCCGCTCGACGTCGCGGCGAAGGTAGCCGCGGCGTTGCAGCCGTTCGTACAAAATCTCGACCATCTGCGGCACGTGCGGCGAATTGACGCTGTTGTGCACTTCGTAGCTGTCGGGGTCGGCGACCCCCATTTCCTTCAATTTGTCGCGCAGCCCCTCGCGCCCGACCAGCACCGGGATGCCATAGCCGCCGTCGCGGAACTGGATCGCGGCGCGCAGCACCACTTCTTCCTCGCCCTCGGCAAACACCACGCGCTTGGGATTGGCGCGCGCCGCTTCATAGGCGAGCGTCAGCACCGACGTCGTCGGGTTGAGCCGGGCGCGCAAGGATGTGCGATAGGCGTCGAGATTTTCGATCGGCCGCTGCGCGACGCCCGTCTCCATCGCCGCCTTGGCAACCGCGGCGGGGACGATTTCCATCAACCGCGGGTCGAAGGGGGAGGGGATGATATATTCGGGGCCAAAACTCGACGCGCGTCCGCCATAGGCCGCGGCGACTTCTTCGGGCACCTGCTGGCGCGCGAGGTCGGCGATCGCATAGGCTGCGGCAATCTTCATCTCCTCGTTGATCGCGGTCGCATGGACGTCGAGCGCGCCGCGGAAGATGAAGGGGAAGCAGAGGACGTTGTTGACCTGGTTCGGATAATCCGACCGCCCCGTCGCGATGATCGCGTCGGGTCTTGCGGCACGGGCATCGGGCGGCGAAATTTCGGGGTCGGGGTTCGCCATCGCAAAGATGATCGGCGCCGGCGCCATATCCTTGACCATCTCGGGCTTCAGCGCACCCGCCGCCGACAGCCCCAGGAACACGTCGGCACCGACGAGCGCCTCGGTCAGGTCGCGCGCCTCGGTCGGGACGGCGTGGGCGGACTTCCACTGGTCCATCCCTTCGGTGCGGCCCTGATAGATGGTGCCCTTGCGGTCGCACATGATGACATTTTCGTGCCGCACGCCCATCGACTTGATCAGCGACGTACAGGCGATTGCCGCCGCCCCGGCGCCATTGACGACGACCTTCACCGTCGCGAGGTCGCGGCCGGTCAAGTAACAGGCGTTGATCAGCCCCGCGGCGGTGATGATCGCGGTGCCATGTTGGTCGTCATGGAACACCGGGATGTTCATCTTTTCCTTCAGCGCCTGCTCGATGATGAAGCAGTTGGGCGCCGCGATGTCCTCCAGGTTGATGCCGCCGAAGCTCGGCTCGAGCAGCTCGACCGCATCGATAAAGCGCTGCGGGTCTTCGGTGTCGATTTCCAGATCGATCGAATCGACGTCGGCAAAGCGCTTGAACAGCACCGCCTTGCCCTCCATCACCGGCTTCGAGGCCAGCGCGCCAAGATTGCCGAGGCCGAGGATCGCGGTGCCGTTCGAAATCACCGCGACCAGATTGCCCTTGATCGTATAGTCATAGGCCGTCGCGGGATCGGCGGCGATCGCCTTCACGGGGACAGCGACGCCGGGCGAATAGGCAAGGCTCAGGTCGCGCTGCGTCGCCATCGGCTTCGACGCGACGATCTCGATTTTCCCGGGCCGCCCATATTCATGGTAGAGCAGAGCCTCGCGGTCCGAAAACTGCACCTTGCTGCCGCTGTCCATCATCCATCCCCTATGCAAATCGTCCGCGCGCGCCCGGACCCATTCCCTAACGTCACTGGCGGCGATTGTAACCCCGGCAATGTTACCGGGCGGCGGTCCGGTGAATCGCATCGCCATTTTGCATCCCGGATTAAGCCGGGAATCGACCCCACGCTAGCCATTCCGCCCCCATCCTCCACACCCCGACCTTGCCATGCCGCGCCCAGTCACTAAGCAGGGTCCGATGCCTGCCGCCGCTCCCAAACCCGCGAACAGCAACGCCGCTGCGTCCGCCGCGACGCCGATGATGGCGCAATATTGGGCGCTGAAGGGCAAGGCGGGCGACTGCCTGCTCTTCTATCGCATGGGCGATTTTTTCGAGCTGTTCTTCGACGATGCCAAGGCGGCGGCATCGACGCTCGACATCGCGCTGACGTCGCGCGGCGAACATGATGGACAGCCGGTGCCGATGTGCGGCGTCCCCGTCCACGCTGCCGAATCCTATCTTGCGCGGCTGATCCGCGCCGGGCACCGCGTCGCGATTGCCGAACAGGTCGAAACCCCCGCCGAGGCCAAGGCGCGCGGCGGGTCGAAGGCGCTCGTCGCGCGCGATATCGTCCGTTTCGTTACCGCGGGCACGCTGACCGAGGAAAGCCTGCTCGAAGGACGCAGCGCCAATCGGCTTGCCGCGCTCGCGCAGATCGGCAGCGAGGGCGAGGTGGCGATCGCCGCCGCCGACATCTCGACCGGGCGGTTCGAGGTCGTCGCGGTGCGGCCCGAAGCGGTCGACGCCGAACTGGCGCGGCTCGCACCGTCCGAACTGTTGCTCAGCGAAAGCGCCGAAGATTTGCCTGTCTCGTCGGCGCGGCAGGTCGTGCATCGCCCGGCGGCAGATTTTTCCAGCACCGGCGCACAGAAACGGCTCGAAGCCTTTTACGGCGTCCGGACGCTCGACGGTTTCGGTCAGTTTTCGCGCGGCGAAATCGCCGCGATGGGCGCGCTCCTCGCCTATCTCGACCATGTCGGGACCGGCGGCCCGACCTTTCTCCAGCCGCCGATGCGTCACCGCGCGTCGGACCGCATGGCGATCGACGCCGCGACGCGCGAAAGCCTCGAACTCGTCCGCACGATGACGGGAACGCGCGAGGGCAGTCTGCTCGGCACGATCGATCGCACCGTCACCGCGGCGGGTGCGCGGCTGCTCGCCGACGATCTCGCGAGCCCGCTCACCGATCACGCCGCGATCCTCGACCGGCTCGACCTCGTGGATAGCCTCGCGCAAGATGCGCTGTGGCGCGGCGACGTGCGCGCGGCGCTCCGCGCGCTGCCCGACGCGGGACGCGCGCTCGGGCGCCTCGTCGCGGGGCGCGG
>FWPV01000315.1_pt1 | contig 119710 bp, 93 predicted proteins | sample 2228371 | NCBI WGS metagenome assembly FWPV01 (sample SAMEA103939776, study PRJEB20133) | metagenome | reverse complement strand
GACGGAGGCCTCACCCCCCCTGCCCCCCTCTCCCTGCGGGAGAGGGGGGAGTCGAGAGGGGACGGAGGCCTACCCCTCCTGCCCCCCTCCCTGATGGGGAGGGGGGAATGAAGAGAGGGGGTTCGGGAATCGGGAAGCGGGCCGAACGAATCGCTGGACTACGCGCCAGAGCGACCGGATCCGAGAATGAAGAGACCCTGACCGACGGTCCACGCGGCTTGACCGGCTTCACCTGGGGTGATACACTCCCGCTGCTCAGTCACGCGGAGTGTTAGGGGAGTGTACCGATGAGCCGTGACCCCCACGACAAGGTTACCCTCAAGATCCCGCGGCCGCTGTATGACAAGCTGCGACAGGTCATTGAGGGAACCGGATACGACTCGGTGACGGACTTCGCCGTATCGGTGCTCCGCGACCTGGCGGCCACCCATGAACTGCAGGAGACGAAGCCCTACAGCCCGGAAGAACTGGAGCGCGTGAAGGAACGGCTCAGAGGCTTGGGATACCTGCCGTGAGGCGCCGGCGGCTCTACCTCGCAGTGTGGGTGCTGGGGATCGTGGTCGTCGCGGCGCTGATGCTCTATTTCCGGCTGCACGAGCCGGACAGCCGTACCGGAGGGCCGGAGCCGGCGATTACCCCGTGGGTCTTTGTCGCCCTTGCCTTACTCGCCTTCATGTGCGAGGCGGTGGACTCCTCGCTGGGGATGGGCTACGGCACCACGCTCACGCCGGTCCTGCTCGCTGCCGGCTTCTACCCGCACTCCGTCATCCCCGCTGCCCTGCTTTCCCAGTTGCTGGGAGGGGTCTTCGCCGGTCTGCTGCATCACAGCTACGGCAATGTGGACCTGCGGCACAACACTCCCCATTCGCGGGTCATGTACCTCTTGGCCGGCAGCGGCATCGTCGGGGGCATCGGAGCCACTCTGCTGGTGGTGCACCTGTCGCCCTTCTATGTGAAACTCTACATAGGGCTGCTGGTGCTGGCCATCGGCGTCTTCGTGTGGTTCTCGCCGCGCCTGGCCGCGCGGCTGTCCTATAGACGCGTAGCCGGGCTGGGGCTGTTGGCGGCCTTCAACAAGGGGATGAGCGCCGGTGGCTATGGGCCGGTGGTCACCGGCGGTCAGGTGTTGGCCGGGGTGGGCTCCAAGGCCGCGGTAGGCATTACCGCTGCCTCCGAAGCCATCACCTGTGTGGCGGCTTTGGGGACCTTATATGTCACCGGGGGCAGCCTGAACTGGAGCCTAGCTCTGCCGCTCTGCCTGGGAGCATTGTTTTCCGTTCCCGTAGCCGTCAACGTGGTCAAGCACCTTCCCCACCACTGGGTCCAACGCGCCATCAGCCTGGGCTGCCTCGTATTGGGCAGCATGACGCTGGTGAACTTGCTGACCTGAGGCGAGGGCGCAGAGCCCGAGGAATTCTCTCACGCATGCCGAACTGGGTTCGGACTTTCCCCTATCCCGACAGTGAGGTGACGAACCGTATGATCCTTCCTGACTGCTCCCCTGCCGCGCAAGCGGCCCGTCGCGACCAGTTGCGTCGCCGACACCGGCAGACCCTCCGCGACATCCGCAACGTGACGATCGAGGAGGGCAGCCCTCGCTCGCGCATGTGGGAGGCCATGGCCTGGCTGGGGGTGCCGGAGGTAGACCAGGAGGCAGTGGCGGCGTACGTCATCGGCTCCGACCCCTGGGGGCCGTGCGCCTTCTGTCCGTGTGTGAGTATGCAACTGCTGGTGCGCTGGGGCGAGACCATGCCCGACAGTCTGCGGGAGCACCTGGAGCAGTACACCCAGGCGCACCTGGACCATGAGCGGGGCGCCCGCTTCGCCGGCTTCAACGATAACTTCCCGGCCATGTCCGCGGCCTGCCTGGCTCTCGCGGGGAAGTACTACAACAACGAGGACTGGAGTCGGGGCGCCGAGGAGGTCCTGGTTTCAGCAGTAGAACTCCTGAAGCGCCGCGACTACCTGTCGGAGTACCTCAGCACCACCTACACCCCGCTCACCCTGGCTATGGCGGCTGAAACCGTCAATCACAGCACAGACGCGGCAGTCCGTGAACCGGCGGTCTTGGTGGAGAAGCGCGTCTGGACGGAGCTGCTCCGTCATTGGCACGTCCCGTCGTGCAGCCTGGCCGGCCCGCACTCGCGCTCGTACGAGTGCGATTCAGTCAGCCATGTGACCCTGCTCAACATGCTGCTTTGGGGCTGCTTTGGCTCGGAACTGATCCCCATCAACCCCTACGACCGGCTGTACCCGCCCCCTCCGGAGCTGGTCATCCATCACGAGGGCGATCTGGACTTCTTGCGCTCTCACGCCCTGTGGCACACCTCCACCGAGTACCACGTTCCGCAGGACCTCGCGCAGTTGCTAGTGGAGCCAGCTCTGCCCCGAACCGAGATCGGGTGGGCCGAGTGTGGTCTCTTCCGGGACATCGTCTCGCCCGAGGCCGGCTTTGACCCGCCCTGGCACGGTCTGCCCTACCCGATGGCAGCCAATCTTGTAGTCTCCTATCTATCGCCCTCCTTTACGCTGGGCACCGCTAACCGGGACTGGCTCAACGGGGACCAGCACGATCTGTTCATCTGGAAGGCCGCCACCAGCCACCGGCCGGGTGGGCCCCAGCCCTGCCGGACTCTCTTCACGCGCTACGTCTCGGGCCACAAGACCCCGGGGGAGGACAACTACTACCCCGACCTGAAGAAGCACAGCACGCGGGACCTCTTGCACGAAGAAGGCCGGCGCCACGCCCTGCAGCACGAGAATGTCGCACTGGTCGCTTACTGGCCTAAGCGCCGCCTGGACAAGGCTCCGACCGACAAGCTGGGCCTGGAGATTCTCATCCCCTGTCACTTCTCCGCGCCGGACGAAGCGTGGCTAGGGGAGATCCGACTGGGGGGGGAACTGACCGAGACAGCCGAGCCGGAGCCGCTTTTCGTTCGCGAGGGGGCGGCCTTCCTGGCTCTGCTACCGCTAGCAGTGGACGACGCCGGGCGTACCATCGCGACGCGGGCGGAGCGCCGGGGTCAGTACCTGGTGGTGGAGTACCTCAACTACGAGGGCGAGCCGCGCCTGTTCTCGCAGCCTGAGCTCGTCGCGCTGCGCAACGGCCTGGTCGCGGTCGCGGAGGAGGCGGGCGGACGCGATTTTTCTGCCTGGCGGCGACAGGTTGCCCAGACTCCGGTGCGTGACTGGACCATGTACGCAGGAGGGGAGACGCGGGAGATAGAAGCGGAGTACGGAACGGTGCGGCTCAGACTCCGTCTCAACCACGCCACCGAATCGGTGCAATACGCAACCGTCAATGGGGAGGTTGTCGAGTAGGAACGAACTAGCCTGAGCGATTAGGGAGTCCCCAGCTAACTAACACCTCTCGACCTAATGAGCGCCAAAGCGTTTGCAGACTACGCCGACGGTGGTCAGCAGGATTTGCAGGTCCAGGGGTAGCGACAGGTGGCGCAGGTAGTACAGGTCGTAACGCAGCTTCTCGTAGACGTCCTCCTCGTTGCGGTCGTAGTTGTGGTTGATCTGCGCCCAGCCGGTCACACCCGGTCGCACCAGCAGCCGCTGCTCGTAGTAGGGGATTCTCTGAGCGAACTGGGCCACAAAGGCAGGACGCTCGGGCCGCGGACCCACCAGTGACATATCGCCACGCAGCACGTTGAACAACTGAGGCAACTCGTCCAAGCGCGTGGCACGCAGGAAGCGACCCACTCGGGTGATGCGAGGGTCGTCCGCCTTGGCCCAGACCGGTCCCGTATCGGCTTCAGCATCCTTCACCATGGTGCGAACTTTCAGCATGGAGAAGGGGCGATGGTCCTTGCCAACTCTCTCCTGACGATAGAAGGCGGGAAAGCCATCGGTGAGGATGACGGCCAGGGCCGCGAGACCCATCAGGGGCAGGGCTAGAGGCATCAAGGCCAAGGTAACGGCTACATCGAGCACGCGCTTGAGCCGGGTGGCGTACTTGTTCCCTGGCGCTGTCTCCAAGGTCTTCTCGCCGTGACCGTTCAGGGTAGCCAACGAAGTACGCTGCGTGATCTCCTCATGCGCGGTCAAGGCCGACAGCACTCGTACCCCTCGCTCTTGGCACTCGAGCACCCGCCGCACCTGCTCTCCGGGTAGATCAGCGGCGCCCCCCAGGATGATCGTGTGGACGCCGTGGGCTTCGACCAACTCCGGCAATTCCTCGGGTTCGCCGAGCTGAGGCAGGTTGCCCAGACGGGCAGGCCGCACCGCGCCGTTGACCGGCACAATGCCGACAATCTCCACATAGGGGGGCAGCGGTTTGAGGGTCAGGGATCTCCAGAAGGCCTGGGTGGCCGCGCCGTCGGTCAGGACCAGGTAGCGATGATTGAGGCATCGTCGGGGCAAGAGGCGGAGCGCTAGCAGCCTGACACCCAGCAGCAGCGGCCACGCCGCTAGAGTGCTGGTCAGGTACAAGGAGGGGGAAAGCGCCGGAACATTGGGCACGATCGCCGCGACGCCTGCTGCCCCCACCGTACCAGCGACAAGCACTCCGGCCATGACTAGGGCCTGAATGACCCACGGCCGCCACGGGTAAAGGCTATACTGGCCCTGGAGGAACAGACTGGTCACCCAACCGGCCAGGAGGAGCCCCATCGCGATCAGGATGGCCTCGGAGACTGCTCCTCTCTCCGGCGACCACCAGATCGCCGCCAGGACGATCGCTGCTGACCCAAGCAGCAAATCGGCGACCACCAGCATCCACTGATAGTCCTTGGATGACTTGGCTGAGGCCGTAGCCCGGTCCACAAGCAACCACCCTCTCGCTTTGCCCGGCTCGGGACGCCTTTGCTTCGTAGGCCCTGGGCGAACCCGAGGCATCGGCGCTGCTACGACTGGGTCGGCAAGTACCCCAACTCCAAAGCCTTGTCGATTACTGCCTGTGCTGCTTCCTCTGGACTGATCTCGTGGGTGCGCAGCAACACTTCAGCGTCTTCCGCTTCTTCATAGGGCCGATGCAAACCGGCAATGTCGTTGACTTCGCCGCGGTCGGCCCGCGCATACAGACCCTTGGGGTCCCGCTCACGACAGACCTCCAAGGGACAGACCAACTGCACCTCGACGAAACTGGGGCACCACTCCCGCGCTCGATCCCGATGCCGCCGCCGGGGCGACACTGCCGCCACCAACACGTTCACTCCATACTTGCTGAGCATCTTGGCCATCCAGGCCAGACGCTTGGTATTCTCGTCAATGGCTTCCTCGGTGAACCCCAGGTTGGGGCTCAGATTCGCCCGCACCTCATCGGCATCCAGGTTCTCCACCGGCAAACCCATCGCCCGCAACCTGCTTTCTACTTCGCCGGCAATGGTAGATTTCCCTGCTGAGGAAATACCGGTAAACCAAATGACACAGCCCTGACTCACTTGAGACACTCCTTGCAGAAAAGCCTGAAAACGCCCACGCCCTTCGGGGTTGACGTCTCACCTGATGATCCTTCCCTCCAACCCGGCCGGTTGCGGCTGACGCAGATGATGCAGCACCGTGGGGGCCACGTCCATCAACTGCAGGCCGGAGAGTTCTCCCACACTCTCAACGCCCGGCCCGGCCATCACCAGAATCCCGTCATAGTCGTGTACCGCATCATCCGGGCCGATCTCGGTGTCGAAGCTATACAGACTCTCATTGTTCAGGTCCTGACCGGCCCGCCACGAAAGGGAGTCTAAGTATACCATAAGATCGGGCGCTTCGTCCACATACGGCCCAGTGAACAGGTCACGAGGGCGGTAGGCCGCGGTGGTCATAGGTCGCCCCTGGTCGTCAGGCAGGGCGCGAATGAGCTCGGTCAGCTCATCGCGCGTATGTTCGTACTGCGCGGTCCGGATGGTGCCCTGTGGCTCGCGCCCTTCTACGTTCAGGAAGACTCGGGCGTAATAGCCGCCCCAGACCCACGCCCGGGTCCGAGACCAATCCACTACCTCCGGCGTGAACCGACTGCCGGGAGCTACCGCCTGGTTGAGCACCAGCAAGCCCTCCTGGATGAGGTAGTCGTTCAAGTTCACCGACCCCTTCATCGCCTTGGCCCCGTGATCAGACACGACCATGACCAGCGCGTCTTCTCCTATCTTCTCCAGGACCTCGCCGAGGAGGGCGTCGAGGTAGGCGTAATAGTCGCCCAGGGCCCCTTCGAAAGGACTGCCTGGCTCGTATTTGGGGTGGGCGGGGTCGCAGTATTTCCAGAAGCCATGCTGAAGCCGGTCCGGGCCCATCTCCACGGTCATGAAGAAGTCCCAGGGCCGCTGCTCCAGCAAGTACATGACCGCCTGGTGGTGCTTGCGGGTGACCGTGTAGATCTGCTCCAGCAGGGCCGCCTTGTCGTCAGTCCGGAAACCTTCCACGTCGATTTGGTAGCCCTGACAGACGCGGTTGAGTTCTTCCTTGAGGGCGGTAGGATAGGTGTAGTCGCTGTCTGTGCTGGGGGTCAGGAAATCAGCCACCAGCATACCGTTGAGCCGCTTGACCGGGTAGGTCTGCGGCACCGCATGCGCGCAACAGGTGAGCCCAGAGGTGGACAGATAGTCCCATACCCGCGGCGAGCGCACGGCGGCGTTAGTGGCGATCCAGTCGGTGTCGTAACCGCCCGGACGCCGGTTGCGGAAGCCATAGAAGCCCAGCGCTCCCGCGTTCAGCGAAGTGAGCATGCAGGTCCAGGCGGGGACGGTAATCGGCGGATCACTGGAGCGCATCCGCCCCCAGCAGCCACGGCGGCGCAGGCGCGTAAGATGAGGCATACGCGAAGCGAACTGGTCGAAGACCAGGTCCGGCGGGGCGCTGTCCCAGCCGATGATGACCACGCGGGAGGGTTGGTCGGACATGTAATCTAGGACCTCAGACTTCAAACTTCGGACCTGGGAGGGCTCTGCTGCCGGCCGGGACTCGGTTCGGGCGATAGTCGCCGCAGACGAGGGGGCCGCACGGGAGCCGTCGGCTCACTCGCCTTGCGAGTCTGAGGTCTGCCGTCTGGAGTTTGCCGTGTCCTACTACTCCACAAACGGCTGCGCAAAGGAGCGAATGACCTCAAAGACTTCCGGCCGCATGATCTGCGCCGGGGGGGCCTGCCCCTCGATGATCCCCTTGCGGATGAGCGTCCCGCTGAAGGGGATCTGCTCGGTCTCCCCGTGCGGGCAGGTGCGATCACTGGCCACGCGGGCGCACTTGTTGCAGTACCAGAAGTCGCCGCGGATCATGATCGGCTGGATCTCCAGGTCAGGGAAGCGCTCAAAGATCTCGATGGCCTCCTCCTCGCCATAGAACTTGCCTACGCCCGCGTGGTCGCGGCCGATAATGATGTGGGTGCAGCCATAGTTCTTGCGCATGATGGCGTGCAAGATGGCTTCCTTGGGCCCCGCATACCGCATTTCGGTCGGCAGAATATTGAGAAAGACCCGCGCCGGGTTGAAGTAGTGTTCGATGAGCGCCTTGTAGGCCTCCAGGATGACCTCGTCGCGGAAGTCGCCAGCCTTCTTTTTACCGATGATCGGATGAATCAGCAGCCCGTCACACAGACCCAACACGGTCTTCTGCAAATCCTCGTGGCCGGCGTGGGGAACGTTGCGGGTCTGAAAGGCAACCACCGTATTCCAGCCACGCTCGGCAAAGACCTGGCGCGTCTCGGCCGGGAACAGATTCCAGACGGCGTAAGGACCGCGGTCGTTGTCCAGCAGCCGGAGGGGACCGCCCACCAGGAAGTCACCTCGCTCGAGATACCCCGCCACGCCCGGATGGGCGGTGTCCGTGGTGCCGAAGACCCGCTGCGCCGTCGCAATCTTGTCCCAGGGGAAGATGTCCTGGACTTCCATGATCGCCAGGGGCACGTCGGGCTTAGCCTCATCGTATAGCACGATTTCGCCCTCGGCTACGGTGTCGGCGGCGGGGACGTCCAGCATAATGGGAATGGTGAAGGCGACACCGGACACCAGGCGGTCCGTGGCCATCAGCGACTCGAAGTCCGCCCGGCCGATGAATCCGGTAAGCGGGCTGAAGACGCCCCGAGCGATATTCTGGGCGTCGCGAGCCAGATCATGGTTGATGACCAGGCCCGGTAGCGATCCGGCCCGCTCCATCTCCTCAGCGCGAGCCGCCTCCGGGACCACCTGGTTGACCAGCGTTCCGCCGTGAGCAGCGATCATGAGACCATCCTCCTGATGACTGGGGCCACAATGCGAGGCGCCAAGACAGGGAATGTGCCCAGGTCGAGACGTGCGCGAGCCCGGGCCGACTGGCCCGGGCGGTAAGCTAAGCGACGGTTTTTCCGCCCCGACCCTGCACGCCGACAGGGCACTGTTGCCGGCGCGTATCTAGGGTACCCTGTTCCGACCGGCTCTGTCAAGGCCAACTACACTCCAGTACTACTCCAATGCGAGTGCAAACAGAGCGCAACGAAGACCTGGCTATCCTCTGCCGACTGCAAGCCACTCGCCGGGCCTGTCCATCGCCTTGCGCCCGGTTTCAATCAGCGCCATGACCTCCAGGGTGTCCTCATGCGCCGCCGGAGCGGGCATCCCCTGGAAGAAGGCGCAGATCGAGTCCACCAGGTCCGCGAAGATGCTGTTCATGGTAAGGGGGAAGGAAGTGGCGCCACAGTCAAACATCACGCTCGCCTCGAAGGGATGGCCGTAGGATTTCTCCCCTACTGTGCCCATGGGGCGGAACATGTTGACGGCGCCCAGGCGCTCGTCCGGGTAGCGCACGGAGAAGAGCATGAAGTCGCCGTCGCCAAAGTAGTGCATGGTTTCGGCCCCGCCTCCGAGCAGCATCACCAGCGGTTCAAAGACGTGCACTGAGTAGACCTCGTACTCATTGGGGCCACGTAGCGCCACCGCCCGGGCGGGGTGCTCAGCGCCGACTTCGCGCAGGAACTCGTGTATCTCCGGGGCAAAACGCAGGGCCGAGGTGGAGAACATGGGCGTACCATGCGCGCGGGCCAAGTCCACCATGGCCTGGGCCGTGGCGTAGTCTGGGGCGAAGGTCTTGTCAATGTAGCAGGGCTTACCGGAGGCCAGCACGTCGCGCGAGAGGTCCAGGTGCCGCTCAGGGTTGTTGGGCGAGAGCACAATCACGCAATCGCACTCCGCAACGACCTCGGCCGGCGTCGGTAACCGTCGCACCTGATTCTTCTCGCACCAGGCCTCGGTATCCACCCCTTGCCATTCCACCTCCCCATAGGCACAGGTGACCGCGAACTCGTCACGGTACTTGCCTTCGCGGATGAGCTGGAGGTACTTGTTGGCGTGGAAGTTGTTGAGATAGTGATCAATGAAGCCGATGGTCCGCATCGAGATAGACCTCCTTAGACTCCGGAAGAGCCAGATAGGCCCCCCTTGAGCGGTGTAGGCCTGATGGAGCCCGGCGTCGTCTGCGGCAACGCCACCCGTGTGACTCGTCCACGTCTACACAACTACGGCGGTTTGCACGCACCTCTCGATGACCTCCTGCACCTGCCGGCCCTCGGCAAAGCTGCACAGGTCCACCTCTTCCCCACCGATGGCCGCCTTAAGGGCCTCGAACTGCGCGGCAAAGCGTACCCCGGAGTCCGCCGGCAGAGGCCAGGTCTCCGGCTCTTCGCCCGGCTTCTGGGCGGTGATGGTAGCGCCCGAGGTGGCGTAGTCGTAGGTCAACGATAGCTCGGTACCGACCGCCTCGAAGAAGGCCGCGCCTTTGCTGTCCAGGAAGCCGACCATCACATGAGCCGGGACTCCCGACTCGCTGACGCCGCAGAGGGTGGCCTCCGCATCGGCCCGGCCTTCGTGCGAGTAGTGCAGGGTTGCATGGACCTCCCGCAGGGGGCCGAAGATGAACTGGAAGATGTCCACCGCATGGCTACCGTTGTCGCCGATGACCCCGCTGCCCGCGACGACCGGGTCGGTACGCCAGGCCGACATGAACACCGGCGCCCAGCCGGTGAACTGGTTGAGCCAGAAATTGACGTGCCCCAGGCGCCCCTCCCGGTAGGCCTCCCGCACATACTGCACGGCCGGATTGTAGCGGTGACAGTAGGCGACAAAGGCGGGGACGCCGGTCTCCCCCTGTACCGAGACCAGGGCCTCGGCGTCCGCCAGGTTGTGGGCGATGGGCTTCTCCAGCAGCACCGGCACGCCGGCCCGCAGGAGAGCGGAGGCGTTCTCCAGATGCACGTTGGGTGGGGAGGCGATGACCGCGGCGTCGGGCTGAAGAACGCCCAGCATCTCCTCCACGCCAGAGAAGGCCTGCCCGCCGTACTCGCTCGCGGCGCGTTGGGCATTGTCAAGCTTGGGGTCCACCGCGGCGACCAGCTCGTCGCCGGCCTCCCGGATGGTGATCAGGTGTCGCTGGGCGATGCCGCCGCAGCCGACCATGGCGATTCTCATTGAGTCCCTCCTACAGGATACTGGGGTGGTACGGGGCGGTAGTCGTGCTGACGGTCAATCCGGATTGCTCCCGCGAATCCCGCAGTGGTGAGCGTGGCTTCCTCGCCGGGCAGCTCCTCCACGCGCAGGCGAGGCTCGGCCCCGCTCTGCAGCCACAGTCGTCCGGCGCCGAAGTCCTGCACCTGGATGTCCCCACCCGGCGTCTTCCAGGTGAGACTGACCTTCTGCGGCGAGAGGTTCCAGACCGCATAGTCGCCGTTCGTGGGGTCGCGCAGCAGCCACAGCGGGGCGGCCACCGGCTCCCACTGCAGGTTGGACTCTCCCAGAGCCGCCTTGCCCCCGGCGGTGAAGATGGCGCAAGGGGAATTGACGTACGGCTGCTTGCCCTCTGCGTACAACTCGGGATCGTAGCGGAGGTCCTGGCCGTTGACCTGCCGGATCACGTCCTTCTCCGTGATCACATTGTAACGCAGCCGGAGGGTGTTCCCGCCGCTGGCGTAGACCACCTCCCGCTCGTCCTCCTCCAGCGTGTCGGTGAGCGTTGCCTCCGCGATATGCTTGCGGAAGGCGGCCAGGTCCGGGTATTCATCCTGCGGGGCGATCTCCAGGGCGCAGCCGCCGCGGATATGCGGCAGGTCGGCCGGGCCGAACCGCTTCTCGGTGCCCTTAAGGTGGAAGTACGACACCAGCAATTGGTGGTCTTCGTTCAGCGAGACCCGCATGGCGTACTGCCGCCCCAGGTCGGTGATCGTCAGCGGCTGCAGGCAGGCGTAGATCTTACCGTCCCTGAGGAACAGCGGCCGCACGTCGGGAAAGGTCACCGGCAGGTTGTTCTGGTCAATCAGCGCCTCCCCTGCGTACAGTTCCTCCACCGGCCGCCAGGCGGTCATAACCACCTCCATACGCAGGGTGTCGGTGGTGAAGGGATTGCCGTCCAGTTCCCGCGGCTTCTGCAGGACCACCGCCTTATTGCGGTGCTGGATAGCGGCGAAGACCTCCTGCCGAGTGACAAACAGCTTCTTGGCCGGGGTGTTCTCGCCGAAGGGGCCCTTCTCGTCGGAGGCGTACCGGGGCCAGAGAATGCGAAAATCGGCCAGGCTGGTGGGGGGCTCGGACAGCGGCCAGTAGGCGGTGAAGTAGTGCCCGGAGTACTGGTGTTGATACATCCCGCTCTGACTGACCAGAGCGTACTCGGGGGCGAGGTAGCTAAGGGTGCCCCGCATCCCGCCCGTATGATAGCGAATCGGCAGACCCTCCGGGCGCCAGTTCCAGCCTCCGTCCATGAAGCACGAAGTCACCTGGTAAGGCAGCGGCTTGTCCCTGGCGATATGCAGCAGGTAGGGATGGATCTCCCAGGCCAGCAGGAGATTCTGCACCTGAATGAACCCTGGGTACCCGCTGTGGTAGATCTGACCGTTCACGAGGTCGTGGAATATCCCCTCCGGGAAGATACGTTCGTTAAGGAGCATGCCGATGCCGTCACCCGCACCGATGTGATCGGCGGCGTAGGTGCGTCCGCTGGGGCCGGTCACCTGGTTCGTGGGCTGGTGATAGCGGCTAAGCGCCATCAGCAGCAAGCGCTCGGCATGCCAGCGGCCCAGCTGACGACACTCCGGGTCCTGCGACAGTTCGGCGATCGCCGCGGCGCAGGTGATGCTCAGAGCCGTATAGCCGGGGCTGTTGTGCTCGCCCTCGTCGCCGGCCGCGTTGACGTTGGCCATCAGGTGCCGCAGCAGCGCTTTGCCCTGGGCGACGATTTCGGGACGCTCCAGAATCTCCCCGCCCACAATCCCCATGAAGGCCGCGTAATGGCCCACGTTGGCCCAGCCGGTGGCCTTCTGCAGGTGGTTGGTCCACGGCCAGGGGAATCCGTTCTGCTCACTGAGCTCCGTGGCCAGCTGCTGCTTGATGTGCTCGAGGGTGGCCGGCTCCAGCTTGTCGCCGAACCTGCGGACGGCGATCCCCACGGTCAGGCCGTCAAAGCAGCCAGCCAGCTTGATGGCGCGCAGGCCTTCGTTGGCGCCCCTGATCGTCTCCGGAGTGCCGGCGCACAGCAGGGGCAGAGTGCGCCAGCGATTGGGGTAGTTGGGCTGCTCGACGATCTCGCGGATAACCGCTGCGCCGCGCTCCGCGCGGGTGTCCGTCACTCGTTTCCCCGCCGCGGTCTGGGCAAGCAGAATTCCCGGCGAGAGGGCCAGCAACAGGTAGATGGCAGTTCTTATGGTACGAACCTCCGCTCAGCAATACTCCGTGCTCGGGCTCCCAATTCCGCGAGGGGCGGGCCAAGTCCTCCTCCGACCCGGCGCCCGCCTTTCGACATCCACGGTTGCCTGCTATAATGGCCCCAGACAGTCCACTCTCCCTTACGGAGGTCAGATACATGTCCGGACATTCTAAGTGGGCCAACATCCAGCACCGCAAGGGACGGCAGGATGAGAAGCGTGGCAAGGTCTTCGCCAAGCTCTCCAAGCGCCTGATCATGGCCGCGCGCGAGGGAGGCGGCGATCCGGCCACCAACGCCAAGCTTCGCACCGTGGTGGAGGAAGCCAAAGAAGCGGAGATGCCCAAGGACAAGATTGAGTATGCCATCAAGCGCGGTACCGGCGAGATTGCGGGCGAGAGCTACGAAACTGCCGTCTACGAGGGCTACGGACCGGGCGGAGTGGCGATGATCATCAGTTGTCTCACCGACAACGAGAAGCGCAGTGTATCGGACGTGCGCTCCATCATGAAAAAGCACGGCGGCTCCTTGGGCGCGCCCGGCAGCGTGACCTGGATGTTCCAGCCCAAAGGGGAGATAGTGATACCCGCCGACGCCGTGGACGAGGAGACCATCTTCACCCTCGCCGTAGAGGCGGGCGCGGAGGAGATCACCCAGGAAGACGGCTCCTGGGAGATCCGCACGGCGCCCGAGGACTTCGCCGCGGTTTCGGAGGCCCTCCGCGGCGCCGGCCTGACCCCGGAGCGGGCGGAGTTGACCATGCTCCCCGATACCACCACGCCGGTATCGGACCAGGACGCTCCCAAGCTCCTGCGCCTGCTGGACGAGCTCAACGACCACGACGACGTGCAGCAGGTCTTCGCCAACTTCGAGATCAGCGACGAGGCCCTAGAGAGGCTTACCGCGTAGCGCCCAAACCAGGAGAGACGCCTTGCGTGAGCCCGAAGCTGTGGTAGCCTGTCTTCTACGGCGGTCACAGGGGTTGTCTGAGCATCAGACTCGTCTACTGGACCATGTTCTCCCCTACTGTTCAAGCCGTTTGAGCCCCTATGATGCTCGCTGAACGCAGCGGCAGCCACCTTGTCATTCACCTCCGCTCACATTTCGTTAAAGAATTTGTAGCATTATCCCGATATAGCCTTATGCATGGGGGGCTGTCCGTCCCGACAGGAGCCGGGCAGATGTAAGACAATCGGGAGGCGGAAGGCATGTCGGCTACCACAGACTCCATGCCTGCCGTAGGCGACCGGGTGCAGCTGGCCTCAGCTGCAGACCTGGAGCGCTGGCAGATGATCCGCTCGCTTGTCCACGAACTGCGTTCAGTGCTGACTGCGGCCAAGATCGGGGCGGAGGTGCTAACGGGGCCGCGGGCCGACGACCCGGGCTACCGGCGCGGCTATGCGCAAATGATCGCGGAACAGACCGGCCGCGTGGCGCGGCTGTTGGAGGACTTCTCCGAACTGACGCGGCCGGCGTCGGCCGACTCGCCCGTCGGCGAGGAGAGGGCCGACCTCAACGTGGCCCTGGACACCGCCGGACGCGAGCTGGCCGGCCTGGCCGCACATCTCAGCCAGGAGCTCATTCTGCGTCCAGCGCCTTCCGCGGCTCTGATCGAAGGACACCAGGGACGGGTAACGCAGGCGCTGCGGGGACTGATCGAGTACCTACTTGTCACGTCGGCCCCCGGCACCCTGGTGGAGGCCCGCGTGGAGCCGGTGCTTGGCGAGTCCGAGACGATCACGGTGCTTCTGTCGCGGCACAACCCGGAGGGCGAGCCGCCCTTGGAGGAGGCGCTGGACTGGTCCCGAGTCAGCCCAGCGGCGGCGCGCCGTATCGTCCAGGATCACGGCGGCTCCCTCGCGCTGCGGCAAGACGGGGACGGGTTCGGTCTGGTCGTGAGCTTCCCCCGGGAGCGCGGAGTCCTGGCAGGCTTCGCAACGGAAGAGCTGCCGGACGAGGCCGGACTATGGCCGCTGTCGAAACTGAGGGTGGCGGCGTGAAGATGAAGCCGGTGTTCCGCATCCTGGTGGTGGACGACGATGCGCTGCTGGCGCACACCTTGGCTGCCGCTCTGGAGGACACCTGCCAGGCCCAGGTATGGGCGGCCGGTAACGGCCTGGAGGGCGAACGACTGGCGGCCCTGCATCAGCCGGACCTGGTGCTGCTGGATCTGGACATGCCCGCTGTAGACGGCCTGGACGTCTGCCGGGAACTGCGGCGGCAGTCCCACCTCGACGGGACAGCCATCTGGATACTCACTGGCCTGCCCCCGGAGTCAGAGCGCCTGGCCGAGGGGGCAGCGGTAGCCGACCGGGTACTGCTCAAGCCGGTCTCCTTGGCCGAACTGACGCAGGCCATCCAAGAGGCCATCACTCCGCTCGGCCCGCATCTGCGATGGGTGGCCTGAAGCCGCTTGCCTGTGCGAGGGACGCCGCATCATAGCCGCCTGCCCCGGGCCACAAGCCGGGGCAGGGCAGGGGGTACGAGACACGGCGTCCCCTTGTCAGGTTTACCGACTTCGTCAGTCTTTCAGGGTGAAGCGGACCTCGGTCTTGGGCTTGGCCGGGTCCTTCTTGACCATGACGTACTTCTTCGCATCGGCGCTCTTCCACTCCCACTCGTCACCGCCCACGGCACCCATCTCCATCCCGTTGTTCGTCCAGTCCGGCTTCTTCAGCTTCTCCATGTAGAAGGCCTTAACGTCCTTGTAGGCGGCGGAGGTGTAGAAAGTGGCAATCGTCTTCCCGTCCGCGACCTTGACACCCTCGGCCTCGGCGCCCTCGTAGAGGGGAGCGCCGACTTTGTCTACTACCGCTTTGGGATCCTCCGCCGGTTTGGCGGCAGGAGCCTCCACCGGCGCAGCCGGAGGCGCACCGGCTGCGGGAGCGGGCGGCGCGGCGACCGGCGGGGGAGCCGGCGGCGCGGAATTAACGGGCGCGCTCGGCTTGTTGCAGGACGATAGCGTTACTACCAACAGCACCGACATCAACACAACGGCCAGGATACTGACTCTCATGCGCAACTCCTCCTGTTCGCCCGGACTGCTCAGCACAGGCTGAGAGCCCGGTTGGTTGGCTGACACTCGGCCACACTAGAGAGCACTTCGCCGCCGAGAAACCGGCGACCTGCCGTCCCTGCGCGCACTTCCTCGGCCGGCCCCGCAGGGCGCCGGGAACAGCAAAGGGCCGCTCCGGAGGGAGCGGCCCTTGAGGATTTCGGAAGTGGTCGCCGACTACTTGCGGCGGCGCTTGCGGACCAGCGCCACCAGGCCGGGCAGCCCCAGGCTCATCAGGGCCAGGCTGCCGGGCTCCGGCACGCACCACTCGTCGGTGTAGTCCCAGGTCGTCTTGGTCTGGTTGAAGTCGTACGCGGCCCCGCGCAAGCAGAGGATGTCGGGCAACCCCTCGACCTTCCACTCCAACTGCGTGCCCAGAGAGCCAAGAACGGGAGGCGCCACCGCCGAGGGGAAGGCAGTAGACCAGCCCTCCGTGATGGGGTTGTACTCGTGAACATGCGCTGCCGTGTTCATGACAGGCTGGCCCAGCCCGTTGCCGACCTGCGCGTGCAGATCAACGATCCAGTCGGTCCCCGGGCCGAACTCATCGGGGACGTAGGCATTGCCGGCCAGGGCGCCGCCGGGACCGGTGTTGAGGTAAACGCCGTAGACTACCGCATAGTTGTCGTTCTCCACCGTCTCGGTAGGGATCGCCGCCAGGTCCATGCGGAAGTAGTCGAACCCGCCGTCACGCAGCCACCACAGCCCGACGATGTCCCGCCCGGAACCGCCAACCTGATCGCCGGTCGGGTCGGAGATGAGGGGCACGGGGCTCCACCCCACCAAGTCGGCTGAGGCCACACTTGCGGCCAGAGCCACGCATACCACAGCGATCACCAGGAATCTGAACTGAGACATCAGCACTTTCCTTGCCGCCTGTTTCTCCACTCAATTGCACCATACCACAGAGTGACGTGGGTTGTCAACCCCCAAAGGGGCAGGGATTTCTCCCGACTAATGTGAACCGAGTACCAGCACCCCTGCCGCGTCTGTCGGAATCCGCCTCCCGGCACCCATGCAACTGGAGGAAACCGGCCCGAGGGCGGGGAGCCACCGACGAGCGGGGGACAGATTCGAGCACCCTTTCCTCTCTCCCTCCCTTGTGCTATAATCCTCCCAGCGCCTCACCCGCTCCGCCTGCAGATTACGTCACAGAATAGGGTGAATCCGTGGCTCGATCCCGCCGTCTTCCTCCGTCACCGCCGACTGACCACCTCCACCGCGACCTGATTGCCGTGGGTCTGGCTACGCTGGGGGCGCTGGTGCTGGTCAGCCTCCTACTCAGCCGCGAGACCCAAGCCTACTTCATCCGCTATGTCGCCGAGGGGTTGCTGTACGCCTTCGGCTACGGGGCCTATCTGATCGCCGCGGGGTGTCTGGCGGTGGCGGCCTACTACTTCCTGGAGCGTTCCCCCTTCGGCGACCGTCGCGTGCTGGCCGGGACTGCTTTGCTTTTCCTGGTAGTGATCACTCTGCTTCCCCTGCCGACGATCCCCACCCCCCAGTTGTTCACCGAGTTCTACGTGACCAATTCCGGGGGGTACCTGGGGGCCGCGGTTGCCTACGGGCTATACCGGGTCCTGGGCCATGCCGGGGCATACGTAGTCCTGGCGGGGGCCATCATCGCGGCGCTTCTGCTCATTACCCAGATAACGGCGCGCGAGTTGGCGGGCTTCCCCGGACGGGCGATATGGTGGATCCGCGCTTGGATGCGCAGCCTAGCGCGGGAGGACGCACCGGCTCGTGAAAGGCGGGGGCTGCGCGAGGCGGCGGAGGCGACCCGTAAGCGGAAGAAGCCGGCCGCCATCGCCCATCCCGCCGACGAGCCCCGCGTGGACTTGCGCGAGAAGCCGGAGGAGGGAGCCGTGTCTCCGTCCCCGGCACGCCGCCGGGAGGATCCCCCACCCCCCGCCGTGGCACCGATCCCGACCGACTCCACGGCGGCGGAGCAACTCGAACTGCAGCCTCCGCTTCTGCCCAAGCCTTCGCCCTCCCGGGGCCAGGCAGCTGCTTACCAGGTTCCGCCGCTCTCCCTGCTCCAGCAGTTCGACGAAGACAGCAACCGGCAGGAGATGCGCGAGGAGACGGCGGAGCGGATCATCGCTCTGGAGGATACGCTGGCCAGCTTCGGCATCACCGCCAAGGTCACGCACTACGAGCGGGGCCCGGTGCTTACGCGTTACGAGGTGGAACCGGAGCGGGGCATCCGCGTGGCCAAGATTACCTCCCTCGCCGACGACTTGGCGATGTCGCTGGCCGCGGTGGACGTGCGGGTAGAAGCGCCCATTCCGGGTAAGTCAGCAATAGGGATCGAGGTCCCCAACGAGCACCGCTCCATGGTCAGCATGAGGGGAGTGCTAGAGTCGCCGGAGTTCAAGCAGCACCGGCCGGAGGAGCTCCCCCTGCCGCTGGGGCGGGACATCGCCGGCGCCCCGGTGGTGGCCGACCTGGTCTCCATGCCGCATCTGCTCATTGCCGGCGCTACCGGCTCGGGCAAGTCGGTCTGCCTGCACACCGTGATCCTCGGCCTGGTGATGATGCACACCCCGGCTGAGGTGCGGCTGATGATCATTGACCCCAAGCGGGTGGAGATGGCGGTTTACGACGGGATCCCGCACCTGATCTCGCCGGTAGTGCACAGCGTCAAACAGGCGGCGGACGTGATGCGTAAGGCGATCAAGGAGATGGAGAAGCGCTACGATCGCTTTGCGCTCAAGGGCGTCGTCAACCTCAGCGAGTACAACGAACTGGCGCGCCTGTCGCAGGACGACGAGATCGAGCGCTTTGACCCGCTGCCCCGCGTAGTGATCATCATTGACGAGCTGGCCGACTTGATGATGCAAGCGCGGGCGGAGTTTGAGTACTCCATCTGCCGCCTGGCGCAACTGGCACGGGCCACCGGCATCCACCTCGTGATTGCCACCCAGCGCCCCTCGGTCAAGATCATCACCGGGAACATCAAGGCCAACATGCCCTCGCGTATCTCTCTGGCGGTGGCCAGCATCCATGACTCGCGGACGATTCTGGACGGCCAGGGCGCGGAACGCCTCATCGGCCACGGGGACATGCTCTACGCGCCGCTGGAGGCCCCCAAGCCCAAGCGCATCCAGGGGTCGTTTGTGCCCCGGGAGGATATCGCCAAGGTGGCCGACTGGATACGCGCGCAGGGCGAGCCGGACTTCCAGATTGTCCCCGAGCTGCCGGAGGGCGAGGAGGACTTTAGCGAGGAGATGGAGGTCGGCGACGAGTTGTTCGCCGCGGCGGTGGAGTACGTGGTGCAGGAGCAGATGGCCTCGGTGAGCATGTTACAGCGGCGCTTCAAGGTAGGCTACGCGCGGGCCGGGCGGCTGATTGACGAGATGGAGCGGCGCGGCGTGATCGGCGCTCACGAAGGCAGCAAGCCCCGGCAAGTGCTCATTGCCCCCGGCTTTGCTCAGAACTATCTCACCGGCGCCGGCTACGAGGGCGACGGAACCCACGGAGAAGGCGCGGAGCGAGAGGATGTGCTGGTGGACTACGGGGAGGAGGAGGACATGGATGAATGATGGTTGACAGGCGAAGGCGAGCGCTCCCGGCGCGACGCCTGGCGCGATTTCCTCGATCTCCCATACTCGGCATCATCATCTATCAGTCCGGACACTATGGCAAGGAACAATAGGGAAGCAGACGCACCGACTGGCAGTCCCCAGCCGCACCCCCGCAACCGCCTCAACAACCTCACCGGCACCGAGTGGATCAAGTTCACTAAGTCCTGGTTCATCTGCGACTCGCACCGCTACCACCGCAACAAGGCTACGGAGCTGCACCCGGCCCGCTTCCCCGAGGAGATGGTGGCGGAGTTCCTGCTGTTCTTTACCAAGCGCGGGGAGTGGGTGCTGGACCCCTTCTGCGGCAGCGGAGCGACGCTGGTGGCCTGCCTGGAGCAGGAAAGGAATGGGGTGGGGATTGAGCTGTCGGAGAAGTACGTGGAGGTGAGTCGGCGACGACTGGTCCAGCAGAACCGGGATACCGGGGCCTGGGTGATTCAGGGGGATGCGAGGGAGGTGGACAGCCCGGAGGTGTGGGAAAGCCTCACTCCTCGGCCCTCTCTCCTTGCGGGAGAGGGGGAGTCCTCGGGGACGCCGGGCGTCTCGCCCCTCGCCCGGCCGAAGGAGGCGCCCGCAGGCGCGACGGACGAGACGCCCGGCGCCGCGGGAGGTACCCTTCCCCAGTTCGACTTTCTCCTTACCTCCCCGCCCTACTTCGATATGCTCCACCACCCCCGCGGCGGGGTGAAGTCCAAGCACCAGGAACGCATTGAGGCGGGTCTGGACCAGGTTTACTCGCCCCACGCGCAGGACCTGGGGAACGTGGGCGATTACGAGCAGTTCATCGAGTCGCTGGGGGAGGTCTTTGACCGCTGCCGGGCGGTAGTCAAGCCTGAGAGGTACATGGTGGTGGTGGTGCAAAACCTGCGGGCACCCGGCGGGGAGGTGCTGCCCCTGGCCTGGGACCTGGGTCGCAGGATCAGCCGGACGTGGCTCTTTCAGGGGGAGCGCATCTGGTGCCAGAACAGCAAGCGGCTAGGGATCTGGGGATACCCGACAGTCTTCGTGCCCAACTACCATCACCACTACTGCTTGATCTTCAGGAACGTGCCCGCCAGGAATTTTCACGGCGGGTAGAAGTGAGCTTCGTCCGTGACGGTGGCAAATGGATTCCCCACGGGAAGCGACCCCACGAAGAAGCCACGCCCAAGCGGCGGAAGCGACTTCCGGGACCACTGCTCCGCGCCGGGCACGGCGAGAAGGAGCAACCGCCTCTCTCCCCGAAGTAGATATCCAGACCACCGCGGAGCGAGGTGAGGCGGCACGTGTGCAGGACAGGTAGTCGGCACTGCTGGATGATGGGGGTGGTGTTGCTCCTGGGGCTGAGCAGCACGACAGAGGGCCAGAATCTGGTGAGCAACGGCGGCTTTGAGGAGTGGGCCGCCGGCGCGCCCACCGGGTGGCAGGTGGCAGTCGGGCAATGCGCGCCCGAGCAGGGACAGGTGCGGGCCGGGCAAACCGCGCTGGCCGTGCGAGCCGCCAAGTCAGGCGACTACTTCCTGGCCGACATACGCAGCGCCGCCAGGATTGCGGTGCGCGATGGCACCCTCTATCTAGCCAGTCTATGGGCCAAGGGGACGGGCGGGCTGAGGATCGGACTGGTGGAATACGGACCCAACCTGCCGCAGACCGGGCGCCACTCTGTCTTGACTCCTCTGACTCCGGAGTGGCGACAGTACCAGTTCTACTACGGACCACGGGACGGGTGCAACGAGGTTACCTTCCAGATCGCGGTGAACGACAAGCAGGCTGCCGCGGTCTTGGACGAAGTAGCCCTGACGGCGGTGGAACCCAAACAGCCTCTGGGGCCGAACCTGGTGCCGAACGGAGACATGAACACGGACCAGGACGGCGACGGGGTGCCAGATGGCTGGACCATCTATCAGGGTCCCACGGAACCACAGCGCCAGGCGGCGCGAGGACCTGACGGCAGTCGGGCCCTGCTGAAAAGATGCACACCCGAGCGGGCGGCGGGCGCGATCAACTTGGCACAGTGGTGGAACTGGAAGCGGCAATCTCCTCCGACTGCGAGCTGGACCTCGGCCGCCGGGGCCAACTTCGCGGTGGAGCCCGGGCGGACCTACGAGGTGCGCTTCCAGATCCGAGGCCAGGGGGTACAGACCTACCATACCAAACTCTTCTGGATGAAGAGCGAGACCGAGCAGTACCAGTGGTTCACCGTCGGGCCGGGCCGCAACGGGGATTGGGAGTGGGAGGAGGTAACCCAGAGCGTTACCACGCCCTCAGCGGGGGTGCACTTGGCGCGACTGGAGTTCTGGTCCCGCGCCGCGGGCGGCTGGCTGTGGGTGGACAACGTCTCGGTTCGGCCCAGCCGCAGCTACAGCACCGGCTGGGTCGAGCCGCGCTATGAAGTCCAGCCGGTTCACGCGGTAGCCGCCCCGACCATGCCCAAGGCGACCGCCCCCCGCCGTGAGGCACGCCCCCTCGTCCTACCTCCCAACACACCCAGCCGGGTCAAGGAAGCACCTGAGGGAGTAACCGTGGAGCTATCCGGCAGCGTGTCACTGGTCTTGCCGATAGTGCAGGGGACGGTGTATGGGATTTCCGAGGCGCGCCTGGGAAATCTGGCCCTGCGCAAGCCCGAAGCCCCACCCCTGGCTCCCCTGCTGGAGACGGAGAGCGGTGGAGAGTACCGAGCCTGTCGCTACGAGAGCAGCGCAGTAGACGATGAGGGTACCGTAACCCTGCACACCACGCTTACCTCGGCAAACGGGGGCGACTGTAAACTCAACTGGATCCTCAAGCCCGTACAGCGGGAGGTCGGCGGCCTCCAGTACCGAGGTTTTGCCTACCGGTACGAAGTGGACAGCGGGCAAGACCGGGTCAACAGCCTGGCCGACCGGAGCACCTGGGAGCTGGGCGGGGACCCGCGGGGTCTGACCGTGGTCACACAGCACGCGGGGATGATTGACAACACCCTGCTCATCACCGAAGAGAACTCCTGGATCCCTTCAGCAGAGCTGCGCTTCGCCTATGGGGACGGTTTCGACTACCAGTTCGGGCCCGAGGGAGGCCTGGTGGTCTTCTATGACGACCCTGTCTCTTACGTAAAGAACTACCGAGCCGGCTCTCCCGATTGGCTGGAATCATGGGATGTCATTCCCTGTGCGGGAGCCGAAAAGGTGCGGTCGCCGTGGAAATGCGTACTGGTCGCCGAGAGAGGCGACCATGACGAGTGGACCCGCCTGCGGGACTATGTCTATGACCGACATGCGGAGTTCTGGGGCATCCAACAGCACACCCCGCTGCCTTTGATGAATTGCTGGATGCACTGGCGGGAGCTGGCCCAGCATGGGGATAGGCTGCTCTACAACATCGCGGACCAGATGCTGCCGCAGATCGCCGCTCTCGGTTTCAAGGTGCTGGCGGTGCATAGCGTGTGGGGCCGGGGAGGATGCGCGCTGGACTTCCTTGAGCCGGGGGGCAAGTTTGGAGGCACCCCGGCCCTCAAGTACCTGTGCGACCGGGCGGCGCGCGAGGGGATGATCGTCCAGGCCTGGGGCATGCCGGCGCATCTGTGGCAGCACTCACCGCTACTGGAGCAGCACCCCGAGTGGCTGCTGCAAGGGCCGGGCGGCGAGCCGCCCACCACCTACTGCTATCCGGACATCCGGGGGGTAAGATTCGCCACGGGCTGGGGAGACTACGCTCTGGGACAGTGGCGGAAGATTCGGGAGGAGACCGGCCTGGGCAGTATCTGGTTGGACTCCTACGCCAACTTCACCCACATGATCCGCACCGCCGACCGGGCGGTCGGGCTGGAACAGGCCGAGAATCTGTTTCGCTTCCACGCGCAGCTTTCGCAGATGGGATACGTGCTCTACACCGAGTCCACGGGGACTTTCGGCATTCCCTCCACAAGCTTCCCCGCGCTGAATCTGAGCGCGCAGCATCCCACACTGCCCGATCCGGCCACGCGCTACAACGTCTCCGGGTACGTGGGAGCCGGCAGTGACGAGGCGCAGGATCAAGCGCTCAACGACCTGCTCACTCGGGGGGACTACTACTACCGGTGTCTGGCCAACAAGGGGCCGCTGTGGCTGAGCTGGCCGTCCTTCTCGAAGAATCGGGAGCCGTGGGAGAGGATCCGGCAAGCCAACCAGGACTATACCGCCGTGGTAGAGCATATGCACCGGCGGCGTACTCTGCCGGAGGATCGGGGCGTGGAATGGACGTCGGCGGAGGCGAAGACGGTGATTCTGTTCTCTTTCCGCCCCGCCCGGTATGAGCGAACCGGGATGGAGCAGGTCTTTGACGTCACTGCCGATCAGCCGGTAGAGCTAGCCGACGACGCCTTCGGAACGCTCCCCTCACACACCTACGAGATACGCCTGGCAGATGTGGACTAGACCAGGCGGAAGGAGCAGGAGACTGGGGGCGCGTGGTGAAGTATTTCTCCATGAATACCCGCCTCTTGCTGAGCGTGTCCTTTCTTCTCCTCTCGCTCGGGGTCTGCTCCGCCGCTGACGACCCCTCGATCGCCCTGCGCGTCTTTGCCGAGAAGGACCGCGTGGCAATGCTCAACGCCTACATTGCGCGCATGAATACGCCGCGCCCGGTGCAAGCGGCCGACGCGGCCGCCTGGAACGCACAGCAGACGGCGCTGCGCAAGCGCATTCTGGACGGCTTCGGCCTGGACCCCCTGCCGGAGGACGTTCCTCTCGATCTCACCTACGGCGACAAGCTGGAACGCGACGACTGCACTATCACCCGGGTGCGCTGGCAGACCTTCCCCGGCCTGTACGCGCTCGGGTTTCTGTACATGCCGAAGAAGGCGACTTTCCCGGCGCCGGCGGTGCTGCATCCACATGGGCACTGGGCCAACTGGTCGGCGGAGGACCTGGTGCAGGCGCGCTGCCTGGGCCTGGCCCGGCGCGGGTACGTGTCGCTGGTGGTGCAGTATGAGCACTGGCAGGACCTGAACCTGGGGCTCTTCGAGCGGGCGGTGTTCCTGTACAACAACATGCGCGGCGTGAGCGTGCTGCAATCGTTGCCGGAGGTGGACAAGGAGCGGATTGGGGTGACCGGGGCCAGCGGCGGCGGGCAGCAGTCCATGGACGTGGCGGCTATGGATGAGCGGATCAAGTGCGCGGCGATTGCGGTTTACCCGTCCTACTACGAGCGCATCCTGTACAAGCACGCCATGGGCTGCTTCTGCAACTACGGGCCGTACGGGGCGCTGGGCTACATGGACAATCACTGGGGCGTGGCGATGATTGCCCCGCGCCCGGCGGTGATCTTCTCGGTGACCGGTGACTGGACGGCGCCGAGCATCGCCAAGGAGATGAAGGAAGTCGCAGCTGTCTACGACCTGTACCAGCAGCCGGCCGGGCCGACCGTGGCCAATATCCCCCCCGAGCAAGAGCATGCCATCCTGACCAACCAGAGCGGGCGGTTCATGGTGGAGCGCTGGCCGGGGCCGCATGACTACACCAAGGCCATGCGGGAGCGAATGTACTGGTGGATGGACTGGTGGCTGCAGGGCAAGCACATCCCCGAGCCGGAGCCGGAGGGGGACCTGAAGCTGGAGCCGGTCTCGGCGCTGACCGGCCTGCGGGTGACCACGCCCAAGGGGCATCAGTGGACCGACCGGAATCTCGCCGCGATCATGCGGCCGGGGCGGGTCTACAACCAGCCGGTGCTGAGAACCAGGGGGGAGGTAGAGGAGTACCAGGAGGGCCTGCGAGGGAAGCTGGCGGAGCTGTTGGGAGAGGCGGGCCGCCAGTACCGCAAGGCGCCGGCCAGTGAGTCGCTGGGGACGGAAAAGGTGGGCGACTGGACGGTGGAGCGACTGTGGTACGAGTCGGAGCCGGGAGTGAAGATCCCGGCGTGGTTCATCACGCCGCAGAACGGGACGGCCGGGGCGCCGGTCACCCTTCTCCTGTGCCCCAATGGGAAGGCCGACGTGTTGGTGGAGCCGTACCGGTCCTCCTGCGAGGCGGAACTGAAAGCAGGCCGAGCCGTGCTGGCCATTGACTGGCGACTGCGAGGGGAATGGGCCTGGCAGATGGCGCCGCCGGGGCAGTCGCCTGCTATCACCTGGGTAGGCAACTCGCTGGTGTGGGGCCGCCCGGAACTGGGGATGGCGGTGTGCGACGTGCGCAGCGCCGTGGACTACCTGGCCGGGCGCAACATGACGGCGAAGCTGTGGCTGCGGGGTGTCGGTGAGGGGGCGGGCTATGCGGCGCTGCTGGCGGCGGCGCTCGAGCCGCGGATCGAGTGGACCTACGCCGACCTGAACTACACCGACTTGGCGAGCAGTGAGGGAGCAAGAGAGCCGCTGGTGCCCCGGTTTCTGCGCTACGGAGACGTCGGGGAAATCGCCGCGCTGGTGGCCCCCCAAGGGCTCAGCCTGAGCCACGTCAACCCGCGCACCTCGACGGCCACGGCAGACAAGGCGTATGCGCTGCTCCCCGGCGCCGGGGCGCGCTTCAGCGCCAAGCAAGAGGAGCCAGGAGCGGCGAGCCAGGTACCCCTGGTCAATGGCGGCTTTGAAGAGGGCGGCAAGGGGTGGACCGCGCAAGGAGGGGAACTGACGGTGGGGACCGGGGCGGCGGACCTGGGGAAGGCGTACCTGCAGGTGCTGCCGGGGCAGACCGTGCTCAGCGAGCCGGTGATCATCAAGCCGGGCCATGAGTACACGCTCTACGCCTCTATTCGCAAGTCGCAGCCGCCACAGTTGGACGTCTTCCTGCAGCGCGGGGACCAGCAGTACCGGCTATCTTCGGACGGGACCGATCGGATGGGCTGGGAGCAGTGCTCCTACGGCTTCCTGGCCCGACCGGGGGAGACCAGCGTGCGCCTCGGCTTCCGCGTGGCCGACGCCAAGGCGACGGGAGAGGCGTTCGTGGACTCCGTGCGGCTGGTGGAGGGCGGCAAGATCGAGGGGCCGAAGCCTGACGGGAAGGAGCTGCTCTCCATCACGGACTTCGCCGGGCTGCCGCTGGGGGCGTTTGAGCCGTCGCGCAAGTGGGAAGCGGGCAAGTGGTGCAGCGGATACTCGCCGGGGGCCAAGTGGGAGATTGTGGCCGGCAACGAGGGACGCCCGGCGCTGCACGTGGTCTCCGGGGGAACTACCTATGCGGCGCTCTCGGCCTTGCCCCAGGAGCCGCTGCAGAAGGGCGGCCTGTACCGGTTCAGCGCCACGGCCAAGGGGAAGGCGAACCTGTCCATCAACTTCTGGGGAATCCCCAACTACCTCACCCCGGTGGTGCAGTTTCAGTTGAGCGAGGAGTGGCAGACGTACACGCTGGACCTGTTCGTGGAGTCGGACCTGCAGGCGCGGGCGACGCCGACGCTGGGGATCACCGGCGAGGCGTGGGTGGACAAGATGGAGATGAAGGTGGTGGAGTAGACAATCCCACTTCTCCTGTGAAGGACGACTCGAGTACCGACTGCGCGGAATCATCAGAATACGACAAGAGGGTGAATGCGATGGGTGATCCTGAGGTGCAAGGGCGTGCCTATGTTGACGAGCTACGCAACAAGGGCTTCAGCGACGACGAGATTGCCGCAAATCTGCGGCGGGCGGGCTGGCCGGAGGAGCGCATTGCCTCTGTGCTCGCAGACGTTCCTCCCGCTCCTCCCTGGCCTGGTACGAGCCCTGGACCTGCTTCTGAGCCAGGCGCGACCTCTGCGCTTCACGCCCGCAAGAGCACGGGGATGGCGACCGGCGCGCTGGTCTGCGGGCTCCTCGGTCTCGCCTTACTCCCGGCGGCCATCGTCGCGCTGGTCCTGGGCATTGTCGTGCTTGCTCAGAATCGCCCCGGACGGGGAATGGCGATAGCCGGGGTCGTGCTCGGGGGACTCGGTGTCCTGGTCATGCCGGCAGCCATTCTGTTCCCCGTGTTCGCTCGAGCCCGGGAAAAGGCGCAACAGAGCAACTGCCTCAGCAACGTCAAGCAACTCGCGCTGGCCCAGATGATGTACGCTATGGACTACGACGAGGTGATGGTCCCGGCCTCGGCTTGGCCGACGAACCTCCAGCCGTACGTAAAGAACACGCACGTGTTTGCTTGTCCCGCCGATCGCCGGAAGGAGAAGCATCGTGCCGGCGAGGGGCCCGATTCCCTCCCGCTCAGCTACACGATGAGCGAGGCGATGGGGGGAATCCCAGTGTCTGACGTTGCGGCGCCGGCAGAGACGGCGATGCTGTACGACGGAACCCAGGTCTCCGGGGACCGGCAAGCCGCCGACTACCGCCACCGCAAGAACTTGTCGGTGGGCTTCTGCGACGGACACGCCAAGTTGCTGTCAAGGGAGAGCTTCGAGTCAGTGCAGCTGACGCCTGCGGGCAGCACGGGGAATGCGCCTTCAGCCCCGCCGCCACCTTGGTAGGCGCTGTTGGTCGCCGTCGGGTCTGCGCCACCCCGACGCTGGGGATCACCGGCGAGGCGTGGGTGGAGGGGATGGAGATGAAGGTGGTGGAGTAGCGCCCCGGCTACCACAGCTTCTGCCGCAGGTGGCAGGTCGCGTTGCCGCCGCGCTTGGCGAAGTAGTCCTGGTGATAGTCCTCCGCCGGCCAGAAGCGCGGAGCCGGCGTGACCTCGGTTACCACCTTCATTCCCCGCCCCTTCAACTCCGCAATCAGTCTCTCCGCTACTTGCTTCTGCTCGTCGCTGGTGTAGAAGATCGCTGAGCGGTACTGGTCGCCCACGTCCGGCCCCTGACGGTGGAACTGGGTCGGGTCGTGGATCTCGAAGAAGAGCTTCGCCAGCGTCTCGAAAGACACCCGGATCGGGTCGTAGAGCACCTCCACGGCCTCCGCGTGGCCGGTGGTGTGGCTGCAGACCTGCTCGTAGGTGGGGCGGTCAGTGTGGCCGCCCATGTAGCCGGCGGTGGTCCTGATCACGCCCGGTTGCTGCGAAAGCAGGTACTGCACGCCCCAAAAACATCCCCCCGCAAAGTAGGCCCGTCCGTATTTCACCTCGTGCTCGGGCACAAACAGCATCGAGATGGAGTTGACGCAGTGGCGGGTGTTCTTGGGGGTGAGGCGCTCGCCCTCGAAAACATGACCGAGGTGCGCTCCGCAGTTGGCGCACTGGATCTCAGTGCGCGATCCGTCCGGATCGGGCAGGCGCTTGACAGCGCCGGGGATCGCGTCGTCGAAAGACGGCCAGCCGCAGCGCGCGTCGAACTTGTCCTCCGAGCGATAGAGCACGGCGCCGCAGCGCTTGCAGGTATAGACCCCGGCAGCGAACAGGCGGTCATACTCGCCGGAGAAGGGGCGCTCGGTGCCCCTGCGGACGATGACGGCCTCCTCCGCGGGAGTGAGCGGGCGGTAGGTGCTGGGGTCGGATGGGTTGGTCATGGCATCTTGACGGGCGTCGGAAACAGGGGGACTCGGCAGAGCAGTCTCGCCGCGCGCTCGCCCGGCCCAGGATACCAGCGTCAGGCACACGGCAAGCACGACGGCGAGAGCACTGACCAGCCCCCAGGAGACACGACGGGTGGGAGTTGTGCGCATACTGACCGATTAGACGGAAACGGATACAGGGGCGTTCCCGCAGGGCGTGGTGCGAAGCCCGCGCCCGGCACAGACAGACGGGAGCCTGCGCTCCCCGTGCCCGTCACTACTCCCACGGGACGGTCGGTAGCCACGCGTCGAAGTCATGCAGCGGTGGGTACAGCGCCCGCAGAGCCGAAATGTCGGCCTCGTAGCCATAGTCCACGAACCATTGCAGCATCTGCGCCCACTCGGCATTCTGCTTGGCAATCTCCGGGATGGGGATGGGGTTGTAGGCGACCTCACGTCCCAGGGTCGCGCTCAGCTTGGCGCAGGCCTGAGGGCCGGTCAACTCATCGCCGGCCAGGTCGGTGGCGCGCCCCAGCCATTCCTCGCGACGGTCAAAGGCCAGAGCGACGAAACCCCCGATGTCGTCCAACGCCACCATCTGCAGGGGCACCTCCGGCGGCAGGCCGAAGTCCCACCGGCCCGCCAGAATCCCCTCGCGGCTGCCCAGCAGGTTGTCCATGAAGAACACCGGCCTGAAAATGGTATAGGGCAAACCGAGAGTGGCTAGATACTGTTCAATCAGCCATTTGCTCTCAAAGTGCGGCAGACCGGTCTCGCGATTGGCGCTGCCCACGCTGCTGTAGACAAAGTGCTGCACTCCAGCGGCCGCCGCAGCGTCGGCGAGAGCCTTGCCTTCCGCGACTTCCCGCTCGTAGCCGACCTCCCAGAAGTTCTGCACGCCAAACACGCCGTAGGCGCCCGCCAGTAGGGGCGGAAGCGTCTCGGGGCGGTCCATATCGCCATATACAACCTCCGCGCCCAGATCGGCAAGGGCCTGAGCGGGAGGCTGGTCGGGCTTGCGCGTCATGGCCCGCACTTGCCAGCCGGCTCGCAGCAGGTGTCGGGCCACAGCCCCGCCCTGGCGACCGGTAGCCCCGGCAACGAGAACAACTCGGTCGGATCTGCTCATATCTGGTTCCTCCAGGAGTCGTTGCGTTTTCGTCGGCTAGTAACGACGCTCCGGGTCCCCGGCACGTTCAGTTGGCCCGGGCTTCGGCCGGAACAGGTTGCGGTTCAGGGAGAAGCCGGCCAGGAAGGTCCCGCCGTCTGGGGTGGCGAAGGAAGTTGGTTAAACCGGAACTGCACACCAGATCCCCCGCCAAGACCGACGAGGCCGGTCGGAACCGCACGGGCGGGGATGCTACCCGAAAGGACGAGTCTACCATGCCCGATGCCGAGCAAGTCAAAGACGAGAAGAACTTCCACCTGGACGTGCCCGCGAGGCAAGAACCGTTCTTCCTCAAGGGCGCCGGTGCCTTGGACTGGGGCATGCAGAACCGCCTGGCGCGGATCTTCAACTCGCAAACCGGCAAGACGGTGATGCTGGCGATTGACCACGGCTACTTCCAGGGGCCGACCACGGGCCTGGAGCGGGTGGATGTCACGATTCTGCCACTGCTGCCGTACGCCGACACTCTGATGCTCACCCGTGGCATTCTCCGCTCGATAGTCCCACCGACCTTTACGCGCGGGCTGGTGCTGCGGGCCAGTGGCGGGCCCAGCATTCTCAAGGAGCTTTCCCACGAGCAGATTGCGATGGGCATCGAGGACGCCATCCGTCTCAATGCCGCCGCGCTGGCCGTGCAGGTCTTCATCGGGGGCGAGTTTGAGACGCAGAGCGTGCACAACATGACCCGCCTGGTGGACCTGGGCAACCGCTACGGGATCGCCACCCTGGCGGTGACGGCGGTAGGCAAGGATATGGTGCGAGATGCGCGCTATATGCGGCTGGCCTGCCGCATCTGCGCGGAGTTGGGGGCCACCTACGTCAAGACCTACTACGTGCCGGAGGATTTCGAGACGGTCACCGCCTCCTGTCCGGTGCCCATCGTCATCGCTGGGGGCAAGAAGCTGCCGGAGCCCGAGGCACTGGCGATGGCCTACAACGCTATCCAGGCCGGGGCGGCCGGAGTGGACATGGGGCGCAATATCTTCCAAGCCGAGGCGCCCGTGGCGATGATCCAGGCCCTCCGCGAGGTCGTCCACGGCGGACTGAAGCCGCAGGAGGCCTACGACTACTACCAGACGACGAAGCAGGAGGCGGCGGGGTGATGGGCGATTCGGCACTACTGGCGGAACTGCAGGCCGGGACGCCGCTGCTCAGCGTCGGCGTCTTGGCCGCCGACTGGCTGAATCTCGGTGCGGACCTGGCGAAGCTGGAGCGGAGCGAGGCGCGGCTGCTGCACTTTGACGTCATGGATGGCCACTTCGTACCACAGCTCACCTTTGGGCCGGCACTAGTGGCGGCGGCACATACGCGCCTGCTAAAAGACGTCCACCTGATGATCGAGAAACCTCTGTACCGGCTGGAGGAATACGTGAAAGCCGGGGCTGACTTGATCACAGTCCACGCGGAGGAGGGCTGGCAGACACACCGGGCCCTGCAGGTGCTGGGCGAGATGACCAACGCCAACGACCCCGAACGAGGGATTCTGCGGGGGGTGGCGCTCAACCCGGGCACACCGCTGGAGGTGCTCTCTCCGCTGCTCGAGATGGCGGACTTAGTGGTGCTGCTCGCCATTAACCCCGGCTGGGGTGGGCAGCAGTTCCTGCCTGCCGCAGCTGCGCGCGTCGCTCGCGTGCGCGAGCTGATCGCCGCAACCGGAAGAACTATCCTGCTGGGCGTGGACGGAGGAGTCTCGCGGAGCAACCTCCCTGAAGTGGCGGCCCTGGGCGCGGACTTGGTGGTGACCGGCAGCGCCATCTTTGCCGACGGGGACCCGGTGCAGGCCGTGGCGGCGATGCTAAACGGCCTGCGGCATTCCGGTAATCGCGGCCCACGGGGAGAAGCCACCTATGCCTGAGACCAGCGCCAACTCCTCTCGCGCCCAGCTCCTGCAGGTAACTCCCCGGATCCGGGGCCTGCTGGCTACGCCCACCGACGATCCCGATCATCCGTTCGCCCGCGTTCTCGTCCACCCGCTGGGCCCGTCGGAATCAGTCAGAGTCGCGACGGACGTGATCGAGGTCGAGGTGGCTGACGGTGCTGAAGAACCCCTGGCCCAACGACTGCAAGCCGCATGCGCCGCGTACGTTGAGGAGCACGGCGGGGCCCGGCCGCAGGTTGTAGTGCTTCCCGGTGTTGGGTCCGTCTGCATGACAGCTGGGCCGGCGGTCCCTTCCTCCCCTTACGCTCTGCTCAATCACGTGAGCCTGGTCACCGGCGCCGCTGGGGCCATTGGCGCGGGCGTGTGCCGGGGACTGCTGGAGGCGGGCAGCCGCGTTGCGGCAACGGACCTGCCCGGGGAGCGGCTGGAGTCCCTGGTGGAGGAACTGCGACAACTGGACCCCGACCGCATCATCGGCATCCCGCTGGATGTCACCGACCCGGCTTCGGTTTCCGCCGGCCTCGACGGCATCATCGCCGCCTGGGGTGGAGTGGACCTGGCGGTCGTCAACGCCGGCGTGGCGTACGTGTCTACGCTAGAGGAGATGGACCTGGAGGCCTTCCGGCGGTTAGAGCGCATCAACACGGAAGGGACGCTGCTGGTGCTGCAGGCGATGGGTCGCCACTTCCGCCTGCAGGGGACCGGGGGTGATATCGTCCTGATCTCCACCAAGAACGTCTTCGCTCCGGGGGCCTCCTTCGGGGCCTACAGCGCCACCAAGGCCGCCGCCCACCAACTGGCGCGCATTGCTGCGCTGGAGCTGGCAGAATTGGATGTGCGGGTGAACATGGTCGCCCCGGACGCGGTCTTCGGCGAGGCGGGCCGCAAGTCCGGCCTCTGGGAGGAAGTCGGCCCGAGCCGCATGCGCGCCCGGGGTCTGGACCAGCAGGGGCTGGAGGAGTATTACCGCTCACGCAACCTGCTCAAAGCCCGGGTGACTCCCGAGCATGTGGCGCGGGCCGTGCTCTTCTTTGCCACCCGCCAGACGCCCACGACAGGAGCGACCCTACCGGTAGACGGGGGCCTGCCCGACGCCGTGCCCCGGTGACGGGGATCCACCGCTTCGCTGGAGGTTACCAGAGCATGAGCATGGGACGCTGGCGGGAAGGACACCCGAACGCTCTCACCATCACGGTGGGGCCCGGAGCCGGCGCGGATGTCCGAGGCAAGGACAACGTCGCCCTGCAGGCGGCGGTGGACTACGTCGCGGGCGTCGGCGGAGGGTTCGTGCACGTGCAGCCTGGGAAGTACCTGATGCACGATTCGCTCCACCTGCGCTCGCGCGTGACCGTAGTCGGCAGCGGAGAGGAGACCGTGTTGTCCAAACCGCCCTCGGTGCAGTCGGCTCTGTCCACTGACATCGCCTTTGGGCACAACGACGTGTCGTTGGCTGAGCCGGACAAGTTCCGGCCGGGGATGGGAGTATACGTCTACGACGACGCTTCGGGCGGGTTCATTCGGACCGTAGCGACGCTGCTGTATCGCGACGGAGACCGCTTCGGCATCAACAAGCCCCTGCAGTATGACTACTGCCGACACCGGAACGCGGTGGTGGTCAGCGTCTACCCGATTATCAGCGGTTATGACGTGGAGGACGCAGCAGTGGAGCGGCTGCGCATCGAGGGCAACAGCGCAAAGAACGCTTTCATTGACGGTTGCCGGGGCGGGGGCATCTTCGTCCTGGGCTGCAGAAACCTCGGCTTCCATGACCTCACCATCAACGACTTCAACGGCGATGGGGTCTCCTGGCAGCAGAACTACGAGTTGCTCTTTGAGCGGATCAAGGTGACCGGCTGTCGGAGTGGATTCCATCCCGGCTCGGGCTCTACCGGATGGGTAGTGACCGAGTGCCGCTCGGAGAACAACCGCGGGGAGGGGCTGTTCTACTGCGTGCGCACTACCGAGGGGATCGTGCAGGATTCGGTCTTTGCCTTCAACGCCGGGAACGGACTCAACTGCGGCAACCGGGACACCGACCACATTATCCGGCGCTGCCATATCCACGACAACGGCGGGGCGGGGATCCTCTTTCGCGAGCTGGACCACGCCATCGCGGGTCACCGGGTGCAGGTGCTGGACAATGTCATCGAGGGCAACTGCCGTTCCCGGGGCGTGGCCGAGGTGGACCTGGCGGCGGAGCTGGAGGGGATTGTGGTTGACGGGAATACCATCAGGCCCGTCAAGGGAAAGGCGGGGATCCGCATCGCTGCCGGGGTACGGTCGGTCGAGGTGGGCAAGAACAAGATCCTGGGGAAGAAAGAAATGAAGATGGTGGATGAGAGAGATGTGTCCGCGGACAGTGGACAGCGTCAGTAGGGGGATGCAGCACCACCACCCGACAACGGCGAGACGCCGGTGCCACCCAGACAGAAGGAGTCAGTTTACTCATGACCGGACGAGAACGCATCTACACCGCCATGTCTCGCCAGGTTCCGGACCGAGTCCCGGCGGAGGCGGGATTCACCTCGTCGCTGTGGGAGAGATTCCACGCCGAGACGGGGATCGACAACCCGGCCGAATACTGGCACTTTGACAACGCCAGCGTGGGCTTTAGGCCCTCTCACGAGGTCCCGGACTTCTCCAAGTATCACCCGGAGGGCATCCCCGAGAGCGCCGGTGTTGGAGCCTACGGCACGGTGGAGTTACCCGGAGACTTCTATCACTTCACAAAGAAGCAGTATCCTCTCGATCAGCCGACCACGCTGCGGGACCTGGAGGAGTACCCCTGGCCGGACGTGACTCCAGCCTACCGGCATGAGCACCTGGAGGCGGAGGTGGCGCGGCTGCACGAGCAGGGCAAGTACGTCTGCGGCTTCGTCGGGCACATCTGGGAGAACGCCTGGCAGATCACCTCCATGCCCAAGTTGATGCTGCAGTTCCTGGAGGACCCCGACCAGGCCGCGTATCTGCTGGACCGGATCACCGAGAACAACCTGTTCATGGCCCGGCGCTTTGCCGAGGCGGGGGTGGACTGCGTGCAGACGGGAGACGACGTCGGGATGCAGGACCGGCTGATGATGAGCCCGGCTACCTGGCGGCAGTGGTTCAAACCCCGCTGGGGCAAGATCTACGCGGCGGTCAAAGAGATCAACCCCGAGTGCCAAATCTGGTACCACAGTGACGGGATGATTGAGCCGATCATCCCCGATCTGATCGAGATGGGCCTGGACATCCTCAACCCCCTGCAGCCGGAATGCATGGACCAGGTCAAGATCAAGGAGCAGTACGGGGATCGGTTGGCCTTCTGGGGCTGTGTGGGGACCCAGACCACCATGCCCTTCGGGACGCCCGCCGAGGTTAAGGCGACAATCAAGGACCTGATTGAGACCGTGGGGAGAGGCGGGGGACTGTTGCTGGCCCCCACACACGTGCTGGAGCCGGACGTGCCCACGGCGAACATCCTGGCCTTTTTCGAGGCAGTGGAGGAGTACGGGAAGTACTGATGAGGAGCGTGGATCCTCCCGAAAAGGGGGGCTCAGGGCCGTTTCCGGGCGATCCGCGGACCACGATCCACCATCCACGAACTTCGCTACAAGGAGCAGTTCCATGGAAAAGCGTGCCCTGGGCCGAACCGGGTTGGAAGTCAGCCGCCTGTCCATGGGCGGGGGACAGTTCTGGGTGCGGCCGCCTCTGGAAGAGGCGCGGGCGGCGGTGCATCGGGCGTTAGAACTGGGGATGAACTACCTGGATACCGCCGCCGGGTACAACGAGAGCGAGGCGATCCTGGGGCAAGTACTGGAGGACGTCACCGCCCCCTACTACATTTCCACCAAGCTGGGCGGCAAGCCTCAGCCCTTCAACCCGCAGGACAAGGCGGCCCTGCGCTGGTCGCTGGAAGAGAGTCTGCGGCTGCTCAAGCGTGACTCCGTGGACATTCTGATGATCCATGAGCCCGACCGACCGCTGCAGTACGACTGGTGGAGTGACCCCGAGCGCTTTTACGGGCCGGTGACCGAGGCGCTGGCGGAGTTCAGGGCCGAGGGTCTCATCCGCTTTACCGGCCTGGGCGGGACCACCTGCCATGAGCTGGCCCGGATCATCGACACTGGTGAGTATGACGTCGTTCTAACTGCCTTCAACTACAGCCTGCTCTGGCGCGAGGCGGAATGGGAGGTCATTCCGGCCGCGAAAAGACACGACTGCGGAATCGTGGCCGGCTCCCCGTTGCAGCAGGGGGCCCTCATCCGGCGGTATGACGAGGAGGTCAACCGTGGCGCGCCCTGGATGAGCCTACCCCGTCGCCGGCAATACCAGGCGCTGTATGCCTTTCTCGACGAGATCGAAATGCCGATCACCGAGTGCGCTATGCGCTTTGTCTGGTCGCACCCGGATATACACACTATCCTCACCGGGGCGCGCACTGCCGACGAGGTTGAGGAAAATGTTGCCTCCGTCGAGAAAGGCCCGTTGCCGCCCGAAGTCCTGGCCCGGCTACAGGAGATCTACGACCTGTGTCCCTTCCGCCCCTGGGAAGAGCCGATGGGCCTGCCTTTTGGCAGGCCGTACAAAGGCCCGATGATGGCGCATTAGACGGGAAGAACCTCCCTGGCGGGGCCGGATACATCGCCAACTGCCTGGGCTCGTATTGGGCCCCTCGGCAGAACCGTGTGCAAGGAGCACCAGCATGAACTACCGCACTCTCGGCAAGACGGGTCTGCAAGTCAGCGAACTGGCGCTGGGCGGGCTTTTCGTCTCCAGCTATGCGGCCGCTCGGGAGCAGGGCATCGCTACCATCCATCGCGCCCTGGAGTTGGGTGTCAACTACATAGATACGGCGCCCGGCTATAATGATAGCGAGGCCGTTATCGGTGAGGCCCTGCAAGGCGTCACTGAGCCGGTGATCCTGTCCACAAAGCTGGGATACAAGCCGGAGCCGTTTGAACCACAAAACAAAGAATTCCTCCGGCGATCAGTGGAGAATTCTCTGCGGCTGCTGGGCCGGGAGCAGCTGGACATTCTGATGATCCACGAGCCGGACCGGCCGGACTACTTCGACTGGTGGACGGACAAGGAACACTACACCGGTCCGGTCCTGGAACTATTGCAGGAGCTAAAGGCGACCGGGGTCACTCGGTTCATCGGCCTGGGAGGGACCACGCCCTATCCGATGGCCCGGGTTCTGGAGACGGGGTACTACGACGTGCTGCTGACCGCCTTCCAGTACAGCCTGCTGTGGCGTGAGGCGGAGTGGGAAGTGCTGCCTACGGCGATCCGTTTGGGTATGGGCATCATCTGCGGCTCGCCGCTGCAGCAAGGGTGGCTGTCGGCGCGCTTTGACGAGCAGGTCAGCCGGGCTACTTGGCTCAACCTCCCGCGGCGCAAGCAGCTCCAAGCGCTCTACGCCTACCTGGACGAAATCGGCATGAGCATCACCGATGTCGCCCTGCGCTTTGTCATCTCCAACCCGAACGTGGCGACGGTGCTGATGGGAGCACGCTCACCGCAGGAGGTAGAGCAGAACGTGGCCGCCGTCGAGCAGGGCCCGCTGCCTGCAGAGATCCTGGCGGCGCTCAAGGAGATCGCCGATATGGTCCCCTTCCGGCCCTATGAGGAGCCGTACGGGACGCCGTTTGCACAGTGAGCAGGGAGGGCCAGCCGTCGAGGATCGGCCGCCGCTGCCGAGGCCGGCGGACCGATCCTGGGGTGATGAATCGCGGGAGGCAGTCCATGCGAGGTTACCGGTGGGCAGCGATAGGTGCCGGACTGACGATGATGGTAGTGATGGCGACCCCAGGTTCTGGGGAGCGGTCCGACCCCGGGCCGGCAGCCGAGGTCATATCTTACGAGCTGACCTTTGCCACCTACCTGGGCGGCGCCGGCGGCGAGCTGATCCGCGACCTAACCGTGGACAGCGACGGCAACCTGTACGTGGCCGGCGTTGCCGGCGGTCCCGACTTCCCCAGGAGCCCCGGCCATCTTCCGGGACAATCGCAGGGCGGCGGTGCCATGGTGGCGAAGTTCAGTCCTGACGGCAGGCTGGTCTGGTCCCGGGTCTGCGGCGGGCTCGGTGAATCCAGCTACTTCTACAGCGTCGAAGTCGATCAAGAGGGCTGCGTCTTCGTCGCCGGCCGCATGGGGCCGGGATTCCCCACTACCCCCGGCGCGCCGCAGCGAACCACTCGCCACCCCTGCGGGTTCATAGGCAAGCTGACGCCGGATGCCTCCGCCTGGATGTGGGCAACATACGTGGGCACCGGCTACGCAGTGCGGGACATGACCATGGATGACCGGGGAGACCTGTACGCCATCCTGGACTACTTCGCCGAGAGCCCCGAAACCCTCCCCGCCGAGTGGTTCGCGAAAGCCTATCAGAAGGCGCCCCGCGGCGGGAGCATGAACCACTTTGGCAAGTCAGACGCCGGAGTGATCAAGATTGCCAGCGACGGCCAAGTCGCCTGGGCTACGTGGATTGGGGGCTCCAACGGCAATGACTGGGTCGCTTCGGTGGGAGTGGGGACTGACCACTGCCCCGTCGTAATGCTGAACACCACCTCCCCAGATATGCCAACGACTCCGCAGGCATTCTGCCCAACTTCGCCGGACCCCCGCAGGCAAGCGGCAGGCCAGGCGGTCCCCTGGGTCGGTAAGCTCTCGGCGGACGGGTCCCGTCTGCTCTTCGGCACCTATCTGGGCGTCAGTCGAGGTACGCCCTTCGCCAGGACGCACAACGTGGCCGTGGACCCGCAAGGCAACGTCTTCGTCGCCTTCCAGACCCAGGACGATCTCCCCGCGACGGCGGGAGCCTTCCAGATGAGACCGGGGGGGCAGGGAGAGGTGGGGGTGGAGAAGCTGTCGCCTAGTGGGGCGCTTCTGGCCTGTACCTATGTCGGGGGCAGCGGAGAGGATTCCAGCAATGGACCTGACCAGATCGCGCTAGACGGACAGGGCAACGTGGTCCTGGCTACCTGCAGCAACTCCACCGATTACCCGGTCACCGCGGGCGCCCTCCAGCCCCGCAACGCGGGGGCGGGCGGCCAGTACCCGTTCGACGCCGTCGTGTCCATCCTCTCTAACGACCTGAGCACCCTGCTCTATTCCACCTACATCGGGGGCAGTGGCGATGAGATGGCCCGCGCCTGCTGCTTTGCAGCCGAGGGGACGCTGTGCCTCGGGGGGGTCACCACCAGCAGGGACTTCCCCGTGAGGAACGCCTGGCAGGAGAAGTACGGAGGCGACCCGGGCTATGGGTCCATCCCCAACGGCGGCAAGTTCCCCGTTGGCTGGGGCAACGGCGACTGCTGGCTGGCGAAGCTGCGGCCGGTGGGGTAATGGACGACTGGAGATCGGCCGGCCGTGCGCAGAAGATTTGCACAGCGGGGGCCGGCCATCGTTCGAGTAATCACCGGGACGGCGGGCACGCCGCCCACCAGCCCGTGATCACCTGGTTAGGAGGGTTCTTGTGAAAGCAGCCGTCGTCGAGAAGCCTGGTCAGTTGGTCGTCCGCGAGGTCCCCGAACCGGTGGTGGGTCCTTACGATGCACTATGCGACATTCTGTGCTGCGCTACCTGTACGGCCACCGATCGGCACATCATCCAGGGGGACTTCCCCTTCGGGATGGAGTACCCGGCCATTTTAGGGCATGAGTCCATCGGGCGCGTGCGGGAGGTGGGGCCGCAGGTGCGCAACTTCCAGATCGGGGACCTGGTTACCCGCCCGGGCGCGACACCGCATCCCGAAGCGGGTCTCTACGTGGGCTGGGGCGGCTTTGCCGAGCGCGGCATCGTGCGGGACTACCTGGCCATGGAAGAAGATGACGTCGCTAACGAAGGCTACGCCTTCTATCGCCTGAATCAGGTCCTGCCCTCTGACTTGAACCCCGCCGATGCCACCATCATGATCAACTGGCGCGAGACCTTCTCGTACATTACTCGGATGGGGATCGGCTACGGAGACCGGCTTGTGGTACTCGGTACGGGCGGGGTGGGCCTGTCGTTTGTCAATCATGCCCGCAACCTGCTCGCGAAGGAAATCGTGGTGGTAGGCAACCCGGCGCTTTTCGCTCTAGCCCGGAAGGTAGGGGCTACCGACTGCTACGACTACCATACCGAGAACCTCGCGGAGGATGGAGGCGTTAAGCATACTGAGGGTTTCGACTACATAATAGACGCGGTGGGTCGGGTGGGGCAGCTGGATCGGGTGCTGCGGCTGATTCGGCCCGGCGGAGCAGTGACAGTTTACGGGGTCGATGAGTACTTCAGCGTCAGGATCGCCCCCCACCTGGCGGGCAAGAGCTTCCGTTTTCTGAGCGAAGGCTACGCGGAGGGTGAGGTGACGGAACCGGTGTTGCGGCTGATGCGGGAGGGGCGCCTGGATCCTGGGGACTTCTACGACCGGGAGCGGGTCTTTCCGCTGGACGAGATCAACGAGGCGTTCGCGGCGGCCTGGCGTCGGGAGATGCTCAAGGCGGTAGTGCGGTGTTCCGGTTGAGAAGATAGTGCCGAGGCTCTTGCTTGCGGGTACACTGAGGGGGAGGGGTCTGCCATGAACATGCACTTCCTACGGGACCTGGCGGCGCGCGACCCGCTGGCCTTGCTGCGGCTGGCCGCGCACGTGCCTAATCTGGCCCGCCTGTACTGGCGGCTGCTGCGCGATCCCCGGGTAATGTGGCCGGCCAAGGCGCTTCTGCTGGCGGGGGTGGCCTATTTCGTGTTACCCCTGGACCTGCTCCCTGATTTCCCGCTGGTGGGCTTCGGCTGGCTGGATGATATTGCCGTCATCTTGCTCACCGGGCAGTTGTTCATTCGTCTTTGCCCGCCGCGCGTGGTGCAGGAGCACGTGCAGCTGATCGACGAGGGGAGCTAGCCGGTGGCGTCTGTCGAGAAACCACCCACAGTCAAGGCCTTCAGTTGGCGCGATCACGGTGCACGGGTGCTGCAGTTCCAGTACGAGGTTTACGAGCGCAATTTCGCCGGCTTCCGGGTCACGCCCGCCTTCCTCAACGACTATGAGCGGCAGTTGCGGCAGGCGCTGCGCAATCCCTTTGAAGGGCTCTGGGTATTGGAGGAGGAAGGTGTTGTCGTCGGCTTCGTCTGGGCAGCGGTCATGACCACCCTGGTGGACGAGCGCTTAGGCTACATCAAGAATCTCTATGTGGCACCGCACGTACGCGGGCGGGGGTACGGCCGGCGGCTACTGGCGACTGCGGAGGACTGGATGCGCGCATTGGGCTGTCCCCGCGCAGCACTGGACGTGACCGCGGACAACGCGGCCGCCCTGGCGCTTTACGCGGGTGCCGGCTTTACCATCGTCCGTCACCGCATGGAGAAAGACCTGCGGATCTCTGAGGAGGGCAACCGACTGTGAGCGACGATGTGGTGGCCTTCGGATCGCCCGGGGACTGGGAGTATCTCGAGGGGGCGTATGCCGAGATCCGAGCACTGCTGGAAGAGCGGAACCTCAGCTTAGCAGCCGACCGTTGTGGACGCCTACTGCAGGACTACCCCGATGAGGCCGACGCACATGCCCTGATGGGGGACATCTGTGCCGCGCGCCAGCAGTGGGCGGAGGCCGTGGAGTGGTACGCCCTGGCCGAACAGCGCGGGGCGGGACCGGAGGTTTCGCGGCGGCGAGCGGCCGCCGAGGCGATGGTGCCCCGACCTGTCCCGACGCCCTCTCTGCCGCAGCCAACGCCGGACCTACACCGGCAGCGCACGCGCATTCTCGCCATTTTCGGGGCCGCTACCGCGGTGGTGATCGTCGCGGTAGTCATCGCCTTGCTGGCACTATCATCGGGGACACCGTCTACCGCTCCGCGCCGAGTTCCGCGCCCGGCGGAGCCGGCTCCGGCGCTCCGCACCCCAGCGACGCCCGGCTCTGGGGACCGCGGCGGGGGTAACCTGGCCACCACTGCTCCGGCTACCCCTGCCCCGGTTGCGATCCCCGCCCCGCCAGTGCCGGGGCAGGGCGTGGCAGCGCCCAGTGCCTCGCACCCCCCGGTAGTCCACGCTCCGGTCATCATCACCCGCCGCATGGACGTCCCGGCCACGGATGAGGACTACATCATCGCCCGCGCCGTGGGGGCCCTCACGTGGCCGGACGGAAGCAGCATGTCCGGCGACGTATCAGTGATGATGGACCCCTACCAGGCGTACTGCGTGCTCACTTTCCGCATTCCCGATACGCTCCCCGCCGGTAATCTAGCCGACATGGTGGTACAGCAAGCCTACAGAGCAGTGGCCGCAGCCATGGACGCCGACGCGGCAATCTCTGCCATCACCGTGCGCGCTCTGGGCACCATCACCACCAAGCATCGACAGCCCACCACCCTGCAGGCCTTCCGCGCCAATCTTAGCCGTGAAGCCCTCAACAACTGGCGCCAGGCCCTCCCCAATCCCACTGCGCAACAGCTGCGCGAGCAAGTCTTTGCCGCCGTTTGGTGGAATCCCGCCATTCCGCAGGATACACTGCGGTAAGGACGGCCGGACGGCAGCCCCACCAGGGGCCAGCGACGGCGGGACAGCGGCCCATCCGCAGTCCGCTATGCACTCGCCTCTCGCTACTGGTCGCTATTGAGGAGGATTCTCCCTCGAGGGAAGCGAAGGATTCGCCCGGCGCCCCTGGCGCTGAACACGCTCACCGAGGAGGCCTGCGTTGTGAAAAAGGCTATCTGCTACGGTAGTCTGCCCGGGAAGATGTCGGATCGCGAGAAGGCGGCTCTGGCGAAAGAGGCGGGACTGGACGCCGTCGAGTTGCACCAGTACGAGACTGTCGCCGAAGCGGAACGAGTGGCGGAGATCGCCCGCGAGGCGAAGCTGGAGATCGCCAGCCTGATGTGCATGACCCACTGGGGGTCCCCACTCTCCTCCACTGATGAGGAGGTGCGCGCCAAGGGAGTCGAGGGAGTGGCGGCCGCCCTGCGCCAGGCGCACGCCATCGGCACCGACGTGGTGCTGGTGGTGCCGGGGGTCGTGACCGAGGACGTCTCCTATAAGGCGGCCTACGAGATCTCCCGCCGTAGCCTGCAGGAACTCCTGCCGGTGGCGGAAGAGACTGGTGTGATCATCGCCCTGGAGAACGTCTGGAACCGCTTCCTGCTTAGCCCGCTGGAGATGCGGGACTTTGTGGACGGATTCCAGTCGCCGCTGGTGCAGGCCTACTTCGACGTGGGCAACATCCTGCTCTATGGCTTCCCCCATCACTGGATAGAGGTCCTGGGGACGCGGATCAAGCGGGTGCATGTCAAGGACTTTGACAGCAACACGCGCCAGTTCGTGGGGCTGCTGCAGGGCAGCGTGGACTACCCTCGCGTGATGGCGGCGCTGCGCGGAGTGGGTTACGACGGTTACATCACCGCCGAACTGAGCGCCTATCGGCAGTACCCGGAGCAGTTTGTGCGCGACACCGCCGCGCAGCTGGAGCAGATCGTCAGGAGCTAGCGGCTAGCGAGAGCGCAAGTGTATGGGACCGGAGAATGAGGTCGGTGCGCCAACGCAGCAGACGATTCAGTTGCGGGAGCAACTGCAGGAAGCCCTGGAGTTGTTCCGGCGGGAGCTGGCCCTGACTCGCTGGGCTGAAGCAAGAAGCTACCGGCACCTGGAAGCGCTGGTCCAAGACCTGCTAGACCGTACCTACTTCTCGCCCTTCCACTTGTTCGTGGAGATGCCTGATGAGCGTACGGCACTTTCGGTCACGCTGGACCGGCTGCGACAGGTAACCTGGATCATGTCCGGCCGGCTGCCAACGGCGGACTTCAAGCCGCGCTTTCACGTCCGACCTTACCATCCGGCCTACTTCATCGTCTGGCACGAACAGGATCTGGCGGTGGACGAACAAAGCCGCCTGGATGACGTCGTCACCCGGCTTAAGGCGCACCCAGAACTGGAGGTAGAGATCGTGCGGGGGCTGGACGACGTCTGTGCCGCCTGCCTCTTCACCGACATCTACCGCTGCCTCAAGGACGCAGACAACCAGCGGCACTGGGACGGGGTCAACGACCGCCTGCTGGCGAAGCAGGGGCTGGCCTACGGGCAGCGGCTCTCGGTCCGCGATCTAATGCTCAATGCAGCGCAGGCCCTGCCTACCTGGGAGGACACGGAAGGAGTATGCCCGTCGGAGAAAGCCGAGATATACCAGCTGGGTCGCCGTTACTGGAGGGCCCTGCTAAGTGACACGTGAGACGCTGCTCGATCCCGCGCCTTGCCTCCGGCGTTGAGGGGACGCCAAACGGACCATGCTACTCATTCACAACGGACAAGTCGTATGCGGGGCGGCGCCACCGCTGCCTTCACAAATCCTGATTCACGACACGCATATCGAGGCGATTGGCCTGCCCGAGACGGTGCCGGCGCCGGCGGGCACGGAGGAGGTTGACGTCGGCGGGCGCTGGGTACTGCCTGGGTTCGTAGAGTGTCACCTGCACGGCGCCGTGGGACATACCTTCACGGAGGCCAGCGCCGAGGCGGTGCGGGAAATCTGCCGCAGCCGAGCCGAACACGGGACCACCTGCCTGGTGGCCTCGGTGTGGAGCCGGACCGAGGAGGAGCTGCTGGAAGCAGTGCGGACGATTGCTCAGGTCCGCCGGGAGGAGCCGGTAGGAGCGCGGATCGCGGGTATACATCTGGAAGGACCATATCTCAACCCCGCCTTCCGCGGCGCCATCTACCAGGAGACCATCCGCGAGCCGGGCCTGGAGGAGCTCAGTGCCTTGTGGGAGGCCTCCGAACACTCGCTGCGGATGGTGACACTGGCTCCGGAGGTGCGCGGGGCGCTGCACGCCATTCGCTGGCTGCGACAGCAGGGCGTAACCGTCGCCATCGGCCACAGTGACGCCAGCTTCGAGGAGACCCGCAAAGCCATCGCCTGGGGCGCCCGCGTGGCCACGCACTTGTTCAACTCCACGCCGCCCCTGCATCACCGCCATCTGAATGTGACCTCGGCGCTGCTGACCGACGGCCGGATTACGGCGGAAGTCATCTGTGACGGCGTCCACCTGGCCCCCTGCATCTCCCGCCTCATCTACCAGATGAAGGGTACGGCCAACACCGCCCTGGCCACCAATGCCACCTTTGTATGCGGCCTGCCCGATGGAGTCTACGAACGAGACGGGTACCTGACTATCCTCTCCCGCGGCGAGGTGCGACAGGGAGGCCCGGAGGGACCGCTGTCGGGCAGCGCCCTGACCATGGAGGTGGCGCTGCGCAACATGATGGAGTGCGCCGATGTGACACTCAGCCGCGCCTCAGTAATGGCCTCCGCGACGCCTGCGCGTGTTATTGGCGAGTTGAGCCGCACCGGGCGCATCTCCACCGGGCGCGACGCCGATCTCGTGATCCTAGAAGAAGACGGCTCGGTCTGGGCGACCCTGGTCGGGGGGCGATTCGTCTATGCCAAGCAGGAGGAACTGCTCAGCCTGTAGCCGTTCCGCGGCGACAGGGGGAGGCGATGGAGATGCCGGGCCTGCGGGAATGTCGCTGGTGGGAGCCGGAAGACGGCTCTGCCGCCTGTCACCTGTGCCCTTGGCAGTGCCGGGTCAGAGTGGGGCAGACGGGGTTCTGTCAAGTCAGGCGGAATGACAACGGGGTGCTGCGCTCGCTCAACTACGGGCGCATTACCTCTATAGGGCTGGACCCGATAGAGAAAAAGCCGCTGTACCATTTCCACCCGGGCAGCCAAATTCTGTCGCTAGGAACCTTCGGCTGCAATCTGAGCTGCGCCTTCTGCCAGAACTGGCAGATCTCCAAGGAACAGCCGCCCACTCGTTACCTGTCCCCCCAAGAAGCGGTGCGCACCGCCCAGCACGACCGCCAGACACAGGGCAACCTCGGCATCGCCTATACCTACAATGAGCCTTTCATCTGGTACGAGTATGTGCAGGATACGGCGGAACTGATCCGGCAGGCCGGGATGATCAACGTCCTGGTGACCAACGGCATGGTGGAAGAGGCGCCGCTGCGGGAGCTGCTACCTCTGATTGACGCCATGAACGTGGACATCAAGTTCTGGAGCAAGGAGCACTACCGCAAGCTCTGTGAGGGGCCGGGCTGGCGTGCTCGGGATACGGTGGAGATAGCCCATGAACAGTGCCACGTGGAGATCACGGTGCTGATCATCCCCGGGTACAACGACACCGACGAGGAGCTGACCAAGATCTTTACCTGGGCCGCGGGAGTGGACCCGACGATGCCGGTGCATCTGTCCCGCTACCATCCCGCCTATCGTCTGCAGGTCCCGGCTACACCCCCGGAAGCCCTGCTGCGGGCCTATCAGCTCGCCCGCGAACATCTGCAGTACGTGTATGTGGGCAACCTGTATCTGCCGGGAACGACGGACACGGAGTGCGCAGGCTGCGGCGCGCTGCTGGTCGAGCGGACCGGGTTTACCGCACAGCCGGTAGGCCTGGACCAGGAAGGGCGGTGTAAAGCCTGTGGAGTGTCGACGAACATCCGGACCTGAAGAGCCGATCGAGTTGGCCTTCGGGCCGGGCGGCAGCGTGGCGCGCCGGGGCGCACATGTAGCCCTTATCGTTGCCCGCTTCGGCTTTGCCCACGTGCTGCACATGTTGCGACTGGACCGCTTCCTGCCGGGTCCCCGGGGAGGGAAGATTGACGCCGCGACGAGAGGGCTGACCCCCCCGGTGCGGGCGCGACTACTGCTGGAAGAGATCGGGCCCGCCGGGGTGAAGATCGGGCAGGCGCTGGCCTCCCGTGCCGATCTTCTGCCTCCCGAGTACATCGTTGAGCTTCGTAAGTTGCAGGACGAGGTCCCGCCCTTCCCCTTCGCCGCCGCCCGCGCGGTCATCGAACAGGAGCTAGGCTGCCCCCCAGAGGAGTACTTTGCCGAGATAGACCCCGTCCCCGTGGCGGCCGCCTCCCTCTCGCAGGTGCACCGGGCCCGCCGCCACGACGGGCGCGAGGTGGCGGTCAAGGTGCAGCGCCCGGAGGTCCGTCAGCAGGTGGAGCAGGACCTGCAAATTCTGGCCTTCGCTGCCGGCATGGCCCAACGGCATAACGACTGGTGTCGCGAAAACGACGTGGTCTCCTGGGCCGCCGAGTTCTCCAACATCCTGCGCACCGAACTGGACTTCACGCGCGAGGCCCAGAACACCGACCGACTGCGCGAGAGTCTGGCCGGTACGCCCTACATCGTGGTGCCCAAAGTCCACTGGGACCTGACCGCGCGTCGCCTATTGGTGATGGACTTCATTGCAGGAGTGACGCCCAAAGACGAAGACGAACTAGCGGCATCGGGTGTGGATCGGCCCCGTCTGGCCCAGCGGTTTGCCGCGGTCATGTTCGAACAGGTCGCGCAGGAGGGGTTCTTCCACGCTGACCCGCACGCCGGCAATCTCAAGGTGCTGCCTGACGGGCGTATTGCCATGCTCGACGCCGGGCACGTAGACTTCGCCGGGCGCGATCTGCGAGACCACATCTTCACTCTAATGCAGGCGATGGTGGAGGGCGACAGCCGCGGCCTGGTGAACGTGCTGACTAGCGTCGGCGTGGTCTCGGCACGCACCGACCTGCCCGCCCTCCGGTTGGATGTGGACAAGATGGTGGCCCGCTTTGCCCCCACCCGGTCGGGCGGCTTCGCCTTTGCCGAAGCAGTGGACGCCCTGTTCGGCCTGCTGGTCAAACACGGCGTGCGGGTCCCGGCTACCTTCGCCAGCCTGCTCCGGGCGGTGATGATCACGCAGGGCGTGTGCCTGCTACTCGACCCCCAGTTCGACGCCTGGTCGGCCACGTCGGAGGCTGTGCAGTCGGTGATGCGCCAGCGCCTGCGACCGCACGAGATGTTCAGCCTGCTACAGGGATCGGTGCGTGAGTGGGGCCATTACGCCAAGACCCTGCCGCGGCAACTCTCCGACTTGCTTCTGCGCACCCAGGCGGGAGGCACGCGAGTGCGGCTGGAACTGGAGCACATAGATCGCTCCTTGCATCGGCTGGACATCATGGTCAACCGTTTGTCTTTCGCCGTGGTCGTGGGAGCCATCATCATCGGCTCCGGTACTATTCTGGCCAGCGAACGCGCCACCGCAGCCATCGGCAACCCTGTGGCGCTGGGCTTTGCCGCCACCGGCGGATTGATGGGCTTGTGGCTGTTGTACTCGATCATCCGGTCGGGGAGGCTGTAGTGACGGCAGGCACGACGACAGGCGCGACAGCGAGAAGCGGTAGTCCAGGCCCTGGTCGGAGTCGCGAGCTATCTCCACATGCGTCATCACTTCCTCCCCCTGCACACTCGGCCTGACGGGGCGCGATACTGGGCAGCAGCGAGCCCGCCCCTGCCGGAGAGCGCGGCATGCGCGCCGCTGGTGTTGGCCTCGGTCTCGCCGCGCCGGCGGCGGTTGCTCCGGCGGGCCGGCATCCGCTTCTTCGTCGTTGACCCCGGCGGGGATCCGTCTCTCCCCCACCTCGAAGGCTGGCCGTCCGCCTGCGCGCGGGCCTTGCACAAGGCGGGCCGAGCAGCGCGCGCCGTTCCCGGCCGGCTGGCCCTGGGAGCGGACACGGTGGTGGTTCACGGCGGGCAGACTTTGGGCAAGCCCCGCGATGACGAGGAGGCCCGACAGATGCTGGAGAGATTGTCCGGCCAGACCCACCAGGTGTATACCGCCTTCTGTCTAGCGTGGTCTGCGGGAGGCCCCCGGACCGGCCGCGGACTGCACACCGTATGGCTCGAGGTCGTCCGCACGCAGGTCCACTTCCGTCGGCTCAGTGCCGAGCAAATCAGCGCATACGTCGCCGAGGGCGCGCCTTTCGATAAGGCAGGCGCCTACGGCATCCAGGACCGCGCTCACCGCCTGGTTGAGGGTATCCGCGGTTCCTACTATAATGTGGTGGGGCTACCGCTGCAGCAGGTCAAGACCGCCCTGGCCACGCTGGGCTGGCGCGGACCCTTTGCCTCGAGCCGCCCCTGTGTCTGGGGGCACGGGCGAAAGGTCAGGGCCGGCGGTTGCCGAGCGGTTTGCCGACTTGCTGCGCCGCCCACGGATTTCTACCATTCATGAGACCTCTCACTCGTATTTCCCGCCGCCTGCTGAACCTGGTCTTTCGTTACTCGGGCCACATGGGCATTGACCTGGGCACGGCCACGACCCTGGTGCACGTGCGGGGACGGGGCATCGTCCTGCGTGAGCCCTCGGTCGTGGCGGTGGACAACTATACCCGCGAGATCAAAGGGGCCGGGGAGGACGCCAAGCGGATGGTGGGCCGCACCCCGGCTCACATCACCGCCATCCGGCCTCTGCGCAATGGCGTCATCGCCGATTTCGAGAGCACCGAGGCGATGATCCGCTACTTCATCCGCAAGGTGCACGGACGGCGGTTGTTCGTGCGACCGCGCATGGTGATCGGCGTGCCGTCCGGCATCACCGAGGTGGAGCGCCGGGCGGTGGAGGATGCAGCGCGGGAGGCGGGGGCCTGGGATACGGTGATCATGGACGAGCCGATGGCGGCAGCCATCGGCGCAGGCTTGCCGGTGGGAGAGCCGGTGGGCAACATGATCGTGGACATCGGCGGGGGCACCACCGAGGTGGCCGTGATCTCGCTGGGCGGCATCTGCACTCAGCGCTCCATGCGTATCGCCGGTGAGGCCATGGACGAGGCGATCGCCACGTACATCCGCCGCGAGTACAGCCTCACCATCGGTGAGACTACCGCCGAGGACATCAAGATCCGCATCGGCTCGGCCTTCCCCCTGACCGAGGAACTGAGCATGGAGATTCGCGGCAAGAACTTGGTGACCGGACTGCCCAAGTCCCTGCGCATCACCTCCAATGAAATCCGGGAGGCCATCACCGAGCCCGTGTCGGCGATTGTGGACCTGGTGAAAGAGACGTTGGACAGCACCCCGCCGGAGCTGGCGGCGGACGTGATGAACCGCGGCATCGCCCTGGCCGGCGGCGGCTCATTGCTGCGGGGGTTGGACCAGCTGATAAGTGTGGAGACCGACATCCCGGTCTATGTAGCCGAAGATCCCATGACCTGTGTAGTGCTCGGCACCGCGCGCTACCTGGATGAACTGGACGGTATGGCTGAGAGCCGCTGATCATGGGAGGCCAAACGGCAGCAGGTTCCCGGTTCCGCACTCTCGTTTCTGGACTGCCGTCTCTAGCCAACTGATGCCTTCTCCCCGTCCCGTCAACCTGCGAACCTTGCTGGTCCTGGTACTGGTAGCCGCGTTGCTCACCGTGTGGCACCATGTAGCCCAGCGCCGGGGGGCAGTGAGCCTGCCCGAGCGAGTCCTAGTGGTCCTGGGCCGGCCGCTGCAACGGGGCTTCACCTACTTGTGGATCGGGCCGCGCAATCTGGCCCGCGCTGTGGTGAGCGCTCCCCGGCTGGTAGCGGAAAACGAGCGCTTGCAGCGCGAGCGAGACGAGGCCGAGGCCAAACAGACAGCGCTGATGCAGTCGTACCTGGACTATCGGGCACTGGTGCAGTCGCTGGGCCTTACGCCGGAGCGCAGTCGGACCGAGGGGCAAGCGGCGCGGGTCATCGCGCTGGATACCGGCCCCAGCCGCTGCCGAGCGACCCTGGCGGTCGAACACCCCGGCACCATCGCCGAAGGGGACATCGTGCGGCAGGCAGCCGGCCTGGTGGGACGAGTAATCCGGGTGCAGGGCGCCACCGCCGAAGTGCTACTGCTCATTGACCCGGAAGCGGCGGTGGCGGGCCGGAACACGGCCCACGGGCGCGATCAGGGCATCGTTTACCCGGAACCGGCCCTGACTCTCCCCTCCACTCGTTTGAAGATGGAGAAGATCAAGCCCATCTCCGCCTTCCCCGACTTGCGGGCGGGCGATCTGGTTGAATCGTCGGGTCTGGACCAGGTCTTTCCCTCCGGCATCCCGATCGGGCAGATCGAGCACGTGATCAAGTCGCCGGGCAGCGCCGAGTCGGTGACGGCCATCATCCGGCCGGCGGTGGACTTCTTCCGACTGGAGTACGTGCTCGTGATCCCTAAGCAGAAGCGGTGAGGAGGGAAAGTCGCGGGCGCTCATCCTGTCTCACTCCGTGCTTTGTAGTTCAGTCGCTGTCCGGCCATCGTTTAGCCTATGCTCCTCTACTATCTGGGAGAACTAGTCGCCGCCTTGATACTGGTCGCTGCGCAGACTGCCTGGGCACCGGGAGGGCGGATGCTGGGGATGGCGCCCGATTTGGCGCTGGTTCTGGTGACGCTAGTGGGGCTGTTTCACGGCGCGGAGGAGGGAGCCTGGACTGGCCTGGTCAGCGCCTTGACCGTAGGTGCGCTCACCAGCTTCCCCCTGGGGGGACTGTTTGTCACCTACATGGGTGTGGGGGTTGCCATGGGACTGCTGGGGCAGCAGATCTTCTCCGACCGTATCCCCGTGCTGATGCTGATCGTCTTCGTGGCCCTGTTGGTAGCACGCCTGGTGCTGCTGGTCTTCGTGCCTGTGCCCTCGTTCGGCGCCTGGGTTCTCGCGACGCTGCTGGTAGCGCTGTACAGTGCGCTAGCGGCTGCGCCCCTGGGTTGGCTGGCCCGCGTGGTGCTCCATCGCCCGGCTATGGGCCTGACCGGTCCCCCTGGTGCGGCGCTGCTCACCCGGCGAGCCTAGCAACTCAACCGGCGACTCTTTCCTCTGTACCCCCATCTAGACGATAGCACGTCCAGGCGTCCACGCGCCAGACCGGACGCAGAGTCCGGTCAGGAAGAGCGTGCTGCCAGGCACCTTGCAGCGCCCCAGTCTCCGGCTCTCGCACCAGCAGCAGTTCGGGGGCTTGCGCCAGAGGTCGCACCGGCGGCAAGGGATCGGGCAACAACAGCATCCGCCCCAGGTCGCCTGCGAGCATCGCCACCGTAAACCCCGGCCAGCCGGCGACCACAACACTCTCGTTCGGAGCGAGCCCGGCGCCCAGGCGCCGGGCTACCTCCATCTCGGGCTGGGCGCTGTCCGTGAAGGCCAGACGCCCCTGCAGGGCCTCCAGCGAGTCGCGAGGCAGCCCGCCTCCTGCCCGTCCCGCCAGGAGCACCGCCGCGACTGCGGCCAGGGCCAGCGCAACCGCCGGAGCCTGCGCGCCCCGGCCCGACTGCCTTCCGAGGGCGGCAGCGCGGGCTGCCAGCAGATACCCCGCGGCAGTAGCCATGACCAGTGGCACGGTGAGCTGCGACCAGACATCGCCGGCCAGGCGTCCCAGCAGCGGCGCGGCCAGGCCTGCCAGGGCCAGACCACCCACCCCCAGCAGCAGCGAAGCGGCCGCGGTCTCGCGCCGCCGGTCCCCGAGCAGAGCGTAGGCGCCCGCCGGGAGCAACGGGCTGCAGAGCAGGGCCAGATACAGCGCAGAGGGCAGCAGGCTGCCCGTCGCCTGGCTGGACCCGGCGAAAGTATAGCGCCAGAAGTACCAGGGATCGCCCTGGATCAGCCAGCAAGCGGCGATCCAACCCGCGCCCAGGTAAGCAGTCGGCAGGAGGAAGGCCAGCAGGGATCCCTCCGCTTGTCTGTACCCACCTGCCCGGGCCGCAACCACCACTACCAGAACGGCAGCCAACCCGACCCACAGCACTGCCTCGTAGCGGGTCAGAACCGCGCCTCCCAGCAGCACGCTGGAGATCAGCAGCGGACGCAGGGACCCCGTAGCCGCCCAATCATCCAGGTACCACAGACTGCCCAGCATCAGAGGTAGCAGTAATGCCGCGGGGGAACCCGCCGCCGCCTGACTGAGCGGAACCGGATGCAACACCAGCGCCGCCGCGAGGCCATAGCGCCAAGGCCAGGACAGCCCCAGGCGACGGGTCATGGCCAGGAGGATCACGGCGGTCAAACCGAGCAACACCGCTCCCAGCCGCACCGGAGCGAAAGGCGTCAGGAGAGGATGAGGACGGGGCCAGACGGCCAGGGAGGCCAGCAGGGACGGCAGGGGCGGCTGCACGAAGCCAATCTCCGTCAGGCGGGGCTCCGGGGCGCGATACCACAGGTCCTGGGCGTGCCCGACGGCGGCCAGACCCTCCCAGTTGACCTGCCCGGACCGGGCTGAGAGGATCCCCGCGCGCCCACAGAGGAAGACGACTAGGCAGAAGGCGAGCGCGCTCTCTACGGAGGCGGTCCGCAGCGATCCCATCAGTCCCTCTCCTCCACCGCAAATCCGTGCTCCGTCTTCTCCCAGTATGAGGGTCGGGTGAGCAACTGCAGCACGCCCCGGTAGGCGCCCAGGCTCATCAGCAGCCAGTAGACGGGCGTGAGCAGCGCGTACTTTACCAGCCCCCAGTATCGTCGGTACAGACAACCCAGTACCGATAGGTAGACAAAGACAAAATTCCCCACGTAGAGGCAGAACAGGCCCAGCGCGTAGATGACTGGCGGGAAGAGCTGAGTGATGTAGGGATGGTGAGTAGTCAGCCAGACCAGAGTCAGCGCCCAGTAAAGCGGATTGAGCAGGTAGCAGAGCACGGAGCCGCCAACCGTCATCTGAAAGCTGAACCAGCCGACCGGCCCCAACTCCCGCCAGAGCCTCAGGGGATGGCGCATGTGTACCAGCCAGGTCTGGGCGTAGCCCTTGACCCAGCGCGAGCGCTGCCGCAGCCAACTGAGCAGACGGCTGTTGGCCTCTTCCCAGGTGGTAGAGTCCATCATCTGCGTGCGGAAGCCGCGCTTGTGCAGACGCACCCCCAGATCACAGTCCTCGGTAACATTGAAGGGATCCCAGCCGCCAATCTCCCGCAGCAGATCCGTCCGGAAGTGATTGGAGGTGCCGCCCAGCGGCACGGGCGCCCGCAGACCGGTAAGTCCGGGCAGGAAGAGGTCAAACCAAGTCGAGTACTCACTGGTAAACCAGCGCGTAAGCACATTCTGAGTCGGATTGTAGTAGTTCAGACGGGCCTGAACGCAGGCCAGATCTCCGGGACCGTGAGCGAAGAGCCAGGCCGCTTTCTTGAGCTGATCCGGCTCTGGACGGTCCTCAGCGTCATAGATGACCAGCAGTTCCCCCTGGGCCGCTTCCAGGCCCCAGTCACAGGCCCGAGGCTTGGTCCGCGGCTCCCCCAAGGGCACCACCAGGGGCCGGAAGCCGGGAGGCAGCGAGACCTCGGCCAGGGCCCCGCGGGTCTCTGCGTCGTCCTCTTCCACCAGGAAGAGCACCTCCAGCTTTTCCGAGGGATAGTCCAGGGCCGCCAGTGCCGCACTGATGGAGGAGACCACCCCCGCCTCCTGATACAGCGGGACCAGCACGGTGACCACGGGCAAGTCCTCGGTGCGCACAGCGGCCAAATCCTCCGCGGTGGGAGAAAGCAGGGCTGGCCGGTACAAAGAGCGGTACACCAGATAGAACTTGTAGCCGATATGGCTCAGGTAGAAGAGGATCGCCAGAGCGTTCAGCACAACCAGGGCTGGTGTAGGGCGCCAGACTAGCGCGGCCACAACTAGGAGCAGCAGGCCGAGAACACGCCAACGCTGCGGGCGAGTCAGGGTGAGGTGGGCGCTGTCCTCCGGGTGCTGGACGAGCAGACGCAGGTGGGGCGGAGCTGGTCCCGGACTGGACGGCTGGGATGGGCGGGGGTTGACCGGCACAAGCGTTATAACACCCCGAACAGGCGCAGGGTTCGGCGGAGTGGACCCGCCGCTTGGAGGACTACTTCTCCGGCGACTTAATGTACAGGGTGTTCACCCCGGGCTCCCACTGCAGGGCCGCCCCCAGGCCCTGGATAAGCGGACGGGCTTCCACCAGGAGGATCCCGCCCTCGATACGTGGGGCGACGGTCACGGCAGGGGTACTCCCCACCAGGGCCACCGGCTTGCCGGCGGTAAACGTCACCTTTGCGGAGCCGCGTTCTGCCACCAAGGTCGAACTGTCCGCCACCCAGGTCAACCGGGCACCCAGAGCCTGCGCCACCGGCTTGGCCGGCACCAACAGCCGATCGCCCACCACCAGGACCGGCCGCGGCAGGGCCAGCGGCTTGCCGTCCACCAGTATCCGGATCTGCTTGAGCGCCAGATACTCGGCGTTCAGATAGCGGAGCGGATCCCAGTTGATCTGGATGCGCGCGTCGCGGACCAGAGAATCCAGCACCGCCTCGCGCGTGAGCCCCTTCTCCTGCCGCAGCGCCTCCACAATGTCCGGGCGGGCCTGCTGCAGACTCCGATGCAGCCCGGGCCTGGACTCGCTCACGAACAGAACGTGGTAGTTGCCCTCGACGTAGATAGGGCTGCTGGCCTGACCAATTTCCAGGGCAAAAGCCGTCTCCCGCATCAGGGGATCAGCGATCTGTGCACGGCTATGCCAGCCCACGGTCAGCCCCTCCGCAGTCTCCGAGAGCCTCTCGCCTGCGTTCATCCGCCGGGCCATGGCGTAAGCCGCCTCTAGCTCTGGGGTGGAGAAGTCCCACAGATAGACCTCGGCCGGCCTGACAAAGCGGTCCTTATGCTTCTCGTAGTACGCCGCCACTTCGCCATCCGGGATGGTTCCACGCTTCTCCACTATCTTGTCGAGCAGCACTTCCGTCTTTAGGCGCTGAAGGAAGTAGGCTTCGGTGATGCCCTCCTGCCGCAGGCCAGCCTGAAAATCGGCCTCGCTGGGGTAGGCCCCCTTGGCAGCGGCTACCCGTTGCTCGAACTCCGCGCGGCTCAAGGTGATCCCTATCCGCTCCGCTTCGTCAAAGACCAGCCGGCGGTGCACGAGCACCTCGAAGATGCGTCGGGCAAAACCCTCCTCCATGGTCGCGTGGAAGGCTTCCGCAGTCAAAGGCTTACCGTTCACCACCGCGATGGTGGGAGGCATCGGCGCCTGAGCGGCGGCAAGAGTAACGTACAGGAAGCCCAGCAGGCAGGCTGACAGGAAGTAGTAGGAGAGGCGCCTAGGGGACACGGGATACCACCCTCCTGCAAGACGGGGTCGTGCGACGTAGGGATTATAGGGAGGGGCAAAAGAGCAGTCAAGGAGGATTGGAAATGCGTTTCGCGCCTTGACGCCGTGTGCAGGCTGCCCTATAATGGTTCCCGCAGCCGCCCGGCAGGGGGCTGTGTCTTAGTCTGTCCGGATAGTCCCAGGAAGGTTGCACGACATGTATGCCATAATCGAGCATGGTGGTCACCAGTACCGCGCCGAGGAGAAGGGCATCCTACGGCTGCAGAAGATTACGGCCGAGCCCGGCGAGGCAGTGCTGTTCGACAAGGTCCTGGCTTTGCGCGGCGAGGACACGGTCCGGGTGGGCACCCCCTACCTGGAGGGGGCCAAGGTCACTGGAACCGTGGTCCAGCAAGGGCGCGGCCCGAAGATTCGCATCTTCAAGTACAAGCGCAAGAAGCACTACAAGAAGCAGGCCGGGCATCGCCAAGCTTTCACAGCAGTACGGGTGGAGGAGATAGTCGCTTGAGACAGGCTCTCAGCCTATCCCGCCAAGGACACCCCGCGCAAGTCTCGGGTCACGCGGAGCAGAAGGAGTGACGTTCTGTGGCACATAAGAAGGGAATGGGAAGCACTCGCAACGGTCGCGACAGCAACAGCAAGCGACTGGGCGTGAAGGCATACGGGGGGCAGGTAGTCAAGGCCGGCGCCATCATCGTGCGCCAACGCGGCACCAAAGTGCACCCAGGCGAGAACGTGGGCATGGGCAAAGACGATACCCTATTCGCCCTGACCGCAGGAACGGTCAAGTTCGTCCCCCGAGCCGGCGGCCAGCGGCACGTCCACGTGCTGCCGGTGCCCGAGTAGGCCAGCCGCCTACAGGCTGCAGCGTGCGAACTGCCGGCGTCGCCAGACGGCGGCAGTTCTGTTACAGCCGGCAGTCGGTGGTCGGTAGTCGTGAGAGGGAAGTGCCCCGCCTGCTCTGCCGACTACCGACCATCAACTACCGACTATGCTGATTGACCAGGCCGACATCCAGGTGCGCGGCGGGAAAGGCGGCGACGGGCTGATCACCTTCCGTCGAGAGAAGTACGTGCCACGAGGCGGCCCCTCGGGAGGCGACGGCGGGAACGGCGGCAGCGTCTTGCTGCGTGCAGATCCCAAGCTCCGCACGCTGCTCGACTTTACCTACAAATCCCTCTACTGCGCGGAGCACGGTGAGTCCGGCGGCGCCAAGCAGATGACGGGTAGGCGCGGGGCTGACCTCTTCGTGCGGGTACCGCTGGGTACGGTCGTTTACGACCCGGAAACCGGCGAACGGCTGGCCGATTTGGTGCGGGCAGGGCAGACACTGCTGGTCGCTCGAGGCGGCAAAGGCGGGCGCGGTAACGTCCATTTCGCTACTTCCACTCGCCAGGCCCCCCGGATTCGCGAGCGCGGCCTGCCCGGTGAGGAACGCCGCCTGCGCCTGGAACTGCAGCTGCTGGCTGACGTGGGGCTGGTGGGAATGCCCAACGCCGGGAAATCTTCGCTGCTGAGCCGCATCTCCGCGGCTCATCCCCGCATTGCCGCCTACCCTTTCACTACCCTCGAGCCTGAACTGGGCGTAGTGCGACTGGACGAGGACACGGAGTTCGTCGTCGCCGACCTGCCGGGGCTGATCAAGGGAGCGCACCAGGGGGCGGGCTTGGGTGACCAGTTCCTGCGCCACATCCGCCGGACCCGGCTCTTGCTGCACGTAGTAGACGCCGCCGGAACGGAGGGGCGCGATCCGCTGGAGGACTGGGCGACGATCAACGCAGAGCTGGCGGCGTATGACCCGGCCGTGGCGGCGCTGCCGCAGTTGGCGGTGCTGAACAAGCTGGATCTACCCGACGCCCAGGCCAACCTGCCGCGTTTGCGGGAGGCCCTGGAGTCAGGAAAGCAAGAGCAGGCCGAAGATTCGCCGTACCCGGCGAGGGTCTTCCCCATCTCGGCGGTAACCGGGGAAGGGATTGTCGCGCTGTTGCGCGAAGCGGCCCGCTGCCTCCGGGAACTGGAGGACGCGGCACCCGAAGCCCAAGCACCGCTGCACCTGCAATTGCCCCCACCTCCGAAGGTCCCCCTGCAGATCGTGCGTCTCTCGCCCGATCGCTACGAGGCGCGAGGGACAGAGATCGAGCACATCATGCAGCAGTCGGACTTCTCCAGCCGGGACGGGTCGGCGCACTATCATCGTCTGCTGCGCAAGGCAGGCCTGTTTCAGGCGCTCAAGTCGGCCGGTGTACCGGAGGGGGCGACGGTGGTCGTGGCCGGGCACGAGATGGAGTACGTGCCGGACTGACGCTCCAGCCCGCTCGCGTGCGTGGTCGCCCCTCCCCTGGGCAGGGGGTTTGTGGTATAATCATTGCCGATGCAGCCCGGGACGCAGCCCACCAAGACCACCCTCCGGGTGGGATTGTTAGGGGGGACCTTCGACCCCCCGCACTATGCTCACCTGGAAATCGCTGACCGCGCCCTGCAGGAGTACGCCCTGGATCGGGTGATATTCCTGCCCAACGGGCAGCCGCCGCACAAACCTGGCTATGCCGTGAGCCCGGCGGAGCAGCGGTACATCATGACCGAGTTGGCCTGCGCGGACCATCCGCGCTTTTTTGTGTCCCGCCTGGAGCTGGATCGGCCTGGCCCCTCGTACAGCGTGGACACGGTCCGGCAGGTCAAGGCGGAGCTGGGGCCGGAGGCGGAGATCTACTTCCTGATGGGGATGGATTCCGCGCTGGAGATGCCGACGTGGTACCATCCCGACGAGTTGCTGGCCGACGCGGTAGTGGTCGCTGCGCCGCGGCCCGGCTGTGACCAGGCCGCACTGGTGGAGACCTTGGGCGCAGAGTCGGCGTCCAGGGTAAGAGTACTCCCCATGTCGCTCTACGGCCATTCCAGTACCGAAATCCGTGCGCGGGTGCGGGAGGGGAGATCGGTACGCTATTTGCTCCCCCCGCCGGTGGAGGCGTATATTCGCAAGCAGGGCCTGTACAGGTGACGGGTGGATCGGCAGGAAGAGCGCCGGAGGCCGGCGGTCGGTGGATGGCGGCGGGAACTGCCTCCCCCCCACCAACCACCGGTGACCCTTCCGGAGAGAGAGCAACCGGCATGAGACTGAGATTCCGCGACGCAATACTCTATACGCTCGCCGGCCTGATCATCGTAGGCGGCGCCTTTGGGATGGTGGATGCGGTAATGGCGCCCAGTCCGGGCGTCAAGACGCCCATGAGCACCGGGCTGGGAGCAATGATCGTCAACCCCCTGGCCGGCGTTGAGCGGCTCCATCTTCTCCTCATGGGCTCCGATGACCGGGTGGTGCTCTCCGGCAAGTTCGAGCGGGGACGATCGGACACCATCATGGTACTCTCGCTAAGCCCCCGCACCAAACGGGCCGCCATGATGTCGCTGCCGCGCGACTTCCTCGTGACCATCCCCGAGGTCCCGAAAGGCGTGCAGACCTATCCCCAGAAGATCAACCACGCCTACGCCTTCGGGGGGGTTCCCCTGGCCCGCAAGGTGATCGAGCGGGAACTGGGCATCAAGTTCGACTACTATGCCAAGATTGACCTGAAGAACTTCGTCAAGGTGGTGGACATGCTGGGTGGGGTGGACATAGACGTGCCCGACTATGAGGGCGGGGGTCGGGGGATGAACTACGACGATAACTGGGGGCAGTTGCACATTCACCTCAAGCCCGGCCTACAGCATCTGGACGGCAAGCAGGCCATGGGTTTTGTCCGCTACCGCCACTCCAAGTACCACGCCAAACATGGCGGCTACCTGGGAATCACCGACTCGGAGCGGGCCGGGAACCAGCAGATCTTCCTGAAGGCCATCGTGGAGCAGAAGGTCAAGGTGAGCAACCTGCCCAACCTGCTGCGGGCGGCGGCTTTTGTCATTCAGCACGTGGACACCGACATGGACTGGCGTACGGCAGTGGGGCTGGCCAATCTGTTGCGCAGCCTAGATACCTCCAAGGTGCTGCATCTGACGGTCCCGGTGCAGGACCGCATGATCGGCGGGATCTACTACTGCGACGCCAGCCCGGCCAAGCTGGCGGAGATGCGCTCGGAGCTCGACGCCTTCCTGGCGGGGGCAACCGATACGCCTCGCTCTAACCTGACCCCCGGTCTCAAGCCCGCGACCACTGGAGCGGCGGCACGCCCGGTACGGGTGCGTGTGCTCAACGGCAGCGGCACCACCGGCGCGGCTAAGCGGGCCGCCGATCTGGTCCGAGACAAGTTCGTGCACGTTGACACGGTCGGTAACGCCGACCGCTACGACTATGCACATACCCTGGTAGAGTACCAGCGCGGCCGCCAAGCAGCGGCCCAGCGTCTGGCGGTGGCTTTAGGACTGCCGGGGGCCCAGCTGCAGGAGGTCGGTCCCGATCCGACCGCACCGGGACTCGACGTGACGATCATTGTCGGGCGGGACTTCCTGAGCCTGGGCAGCAGTCGAACCGCCACCGGGAAAGGCAAGAAGACCAGACAGCGGTAGCGACTGGCAGGTCCCGCTCGGCTCCCGTCGGACACGCCGCCGCTTCTTCGGCACCATGCGCAAGCGAACGCCCACCCCTGCATCGCAAGACGGCCTTCTGCTCCTCGCCCAGGCGGCGGACGAGGGGCGGGCCCTAGAGATCACTGCCCTGGAGGTGGGCAGTCTACTGCCCATCTGCGACTACTTTCTCATCTGCCACAGCCGCTCACCGCAGCACGCGCAGGCCATCTGCGACCGAATCGAGGAGCGGGCCAAACAGGCGAAACTGCGCCTGCACCACCGGGAGGGCAGGGGGCAGGGGGAGTGGGTGATCCTGGACTACCTGGACGTGGTGGTGCACGTGTTCAGCGAGTCGGCACGCAAATTCTACGGGCTGGAGCGGCTGTGGGCAGATGCGCCGCGCCTACCGCTCGAGACGCTGCTGCCTGCCACGGAGACGCGACTGAGGGGAGGGGAGCAGTGAGCGACGGAGTCCGGCAGCCGCCGCCGCTGGATGAAGAAGTCTTCCGCCAGTTGGTCGAAGAAGTCGCTCGTGACCTGCATTTGCGACGGTTGGCTGAGGCTGAGCAGGGCATCCGGCGCCTGCTAGCCATGTCGCCGCACTCAACCACCGCTCTGGAGATGCAGGGCGACGTTCTCCGGGCCCAGGGGAAGTTGCCGGCCGCGCGCGACGCCTACCGGCAGGCCATGGCCGCTGAGCCGGCCAACGCTGATGCCGAGCGCAAGTATGCTGAGTTGAGCCTGCAGCTGCAGCACGATGCCTGGGATCGGGAAGCGCTAATGGCTGGGGACCTGGAGCGCTTCCGGGGAGCGCCGCACAAGGACCCCACAGGAGCAGCCGCTCGCTCCCTACTCTTTCCAGGGCTGGGCCAGCTGTACAACGGCGATTTTGAGTTGGGTGTAGGCCTCGCCGCAGCGGGACTGGCCCTGCTCATCGCGGTCATGTCACTCTTTGTTGCCCCCCTGATGGCCGCGATGCTGGGGTCGGTGGCGCACAAAGCGGAGGAACCGCCGGGCCTTTGGGGCTACCTGTCGCTGGCCGCCTTGCTGGCGGTGTACATCTACAGCGCCTATGAAGCCTACAAGTCCGCGCCGCGGACGGGGGGGAAAGGGTAGGAGCCCAGCTCCGCCCCAGCGGAACTTCTCGGATCTTGCAGCGTCGACGCACGGGGGAGGCGCGTCGGGGAGGGGGTCATACCTCTCTCTGCGTGTTCTACGCTCCAACTCCCACTTCTCACCCAGTCAATGAACCGCCCGACCTCTCCGCTCCTGACCCGACCTCGCAAGCCCCTGCTCCTGGAGTGGCGGCAGGGCTGCCGAGACTCCGCCGTCGTGGGAGGGATGGAGAAGCTTATGACGGCGTGGGCTGAAGAGGTAGGCAAAGACAGCGATCCCCAGACGGCGCAATGGGCGACGCAGCTGGCCGCGCGCTTCTCCGACTATTTCGCGCTTACTCCTCGGCAGCGCAGGAAGTTGGTGCGGGAGGTGTTAGGGGTATTGGGCGTTCAGGAGGAGGACTTGTCGGCCGTACGAGAGGCTCCGGGCCCCCTGCGCACCGTGCCACCCAGCGGCCGCCAGCCCGTGGCCTGGGATGACCCGGTGACCGTCCTCACGGGAGTGGGCGAGCGCCGGGCTCAGTTGCTCCAATTGCTCGGAATCAGCACCGTCGGCGACCTGCTGTGCCACTACCCACGAGATTACGAGGACCGCGGCAGGCTCACCCCCCTGGCCCAGGCACAGCACCGCCAGCCGATCATGACCCGGGTGACGGTTACGGCGGCGGGCCGGGTAGAGTACCGCGCCCAACCTCGGGCGATTGTCCCGGCCCGCGACGAGAGCAGCGAGTGCAGACTCGTCTGGGTGAACCAAGCATACATGGCCCGGCAATATGCTCGCGGGGACGTGTTGCTCATCAAAGGCCAGGCCAGATGCTACCCCAGTGGCCTGGAGATCCTGGTGCTGGGCGCGGAGCGTCTCCCACCGGAGGCGGAGGAACTGGGCATCGTGCCGCTGTATGCCAGTGGGGAGGGTCTCTCGGAGCAGTGGGTTCGTGCGCTGATCAAGCAGGCTGCCCAACGTTGCCCAACCATCCCCGCGGGGCTGATCCCTCCGGCGGTGGCCCAGGCCCGGGGCCTGAAAGCACTCGCAGAAGCGATTGCTCAGGCACACCAGCCGGAAAGCATGGAGACCGCCCGCGAAGCGCAGCGACGGCTAGCCTATGAGTCTCTCTTTGCCCTGCAGGCGGACCTGGCGCGGCGCCGACAGCAGCACCGGCTTCCAACCGAGGGTGGCCGGATCCCCACCGCTGGGGTCGCGGAGACCTGGGCTGCTGCTCTGCCGTTCGCGCTGACCGCAGCGCAGACGCGGGCGATCGCGGAACTGCTGGCCGACCTGGAAGCCCCCTACCCTGCCCAACGCCTGCTGCACGGGGAGGTGGGGTCGGGCAAGACAGCTGTGGCTGGAGCAGGACTCCTGGCCGTAGCGCAGGCCGGACGGCAGGCCGCACTAATGGCCCCGACTGAGCTCCTGGCCGAGCAGCATTGCCGGGTCCTGTCCGCGCTTCTGCGACCGCTGGACATAGAAGTCAGGCTACTGACGGCAAGTACCCCACCGGCGGACGCCCTGGCCGTACGCGCCGCTGTGGCCGAAGGCCGCCTCGGCCTCGTGGTCGGTACCCATGCGCTTTTCCAGAGCGGGGTGCGCTTTGCGGATCTGGCCCTGGTGATCGTGGACGAGCAACACCGCTTCGGGGTGCGCCAGCGCGCGGAGTTGGCCGCCAAAGGCAACTCCCCCAACCTGCTGGTGATGTCGGCCACGCCTATACCGCGCACCCTAGCTCTGACCGCCTACGGCGATTTCGAGGTGAGCGTGCTCGATGAGCTCCCGCCCGGCCGGCAGCCGGTGTTTACGCAGGTCCTCTCTCCAAGAGCGCGACGTCAGGCTTACCAGGCGATTCAAGACGAAGCCGACCACGGAGGTCGCTCCTTCGTCGTCTGCCCGATCATTGAGGAAGCCAAGAGCGACTGGCTGGTACCGGCAGAGGAGCACTTCCGGCGGCTCCGGGCAGCTCTGCCGGCGCTACGCTGGGGCCTGGTGCACGGCCGGTTGCCCGCCACGGAGCGGGAGGCGGTCATGGAGCAGTTCCGTCAGGGCAAGCTGGACGCTCTGGTCGCCACCAGCGTGGTGGAGGTCGGCGTAGACGTGCCCGAGGCCACGCTGATGCTGATCGAGAACGCTGAGCGCTTCGGACTGGCACAGTTGCATCAGCTGCGAGGCCGCGTGGCGCGAGCTACTCAGCCCGCACGGTGCTTCCTCATCACCGGTTCGCCTAATCCGGAGGTCATCGAGCGACTGCAGGTGCTGGAGCGGACCGCCGACGGCTTCGAGATCGCGCAGGAAGACTTGCTGCGGCGCGGCCCGGGGGAGCTGTTCGGCCAGCGGCAGCATGGCTATGTGGACGTTCGGCTCGCGGAGGTCGCGGCAGACACTCGCCTGCTGGCGCAAGCCCGAGAGGATGCTTTCGCGGTGCTGGCAAGTGACCCGGACCTGCAGTGTCCGGAACACCGGCCGCTCGCTGCGTACCTGGAGAGAACCGCGGCACAGCGAAAGGGATGGACACTGTGAGACTGCGCCTGGTGGCAGGCGAGTGGGGCGGGAGACGACTGGTTTACCCGCGGGGCGTCCACATCCGCCCTACCGCGGAAGCGGTGCGGGAGGCGCTCTTCTCCAGTCTGGCGGCGGAGATCCCCGGCGCTCGTTTTGCCGACCTGTTTGCCGGCACCGGCGCCGTCGGCCTGGAGGCGCTCAGTCGCGGAGCAGAGCGTGCCGTCTTTCTGGAAGAAGACCCCCGCTGCGTGGAGGCCATTCGCGCCAACATGGCGAATCTGCGAACCGGTGAGCGCGCGGTTATTATCCCGGGGGCGGTGGAGACTCAGTGGCAACTGGCCGCAGAACACCACGGACCCTTTGACCTGGTCTTTGCCGACCCCCCCTATGCCTACGCGAACTGGGAGCAACTTCTCCACGTGCTACTGCAGGAGCGACAAGGTTTGGCGGATGCAGCGACGGTGATCGTGGAGCACACCGTGCGCCAATCGCTCCCTGCGCATTGCCCACCGACCAAGAGCAAGCGCTTCGGGGAGACGGGGCTTGCCTTCTTCACCCGCCGGTCAACCTAAGCTCGCCGTGCTACGTGTTCCGGCGCCGGCTCACGCGGCCGACATCTACTGGAGGTGTACCGCACATGACCGTGAACCCCGTTGAGCATATTGCCATCTGTCCCGGTAGCTTCGACCCTATCACTGCAGGCCACCTGGACGTCATCCGCCGAGCGGCGCACATGTTTGGCCGGGTCATCGTGGCGGTGGGGGCTGATGGCGGCAAGCAGCCACTCTTTTCTCTCGAGGAGCGCACGGAGATGGCCCGCCTCGCCTGCGCCGACTTGCCTAACGTCGAGGTGGATAGTTTCAGTGGACTTGTGGTAGAATACGCGCGGCGGCAGGGAGCGGTGGCTCTCGTCAAAGGCTTGCGGGCGATCTCCGACTTCGAGCGCGAGGTCCAGATGGCGCTGATGAACCGCAAACTGGCGGACGAGCTGCACACGGTCTTCTTTGTCACCCACCCCGACTATGCCTTCCTCAGCTCTAGCCTGGTGAAGGAAGTCTACAGCATGGGCGGAGACGTCTCGGATTTGGTGCCCCCCGCGGTGCTGGAGCAGTTGGGGCGCAAGATTCGCGTCAGTAGCCAGAAGTCGTGAGCGAAAAGCGCTTGCCCAGCCGGGAGGCGGCTTCTCGCCTGCTGTTACGTCTGCCGTTACGCCTGCGCTTGGGGCTGACGTTCCACAGGGAGGGACCCATATGGAAATCCTCAGGTTGCTCGACGAGTTGGAGGCCATGGGGGAAGCGGGGGAGAAGTGGTATACCCGCATCATCCCGGGTCTGATCGGCAAGACGGTGATCGACGCGGAACAGTATTTCGCGGCGCTGCACCAGCTGCGCTCCTCCCTGCCCGAGGAAATGACTACGGCCTCCCAGGTGGCACGCGACCGGGAGAGGATCGTGCGGGAAGCACACGAGGAACGCGCCAAGATCCTGGAAGCAGCGCGCGAGCAAGCGCAGCTGCTCATCTCTAACGACGAACTGGTGCGCCAGGCCGAGCAGCGAGCTGAAGAGATTCTGGCCCAGGCGCGCATAGACGCGGAGGCAGTGCGGGCGGAAGCCGAGACCTGGGCGCGCGGTGTCGTGGAGCGCCTGGAGAACTACGTCGGGCGTATCTCCGCCACTATTGACAAGACCAAGAAGGCGCTCATCGCCCAGCCTCCGCCCGGAGCCGGGCGCAGCTACGATGCGCGCTCGAATATTGACACGGAGGACTGACGCGGCCACAGGTCAGGACAGGCCGGATAGGGGTCGCCGCTTCCCCCGCGGTAGCCTATCCGGCTTCTCCGTGTCAACCGTGAGACTGCAACTCACCCTCTGCGGTTCTAAAGGTGTCACCTTGATAGTCCTCGTTATCAACTGCGGCAGCAGCTCGCTCAAGTACCAGCTTCTGGAAACCGACTCGGGCCGGTGCCTGGCCTCGGGACTGGCCTCCCGTGTGAGTGTAGGCGGCGGCGAGGAGGCCAATCTGGTGCAAAAGCGGGCCGGTAACTCCGACTATAGCCTGCAGGCACCCATGCCTGACCATGAAGTGGCCCTGGGATACGTCCTCGATGCCCTGGTCCATCCCGACCACGGGGTACTGGGATCACTGACGGAGATCCAGGCCGTCGGGCACCGGGTGGTGCACGGCGGGGAGTCCTTCTCGAAGTCGGTGCTGATTGACGCAGAGGTAGAGGCAGCCATCGAGCGCTTCTGCGAGATCGCTCCTCTGCACAACCCGGCCAATCTCCAGGGCATCCGCGCCTGCCGCCACCGCCTGCCGCATATTCCTATGGTGGCCGTCTTTGACACGGCCTTCCATCAGACTCTCCCGCCTACCGCTTACCTGTACGGTCTGCCCTACGAACTCTACGAACGGCGCGGCATCCGTCGCTACGGCTTCCACGGAACCTCGCACCGCTACGTGGCCGCCCGCGCCGCAGAGATGCTGGCGGCCCGGGGACTACCGCCCGAGCAGCAGCGGATCATCACCTGTCACCTGGGTAACGGCTGCAGTGTTACCGCGGTGCAAGGTGGTAAGTCGGTACAGACCTCCATGGGCTTCACTCCGCTGGAAGGCCTGCTTATGGGCACCCGCTGCGGAGACCTGGACCCGGCACTAGTGCCCTATCTCCTCAACCACCTCGGCATGGACCCCGGAGAGATTGACGACCTGCTCAACAAGCATTCGGGACTGCTGGGCGTTTCCGGCGTCAGCAGCGACATTCGAGACATCCACCAGGCCATCGCGGAGGGTAACGAACGAGCCGCGCTGGCCCTGGACCTCTTCTGCTCCCGTCTCCGAAGGTATCTGGGGGCGTACGCCACGGTAATGGAAGGCGTGGATGCTGTAGTCTTTACCGCGGGGATCGGGGAGAATGACGCGATTGTGCGGGAACGCTCGACTCGCGGGCTGGAGTTCCTGGGCCTGTACCTGGATCCAGTTCGCAACGCCGATCCCGCCCTGCGGGGTCGCCCCGCGGACATATCCAGGACCGACAGCCCTTCGCGCATCCTGGTCATTCCCACCAATGAGGAACTGCTCATTGCGCGCGACACGGCAGAGATAGCGGCGAAGACCGACTGTGTTTAGGTCGGCCCCCCAGCTGGCCCTGCTCCCGCCGGCCGAATGTTCAAAGCGCCCCCACCCGATGCCTACTTCGCCGCAGTCAGCTCCAGCCCCAAATCAAACTCCAACTCCACCTCGAACAGCCTGCGCCACGGCAGACGCACTCGAGTATCCTGCAGTTCCGCAAGCGCCAGGGCACTGCGCCGACCGGGCGGACCGATCTCACCGGCCCGCTGGCCCATGAATTCTTCCACCCACAGGCTGGAGGCCTCCTGGGTCAGCATCTCCCGCACCAGACCCTCCGCGCGCGGCAAAGCCTGAGTTAACTCGAAAGAAGCCTCCGCCACCATATCCGCCAGCCGCTCCTTGACCACCGCGCGCACCTGAGCTTGGTACAGCCAGTCATCCACCAAGCGTGTGAACAGCAAGGTCAAGTGCGCACGTTCGGCGCCGATTAGCGAGTTGAGCAGCTCGAAGTAGCGCATGGGCGAGATGCTAGTCACCAGCTGGGCCAGATCGAAGGCGGCCTTGTCGCGCAGGCTGATGAGACGAACAGTGCCGTGGGCGAGGGCAGTGCCGAGCGAGTTGCCAGCGGTGTTCCAGGCCGCGTAGGACAGCAGTTGCGGCCAGGAGAGTCCGGCCTCGCGCAGTGCGTCCACCAGGGCAACTTCGGCGCCATTCGGCACGGCCGCGTCACACAGAGCCACACCTCGCTTCTCACTAACCGCCACAATCTCGCGAGCGAACTGCGCCAGGCGGCGTCGGCGCGCGGCGTACTCCGGGCAGCCCGCCGTGGTCTCCCGTGGCCCCCCTACCGGTGGAGAGATCGCTAGAACCATGTCGGCCACGCCGGGATCCTCAACCAGTTCCACGCCGGCGACGCGAGCCTGCGCCGCCAGGTTGTCGCCGAAGGGGCGGTCCTCAAAGGGGGCAATGCGCTCCGCTCCCGCCGGGTCTAGATAGAGCACGGCCACCTGCGGGTGGTCCTCCATGTGCTCATGCACGAAATGTGAGAACAAAGTCGCCCCCGTCTCATCGGCTCCAGCACAGATGACTGCCCTCTCCCCCACCTTGGCCCGCTCAATCTGCTCCTGCAGGGCTTGCTGCTCCGCTTGATGGAACCCACTCGTGTCGGCGTCATCCTGCGCTAGTACCAGGAAGTCAAGGACACTGTTAGCCACCAGGTCTACGGCGGCGCGGTTGACCTGATGATTGCGGGACCGAACCTGTCGGTAGCGATCGACAAGATCCGCCGGCAGGTACTGCAGCAGTGCTTGCACCTCGTGCTGCGCCTCGGGCGCATCGCCCAGGCGGGTGTAGGGGTAAACATGGTCACCATAGCGGAGGCGGTCCTCCGGACTCATAGACATGTCCAGCCGGCACAGGACACTGCTGGCATACAGCGCCGCCTGGGGGAAGCGCTCCCGCAGCTTCTGTACCACACGGAGCCGGTCCAGGGCCACCTCCAGGGGAAGGTTGGGCTGGCGAGAAGCGACCAGACCGCCGTACACCAGCATGTCCAGGCTGAGGAGGACACAGTCAGGCTGATCGGTCTGAGAAAGAAGCCACTGGGCGAGGGCCTCCGGCTCGCCCGGTGTGTGGTAAGTTCCCAGCAGCTCCCGGGGAGGAACCGCCATCTCGTAATCCACGATCCCGGCCAGCAGCAGCGGCATGGCTAGATTGACCGGCCGGTCGTCGAGCGGCACATAGAGCACACGATGGACGCGATGTCGCAGGGTCATAGGCTTGTTCCTCTTGCCCGTCGCGGGAAGCGGCGAACTTACATTACCCGGCGGAACTCTTCCGTCACTCGCCGTATACCCTCCGCTGTCTTGCCCGTAACGATGGCCCCGATCAGCAAACCCCGCATTCCTGTCGCCAGGATTCGTTCCACCTGGCTCGGCCTCACCGCGCGTTGCGTGGGGACGACTGCCGGCAGATTCGGCCAGCGCTCCGCGATGGCCCGATAGGCCGCTAAATCCTCGTCGGCCAGAGGTTGGCCGTAGCCGCCCGGATGAACGACTGAGGCCTCCAGCAGCGAGCAGCGTCCTTCCAGGTGCCCCAGGCCCCAGCCGGAGGCAGCATCGCGCCAGCTGAAGGCGGCCATTACACCCAGGGTCGAGACGATGTCGGGCAGGATCTGAGGCATATCTTGTATGTAGGCGTCCACGAAGTCAACCCCGGCTGCCTCGACTTCCCTAACCTCTCGCGGCGTCACGTTCCGTTCCAGCGTACCTGGCACCAGTCCCACCGGCGCGCCCAGGCCCAGAATCTTGCGAATCACCGGCTCCTCTTCGGCCCAGGAGCCGAATTGGGTACCGGAAGCGTGGTGCGCCACGTTGACATGAACCTTCAACCCGTCAGCCCCGCCCTCCAGGGCCGCCTCCGCCAGTTCCACCTCGTTGCGCGGCAGGCTGACGAACAGCCCGGGCCGTTGACGCAGCAGCGCCTCAGTGCGAGACATGCGCGGCGAACCTCCCTGCGCCCGGCGCCCGTGCTTGACCAGCATCCCTTTCTGCGCCAGGCCAAAACAGCTCCTGTGGCAGGCTGATGCGGAAAGCGACTATGCCCGCCAGACAAGTCTGCGCCACCGGCGGCAGCGGCCTATACGCAGAAGCCGGTTCGTGGATAAGGAACAGATGCCCGCGCACGGGCGGGGGCGAGTCCGGCGGAACCTCTTTGGAGAAGGCAATGGCAGGGAGCAACTCCCAGCGATCCGACAGCCGCAGGCTGGGCCAGGTCCGGCTCACTCCGTCCGCAACAAGCGCCCCTGCGTCCGCAAAGGTGCCCACCCCACTGGGTGCCTTTTGACACATCACCATGCAGCGAGAGAGCAATCGGGAACAGGCGTCCTCATAGTCCAGATCGTCCGGGCGCCAACTGGGGTAGAGTGCCCCGAAGAACAGAGGAGCGAAAGCCGAACTCCGGCCCTCCTTCATGTCCACCGGTCCGACCACCAGCCACTGGTGGTTGGTGCGCACGTAGAACATCTCCGAGTCATTGGCGTGGTCCCAGGGGATGATCTGGAAGCCACCGACCATGCCATAGGGCGAGGTCGAGACATCAATGACGCCCGCGTGATTGGCCCGCACGCGCCCGACATCGGCATCGCGGGTGCCTTCAAAGCGCCCGATGCCCGTGACCGGCGCCAGCACGTGGCCAATTACCTCCTGCCCCCCATCACTATATGTGGCAAGAATGCGCCCGCCGAAGACGTTCTCGAAGTCAAGATAGCGCAGGGCCCGGTCGGGGACCATCCGGAGAATGAGCAGACGGTCGCCCCGCGCAGGGACGTAGTCGCTGGGAAGCGGCTGCCATTCCGCCCTCGGGGAACGAGCCTCCGACTCCCCCTCGGCTGCGGCTGCGGGCTTGGTGCCCTGCGCTGGTCCAAGTGGGAGCAGGTACACCGGCGAGCCCACCGTCGGCCCCAGGCCCCCGAACACGCCCAGCCCCGGCGGCGTGTCCAGCATGATGGCGGCTTGAGGCAGCACGTCCCCCTCCCCTCCCCCGCGCGGGATGAGGCTGAAGGTAGCCGCTCGGCCGGTCTGGGGATTGTTGGCAATCTTCAGGTGAATAGCGTTGACCGCCGTCGCCGCGACGCTGCTGCGCGGCACCCACGAGGAGGCCCGAAACCCCTTGGGATTGACTTCCTGACAGCTGGATACGACGGTCGCTACTTCCACCCAGTTGTGCCCGTGATCGCGACTCGCTCGCACCCGTGCCCCAACCTGGTTGGTGATCTCCAGACGCAGTTCCTCGTGGTAGCCCGGGGGCAGGACCTGGGCCGCAAGAGGAAGGGCAAAGACAACGGCCAGCGCCAGCATCGCGGCGCTGGAACGAGCGTGCGCACACCAGCACGCGTACATGGGCGGGCCTTGCGGCTCGAAAGCCGTAGACCCCGCCCCTACCTCTCCGACATCCTGTCTGCTCATGCTCCAAACTTACGTACTGTCCCCGCGAAGTTGCCCAGCAGATACATAACATCCGCTCCCAGGATGCTGCCCAGCGCACCAGTGGAGCAGGGCCGCTCCCCATAGGCCGTGACATAGTCGGGCCGTACGCCGTGTCCGTAGAAAGCCACGGGAATGCCGTCACCGGTATGGTCTCCGTGTGAGATGGGCGTGCAGTGATCCCCGCCGACCATCATGACGTGGTGGTTCCAGTCGAGAGCGTCCAGCACGTACCCCACGGCTCTGTCGACCTTGGCGACTGCCGCACACTTGGCGTCGGGCAGGCTGTCATGTCCTCCGAGGTCCGGCGACTTAATGTTGCAGAGAATAAAGTCGTGGTCGGCCAGCGCCGAGACTGCTGCCTTCGCGATCGCGATTTCGTCGGTATCGGCCCCACCAGTTGCCCCCTCAACCGAGAGGACGTCCATACCCAGGTACAACCCCAGTCCGCGCACTAGATCCACCTCCACAATCATGGCCCCGTGCAGGCCCCACTGTTTGCGGAAAGGCTTAAGGTCGGGCGCGACACCCACTCCGCGAGGCAGCAGGACGTTCGCCGGGGCTAGCCCTTGCGCCGCGCGTTCGCGATTCACCGGTGCCTCGGCCAGAAGCTGCTGACTGCGGTGTACGAACTCATTAACGATGCGCGCCGTCTTGACCGCGGCGGGGTCGTCCTCGTAACCGGGAGTTGGCCTCACCTCCCAGGGGGCCATGCCCACCTCATGCGGATCAGCGTCGGTGATGTGCATGGACAGTCCCTCGCCGCGCAGGACCATAGCCGCCCGGTGCTCCACCGACTCCTTGACGATGACCTGAACACCCTCGATGCCCTCGGCAAAGCCGTTGTTGAGCACCTGAGCCAACTGGTCAGTCCCCGACTTGATCCGTCCCGCGCGGCGGTCAGTAATAACTCCGTCGGTCAGGGTGGCGAAGTTGCAGCGGAAGGCCAGGTCGCCCGGTCGGACCTCCAAGCCCACCCCCCGCGCCTCGAAGGGCCCGCGTCCGGTGTAGGTGGTCCAGGGGTCGTAACCGAGCAGGGCCATGTGCGCGGTGTCACTCCCGGCGGGCAGGCCGGGGCGGATGGGATACATCAGGCCGCACTCGCCGCCGGAAGCGACCAGGTCCAGCGCCGGCGTGGGCTGGTACTCCAGCGGGGTCTTGCCACCCAGCGCCGGCACCGGTCGGTCCCCGATGCCGTCGCCTAAGAAGATAATCTGCTTGACGTGATGACTGACCATGAATATCTCTCCTTGCTGAGCTGACAACAGGAGGCATTGTAGGGGAAACCGGGGGATGGGGCAAGGCCGGTCGTCCTCTTGCTTACCACGCCCACACCTGTCATACTTTGGGCATTGTGTTCCTAAGTGTGGACGATCTGGACATCTACTACGAGGAATCCGGCCAGGGGCAGCCGCTGCTCTTCCTTCATGGTCTGGCCGGGTCCTCCTACTGCTGGCGCGGCGTCACCCCTCTACTGCCGGGTTACCGCTGCCTCTCCCTGGACCTGAAGGGGCACGGTGCCTCCAGCAAGCCGGCTGACGGTGCCTATCGCATCAGCGATCACGCGAGAATCGTCTCGGAGGCGATCCGCTGCCTAGACCTGCACGACGTGGTATTAGTCGGCCACAGTATGGGAGGGGCGGTAGCGCTTACCACCGCGGCGGAGTTGAGGGAGAAGGCCCGGGACCGCGTGCGCGCGCTGGTCTTGATGGACGCCATCTGCTTCCCCCAGCGCATTCCCTGGTTCCTGCGGATATTGCGGGTCCCGGCCGTCGGGGAGGTCACCGCCAGCGTGGCCCCGGCTCGTCTGGTGGTCAGCCGGTCCTTCCGGCGCGGGTATCACGATCGCACCCGCATTACCAAGGAAGTGGTCGCGGAACACGCCCGCTGCATGGACCTGCCCGGAGCCCGCGCGGCGCTCATGACCACCATTCGGGTACTAGACCACGAGCCAGTGTGGGAGCTAGCGCCCCACATCACCGTGCCGGCCCTGGTTCTGTGGGGACGTCACGACCCCAGCATTCCGCTCAGCCTGGGGCGACAATTGGCGGAAGCCCTGCCCCAAGGTCGCCTGGCGGTACTGGAGCAGTGCGGGCATTACCCGCAGAAGGAGCGTCCCGTCGAGACCGCCGCGGCCCTGGCCAGTTTCCTGGCCGGGCTGGAGTAAGGGCCGCCGGCAAGTCTGGCCTATGCAGCCCAGATCAGCAACCCCTCGGTGTCCACGCTCCAGTCAAAGATGGTGCCACCCATCTCCCGCAGGCGACGCTTGACGGCGTAGTCCCGGTCCCGATCACACCAGAACATCATGGTGCCTCCACCACCAGCGCCACAGACCCGCCCCCCCAAGGCCCCCGCCTTTGTCGCCTCCTCGAAGAAGCCGTCCAGCGTCTCGTTGGTTACCGCGGGATGCAGCCGCTTGTGGGCCGACCACACCGCCGTGAGCAACTCCCCCATCCCCGACAGGTCGCCTTTCAGCAGCACGCCCCGCATCTCATCGGCCAGGGCGTTCATCTCCTGGAAGGCCCCTCGCACGCCCGATTCCCCGCGCTGGAAACCTCCGGACACGGCGTCGAGAATCTGCTTGGCCGGTCGCGAGAGACCGGTGTAGCAGACCACCAGGGACTTCTCCAGTGCCGCTAGCGTGTCCACGGGCAGGCGCAGCAGGTCAACCTCCACCGCGCCCGTCGCCAGGCTCGGCCAGTAACGCATGTACTTTACCCCACCTCCGGTGACCGGCGAGTACTGGTCCTGCCAGCCGTAAGTGGCTTGCAGAGCACAGGTTTCCAGGTCTCGGGCCATCTCGGCGATCTCATAGTTGGACAGCCGCCGGCCGGTGTAGGCATCCAAAATGGCGATGACGCAGGTGGCCAGCGTCGAGGACGATCCCAGCCCCGCTCCCGCCGGCATCTCCGAGTAGGTAGTCATCTCCACGCCCGAAGGCAGTTCGAAGCGGCGCAGGGCCTCCTGAACCAGCCCCAACTGGCCATTGCAGTCCAGGTGGGCGGCATCCTCGATCTCAACCCCGAGATCGTCATGGTCAGGCGCATGCAGAATGATGCGCTGATCCTCGCGGGGGTTGAGCGACCCGTAAAGGTACTTGTTGATGGTGACGTTGACGATGCTACCGCCCATCTCCCGACAGGCGGGCACGTAGTCGGTCATGCCGACGAAGTCCAGACGGAGCGGCGAGCGGGCGTGCAGACGGTGGATTGAGTGGGGCATGGTCTACTCCTTAAGATACGCGCAAGGCGCGGATTGGCGGGAGCTGGGCTAGTCCCCCCGCGATCGCGCCATCTCCCTGATCTTCCGCAGGTCTAGAAGCCCTTTCTGGCCCCAGCCGCGAGTACCGGGTTCGATGGCCGGTCGGAATTGTTCGTAGAGAGAGAAGGCCTGCTCCTCCAGCGTGGCCTGGTCCAAGGAGGAGGCGAGTTGCTCCATCGCCTCACGCACGGTTGGCAGAGCCTCACCGAACTTGTTCTCAAGGTACCGCGCGACGCGGTCCGGCTCCACCGGCTTCTCCCCGGTAAAGGCGCGGAGGCCCTGCTCGGTCTGCCTGGCGGGGATGTGGCGGCCCAGCAGGGCGACCCGGAACTCCTCGCCCAGACCCTTCCTCCTGGGCTCCTCGCCCTCGCGTCCTTTCGGCGGTCCGTAGATGCCCAGGGCGCGCCCCTTGCTCTGGGCGTTGAGTCCAGCCATGGCCTGCCCTAGGCTCAGCGCCTCCTCCCAGTCATAGCCCAGTCGCTCGGCGACAACGGCGCCCCAGAGCGCGAGGACCGGCGCCCGGTTGACCATGATCCGATCCTCAGACATGGCGGTCCCCTCCCGGTGGCACCTCCGCGTGGCATAGGCTGTAACCAGGCTCAGAAATCCCAGTCCGGCTTCGGCTCCGGTAGGCGCAGCACCTCGTCCAGCGCCGCCAGCAATTTGTCGGGGCCGTGCAGATCGTCGGTAACCGCCAGACCCGTCGCCGGCCGCACGCCCAACCACATCCGCGTAAAGGCGCCCACGGTGGCCTCCAGCCTCGGCAACGCCGGGTCCACCCCGGGCCGCACGGACGACTCCTCTCCCAGCGTCACGACATATTCCCCGCCTACTCCCCGCCAGCCGTGCCGATCCTCCAACCAAGCCTCTATCGGATCGTGCAGTCTGAGACTGAAGCGCACCGGCCCCCCGCTCAGGTGCGTCTGCGCGAGGCAAGCGGGCAGGTCCAGCATCCGGAACTGCTGGTAAGCCAGGGCAGACAGGTAGGCCTCGTACTTACCGCCCTCGGTGACGTTCATACTCTTCATGGGCTGCCGGAGCAGGTCCTGCAGTTGCACCCCAGCCGGCTCCTTCATCTCCACCAGATGGACCTGGTCCCCGAGGCTGCCCAGCAGACCCAGGAGTTCGCGGAACTGGGCGCGACTGCTCCAAGCCATGTGAGTGACGCGGTAGGGGCCATGCTCAGGGTTATCCGTCTCGAACCAGAGATAGTGAGACAGCGTACCGTCCGGGTTGTCGAAGTAGCCCAACCCCGACGCCCTCCTGGGCGGCCCCAGGGCTAAGCGCGTCTGCTGGGGAGCGGCGAAAACCACCGAGCCATGCGTTCGACGACGAGCCAGGCGGGCCGCATGCACCTGTTCCCACTGCTCCGGTCCCAGTCGCCGCGGAGGTCGCGACCGCTCCGGCACCAGCAGCCCCGCCGGGTCGCAGGAGACCCAGTGCTCATAGGCGCCGCTACCGAAACCCAGACGGTTGTAATAGCCTTGCTCGAACATGCCCAGCCCGCAGACCACGGACCCGACCTCAGCCTCGGTAGCCACCGCGTGCGCCGTGAGGCGTGAGGCCAACCCCTGTCGCCGCGCCACCCGACTGGTGACCACCGAAAGCACCCCGGAAAAGGACAAGTCCTCCGTGAGATAGCGGAGGCTTCCCGCGCCGGTGGCCACGAAACACTCGGCCTCTGCCTCCGCCAACGCCACGTGGCAGTGCCCGGTCTGCCAGAGCCCTCCCAGCAACAGCGCGGCTCCCTCGTCGTCGGACGGAAGCCAGCCCGCCTCCCGGAAGATCCGGCAGACGGCGGCAAAGTCCCGGTCGGGGTCATACGATCGTAGGTCCATGGTTTCTCCCACGCGGGAATCAGGGGAGGCCTAGATTGTAGGTCAACCTGCCCCCGCAATCAAGTTGAAAATACCTCACCTCGCGGTGTATATTAGTCTGCGGTCCCTACTCGCGTCCGGCATCTCGCGACCTTCCGAAGGAGTCGTCCATGCACGACCTCGCTGCTCACGCGCGAATTCTCGCGGAGGCCCTGCCCTACATCCGGAAGTGGAGCGGCAAGACCCTGGTGGTCAAGTACGGCGGTGCCGCCATGACCGACCGGTCGCTGCAAGAAGCGGTGGCTCACGACCTAGCGCTCCTGCGCTTCGTCGGCGCCTATCCCGTAGTGGTGCACGGCGGCGGCCCTCGCATCAGTGAGATGATGCAGCGGCTGGGGAAAGAGCCGGTCTTCATAGATGGCTGCCGCGTGACCGATCCGGAGACGATGGAGATCGTGCAAATGGTGCTGGTCGGCGGGGTCAACCAGGACCTAGTCAGTCAGCTCAATGCTGCCGGCGCCCGCGCCGTCGGCCTCTCCGGCAAGGACGCCAATCTGATCGTGGCCTGCAAAAAAGACTCCCCCGCGGGCGACCTGGGCCTGGTCGGCGAGGTCGTCAGCATTGACCGGCACGTCATTGACGTACTCACGCACGCCGGCTACATCGTGGTCGTCTCTTCCATCGGCGTCGGCCCGAACGGGGAGAGCTACAACATCAACGCCGACACCGTCGCCGGCGACATCGCCGTGGCCCTGGAGGCCGAGAAGCTCATCGCGCTCAGTGATGTGCCCGGTCTGCTACGGGATGTCAACGACCCGGGCAGTCTGATCAGCGAGATGACCCTGGCCGAGGTCCGCGCCGCTCAGGAGCAGGGGATCATCTCCGGGGGTATGATCCCCAAGTTGGAGTCGTGCCTCCGTGCCGTGGAAGGCGGGGTGCCCTACGCCCACCTCATAGACGGCCGTATCCCCCACGGGCTGCTGATGGAGCTGTTCACGGACGCGGGCGTGGGGACGATGATCAGAGGATAGACTTCAGACATCAGACTTCAGACATCAGACTCGCAGGGGGAGGGTGGGGGGACAGGGCAGCAGGCACAGGTCTGGGGTCTGCGAGGGGCTCGGACACCGGAACCAACCGTGCCGCCACGCAGTCTGAGGCCTGACGTCTGAGCTCTTCCTGCGGGAGGCGATTGAGATGAGCGGACCGCTGCACGGATTGCCGGCCATGCTTTTGCTGGGGGTGTGCCTGGCGGTAGTCGGTTGTGGGGGCAAGCAGACCAACCCCGCGCCGCCTACGAACGGGAACGCGACACCGGGCGAGGGTGGCTTCTCCGCCTACTACAGCCTAGACAAGGTGGAGGTTACCCCACAGATTCCGGGCTACTCGCTGCCCCTGGACTGGGAGAAGGTCGCCAACGGCAAGGACTTCGAGCATCTTACCCCCGACCAACGTGAGTTGCTGGAGAACCACGGCTTTGTCCTGCTCGGTTTCGAGCGGTGGGACAACATCGTGGACGCCTACAAGGAGATCGAGGATCGGGGCGACCCGGTCTGGGTCACGCCGGATGCGGTGCTGCACGTCTTTCACATCCAATTCGGCGAGACCCTCAAGACCGTCGAGGAGCAGCAACTCATCCCGCTGGCGCGGCAGCTGACCGAGCGCCTGCAGCGGGACAGCGAGGCGCAGTACAAATCCTTCGAGGGCGAACTGCAACAGGCCGCCCAGCGCAACCTGGCTTTCTTCAGCGTGGCGCGGCAACTGCTTGATCCAGCCGCGGCCCCGCCTGAAGTAGTGGCGGACCTCGTCCGGGAGGAAATCAGCCTCATCGAGGCGCACACCGGCTTCTCCGACAGCCCGCTATTCACCTACAAGGAAGACTACTCCCAGTACGTCCCCCGCGGACACTACACCCGCAGCGAGCCGCTCAAGGCCTACTTCAAGGCCATGATGTGGTACGGGCGGATGGCCTTCCTGCTCAAGGGGAAGGACGTCTCGCCGACGGCGATGGTCTCCGGGGAGGAAGCGCGCTTGCAGACGCTGCAGGCGGCGCTGGTCGCCTCGCTGCTCTACGGCCTGGGGCCGGACGCCCCGGCAGGCCCGGCCGGGGACTGGAGCCGGCTGTACCTGGTCACCGCTTTCTTCGCCGGGTTGGCCGACGACCTGACTCCGCGCCAGTATGCCGACGGAATCAAGGAGGTCGCGGGCGCGGCCTTCGCCTGGACGAAGCTGGCCGAGGTGGAGACGCTGACGGCGCTGCGCGACCGGCTGGCGGCGTTGCCCAAGCCGAGAATCTACGGCGGGACCGGGCAGGTCGTGCTCATGCCGCCCTTCTCGCCGGAGCAGTTGAACGAGGTGCTGGCCGACAGCCAGGGCCTGCGCTTTATGGGGCAACGGTACACGCCCGACTCGTTCATCTTCCAGCGGTTGCTCTTCCCGGCGGTGGGGCCTTTCACCGGTCAGGGGCAGCCGTTCACGATGGTGGAGACCGCGGGCGGGCCGCAGCGGATGTTCGCGCGGGGGCTGGACGTGATGGCGGTCCTGGGCAGCGACCGAGCGCTGGGGCACCTGCAGGACGGGGGCGACACCGCCTACGGCAAGTACGAGGAGAGCCTGGCGGCGCTGCGCGCGCAGTTCGGCGACCTGCCCGTCGCCGACTGGGGGCGGGACCTGTACATGGGCTGGGTCTACGCTTTGCAGGCGCTGATTCAGCCGCGGCCGGAGGGCTACCCTCACTTCATGAGAACGGGAGCCTGGGAAGATCGGCAACTGCAGGCGGCGCTGGCCTCCTGGGCGCAACTGCGGCATGACACCATCCTGTACGCCAAGCAGCCGATGCCGCCCATCGCCGGGATGGCGCCGCCGGGCCCCGAGCCGGAGATTAAGAGCATTGGCTACGTCGAGCCGCAGCCGGAGTTCTACGCCCGGATGGTGGCTCTGACCGGGGCGATGGGGATCGGTCTCCAGGGCCTGGGCGTGATGCCGGAGGGGACGCTGGCGAGGCTGCAGTCGCTGATCAAGCTGCTGGGGGACCTGCAGGACATTTCCACCACCGAGCTGGCGGGGGAGGCCCTGACCGAGGAGCAGGAGCAGACCATCAAGTACTTCTCGGCGTATCTGGGGCAGGGCTTGGGCGACCTGGACCCGCTGGGGCTGAAGACAACGGTGATCGCCGACGTGCAGACCGAGGGCACCACCAGCCAGGTGCTGGAGGAGGGCAGCGGCTACCTTCGCGAGATTGTGGTGGCTTACAACGACGCGGCCGGGCACGTCTTCCTGGGCCGGGGAGCGACGCTGAGCTACTACGAATTCAAGCAGCCGATGCAGGATCGCCTGACCGACGAGGCCTGGCGCCAGTTACTCGCTGGGAGCAAGACGCCCGCCCCACCGGCCTGGGTGGAAGCGCTGATCGCGAACTGACCAGGGGAGAACCAAACCGCAGCAGGAAACGTCAGAAAAAAAGGCGAGCAAGTCCTTGACAGGTCGCGAGGGAACTGCTATAGTCCGGCTCGTTGTGGCGGAGAATCACCGCGTGGCGGGATCCCCCTACCGAAAAGTAGTCCGGAGCGGCCCCAAAAAGTTGCCGCAGGGCCTTGACAGCCCGGCGGGGGGCGTGTATTCTTAGTTTCTGCCAGACGGCACTGTGGGCGATCCTTGACAACTAAATAGCGTGAGTCAAGCTCGGAATGACCAGGTTAGTTCCTCCGCGGTGGGACACGCGCCCACCGATGGGGGCCCATTTTTCAATGGAGAGTTTGATCCTGGCTCAGGACGAACGCTGGCGGCGTGCTTAATGAATGCGAGTCGAGCGGGATCCGGTGGATAGAAGCTTCGGCCGATGGAAACCGGTGAGAGCGGCAAACGGGTGAGTAACACGTGGGTAACGTGCCCCTCAGACGGGAACAACAGCGGGAAACTGCTGCTAATGCCCGATGGTCCGGAAAAGCCGCATGGCATTTCCGGTAAAGCTCCGGCGCTGAGGGATCGGCCCGCGGCGGATTAGCTTGTTGGTGAGGTAACGGCTCACCAAGGCGACGATCCGTAGCCGGTCTGAGAGGATGGCCGGCCACACTGGGACTGAGACATGGTCCAGACTCCTACGGGAGTTAGCATCAGGGAATCTTGCGCAATGGGCGAAAGCCTGACGCAGCGACGCCGCGTGAGGGAAGAAGGCCTGCGGGTCGTAAACCTCTGTCAGGAGGGACGAACACCATGACGGTACCTCCTGAGGAAGCCCCGGCTAATTACGTGCCAGCAGCCGCGGTAAGACGTAAGGGGCTAGCGTTGTCCGGAATTACTGGGCGTAAAGAGCACGTAGGCGGCCTGACAAGCGGCGGGTGAAAGCCCGCGGCTCAACTGCGGAACTGCTTGCCGAACTGTCAGGCTGGAGCACGGGAGAGGGCAGTGGAATTCCTGGTGTAGCGGTGGAATGCGTCAATATCAGGAAGAACACCGGTGGCGAAGGCTGCTGCCTGGAACGTTGCTGACGCTGAGGTGCGAAAGCTAGGGGAGCGAACGGGATTAGATACCCCGGTAGTCCTAGCCGTAAACGATGGGCACTAGGTGTTGCAGGTTTCGACCCCTGCAGTGCTGTTAAGCTAACGCGTTAAGTGCCCCGCCTGGGGAGTACGGCCGCAAGGTTGAAACTCAAAGGAATTGACGGGGGCCCGCACAAGCGGTGGAGCATGTGGGTTAATCGGATGATACGCCGAGAACCTTACCAGGGCTTGACATGGCCGTGCCAGCCTATGAAAGTAGGTCTTCTCCGCAAGGAGACGCGGTCACAGGTGGTGCATGGTTGTCGTCAGCTCGTGCCGTGAGGTGTTGGGTTAAGTCCCGCAACGAGCGCAACCCTCGCCGGATGTTGCCAGCAGGTCAAGCTGGGCACTCTTCCGGGACTGCCCGAGCAATCGGGAGGAAGGAGAGGACGACGTCAAATCGGCATGCCCCTTACGCCCTGGGCTGCACACGTGCTACAATGGCGAGTACAAAGGGTTGCTAAGCCGCGAGGTGGAGCCAATCCCCCAAAACTCGTCCCAGTTCGGATCGGATGTCTGCAACTCGACTCCGTGAAGCCGGAATCGCTAGTAACCGTGGATCAGCAATGCCGCGGTGAATACGTTCCCGGGCCTTGTACACACCGCCCGTCAAGTCACGAAAGCTGGCAGCACCCGAAGTCCGCTCCGGCGGCCGAAGGTGAGGTTAGTGATTGGGACTAAGTCGTAACAAGGTAGCCGTACCGGAAGGTGCGGCTGGATCACCTCCTTTCTAAGGAGCAGACCGACGCCTCCCCCGGGAGGCCGACGTCTAGGTCGAACGTTCCGCAGCCGCTCACGCTATTTAGTTCTCAGGGATCGCCCCCCAAGGAGAGCGAACGAGCATTCTGCTCACCCTGACGGTCTAGAACCTGTGCCGCACTTGAGGATGAGGACTGCCCGCGAGGGACCTGATCCCTCGCGGCTTCGCTTTCCCGAACCCGTAGCCAGTGCACCTTGAACAAACCGGAGCGCGGCCGAGCGTGGGCCATTAGCTCAGTCGGTTAGAGCGCGCCCCTGATAAGGGCGAGGTGCGTGGTTCGACTCCACGATGGCCCACCACCTTACGCCAGGCTCAACGGCAGGCCCAGAGGCAGGCCCAACGGCACCGGCCCTGCAGCCGTTACTCGCGACTCGCGACTTCTGGGGACGTAGCTCAGTTGGGAGAGCGCCTCCCTTGCACGGAGGAGGTCGCCGGTTCGAGCCCGGCCGTCTCCACCATCCCGTAGGGCAACGACAGCTCAGGGGAAGCTGAACAACCGCAGACAAGCGCTTCTGTTCAGCTTCCGGTGAGCTTCCGTTTAGCTCAGTATGGCGCGTACCTTGACAACTGCATAGTGGTGTGGGGGATTGCGAGATCCCCCAAGAATGTGGGATAAAACCTACATTTTGTCGAGAGCATTCTCTTTTGTGACCAAGCTACCAAGGGCGCACGGTGGATGCCTTGGCGCTGAGAGCCGATGAAGGGCGTAGCAAGCAACGATACTGCCTCGGTAAGCTGCAAGCAAGCTTTGACCCGGGGATTCCCGAATGGGGCAACCCAACGCCGGTAACGCGGCGTTACCCCCGCCTGAACACATAGGGCGGGTGGAGGCTAGCGGGCGAACTGAAACATCTTAGTAGCCCGAGGAAAGGAAAGTAACCACGACTCCCCTAGTAGTGGCGAGCGAACGGGGATCAGCCCAAACCCGGTACGTGCCAAGCCCGTAGGCGTTGCGTATCGGGGGTAGTGGGATGGAGCCGGGGGACGCCACGGAGCCCCCAGTCGAGAGCGAGCCTTAGCCGAAGACGTCTGGAAAGTCAAGCCGTAGAGGGTAATAGCCCCGTAGGCGAAAAGGCAGCCGGCTCCCGCCGGCCTCGACGCTCCTCTCCCAAGTAGTGCCGGACACGTGAAACCCGGTGCGAATCTGCGAGGACCACCTCGTAAGGCTAAGTACTCTCAGCGACCGATAGTGAACCAGTACCGTGAGGGAAAGGTGAAAAGTACCCCAGCGAGGGGAGTGAAATAGAACCTGAAACCGTGTGCCTACAAGCTGTCGGAGCCCCATGTTCTTCGGAACGGGGTGACGGCGTGCCTCTTGCAAAATGATCCGGTGAGTTATGGTCTGTAGCGAGGTTAAGCCGTAAACGGCGAAGCCGTAGGGAAACCGAGTCCGAATAGGGCGCCCCAGTTGCAGGCCATAGACCCGAAACTAGGCGATCTACCCATGGGCAGGCTGAAGCGCAGTTAACCTTGCGTGGAGGGCCGAACCGGTCAATGATGAAAAATTGTCGGATGACCTGTGGGTAGCGGTGAAAAGCCAATCGAGCCTAGCGATAGCTGGTTCTCCCCGAAATAGCTCTAGGGCTAGCCTCAGGAGTTTAACTACGGAGGTAGAGCACTGAATGGGCTAGGGCCCTTGATCGGGTACCAACCCCAATCAAACTCCGAATGCCGTAGTTCCAGATCCTGGGAGTCGGACGGCGAGGGATAAGCTCCGTCGTCAAGAGGAAAAGAGTCCAGACCGCCGGCTAAGGCCCCTAAACCCAGACTAAGTGGGAAACGAGGTGGAAGTGCACAGACAGCCAGTAGGTTGGCTTAGAAGCAGCCATCCTTTAAAGAGTGCGTAATAGCTCACTGGTCAAGTGCTTCTGCGCGGAAAATCCAACGGGGCTTAAGTCTGGTGCCGAAGCCGCGGAAGCAGATGGATGGAGCAGGCCAGGGCCCTGGTGAAAGCCGGAAGCCCGCAACGACCCCTTCGGGGGCCCGCGCGGGTGGAAGGCCGGAGCCTGGGCTCGTTCGCGCCCGCTCCTGTTACCCGTCTGCTTGGTAGGGGAGCGTTCCACGGTAGGTCGAAGGCAGACCGGAAGGACTGCTGGACGAAGTGGAAGTGAAAATGCCGGAATGAGTAGCGAAAAAGAGAGTGAGAATCTCTCTCGCCGAAAGCCCAAGGTTTCTTAAGCAAGGTTCGTCCGCTTAAGGTTAGCCGGCCCTAACCCGAGGGCGAAAGCCGTAGGGGATGGACAACGGGTTCATATTCCCGTGCCACTGCCCGGCGCTATTACCAAGGGGGTGACGCAGGAGGCTAGGTGATCCGCGTTATTGGATTCGCGGGTAAACCCGTAGGGGGACCGATAGGCAAATCCGTCGGTCACTAACCCCGAGAGGTGATGCCGATCTGCCATAACGGTGGAGAAGTCACTGACGCCATGCTGCCAGGAAAAGCCTCTAGGAAGCCGAGCGGTGACCGTACCGCAATCCGACACAGGTGGGCAAGGAGAGAATCCTCAGGCGCGCGAGAGAACCCTCGTTAAGGAATTCGGCAAAATCACTCCGTACCTTCGGAAGAAGGAGTGCCCGTGGCCGTGAAGGGGCTTGCCCCCCGAGCGGCTGGGGGCCGCAGAGAAACGGCGGGAGCGACTGTTTACCAAAAACACAGGTCTCTGCTAAGGCGCAAGCCGATGTATAGGGGCCGACGCCTGTCCGGTGCCGTAAGGTTAAGGGGAGAGGTTAGCGCAAGCGAAGCTTTGAACCGAAGCCACGGTGAACGACGGCCGTAACCATGACGGTCCTATGGTAGCGAAATTCCTCGTCGGATAATACCCGACCCGCACGAAAGGCGTAACGACTTCCGCGCTGTCTCAACGAGGGACTCGGCGAAATTGTAGCGCCAGCGAAGATGCTGGCTACCCGCGGCAAGACGGAAAGACCCCGTGGAGCTTTACTGCAGCTTGATATTGGGATTGGCCGCTTCGCGTAGAGAATACGTGGGAGGCGTTGAAACCGACTCGCCAGGGTCGGCGGAGCCACCAATGGAATACCACGCACGAAGTGGTTGGATTCCTAACCCGCGCCGTCATCCGGTGTGGAGACAGTATCTGGTGGGCAGTTTGACTGGGGCGGTCGCCTCCTAAAAAGTAACGGAGGCGCACAAAGGTTCCCTCAGCGCGGTTGGAAACCGCGCGCAGAGCGCAAGGGTAGAAGGGAGCTTAACTGTGAGACCCACAAGTCGAGCAGAGGCGAAAGCCGGTCCTAGTGGTCCGATAGTACCGAGTGGAAGGGCTATCGCTTAGCGGACAAAAGTTACCCCGGGGATAACAGGCTTATGGCGCCCGCGCGTTCACAGCGACGGCGCCGTTTGGCACCTCGATGTCGGCTCGCCACATCCTGGGGCTGTATAAGGTCCCAAGGGTTGGGCTGCTCGCCCATTAAAGTGGTACGCGAGCTGGGTTCAGAACGTCGTGAGACAGTTCGGTCCCTATCTGCCGTGGGCGTTGGAGAATTGCGGGGAGCTGCTCCTAGTACGAGAGGACCGGAGTGGACGGACCTAGGGTGTACGAGTTGTCACGCCAGTGGCACGTGCTCGGTAGCCAAGTCCGGCCGGGATAAGCGCTGAAAGCATCTAAGCACGAAGCCCCCCCCAAGACTAGTTCTCCTCGAGGTTCGACCTGTAAGGGCCCTGGAAGACTACCAGGTTGATAGGCCGGAGGTGTAAGATCCGCAAGGATTTCAGCTTACCGGTACTAATCGCCCGAGCGCTTGGTCACATAACAAAGCGATTATCGCTCGAGACCACCACTATGCAGTTCTCAGGGTGCGCCCGGTAGGGTGCGGGCTCGTACCGCGCCCTTCCCGCTACGGCGGGCGCTCCGCCCATTGCGGTTGACAACCCATGCTCGTTTTCCCGGTGATTGTAGCGGAGGGGCCCCGCCCGTTCCCATTCCGAACACGGAAGCTAAGCCCTCCAGCGCCGATGGTACTGCGCGGGCGACTGCGTGGGAGAGTAGGTCATCGCCGGGGCTATCTACAAGAGCCGTCGAACCCTCTGGTCCGGCGGCTCTTCTTCTATGGTCGGCGAGACGTGGGGCCTAATTAGGTCAGTCCCAGTCCCTCCTTCTTCCGCTCCCAGTAGTACCGCCAGTTCTCCCAGCTTACGTCCGGCGGTATCCCGTGATCCACCATCGGGAGGTACCCGCCCTCCCGCGCCAGAGGAAGCTTCTCCGCCAGTTCCCGGTCTATCGCCTGCCGGCCCTGCGCCAGGGCGCGCTTGTCTATTCCGCCCAGCATCAGCAGGTCGCGGCCATACTCCCGGCGATAGGCGCGCAGGTCATTTCCGGCGGCCTGCTCCAGCGGCTCTACCCCGTTGATGCCCGCCTCCAGCCAGAGGGGAATCAGTTCGCTTACGTCTCCGTCGCTGTCCACCACAATTACGTCCACGCCGGCGGCCCGGACCGTCTCCACGATTCGCCGGTAGCGCGGCAGCATGAACCGGCGCACCATCGCTGGGGAGATCAGCGGGCCGGTCTTGTAGGCCATATCCTCCCAGAATTGCACGTAGGTCACCGGCGCCTCGCGCAGGGCCCTCTCTAGAAGCGCGATCGAGAAGTCGGTAATGGTCTCCATCATGTCCTCGACCAGCGCCGGGTCATCGTGGAAGGCATAAAGAGCGCGCTCTGGGCCCAGGAGCATCCGCACGAAGCCGAAGAGACTTGGCCCACCGTAGTAGTTGGCGACGTAGCCGTACAGGCGCAGAATCGGCTGCTCGCGGCGCCAGTGGGCCACCCGCCCGGTCCAGTCCGCCGGGTAGCGTTCGGGGACGATGGGGTCAAAGCGGCGCTTCACCTGTTCCCAATCGCGGCGTTCCTGGACCGGAAAGCCGATGAACTCGGGCATGGAGCGCTCCGGGTTGTCCTTGAACTCACGGTAGACCTGGCCCATGCGGTCGGTGCGGGTGGTGGTCTCAGCGTCCTCGGCGACAACGCGCTCTTCGAAGGGCGGAATCATGGCGAAGTCTACGCCTGCATCCACCCGGGAGTCGCACTCGCCCTGCCAGGCCAGTGCCTCTTCCCTACTGCGACCTGATTCGGCCATCCAACGCCGGACAGTCGCCTCCCACGGCCCGGCCTCCAGCAGCGGCGGGCGGTCAGTAGGCTGAAAGCGCAGGTGGGCCAGGAAGCGGTCATGGGGAGTCATGAAGCGATCACCGGCCCTCACTTCCCGCGCGCCGATCGCTTCTCCTCCCTCCCAAGTCACGCTATAATGCGGCCATGAATTCGCTCTACGATCTGCATGCCGAGATTGCCGTCAAGCGCACCATGGGCGTACGGCGCGAGGAATACCTGGAGTACATGACCTTCCGGGAGAACCGGCGGCCGCTGTTCACGGAGATTTTCGGCCCGCTCCTGCAGCTCAAGCAGGAATGGGCCGCTCAGGGCGCCACGCCAGAGGAACTGGACCTATCGGCCTTCCGGTACCGGGCGCCGCTGTATGGGCATGTGCCGGTCAACACCGGCTGGCTGGGAGGCCAGGAACCGGTGATTCTCGAGGAGACCGAGGACACGGCCATCGGGATTGACCACCGCGGGCGGCGGGTGAAGCTGTGCAAGAATGCGGCGACGCTGCCGCTGCCGCTGGAGTACCCGGTCAAGACCATGGACGACTGGCTCCGGCTGAAGCCCCACTACGAGTACTCGGAAACGCGCTTCGCCGAGGGCTGGGAGCGCACGGCTCACGAACATCGAGAAGCCGGGCACGTGGTCACGGTGGGGATCCCCGGTGGGTTCTACGAGCCGCGGGAGTTGATGGGCGACGAGGCCCTCTGCCTGGCCTACTACGAGCAGCCGGAGTTGGTGCACGACATACTCGACACGATTGGGGAGACCGCCTTCCGGGTGCTGGAGCGGGTGACGCGCACCGTGCAGGTGGACCACCTGAACACCGGCGAGGATCTGGCCGGGAAGAGCGGGCCGCTGCTGGGGCCGCGGCAGGTGCGGGAGTTCGTCGTGCCTTACTATCGAAAGATATGGGACCTCCTGGCCGAACGCGGCGCGCAACTCTTCTCGGTGGACTCAGACGGCAACGTGGAGGCGATCATCCCGGACCTGCTGGCGGGCGGGGTGAATGTGCTCTACCCCAACGAGCCGGCGGCGGGGATGGATATCGTGAAGCTGCGAGAGCAGTACGGGACGCGGCTGGCCTTCCAGGGGGGAATTGACAAGCACGTCTTGCGGCGGAGCCGCGAGGAGATCGTGGCGGAGCTGGACTACAAGGTCCCGCCGATGGTCAGGACCGGCGGCTGTGTCCTGGGCCTGGACCACCGCATCCCCAATGGGACGCCGCTGGAGAACTACCGGTTCTATGTCGAGAAGGCATGGGAGATCATGGAGAGGGAAGGGAGGTAGGGACAGGGCCTCCACGCTGTTTCGAGGCGGAGTCACCGGCTGCACTAGGACCGTGACGATTCAGTGTTGAGCAGAACCAACAGCGCAACCAGGCCGCTGGTCGCACCCAGCAGTCCCATCACTACGCCCACCGAGACCCGCACGGACTGCGTCCCATACGCAACTAACTCGACCAGAGCCCCCAGCGCCAACAAGCCGATGAGGACGCTGCAGACCCACCGCGCCCAGCGGTAGCCCCCGCCGCAGGCACTCCGCGCACAGCACAAGAGCGCCGCACAGGCACAGGCTGAGCGCCGCCGCAGTGAACGCCCGTCCCAGGTACGCCCCCGGCGCCGGGAGGAAGACCGCCGCCAAAAACCCGGCAGTGCCAACGACTCCCAGCACGGCAAGCAGGTGGAGCAGCGCCGAGGCGAGGACTACCCCTACCGTCGGGCGAACGCGCCGCCTCCCTGGGGTAGAGCCTCGGGCCGCACTCTCCGCGCCCAACCGGTCGCAGCGCGGACAGGTACGCTCGAGCTCTCCCATCGCATAACCGCAGCGGGGACAGTCCATCCTGATCACTTCCTTGTGCCTCTCGGCCGGGAGCGCGAGCCTTGGCCCTTGGCCGGTACGCGACTGCATGGCCCTGCTGGCCCTTAGTCTATTCTCACGATAGCCGAGCTCCTCGCCGGGACGTCGATTCTCTTCTCCCAGGTCCCCAGTAGCGTGAAGCCTTTACCCGGCTTGACCGTCGTGGTGACGGGCTTGTCCGAGGCGTTATGCACCTCAAACTGCCGTTTCCCCGGGCGGGTGTCCAGCAGGTGCAGGAAAACCTCCGGCTGGTCGCAGGTCAGGAAGTTCCCCAGGAAGACTTCGCGGTCCGACTTCTCCAGGTCCACCCCGAAGTAGCCTCGCCCCTCCAGCACCGGCCCGTGGTAGACGACGTCGGTGAGCTTGCGCTCCTTCATCTCTGCCACCAACTGCTCGTACTCGTTGAGCCCCCACTCCGGTCGCCAGATAGGCACCTGACCGACGTACCAGACCCCCGCCGACCAGCGGTCGCTGAGCCCCTCCACCTGCACCGGCAGGTCCTCCGGCAGGTGCGCCTGGGTGAACTTGGCGCGGAAGCCTCCCTGGTCCGCCTGCAGGCGCAGGACGTACTGGTTGGAGAGCACCTGCCCGACGCTGGGCGTGACGGTATACGCCGTCTGCCCTTGCAGGCCCAGGCTGGTGCGGATCCATTCCATCTCCGCGTTCGACGGGTCGGTGAAGCGCCGGCCATTGACGACCAGGTGCCGGTAGCCCAGCGTGCTGCCCGCGGGGAGCTCCTTGTAGCCGCCCTCCCCGGCATAGACGAAGAAGTTGGTAGTGTCCGGCTGCATCCAGGCGTGGTAACTCAGAGGCTGATCCAGAGCGAACAGCCCGGTGGAGCCGCCTGCATTGGGGAAGATCTGCAGGTACCCACCCGGGGCCAGTGTCCCGAACCAGGAGCGGTCCTTAGGATTCTGCGGTGTGCGCACCTCGCACAGGTTGCCCTGCTGGGCATCATAGCGAATGAGATGGTCATAGACGTTGGCCCCGCGCTTGCCGGAGTAGCAGGTGGCAATGTGGACGGGAGCGGTACGGCCAAACTTGACTGGCTGCTTGAAGGTGATGGTGCCCTCAATCATCCGAATCTCCGGCTCATCGGGACGGCTGGTGTAGAAGGTGCAGCGGGTGTTGTAGGACAGCGCGGTAAGCGGCGTGATCGCCTCCCGCTTGGCAAAATCGTTCCAGTTGGCCGAGGCAGAGGGCTCATAGGCGGAGTCCACCTGCAGGTCCACCACCGAGGCGAAGCGGCTCACCATGGTCTTGTCCATGAAGATGGCTGGACGCGCCGGGGTGAGGGAGACGGACTTGTCGCCCTCCATCGCGGTAATGTTGGGGTATTCCCAGTATACCCCAGCCCGGCCGATGTGCGCCTCCAGACCCCGGGTATCGGTGAAGCGAGTGGAACGCCACTTGCCGCCGTCCATGAAGTTCCAGTTATCGCCGCAGTTGGTGAGCCACTGCTCCTGCACCTCCACCCAACGGTCCCAGGAGATCGCCCGCCCTCCGGCCTGGTCGGTGACCTCCACCACCCAGGAGCGCTGTTGGTCGTGGAAGAAGTCGAAGCTCCGATCGTAGGCGTCGCCGGTGACAGCAAAGCGGCGCATCAGGCGCGGGCCGTCCCAGAGTCGGACCTCCTGGAGCCCGGCGGCGGAGGTCGCCCCCACCCGCAGCCGATAGCGATCATTCTCCTCCGCCGCCAGGTCGGTGGTCCCCTGATTGAGCGCGCCGAACTGCGTGATCATCGGGCCGCTGGAGATGAAGATAGGCCAGTACCACAGGCGGGGCTCGCCGTAGGTGCCGCTCATATGCCCGGGGACCTCGGCTAGATTGTTGGACTGCACGTAGGTCTGCATATTACCCGGTGCCGCGGCGGCGGCGACCCGAGCCGGTGAATCCATCAGATGCACGGCCAGAGGGAAGTTGTCGAACCGCAGGTGCATTAGCTCCAGATACCCAGCCACATCCTCGTCTACCAGCTTCCCGTTCTGGTAGGTGAAAGCCGCAAAGCCCTTGCACTTGCCCAGAAACCAGGGACGCTTGGGATTGGCCTTGCCCATGATGACGGCCACTGGCGGCCAGTAGTGGAAGCCATGGGTCCAGTGCCAGATGGCCTTGATGCGGCCGGGAACCTTGTCGCTCATCCACTCCTCCTTGGGGAACCCGATATCGCCCCAGACTACTCCCTGGTTGCCGTTCTCGTCGGTGAAATGGAAACCGGGGTCCACCAGGAAGTCGGCGGTGGCCGCCGCCTTGCACTGGGCCACCAGTTGGTCCCACTTCTGCAAGGTCATCTTATCCAGGTCCTCGGTGATTACCAGATAGGAGTACCCGGCCTTCTTGGCCTCCGTCGCGTAGTCGGCGACGCCACCCGTGCCGGAACTCAGTGCCGTCCGTGCCCCGATCAGCACCTTGTAAGTGTTCTTCAGGCCGTCGGGAACCTGCACCGTATCCCAGTCATAGCGCGCGAAGCCGGGCTCTGTGCTGGCTAGGTCCCTCTTCTTGGTTTCGGGAACAAAGCCGGCCAGTCTGCCAGCGGCCACGGACGGCTCGGCCAGCCACTTGAGCAAGTTCATGGTCAGCCGCAGACCCTGGCTGGTCTTCTCCCCCACCTTGCCTTCCAGCACCAGTCCGTCGTCCCACAGCCAGTGGTAGCCGTCCTCAAACGTACAGGTGGCCAGCGTCGGCCACAGCGCGATCCTCCCTCCGCCCGCCTGCTTGACCGCCACCAGCGGAGGGGAGGAAGCATAGGTGGCGGGCTTGTCTTCCATCGGCTTGCTGTCGTACAGGGCGCAGGTGTAGGCGGTGGGCATGCCCCGCACCAGCACCGTCCAGGTATTGTCCGCCTGCAGAGGGTTGGCGAGACTGGTCCCTCCCCAACCAGTCATCATGGGGTAGAAAAGCGAGGTAACGCCCTCCGTGAGCGGATGCTGCGCCACCTGGTTCGTCCAGGTGTACTTGAAGGAACGTCCCTGGAAGGCGTTGGCGGGATCGTTGACGTACTCCCGCAGGACGGTGCCGCCGTAGGGTTTGAGCAGTTCCTGCTGGAAGCGGACACACATGCCGGTGTCCTGGTCATTGCCGCCCCAGATGAAGAGCCCGCCGCCCTGGGCCACGAAATCGCGCAGGGTGTCCATGTACTTGATCTGCTCGACGGTGGGGCCCTGGGTGCCGACCTGGGGGAACTCCATGAGCACCACGACGTTGAACTTGCGCAGGAACTCGGCGGTCGGGGTCTGGTCGCGAGGAATCGTGCCCCACACATAGCCCGCCTCGGCAAGCTTGCGGGCTACAGTCGCGTCCGGCATCAGATGAACGAAGAGGAGGGCCGGCTTGTCTGCCGGAGCGGCCGTCGGCTGGGCTCCGACACCGGTCGCCAACCCTAGCAACAGGCACAGGACAACGAGAGGACTTACGCAACGCATCTCAGTTCACGACTCCTGGGCAAGAATACGTTCCCGCGCCTCCACTCGCCGTCTGACGCTTTCCCCCGTGCCCCGCGGTATCCCTTCTCGCGGCGGCCGGGAGGCGGTATAATGGGAGCGCACACGAGGCGGAGGGGGAGCGTCAGACAGACAACCGAAAAGCGAGGCGAAGCGCCATGGCCGAACAGAAGTGCGCCCATTGCGGCAGGAAGATCGGGGATGTGTTCTCCAGCTGCCCGGTCTGCGGTGAGCCGCTCTGCGACGATTGCTCGGAGGGGAACTGCCCCGACGAGGCCTGACGCCTCGGTCCCAGAGGACCCCACTCTGGCGGAGGACAGCCGGCGGCGTCTCACCCCTTGGCGCCCGATAGCCCGGCTTGTGCCGATCTGGGCTGAGCCATTTCCCGCCACCAATCCCCCGCGCTCAGCAGCAGCGACACGCTCAGCAGCGACCAGAAGGCCGCCGGCCAGTACTGATAGTGCGGGCCAATCACATGCATGATCGGCATGTGCACGACCGCTACCATCGCCGCCAGGGTCCAGCTCAGCCGGCTGCGACTGCGCAGCAGCACCGCCACTCCTCCCCAGAACAGCAGGGACAGACCAAACGGCCACAACTCGTTGGGGATAGTGAAAGCGGTGAAGTTGTAGCCGAATAGCTGGCAGGCTAACATCGTCCAGACCAGTCCCCCCGGAACCGCCCAGATCAGGCTCTGGTGATACCGCCGCAAGGCCCACACCAGCACCAGCACCCCCAGCGCCGCCGGGATCGGCCAGAGAATCCCGGAACCATAGTGCAGGAAGAGCTCGTTATTCATGTAGAATAGCAGCTTACGCCCGAAGGTCATCGGCACCTGCGGCTTGGGTCCCCAGGCCCCCGGCACGAAGTACCACCGCAGCAGCAACAACCCTATTCCCAGCCCCAGGTATAACCCCACCACCTCCCAGGGCACCTTGCGGCGTCGGTACCACACCCACAGCGGGGCGAGCAGCGCCGTCGCCAGAGCCATCTCTTTGAACAGCAACGCCACGACGTAGAGCGCCACCGCACCTGCCAGCCGCCTCCGGGTAGGCTCCAGGGCGTACCGGTCCAGCACCAACAGGCTCAGCAGCGAGAAGAGCAGCGAGAAGATATCAGTCTGCGCCGCCCAGTAGGGCATCTCCCCCCAAGCGATGGGATGGGGCGTCCAGCCGGCCACCGGCAGGTACAGGTTCCGGCGCGTATTGAACAGAAAGACGACGAGCACGGCCGCGCCGACGGCTACCGGCGTCCGCCGCCCCCGGAACAGCGACAGGGCGAGCAAGAAAAGCAGGGCGCTGTTGATGGCGTGCGCGAACCAGGAGACCAGGCAGTACTTCTGAAAGTCCCGGCCCCACAGGTGGTACTCGGTCCAGAACAGGAAGCTGGTCAGAGGCCGGTAGTAGGGCATGGTCTTCTCGATCCACGGCCCCGACCACCAGCCCAGGGCGTCCTGCCAGGTAGCCTGCTCCGCCTCGGGAGCGATCTCCATGGCGTCGGGGTTGGTGGAGTAGAGGTGCTGGTAGACCGGATCGAAGACCGGGTAAGCGGTGGCAGCCAGGGAGATGACAATCGCCAGCACTAGCCCAGTGACGCACAGGCGACGGGAGGGATCGGCGGATTCAGCGGGAGACACGTCGACGGGCATGGCAGATCAGGGGGAAAGGTTCGGCGCGAGGGAGGGGGATTCCTCTCCGCGCCGGAGGTGGGGTATAATGGAGCCGACATGCGCGACATCCAGCCCATACTGCAGGAACTCAAGGTGCGGCTGCAAGAACTCTACGGCGAGAGACTGAAGGGGCTGTACCTGTTCGGCTCCTATGCACGCGGCGACGCGCGGGACGACAGCGATATTGACGTGGCGATGGTACTCGATGATTTCGAGCGGGAACTTTTGGAGATCGAGTACAGCGGGGACGTGGTGGATGACCTCAGCCTGGAACGCGCCTGCCTCATCGCGGCTATACCAGTCCGTGAGCGCGATCTGCTAGCCGGCTCCGAGATGTTCCTGCGCAACGTCAAACGGGAAGGGGTCGCGGTATGAACGAAGAGGTCTCAGGGGCGCTGGACATGGCACGCGAAAGCCTTGGCGAGGCTCGCTGGGACCTCCAGGGCCGCCACTGGCGTGGCGCCGTGCGCAATGCATACTATGCTATGTTCCACGCTACCGAGGGTCTGCTGTTGAGCGAGGGACGAGAGTTCTCGAGCCACTAAGCCGTCATTGGCGCGATGGGCAGGGAGTTCGCCGCGACGGGGAGGCTGCCCAAGCACCTGCATATGTACCTTGTCAGGGCCTTCAGGGCGCGGCAAGAGGCGGATTACAGCAGACAAGCCGACTTGGCGGAAGAGGACGGGAAGCTGTGGATTGCCCGGGCCGAGGAGTTCCTGACCACGGTGGAAGCCTGCCTGCAGGCCCATTCGGACAAGGAACCGCTACCCTAACCGCCCCGCCTCACTGCCTTACCCGCGTCAGATAGGTCTTCTCCAGCGGTATCAGGCTCTGAGACTCGCGGACGTCGTCCTAGCGGCCCCTTGCGGCGCTACTCCAAATAATCCCTCAGCAGCTTGCTCCTCCCCGGATGTCGCAGTTTCTTGAGGGCCTTGGCCTCGATCTGGCGGATGCGTTCGCGGGTTACCTCGAAAATGTGCCCCACTTCCTCCAGCGTCCGGCTATAGCCGTCCTCCAGCCCGAAGCGGAGCTTGAGCACCTCCCGCTCCCGCTCGTTCAGCGTGTTCAGCACCCGCATCAGCTGCTCGCGCAAGACCTGGTTGCTGGCGATCTCCAGCGGCGCCTCGTCCTCCTCGTCGGGGACGAAGTCGCCCAGATGGCTGGATTCCTCCTCCCCCACCGGCGCCTCCAGGGATAGCGGCTCCGGGGCAATGCGCTTGATCTCCGCCACCCGCTCGAGCGGCATATCCATCTCCGCCGCCACTTCCTCCAGGGTCGGCTCGCGCCCTAACTGCTGCAGCAGCAGGCGGCTGGTCTTGACCAGCTTGTTGATGGTCTCCACCATGTGCACGGGAATGCGGATGATGCGGCCCTGGTCGGCGATGGCCCGGGTGATGGCCTGGCGAATCCACCAGGTAGCGTAGGTGGAGAACTTGTAGCCCTTCTTCCAGTCGAACTTCTCCACGGCCCGCATCAGCCCCATGTTCCCCTCCTGGATCAGGTCCAGGAAGCTCATGGTGGAGCGCCCGGTGTACTTGCGGGCGATGGAGACCACCAGCCGCAGGTTGGCGTTGGCCAATGACCAGACGGCGCGGCTATCCTGAAGCTTCATCACCCCGGCGTCGACACTGCTCCCTTCGAGCTGATGATCGAAGTAGACCGCGATGGGGCTGCGGCGGCCGACATGGGTGGCCCGATCCTCGGGGACACAGCGGACCACCTTAGGAGGGCGGCGGCGTTCGGCAGTGGTGAAGTCGAGTGTGAAAGTCTCCTGTAGCGGCAGGCCGGTCTCGCCGATGATGCCCCGCTTACCGGACACAAGAGTGAGTGTGTGGGCCAGATCTCCGGCCAAGGGCCGGTTGGGCAGGAAGTAGATGGTGCGCTCGACTGCGTCATACTCAACCGCGCCCTCGACTGGCGCGTTCATGGCGTCGCGCAGAATCACAGTCTTGGAGTTGACCGACTGCGGACGAATCCGTCGATCGAGGGTCACCGCCAGCCCCGCCGCCCGGTCCACACCCTCGGCGCCCGCCGCCGGGATCGTGCGTACCACCCGGGGAGCCCGCCGGCTGGGTGCCGTTCTGAAGGAGAACTTGTGCCGCCGAGCCAGGGTCTGACCCTCCTCGCCCCGCAGTCCCTCCTGGCCCCCTATGATCTCAACCGTGTACGTATGCCGGTAGTGCCAGGGCGTAGCCGGGGTGAAGCAGAGTACCCAGGGCTCTGGTCCCACCTTGACGGAGCCGCGTACCCGCCGCCCGTCCGCGTCGGTTACCAGCAGCCGCTCCGGGGTGGCCGAGCGCGGGTCAAGAGCATCGTCGAAGTAAAGCAGCAGTGGGGTAGTCGGCTCTGCGGTCTCGTCGCCCCTTGCGGGGCGGCTGGACACCAGGTGCAGGTGACTGCCCATTGAGGAGGTGGTGAAAGTGAAGGAGAAGTCCTGCTCCAGGGGTAGGCCGTTGAGGTCGTACAGGCCTCCGTCCCCGCCCCGAATGTTGACAACATACTGGGTATCGTGGTTGAGCCGCTCCCGGGGAGTGAAGCGCAAGCAGCTGTGCATGCGGTCATAAGTGGCTTCGCCTTCGCCCTTCTGAATGCGCTGAGCCAGATCCACCTCCTGTTCGGCGGTCAACAGCGGCACCTTCCCGATGGAGCGCAGGTACATGCGCACCGAATCGTCAATGGGCACCGACTCGAACTCACCGCCCTCGGCGAAGAGATCCTCCTCGTCGGAAGGCCGCTCCTCCTCGTCTACCAAGCTGATGCCCAGGTCCCCGAGCAGGCGGTAGACCTCTTCCAGGTCCCCAGGCTCCAGCAGGTCGCAGCCCTCCAGGGCCTCCTGCACCTCGGCATAGGTCAAGTGCCCTTGCCGCCGACCGCGAGCCAGCAGCTGCTGTACTTCTTCGAGTCGCCGTAAGGTCGACTCTCTCCCGTCAGACAAACGGGCCAACTCCTCTCGGAACTGATAATTGCGGCCTGAGCATTGATACCAGCCGGACTGGATTGTCCAGCGCGCCTCTCCCTACCGTCGTCCCCCGCTCACCAGCCATCCTTTATCCCTCTCCCGATGGCGTCTCCCCGCCCCCCAGGGGACCACCGGGCTGCACAAACTGGTAGGCCCCGCGGCCATGAACCTTCTGCGCCAACCGACAGTACCGCCGATAATCGGGGTCGTCTCGACTGATTTCGCCGCGGGCAAGAGCCGCGGTCACTCGGGCGCGCAACTCCGCGAAGCTCTCGGCCGAATCCCCTTCCTCCTCCACCTCGTCTTCCCCCGGTGGCACCTCGTACTTGGCCTGCAGACCGCTCACGCCGCGCTGCCTGCGCAAGTTCTCCACGAGGGGCAGTATCTCCTCTTCCTCTTTGGCCGGAGGCGTGGCGAGTAGCAGTTCCACACCCAGCGCGCGACTGCCTGCTTGTTCGGGCAGGCTCTCCAACACCTCCTCTGGTGCGAAGGCATCAGGTTCACGCCGCTGCCCGAAGAGTGCGGTAGCCAACTCCCGATGGGGCCCAGGGCTGAAGTCGTCCTCTCGCAGCAGTCTGCCCAAGCGCAGACACCAGTCGGCGTCCTGAAGGGCCAGACAGAGCAGTTGGCGCTCTGCTATACGTCGCCCGGCCGGCACTTCTTGCCCCTGTCCAGCCAGCGTCTGGCGGATCAACTCGGTGCCAATCTCCCGATCCTGGCGCCGAGGAGCCTGTATCGGGGCACGGCGAGCCACCTCCATCGCCAGGGTCCGCTGCATAGCCGCAGTGCGGCCGGGATTGCCCTGCCCCCAGCGATCGGCAGCCCGCGCCAGCAGTTCATCGCGGCGCACTCGGTCGCGGACACGAGCCAGTACGCCGACCGCCCGCGCGGCAGCCTTGGTCAGACCCTCCTGGCCCTGCTCGCGGTAGCGGGCGAAAATCATCTCCAACTGGTACTCGGCGAGACTGAACCGCGTCTTGAGCAGCTCCTCCCAGGCTTCCAGGCCGCGGCTGCGGATGAACTCGTCCGGGTCCACCCCCCCGGGCAACGCCACCACTTGTGCGTCCACGCCGACCCGCTCGAAGACCTCCAGGTTCCGCAGGGCCGCGTTCTGCCCGGCGGTATCGGCGTCGTAGCAGAGCACAACCGTCTCCACGTAGCGGCCCAGCAACCGGACGTGATCCTCCGTCAAGGCCGTCCCCAGGGCAGCCACTGCCTGCCGGAAACCCGCCTGGTGCAGCGCAATCACATCGGTGTAACCCTCCACCAGCACTACATAGCCGGCCTCCCCCATCGCCTGCCGCGCCTGCGGCAAGCCATAGACCTGGCGGCCCTTGTGGAACACGGGCGTCTCGGCGCTGTTGAGGTACTTGGCCGGATCGTCCGGGTCCAGCGCCCGCCCGCCAAAGCCGAGAACCCGCCCCGTGGGATCCAGAATGGGAAAGATGATGCGGTTGCGAAACGTGTCGTAGAAGCCGCCGCTGCGCTCCCGCGCGCGAACGAGATCCACCTCACGCAGGACGTCTACGGGCAGGTTCTTGTTGCTCGACAGGTGTCGTCCCAGATTCTCCCAGCCGGGCGGCGCGTAGCCCAGGCGGAACTCCGCGATGGTCTCCTCGCTCAGTCCGCGCCCAGCCAGGTACGCTCGCGCGTTTGTGCCCACGTCCGAGCGCAGTTGCGCCTGGAAGTACTCTGCCGCCAGTTGTAGGGCACGCTGCTGAAGCTTGCGCCGCTCGGACTTGGCCGCGTCCGCCGGCTGCCCGCGCCACTCCAAACCCACCTGGTGCGCCAGGCGCTCCGCGGCCTCCGGGAACGTCAGGTTCTCGATCTTCATCAGGAAGGAGAAGACGTCGCCGCCAGCCCCACAGCCGAAGCACTTCCAGAGACCGAGTTCGGGGTTGACGTAGAACGAAGGAGTCTTCTCCGCATGGAAGGGGCAGCGAGCCTTGAGCCGCCGTCCGGAGCGCTGCAGGGGAACGTATTGGCCCACGATAGCCGCCAGGTCAGCTCGGCGCTTAATCTCTTCCTTCAGGTCGTCAGTGTCCATTGCCCACGGCATCCCCGGTGGTCGGCGAGAGGCAATATGAGGTGATTCGACGGGGAGAGAAGGGAGTCCTTCCCGCAAAAACCCAGGGGACAGGCGCACTTTCCGTGCACCGTTCGCACGAAAAGCGTGCCTGTCCCTTGTTCTTGCGCCTTGCGGCGAAAAGGGGCGGCAGGCCCCGTCTCCACAGACTTGGAAATGCGCCCGTCCCCGTCCTGGGCTTACCGCCAGATCTGAATCCGCGTCACCAGCATGTTGTGGAGGGTAAAAGCGATGTTATTGTTTTCGGTGTAGCGCAGGATCACATCGCGGGAGAAGACCCGCGAGGTACCTCCGAAGCTGACCGTGACCTGCCCAGCAAAGGGCGCGGCCGCACCCGGCCCGCCGGAGTCAAAAGTGATCGTCTCGTCAGGATACCCGTAGCGGTAGAGTACGCGCTTGAAGTTGTCGCCCAGCTTAACGTACTGATGAGGGCGCCACAGCGCCGTTCGGGCGTAGTTGCACTCCTCGCCGACCAGGGCGATGGAGTCAATGTACCCGTCGCGGTCGAGTACGAACCCGAGCACCACTGGCCCCTTGTTGTAGATCCACTCAACCTGTCCGGACCCCAGCGGCATCCACACGGCCATCGCCCAGATAGGGAAAGGCTCCACGCTGATCCCGGTCGGTCCCGCGGCGGCTCCGCCTGCTGCCCCCGGGGCTCCCGGAGCTCCCGGAGCGCCGGGCGCCCCCCCGGGGCCTCCCGGGAAGGCACCGGGGCCGGGAGTAGGGGCCCCGGCTGGACCCGCCATTCCGGGCGCTCCTGGTGGAGCTGGCGCCCCTACCCCGCCTGCCATGCCCATGCCGGCGGCCGGCGGCAGCATCTGCGGCGAGGGGCCGCCCATGATCGGCGCCCCTGGAGCAGCCTGCGCCGCCGTCGGTGCGCCAAACTCCGGACCGGAGCCGATCACCACTCCGTCGGGCTGCCCGTAAACGTCCAACAGGTTGATGGCGTGCTGCCCCAGGCGCATCCCCGCCAGTTGCTGCTCTTTAGCTCCGACCAGACCCCCGGTCACCAGGAGCAGCGCGGGGACGAGGACAATTCCGCCGAGTACACGTGTGCACGGCCTGTTCATGCGGGTGGATTCCCTCCCCGGGACGCCGCCGGCGGCGACCCCTGCGTGAATGGGCACGATCTGTGCTGCGATTCCCGCAAATTGCCCCACTGCCGCAACGAAGTATACCACAAGGGGAAGGGGGAAGACAAGCGGCTGGGAAGCTGAGGGATCTGACCTCTACTGGTCGGCGGTTCCCCGAAGGGCCGCACGAGTAGCCTGACCGCATGGCAGGCCAGGAGTCCGGCCCCTGGCGAGGCGACCGCGCTCATGCTGCGATGTGGTCGGCTGGTCTGGACCCGGCCTTGGCGCGGACGCCTCGTGTGGCCCCTCCGGCTGCCCCCCAGCCCCACCACCTGCCGACGAGTCGAGGTCACACCAGCAAGGTGGGATTCGACCCCGCTTCATCTCCCGCGTTCCCCTCTCCCCGCCCCTGTGCTATACTCGCTTATTGACCCATGCGCACCTACTTCATCCTCACCATGGGCTGCCAGATGAACGAGCGGGACTCGGAGACACTCGCCGGGGTCCTGGAGGCATCCGGCTGCCGGCGCGCAGCGGGGCCCGCAGAGGCCGATGTCATCCTGCTGAACACCTGCGCGGTCCGCGAAAAGCCCGAGCGCAAGGTCTTCTCCCTGTTGGGCGAGATGGCCCGGCACAAGCGCCGTCGGCCCGGAACAATCATCGGCGTCTGCGGCTGCGTGGCCCAGGTCGCGGCGGAGGCAATCCGGAAACAAGCCCCGCAGGTAGATCTCATTCTGGGCCCGAGGAACTATGCCGATTTGCCGAAGTTGCTGGAGGAGCAACGCCTGGGGTGCCCCGGCGAGACGCCGGTGCCACCAGGAGGGGAGGCCCTTGACTGGGACCGCTGCATCCCGGAGGGACTGCCGGAGGCGCGAGGAAACGCCATCACCGCCTACGTCAACATCACCTACGGCTGCGACAACTACTGCGCCTACTGCATTGTTCCCTATGCGCGGGGCCCGCTACAGAGTCGCCAGCCGCAGGCGATACTGGGCGAGGTCAAGCGCCTGGTGGACGCCGGCTATCGCCAGATCACTCTCTTAGGCCAGAACGTCAACGCCTACGGGCAGGACCTGACGGAATCCGTGGACTTCCCCGACCTGCTGTATCGGGTTGACGAGGTCTGCACGGACCAGCGGGTGCGCTTCACCACCTCCCACCCCAAGGACGTCCCGCCGCGACTGATTGAGGCCCTGCGCGACCTGCCCTCGATCTGCGAATGGCTGCACCTGCCCCTGCAGGCGGGCGATGACGAGGTGCTGGCACGGATGGGGCGCGGCTACACCTCCCAGCAGTACCTGGACCTGATCACTCGGGCGCGAGAGGAGGTACCGGGACTGACCGTCACCACCGACGTGATGGTCGGCTTCCCCGGCGAGACCGAGGCGCAGTTTGAGAACACCTACCGCCTGATGGAGACGATCTGCTTCGACCAGGCCTTCACCTTCAAGTTCTCGCCGCGTTCGGGCACGGCGGCGGAAAAGATGCCTGACCAGGTCCCGGAACCGGTCAAGCAAGCGCGACTCAAGCGACTGGCAGACATGGTCGCCCGGATGGCTCGGCAGTCAAACAGACTGCAGGTGGGGCAGGTCTTCGAGGTGCTGGTGGAGGAGGCCGATCCCAAGGCGCCGGGACACGTACGCGGGCGAACGCGGGGGAACAAACTCGTGATCTTCCCCGGCGGGCCGGAGCTGATCGGACACTTCGTGTCGGTGCAGGCAAGGGAAGCGAGGTTATGGGGGTTCAGAGGCGAGCGGGGCCCTATCCCCTAACCCCCTCTCCGCGCAGGACAGGGCGAGGCTGAGCAGCCGGGGGAACCGGCGACCATGAACACACTGCTCACCTGGGATCAAGTGGCCACCCTTTGGATCAACCAGCATCACAACCTGATGCTGGACGCCATCCTCATGCCCATCTCCTGGTTCGGCGAGGCCGGGGTCGGGTGGATTGCGGTCATGCTCCTGCTGCTGATCTTCGGCAAGCGGCGGTTGCGCCTCTTGACCCTGGTGCTGGCGGGGGGTCTAATCGTCACCGAGTTCCTGGTGATGCCTCTTTTCCGGGAGTACGCCTTCCGGCCCCGGCCCTACACGTACCTGCCGGGTATCCGCTCGCTGGGCGTGCAGTGGACGACCACCTCCTTTCCCTCGGCCCACGCCCACCTGTGGGCGCAGGTAACGCTCCTCTACGGCGTGGCTTATCGCCGCTGGCTCTGGCCGCTGATCGTGCTGTCGCTGCTGACCTTCTACTCGCGGCCTTACGCAGGGGCGCACCATGTGCTGGACGTAGTCGGGGGGCTGGGACTGGGCGGAGTGATGGGGCTGATCGAGGTGGCGGTGGCGAATAAGATGCGGCTGATGGCTACCGGTACCACGCCACCGTCCGCTCCAGGCCCTCGCGGAAATCCACCTGCGGCTCATAGCCCAGGTTCTCCCTAGCCGCCGTCAGGTCCGCCAGCGAATGACGCATGTCCCCCACCCGCTCCGGAGCGTACTCGGGCTGCAGGTCAGTCCCCAGCCTCTCGTTGAGCATCGCCACCAGTTGGTTGACGGTATAGCGCTCCCCAGCTGCGATGTTGAAGACCTCTCCGGCCACGTCCGGCTGGTGGGCGGCCAGCAGATTGGCCTCCACCACATTGGCCACGTAGCAGAAATCGCGCGACTGCTCTCCGTCGCCGAAGATGACTGGCCGGCGTCCGGCCCGTAGCGCCGTGATGAACAGGGGAATGACAGTGGCATACTGCGAAGTGGGGTCCATGCGCGGGCCGAAGACGTTGAAGTAGCGCAGGGAGACCGTCTCCAAACCGTAGACGTGCGTGAAGGCGGCGCAGTAGGCCTCACCCGCCAGCTTGGAGGCAGCATAGGGAGAGAGCGGGAGCGGGCGGTCGGTCTCTCGGCGCGGGAGGCCAGGAGCCGCGCCGTAGACGGAGGAGGAAGAGGCGAAGACGACCCGCTTGACCCCGGCGTCGCGCGCGGCCAGCAGCACATTGAGCGTGCCCCCGACGTTGACGGCGTTGGTGGTAGCGGGATCCTCCACCGAGCGGGGCACGGACCGCAGCGCGGCCTGGTGCAGGACGTAGTCTACCCCCGCAAAGGCGGGGCGGAGGGCCGACAGGTCGCGAATGTCCTCCTCAAACAGCGTGAAGCCGTCTTCCAGGCCGACCAGGTTCTCCCGGCAGCCGGTGGCGAAGTTGTCCAGCACTCGAACGGTCTCGCCACGACGGACCAGCTCCTCCGCCAGGTTGCTGCCGATGAACCCCGCGCCGCCGGTTACCAGGTACGTGGCCATCTCATCGTGCCCGCGCCAGCTTCGCCGCGGCCTCGCCACCGTTGAGCAGGTACAGCAGCGGTAGCGGCCGGTCCGTGCCCTCGATGAATCCCGGCCGGGCCTGCCAGGGCGCCACCGACAGTACATTCGCCAGGTCCATCCAGTACTCCAGTCGCGCCGGCTTGAGGCCCCAGATCATGTGGAAGTGATTGGCGGGCGCATACTGCTTGTACTCCACCATGCTCGCGTACTTGGGTGTGACGAAGGTGTGCGGCCAGGTAACGTTAGTGAGGTTGATTAGTGCGTCCACCAGTGCGTCCGGCGGGCGAACGGTGACCGCCTCGTCCCAGATCAGCGAGAAGAGGTTGGTGTCGGCGCTATAAGCCATGCGCCCGGCAATGCCCTCAATGCCCGCGGGCGAGACAAAGGTGACTGAGTTGCCGCCGCCGGGGAAGTAGTACAGCTCCGCCGGCGGGAAGTAGACGTTAGCCATGATCTCTTCGACACTCGCGCCGGGAAGAGCCGCCCAGTCGAAAGCAGCGCTGCCGGAGTTGTCTCCGTCCACCAGACCTTTGCGACGCCAGAGAGCGTCGGCCTCGACGTCGGTCAGACCCAGGTCGCTGATCTTCTGCTCCAGTTCCCACGGCTCCCAGACCTTGCGGAAGTCCATGAACAGCGGCGGATTGCCGCCGGTCAGCCACGCAAAGTGCAGCATGGTCAGCAAGCCCTGGGTATCCGCCTCGGTGGCGAAGGGTACCGCCGCCTTGCGCCCGTTGTGGTCGAAAGTGGAGTTGAGTAAGGATTCCATCACGTCCAGGATGGGCAGCGGAATCCCCCGCCGGTCCGAGCCCCACTCCAGCTGATTCATGAACCCACCGCCTACCGCGTTGAGGTCGGCCAGCAGATCGCGCACGATCAAGTACATGGCCAGGCCCTGGTCGAACTTGCGGCTGTCCTCCTCCCCACCGATCTCCAGGCGCGGGCCGACCATCCGCTTGCACCAGGCGCGCAGGGCCTTCAGCTCCTCCGCGTCGTAGGCGCCCTTGTTCAGCATGTCGGCCAGCAGCTTCATATCCAGTCGCGCAATCTCCAGCCCGAAGGTTCGCCGGGTGGGGATGATGTGTGACAGGGCGGTCTCCATCCCCATGCTGTCATGCCCGAAGACCACCACGCGGCGGCCTTTGATTCCCACTCGCGTCACGGCCGCGTAGCACCAATCCACCAGCGCCTCGGCGGTGGCCGGGGTCATCTGCGGGTCCATCCCCGTATCGGGCCAGGTGCCGACGTTCAGGTGCACCAGCTTGCCGTACTGGCTCAGCGCGCCGGACCCGGCGTGAGCAAAGACCACGCCCGGCTTCGGCCCGGAGTTGCCGCAGGTCAGGTTGACGGGCGTGTCGTCGGGGAACTGGGCCAGCAGCGAGATAAGGCTAAGTTGCGGAAAGGCCCAGGTGTCCGGCACGCAGACCAACACGTCCACGCCCTCGGCCTGGAACTGCCGGGCGACCTGATCGGCCTGCTTCTCGCCGTCTACCAGCGTCGGGGCATAGACTACCGGAACTGGGGAGCCATCCGGCAGCTTGACGCGGTCGGCCAGCAGGTCGGCAGTCATGCCGATGATGTTGGCGGCCCGGGTGCGCGATTCCTCGTCAATCCGGGGGTCGCCGGTAGCGAAGACACCGATAGTGGGAACATTGGGGACGGCGGGCGAATTGTCAGGCAAGCGTTTAGCGGGCATGGTGGTGAAGTCTCCTAATGAACATAACAGTTTGTGTAGCGTTGGATGGTGAGGATGCATTCTCTGCCCGCAACCCGATTCCCTCCTCTGCTCCCCGGCTATCCACGGCCGACTAGATCTTCCGGTTCGCATAGGCCCGGAAGGGAGGGACTGGTTACAGAGTCAGGAGACCTCCGTCTTACGGAGAATGGTGCTATGGGGTGCTAAAGGGCGCCGATCTGGACCTCACCAGTCCCGACAAGCGCTGTTACCCGGCTACCCTGTCCCGCCAGTGTAAGCTCCCAGTTGCGCTCCGCGACCTGCGCGGCAGCGTCCAGCAGCGCTACCGTGTCCCGCTGGCTGGCCGCGGTGGGGTAGTCGGAGGCCAGTTCCTCGAGGGTCTGGCCGAGGAGACGGCGGCGGAGGATGGCGGAGAATCCCGCGATGACACTATCCTTCCCATACCCCCGCACCTCGGGCTCGTCCTGCACCGTTTCCCTTCCCGGCGTTCCACGTTCCACGTTCCACGTTCCACGATAGCTCGGTACCGGCTGGATGAACAGCGGATTCGCCGTCCGGCTGCCCTCGCCGGTCAGACAGTAGCGCAAGCCGCGGTCCTGCTGATCCAGGAAGGCGCTTCCCCGGGTGCCGAAGACCTTGATCTCCTGATTGACGTTGCCCTCGAAGTCCGGCGGATTGACCCAGGCGTTTACGTAGAGCGCCTCCATCCCGCCCTCGTACGTAACCTTCACCTGCATGGAGTCGAAGGTGTCAATCGGCTTCGGCTCCCCGCTTGCCGGGTCGCGCCAGTTGGCCAGCAGCCGCTTCTGGCCCGTGGCATGCACGGACAGCGGCCGAACCCCCAGGTAGTGCTGCACCACGTCGGTCCAGTGACAGCCGACATAGCTGAAGGGATTGCTCCGCGCCGCCCACTGGAAGACCTCCGTCGCTACCTGCAGTGGCTCTTCCAGCACGGCCTCCACGTAGTTGACCTCCCCCATGCGCGGAACCACCTCCTGGAACAGCTTCCGCACCATGGGGTCGTAGCGCTTGTGCATGTCGGCAGCAACTACGAGTCCTGCGGTCTGGGCAGTAGCGATGATCTCGTCGGCCTCGGACAGCCGCAGACAGAGCGGCTTCTCCACCAGCACATCGGCGCCGGCGCGCAGGGCGGCCATAGTCGGTGCGTAGTGCAGGTCATCCGGGGTAGCCACGACCAGCACATCAGGTCGGGCTTCGACGAGGATTTCCTCCCAGACCGCTTCCCCGTAGTAGGGGCGAGCCTGGCTCTCGGGACACGCCTGCCGATACCAGTCCCCGATCCTCCCGGCGGTTCCCCGAGCAGCCGAACGCGTGCCCACCGCAACTAGTTCTACGCGTGCGGGGGCCAGCGCTCGCGCCCAGCGCCCTTGCCCGATGCTGCCCAGATAGGGCCCGATACCGTAGCGCTCCAGGTCCCGGAGCACCGGCCCGATGATTTCCGCAAAGAACATCCCGCCGCCGATCACGGCGACGCGGAGGGGAGTAGAGTCGGTCATCTCGGTCCTCCACTCGGCAAATACGGACCTCCACCTGTGCTGGGGCGAGTGGTGGCCCGGCTCACGCGTCCCCCTGAACTATCCGGCGCCAGGATTCCTCCAGGCCTGCCTCCGCCGCCGCCTTTGCCGCCGGCGTTCCCGGCCCGGGTTGCGCCCCAAAACTGTTGTCCTTCCAGATGTGCCAGTCCGGTTGATTCTTGTTGTGGCGGACCGGCTGGTCGGCGGTATTGTAGACCGTGTTGGCCTCAACCAGGAAACCCTTGCTGAATTGGTCAAAGAAGATGCCGTCGTTAGGCGGCCCCTGGGCATAGGGGCTGCGCAGGACGTCGTGAATCAGGTTGCCGCGCAGAATCGTGCCCGGTTGCCATCCCAGCGTGTAGATACCTGCTCCGTCGGTCAGCGACCCCATGACCCGGTAGATGTGGTTGTACTCGACAACGTTGTCCTGAATCACTGTGCGGACGGGAGCCCATCGCCATCCGACGGAGATGCCGCTATAGGGCAGATCGTGCACCAGATTGTGCGCCACCGTGGTCGCCGCGGCAAACCCCACCCAGATGCCCACGGCCCCGTAGTACTCAACGCCACAGTGGTGCACCTCGTTGTTCGCCACTCGGTTGTCCCGAACCACTCTCTGCAGCGTGCTGGGGTCGGTGACACCCTCGGGGTTGTCCGGCCCGCCATCATTGCCTATCTGCAAACCGTTGCCCCCGATGTCCCAGACTCGGTTGCCCTCAATCCGACATCCCCGACAGCCGGTCGCCAGGTGCACGCCGCTCCCTCCGGTATGCGCCAGTTCCCCTCCCAGCAGCGCGCACTGTTCGGCCCACTGCCAGCGTAGGGCCGGCCCTACCAGGCGCCACGGCGTAGGCGCTGCCCCGCCGGTCATGAAGTGGCAGGCCTGTACGCCGTAGTAGCCTCCGGGCGGCAGGCTCCATCCCGCGTGCGCAAAGCGCAGCCCGGTGAACTGCACGTTCCGCACTGGCCGTTCGGACGTGCCCTTAATCTCCAAGATCTGAGTCAGCACGGGCGCCATGACCTCCGCTGTACTGAGGTCTTCCGCCGCCCCCGCCTGATAGTAGACCACTCCGGCCGTCTGATCCAGGTACCACTCGCCGGACGCATCAAGGAACTCGCGAGTACCCTCCAGGAAGCCCCAACGACCCACGCGGGGCCAGTTCCAGGGGGCCGCCTCCGCCGCCAGGTGCGGCCGCGCCAATACCAGCGTGCCCCCCGTCGGCTGAAAGGACGCCACCGGCTTACGAAAGACCTCGAAATTACCCAGGGTCACGACCTCTGCCTCGGAAGGCTTTGCCAACGCCGACGGTTGGCCCTCGCCAAAGCTGAGCTCGAAGGTGCTCAGGTCCCCGCTTAGGTTGGACAGTCTCACCAGCCAGTAGGGCACCGCCGCGTTGGCGTTAGGCGCGCGGGCCCGCACGGCGCGCTTGCCGTTCACGTACAACTCCCGGAAGCCCTTCTGCCTCGCCCAGGGCACCGAGGCTACCCACAGGTTCCCCTCTTGTCGTTGCCAGCCGATGATCGGACGGCCCCCGCTGATGACCACCTTCTCCCCCACAGCCGCCGCCCAGGTAATGGCGTGCTCCGCCGTGCCCGAATCACCGGGCTCCAGCAGCAGCGTCTGGTTCAAACAGTAGGTACCAGCGCCAATGACCACACGCACCGGCCGCTGCAGACCCTTGGCTACCTCTGCTCGTACCGCAGCCTGCGCACGCGCCAGGCTGCGGAAAGGCGCCTGCGCCGTACCCGGATTTGTGTCCTGACCGGTCAACGCCACGTGGAAGATGGTCTCAGCGAGGTCAGCACTCGCCACCCCAGACACCCAGCCCGGCGACGTCGCCCCAAGCGCCATCACGGCCAGCGCCAGGATTGTGCCTGTCTTAATGCTCATCAGCTATGCGCACCGGCCCCCCTTCCCCGGGACACCCCGGTGGAGGAATCCTGACTTTGTCCACAGCCGCCGCCGCCGGCGTCCCCGGCGCGGGTTCCTGGCCGAAACTGTTGTCCCTCCAGGTATGCCACTCCGGCTGATTCTGGTTGTGCCGTACCGCCTCGTCGGCTACGTCGTAGATAATGTTCGCCTCGATCAGGAAGCCCTTGCTGCCCTCATCTATGAAAAAGCCGTTGTTGGGCGCGCCCTGAGCGTACCGGCTGCGCCGGATGTCGTGGATCAGGTTCCCTCGGAGCACCGTGCCCGGCTGATAGCCCAGAGTATAGATCCCAGCCCCGTCAGCCAACTGCTGCATGACCCCGTAGACATGGTTGTACTCGATACGGTTCCCCCGGCAGACGGTCGGTTCGGGGTTCCACTGCCAGCCCACCGAAATCCCGCTGTAAGGCAAGTCGTGGACCTCGTTGTGCGTCACCGTGGTCCGCGCCGCGAAGCCCACCCAGATGCCCACCGCCCCATACAGCTCCACTCCGCACCGCCGTACGCGGTTGTCCACCAGCAGATTACCGCGGGTCACCCGGGCGCTGTCGTTCGGCCCGCCGACCATGATTCCGTTCCCGCTCACGTCGTGAACCTCACAGCAGCGTACCACGCACCCTCGGCAGCCTTCCCCCAGGTACAGCCCGCTGCCGCCGGTGTGGGCGACTTCCCCCCCGTCAAATCCGCAGTCCCACGCCCATCGCCAATCGAGCGCCGCCTCCACCTCCGCCCAGCGAGGCCCCTCGCCTCCAGTCACGTAGTGGCACGCCTGCACTCCATAATAGCCGCCCTCCGGCAAGTCCCAGGCCGCGTGCTGGAACCGTAGGCTGAGGAAGTAGACGTTTCGCACGGGCCGGCCGGGCGTGCCCCGCACCTCCAGCAGCCGCGATAGAACCGGCGCCACGGTCTCGCTGTGGGTCAGGTCCTCGCCAGGCTGCGCCAGGTAATAGACCACGCCCGCTCCCCGATCCAGGTACCACTCTCCCGGCTGCTCCAGGAACTCCCGCGCCCCCTCCAGAAACCCCCAGCGCCCCACGCTCGGCCAGTTCCAGGGCGCGTCCTGCTGGGCCACATGGGGGGGGGCAAGCGTCAGCGTTCCCGAGACAGGATCGTAATCGGCCACCGGCTTGCGGCAGATTTCCCAGTTGCCCAGAGTTACGACCTCCACCTCCTCGGGGCGACTGAGCGCGCCGGGCATACCCCCTGCGAAGCCCATCCGGAAGCTCTGCCCGTCCGCGCTGGACTCGGAGACCGTGACCTCCCGGTAGGGCGGATCGGCGTCGGCCTTCGGAGTCCGGGCCCGGATAGCCCGTTGTCCGTTGACGTACAGCTGCCGAAAAGGCTGCTCTTTCGCCCAGGGAACCCAGGCCGCCCACAGGTCGCCCTCCTGCCGGGCCCAGCCCGTGATGGGGCGCCCGCCGCTAAGCACCACGTTCCCCGCCGCTGCCCAGATCACGGGGAACCGCACCGTGCCCGAGTCCTCCGGTCCCAGCACTAGCGGCTGGGGAAGGAAGTACGTCCCCGGCGCAATCTCCACTCGCACCGGCCCTTGCAGGCCTCCCCTCACCACTTCCCGCAGGGCCTGCTGCGCTCTCTCCAGACTGCGAAAAGGCGCCGCCTCTGTCCCCGGATTGGTGTCCAGCCCTCGCAGCGCGACGTGGAAGACCGTATCCGCCGGTCTGGCGGACGCAGAAGTCATAACAGTCCCTCCCAGCAGCAGACACAGAGCTGCGCAACCCGTCGTCCTCATGTACTTGCCACCCGCCTCCCGCTCTACTCCCCGACCTTCACTTTGGCAGTCAGCCTCCTTACCTTGTCCAACCCGGCTATCCGCCAGATACTGGCATAGCCGCTGGCTCCGGCGGTGAAGTACCACTCCCCGTCCTGTGCGTTGCGGTATACGTTGGAGCCGAAGTGCTCCACCTGCAGCGTATACTCGCTGGGCGATGCGACGGCCGGGTCTTCCAGCAGGTTGCCTACAAACAGCCCGTCCTGGGTATAGACCTTATCCTGACCGCCCTCATCCACGAAGCTGAAATACTCCTCGCCGATGGGACCGCCCAGGCCGCAGGCCCGGCCATAGAACTCGCCGTTCTTGGTGATGCCGCTCGCCTTCTTGCCTGCCCGCCAGACCAGATTGCCCTCCGCATCCAGGCGATAGACATAGACATCCGACAGGTGCGACGAGTGCCCGATGCCCCGCGGGTCGGAGCCCGGCGAGTCGGCATTGCCGAAGACCCCGCCGTCCGGAGCCCACCATATGGTGCTCAGACCCACTTGCTTGCCCGGCTTCTTGGCCTGGTCTAGGGGAATGATCCGCGCCTGGGTCAGGTCATAGAGCGGCACCCCCGGCTTGACCCAGGTGGGCTTGAGCACCCACACCTGATCCGGACCCCAGGAGAGCAGGTACAGGCTCATGTCGCGCGGGTCCACGCTCCCCCCGAAGTACGACCCGTGGAACCCTGTCTCCCGGCTCGCCGGAGTGATGACTACTCGCTCGCCCGGATCCTCCTTGCCGTTCTCATTCAGGTCGGTGAAGACCCACATCGGTCTCTTCGGGTCTCGCGTATCGCAGCCTACCGCGGCCACCAGCAACATCTTGTACCCGTCAATGCGGTAGAGACTCTCCGGGTTGCCTCCCCCGAACAAGTAGGTCTTCCCCTGGTAATGCGCAATGCGCGGGAACCAACGCCCGTAGTTGGCCAGGGCGAAATCCGTCCACACCGCGTCGGGCGTGCTGGCCTTCGCCTGGTAGTCCACCCGGTGACGGATCCAGGCGTCCCCGCCCCAGGCATACAGGTGCTCCGGGTTCTCCGGGTCCACGCAGACCTCGCCGGAGATGTACCACGGCCCCGCCCAATGCTTCTCGTACTTGAGGTCGGTGCTCAGCCGCATGAAGACCTTGGGCGGGGCGTCCTCGCTGAAGAACACCTTCCCCGAGGCTGCCACGCAGACTCCCGCCGGGTTGCGCAGCATGTCCGGCTGGTACTTGCCGTTATTGTCGCGTCCCCCGGGCTTGCCGAAGACGCCCAGCAACTTGCCCTCGCGGCTGAAGCGCTTGACCTGCTGGCTGGCGCCCCGATCGGTGACCAACAGGTTCCCCTGGGTATCCACCGCCACGTGCCACGGCGCCTCAAGACCGAGCATGAGGACCACCCGCCGCTCGCCGGTCGCCGGGTTCAGGGCCAGGACCCGCGGCCCGCTGACCACCAGCAGACCGCCGTCTTTGTCCAGACATACCCCCCGCGGGTCCGGCACCGGAATGGTCCGCTTGAGTTGCCCGGTCTCCGCCGAGTAGAGCCCAATCCGGTCCTGGTGGTACGCTGCCACATACAGCGTGGTGGCATCCGCTGCCAGGCCGGTCACGGCCGGCAACGCCGTCCGGTCGCGCAGTGACTCCTCCGGTTTGCTCACTCCCTCGAGGTAGAACCGCAGCGGGTCGCTGCCCTCATGCGGGAAGGGGACATAGCCCCCGTCCGCCGCCTTCACTCGCCACAGACCGGCCTTGCCGTCCGACGAGTCTACCGCGCAGAAGACGTACTGCCCGTTGGTCGCAATCGCCACCTGCCGGCCGGGCAGGGCCAGCGGCAGGTGCTGGCGCCAGAGCAGATTGCCGTCCTCGTCCACGTGCAGCAAGCCGCCGTCTCCCTCCTCGATCCCCCATAGCGGATACAGACCGGTCCGGTCGGCCGCAATGTCCACCACATTGTCCCACACTCCACCCCAACCGCCGCGCGGGTTGTCGCTGGCGTGGGGCGGCTTGCCCGGACTGGTGGCACTGGTAACATATTCGGCGCGCATCCCGGCATTGCTGACGGCGCGCATCTCGTACTCCCCGGCAGCCACCGGTGCCCCTGCGTCATCCTTGCCGTCCCACCCGATGGTCACTGGCCCCGCGGCTACCTCCCGCCCGGCGAAGAGCGTGCGCAGCAGCCGCCCCCGGCTGTCGTACACCCCCGCCGAGAGCAGCCCCTTCTCGGGGACTTCCACCAAAACCTTATGCTCCCCGGCGTCAATCGGCGCCTCCGTTGCCTGCGGCTGCCGCAACGCCCGGAAGACCAGTTTCTGCTGCCCCGCCGGCAGGAAATGCGCCATCCCCCAGTCATTCATTCCCCGGAAAGAACTGATCGACCCCATGGCAAAGGCTCGCAAGCCGTTCTGCCAGATCGCCGCCAGCGTCGCCTGCACGCTATCCCCGGCCCGCGGATAGTTACCGCTCTGAACGGTATCCCAGGGCACCCGCGCCTCAAAGGTCCGTCCCGTCGCCGTCGCCCTCGACTTCACTTGCATCCGCGTCACGTCGCCGATCGTGAAATTGAAGGACCGCTGCAAGGCAATGAAGTCCCGATCCTCCCTGGGGTTGTACCACAGGGCCAGGGTCAGGATGTCGTTGTTGCCCTTGGGGTCACCTCCCGGCCACTTCGTGTTGGCCTGGATACGGAACTCCAGCGAATCCCCCAGCCACCAGGTGTTGTCCACCCCGTGCTCATTGCTGTAAGACGGCGTGTTGAAGATCGCCCCCAGGTACAGGGCCTGGTCGTCATACATCATCGCCCAGGTGACGTTGTACTTGTCCTGCAGCACCGGGTCCACATACTGCGGCCCGTAGGCGCAGGACATGTCCCAGTCCCCCAGGTCCCCGTCCACCGCCACCTGCCCCGGCGCGGGGACCACGTAGAAGCTCTGGTTGTTGATCACCAGCGGCTTCTCCCCCGCCGCGCGGAAGATCCCCTGTCCCCAGCGCTCCCGCTCAAAGCGCAGCTCGCTGGGCACGTCCAGAATCTGGCTCGATCCCCGGTGCCACCAGACCTTGGCCAGGTTGGTGGCCCCGGTAGCATCGCTGAAGTTGACCGCAACATCGGTCGCCACGGTCTGCCCAGCCTGCGGCGCGAAGTTGTCGAAGAAGGCCAACGGCAGCCGCGTCTCGGCAACGTAGCCCTGATTGCCCGGCGTGTTCACCACGGCCAGCTCCGCTCCCGGTACCGGCCCCATCCAGGCGATCTCGATCCTGGTGGCCGGAGATGAGATCACCGCCGGGCTCTCCACCCCCGCTTTGGCCTGGCGGAAGGCAAAGACCACAGGCCTCCCGCCCAGGACGCTCATCAGCACATGGTAGTCTTCCGGTCCCCCGTTGGGCGACTTGCCCTCCACTTCTCTGCTGGTGCTGAGGTAGAAGTGCAGCGAATCGCCCGTCTTGAAAGCCCGGGAGGGGTCGTCCCCGGAGTTCTTCATCGGCGAGGAGTCGCGCACCACGTAAGCCAGGTACAGACTCTGGTCGTCCCACATGGCATAGGTGCGCACGGATCGGTCCTGCGCCGAGGGGTCTACCTCGTAAGTCACCGGCGCACTGAGGACCCAGTCGTCCAGTTTCCCATCAATAACGACCGCCCCCGGCGCACGTACGAAATTCAGCGGCACCTCGCCATTAGCGCCCAGACCAGTCAGGACTACTAGACCAACCAGAGAACTCAACATGGCACTCACCTCATCAACAGACAGTACGCAACCGCGGCGGTCCCGACCGAACCCCCGCCGGCCAGCCTGTGGGTATTGACCGGATACGAACCCGCAGAGCGGGGGTAGTATCCGGCCGGGCGACTCGGTGGCTTACTTTGTGACCCGGTAAGCCCCTCCTGCCTCCGCGTTTAGAACTCCCGCTGACGCCACCGGCTGCGCTTGCCCCGCTACAATCCGCTCCACCTTCGCCCCCACCGCCAGCGGCCATTGCAGGGCCTGGTAGGCAAACAACACCTCCGCCTCTCCCCCCGTCCAGTGGACGCCCTGCCCAGCCGGCAGCAGGTGCCGTGTGACCATATCCGGGCGCAGCGTATTGAACGTATGCCAATAGTCGCGCAGCCACTCGGGAATCGGGTAGATCGAGGGCAGCGCCCGGTTGGCGATGCAGCGGAAGAACTGGGTCTGCAGTTCCTCCTGCGTGCGGTCCGGGTGCGGGAACAGTATCGGCAGGCAGTCAATCGCCATGTCCTCATTGCCCACCCACCAGGACCAGTCGTTCTGTCCCGCCACGGCGCCGGGGGCCACCGCATCCTCCCGCTTGTTGTCGAACAGGCCAAAGCGCCCCACCCCAAAGGGGCCGATCCCCTCGATCGAGAAGATGCGGATGCCCAGTTCCGCCAGCCCGCCCACGAACTTGCCCAGGCCCGGCGGGTTCGGCTCACCCCCCCGCTTGAAATCGCACCCCAGCGCCCCCATGTTGCCGAAGGAATCAAAGAAGATGTAGTCCAGCCCGTGCCGCTTCCACTCCGCCCACTGTTCCAGCATCCACTCCCAGGCCGTGTTCCAGTTCACCCCGAAGCACAGGTTGAAGGCGTAGCCGCCCGAGTGGGGCCGGGTGTTCAGGTGCGTGGCGATGAACTCCGGATGCTCCTTGAAGATCGGCGCATTGCAGGACAGGTGCATCCCGCACCACTGCCCGATCTCGATCCCCGCGTCCTGGCCCTTCTGGTAAAAGTACTCCCAGGCCGGCCAGCCCCCCCAGAAATCGGACATGCGGTACTCCCAGATATTGCAGACCGAGGAGGTCAGCAGGTCCCCGTGCACGCCGGTCATCAGCTTATACCGGTAACCCCACTCGGTGATGTCGCTCACCCCGGTCACCTCGGGAAACACCCGCCGCACGCCCTGGTCCGCCAGTTCTTGCAGCATGTCGCCCCACTCATACAGGACCCGCTCCGGCGGCAGCACCTTCCCCCGGATGGTCATCGTCAGCTTCCCATTTTCGTCCAGGCCCGCCTCATACGGCGTGCCCACCTCCGGCTTGACCGGCGTCTTGGGGATACCATAGGCCGCGCGGACGATCCCCTGCGCGTGGTCCAGGCAGCGCTGCCACCGATCGCGCCCCGCCTCGTCGCACCAGCCGCTCTCCAGCGCCGGGGCATAGACAATGCACTTGCGGGGCAGCGTCACCTCCCCCGATTCGGCGAACATGTAATCGTCCAGGACCCAGACCACTTCCTCACCCGCATTCTTCTGCAACAAACTCTTAACGCTGACGAACTCGGGCCAGAAGCCGTACAGGCTTCCCCGCGGACCATGCTGGTAGTCAAAGCACTGCACCGGGCTGTAGCGTGAGCCGAATTGGAAGGAGTACCCGAAGGGATTGTCGGCCATGTCCAGCCGGCGCAGGCACTCCGTGGAGAAGCGGCTCTCCGCCGTGCAGCGGTGTACCGGCGGGTAGATCTGCCCCTGGGAGAGAATGGTGTTGCCGGTCGCGCTTCCCCCCAGTTCCCAGGTGGCCTGCATGGTCACCGAGTAGATAGCCCGCTCCTCGCTCCGGTAGCGGATAGCGTAGGAGAACCCGGTGTATTCCACCCCCTCCAGCGTGACGCTCTCCGGCCGCAGCAGCCATTCCACCCGGTCCTCATACCGCTCGGGCTGCAGCCGCGGCCAGGCCATGGAGAAGTCGTATTCGTCCTTGTACTCGCCGTACAGGTGCGGATAGCCGACCGCGACAGTCGCCAGCGTGACCCCGCCCTCCTCCTCCCGGACCTCCTGCAGTCGGAACTCGCGGTACTGGACGCCGTGGCCGGTCTGGAAGACGGGCGCCAGCGGGACGGCGCCGGAACGGAAGGGAATGCCGGGGAGCCGGATCTCGCCGAGACCCAGTAGGGACTCACCGTCCAGCAGCAGGTCAATCTCGACTCCATTGGCCAGCGTCAGGGTAGACACCAGGATTCACCTCGCAGCGGCAGAGTAGGGACAGCGCAAGATGATTCGGAGAAGCGGCGGGAATACCTTCTCGGGGCGGCAGGAGCTGCGCCGCCGGCACCGAACGTTACCCCGCAGACGAGCGTCAAGGCGCACACGCGCGTACGGAGACGGCAGAAGGAGGCAGGCACAGACATGGACCACCCGGTAGTGCATTTCGAGATTCCGGCGGACGACCCCGAGGCGTTGCGGAAGTTCTACACCGACCTGCTGGGGTGGAAGATCGGGCTGGCGGAGGGCTTCGAGGAGATGGGCTACTACTTCGTGTACCCGGTGCCCTCGCAGACCGAGGGCGGGTTGATGGGCGGGATGATGAAGCGGCAGCACCCGCAGCAGACGCCGACCAACTACGTGCTGGTGGAGTCGGTGGCCGACTACCTGACCAAGGCCGCCGACCTGGGTGCGACCGTAGTGGTGGACAAGACGGAGATCCCGGGCATGGGCTGGTTCGGGGTGCTCATTGATCCGCAGGGCAATCAATTGGGGCTGTTCGAGATGATGCAGAAGTAGCCACCGCCACGGCGCGAGCTACTTCTCAGGCTTGGTCTCTGGCAGTGGCGCCGGCGGCACATACAGCCGCGGAGCGCACTCCGTTAGGTCGGCTCCGGGCGGCGGGAATCCGAGGATGCGGAGGTCATCCACCTGGACATTCGACTGCACCCCCAGAAACGAATAGTCAGTGGCCCGGCAAGTGTTGTCGTCCTGAGCGAGTCGCTCTAGCCGGTCCCGATGCTGTCGCATAAAGAAGGTCAAGCGCAGCCGAGTTACGCCCGGCACCGGGCTGGCGAAAGTGACATCCCCGGCCGTCCGCCCGCGGGCTTCCTCACTGTCGCCCTGCAGGTATAGGTTGGCGACGTACTCGGCGTTCCCGGCGACGTGGATCTTGCCGACCGTCACCGGCTGGTCAAACTGGACCTCAATCCACTGTCCCTCGCCGGGTTCCGCCAGCCAGTAGGTGTAGTTGAGGTCGTTGATCAGGTTCGTACCGGTGTCGAAGGCATTGAGGACTCCGTAGTACTCGTTGTCCAGAGGGCGTCTGCCGTTGACGCCGGAGGCGGTGACGGAGGTGAACGTCCTCCGAACCAGGTTGATCGCACCGGAGAGCGCCCGCGCCTCCGGCGGGGCCTCGGCCGGCCCCCCGCGCGGCCCTAACGGCCTGCTCAGGCACGCCGCGCTGCTGACTCCGTCCCACCTCACCGTCATACCGAGAGCGGCCGCCAGCAACCGCACCGGCACGAACAGACATCCCTCCACATACTGACCTGCCGCCGCCGGGATCACCACGCGTTCGCCCGGAAGCGTCACGACCGCCATCTGGCCGGCCTCGTCCCAGTCCACCTTCCAGCCCCTCCGCTCACAGAAGGCCCGCACCGGCAGCTGGACGCTCTCACCCAGCAGCCGCGCTTCCGGCTCTAGACGCTCCAGCGCACCGTCCACGTACACCGGCACGTTACCCGCGGCTGACAGGAGCGGGAAGCCCGCGAGCAGCACGGTCGCCAGCGCCAGTATCCCGCGCATGTTGGTGCCTCCTGTTGTCAGGCCACGGGGCTGCCGCCCCCGACCGGCGCGGTTGCTCATTCGGCTGGCAGCAGTGCTTCGAGCTGCCTGATCAAGCTGGGCAGATCCTCGGTAGCGGTGGTCCACAGTCGGTCCCGCCTAATATCGAAGTAGGCGTGGACAAGGCGATGGCGCATCTTGACGATCAGCGGCCAGGGGATGCCGGAAGCCTGGTCGCGCGTTTCATCTGTGACCTGGTTCGCAGCCTCGCCGATCACCTCGATGGCTCGCTCCAGGGCGACACGAAGCATGGTATCGCTGTCCAGCGCGTCTCTCGTACGGCCAGCCACGAACCGTCCGGCTTCCCAGGCGGCGTCGAGCATGTGACGCAGCCGTACCACATCCTCGTCAGGCAGCATAGGCCACCTCCGCCTCGGCTACGACCTTGTCGCGGAAGCAGCAACTGAGGTCCTCGGCCTCGCGCATGTCTACCTCACGGCCCACGATCTCCGCTAGCTCCAACTCCATCGCTGCGATGTCCAGCAAGCCCAGATGGGCCTCCGGTGCGAATTCCACCAACACGTCCACGTCGCTGTCCGGCCCGAAATCGTCGCGCAGAACGGAGCCGTAGAAGGACAGCCGCCGGATGTCATGCCGCCGGCAGAACGCTTCCACCTCACTGGCCTCCACCTCCAGGCACCTTCTCATGAGCGTCACTCCGTGGCTCCTTACCAGAATGTTACGTCGCCGTCGTCGGCGCGTCAAACAGCGGCTTGACACCCTCCGCCTTCTTCTCCAGCTCCGCCAGTTCCGCCGCCGTGAGCGGCTGGTAGTGCTCCGCCGCCCTCAGCGCCCGCCGGAACAGCCTCACGTCTCCCGAGGGGATCAGGCTGGTCACCGGCGTCCCCAGCAGCCAGCGCACCATCAGCGAGATCTCGTGATTGGTGCTGAACGGCTTGTACCAGCACTTGGGAGCAGTCCGGGTCTCGCCTTCTTCCCACCGGCGCTGCGCGATGGGCTTGATGGCCAGCACGCCACAGCCGCGCTTCAACGCCTCCTCCACCACCACCCGCCCATATCCGTAGTGATCAAGGATGAAGTTGTAGGGCAGCATCACGGTGTCAAAGTCATACCGCCGCAGCGCCTCCAGCAGCGTATCGGTCCGGTGCCCGGTGATGCCGACGAAGCGGATCAGGCCCTCCGCCTTCGCCTCCTCGAAGGCATCCATCGCCCCGCCCGGCCCCAGCACCTGGTCCAGCTCCTCCGGCTTGTCCAGACTGTGGAACTGGTACAGGTCCAGGTGGTCTGTCTGCAGCCTCTCGAGGGAGTTGCGCAGCTCTTCGGCGGCTCCCGCCTTGTCGCGTTTGCCGGTCTTGCCCCCCAGGAAGACCAGGTCGCGTTTCCCTCGCAGCGCGTTGCCCAGCTTGATCTCGGCGTCGCCGTAGGTGGGAGCGACATCCACGGCGTTGACTCCCGCCTCCAGGACCTGATCCACCACCTCATCCGCCACGCTCTGCTCCTCGTTCATCACCACGATCCCGCCCAGGGTGATCACCGACCGGCGGAACCCGGTCCGCCGGTCTTGCCGGTACTCCAGCCCCGCCGCCAGCGCTTCCCCTTCGGCGAACGGCCCCAACAAGCCCGCCCCCAGAGCCGCCGCGCCTCCCAGCCGCAGAAAGTCCCGCCGATTCATGTCTTTTCCCTCGTCTGTCATGTACGGTAGCCAACTCCCGCGCTACCGGCGCCCTGCTCCTGCTTGACGCCACTCCAGAGAACCTGGTTCGCCCTGCTACGGACGCCCCCCACTTCCCCAGAGTTCCTCAGCACCCACTCGCGGCGTTGCCCTCCTCTCGGCGTCCGTAGGTTACTTCCCCTCCCGCGGCCAGTTCCCCGGCGCTTTCATCTGATAGGCGTTGGCCCACTGCGGCCCGGAGCTGGGCAGCGGGTAGCGCGGCCAGACCCCAAACCGCGACAGCACGCAGACCGGCAGCCACACCTCCAGCCGGTGGACCCCGCTGGCGGCCCGGCCCACCGCCCAGTAGCTGCCCGGCCGGGTATAGACGTGAGTGGCCGTGTAGCCCGCGGCCGTGTCGCCGTCCCCGAAGCGCCAGGTCCAATGCACCGTAGGCTTGGGCATCCCGCCCTCATCTAGGCTGTACTCGCCTCGGAAGACCACCGTCCGCCCCACCCGCGTCAGGTACCGCACCCCCTCGGTCGGTTCCGCCAGCCGTATCCGGAATCGCCGGTAGCGCGACGGAGCCTCCGCCCGGGCTTCGGCCGAGATCGCGTTCCGCACCGAGCCCAACCCTTCCTCCACCGGCGTCAGGATTACCATGTACGTGACGCTGTTACTCACCCGCGGCTTCTCCTGCAACTCACTCGCCCGCACCTGGACTATGAACTGCGATCGGCTGCCGGGAAGCGGCTGCGCCGAGCCAAAGGAAGTCCCGGTCAGGTACTCTTCCCGCAATACCCTCCGCCCCGCCAGCGCCTCGCGCGCCAGGTCCGGGGGCAGGTTGAAGCGCCCCTCGGCGCTCAGCAGGTACGAGTCGCCGGTCCAGATCTCCGCCGGCCCGCTCAGCTTCACCTCCGCCTCCGGCTGGCGCGGGGCCTGCTCGGCCGGGGTATTCGCCATGCGCTCCAGCGCGGTGACCTGCTCCGGCGTCAGCGCCCGGCGCGCCGCCTCCGCCCGGGACTCGGCCACCGTCCGGGGCACACCCTCCGGCAGCGGCGGCAGGTCCTTCCCCTCCCGCACCGGCGCCGGGGCTACTCCCGCCGGCAGCAGCATCTCGTTCCTGAAGCGGCTCTGCGCTATCCACTTGCAGTGCCCATCGGCGTAGGCCAGATACAGCCCCTGGTTGTGCCGGAAAGCCCCCGCCTCC
>FWPV01000530.1_pt1 | contig 119753 bp, 132 predicted proteins | sample 2228371 | NCBI WGS metagenome assembly FWPV01 (sample SAMEA103939776, study PRJEB20133) | metagenome | reverse complement strand
GCTCCATCAAGCCGCACACCCACTTCACCGGTGAGGTGTACGTGCTGAGCAAGGACGAGGGCGGCCGCCACACCCCCTTCTTCAACAACTATCGTCCGCAGTTCTACTTCCGCACGACGGACGTGACCGGCTCCATCGAGCTGCCCGAGGGCAAGGAGATGGTGATGCCGGGTGACAACGTGTCGATCACGGTCAAGCTGATCGCCCCGATCGCCATGGAAGAGGGTCTGCGCTTCGCCATCCGCGAGGGTGGCCGCACCGTCGGTGCCGGCGTCGTCGCCAAGATCATGGAGTAATTCATTGCCTGACCGGCCGTTTTGCAGCGCAGGACGGCCGGTTTGCAACGATCCACAAGACAAGGAATTACCATGGCCACCAAGCAAAAAATCCGCATCCGCCTCAAGGCGTTCGACTACAAGCTGATCGACCAGTCGGCCGCCGAGATCGTGGACACCGCCAAGCGCACGGGCGCGATCGTCAAGGGGCCGGTGCCCCTGCCGACCCGCATGAAGCGCTTCGATATCCTGCGTTCGCCGCACGTCAACAAGACCAGCCGCGACCAGTTCGAAATCCGCACCCACCAGCGTCTGATGGACATCGTGGACCCGACCGACAAGACGGTCGACGCCCTGATGAAGCTCGACCTGCCGGCGGGCGTGGACGTCGAGATCAAGCTGCAGTGAGCGTAAGGCGCCATCCTGCTCCCTGCGGGCGGGATGGCGAAGTGCCAGGGTAGCCCGGCTTGCCCTTCGGGGTGAATTGGGCTATACTGCGCGGCTCTGCCGAATTTGCGAGTCAAATCCGGCAGGGTTTTATTAACCCTCTTTCACACAACAACGTCGCAACCAATTGAAGTTGCGGCGGTGGAAGCAATGGAGAAAAAAATGAGTCTGAGCAATCGTTTGGGGTTGCTGGGGCGCAAGGTGGGCATGATGCGTCTGTTCACTGATGACGGCGATGCAGTGCCCGTCACGGTGGTGGATGTGTCCAACAACCGAGTGACCCAGGTCAAGACCCAGGACAATGACGGCTATGTCGCCCTTCAGGTGACGTTCGGCTCGCGCAAGGCTTCGCGCGTGACCAAGCCGGTTGCCGGCCACCTTGCCAAGGCAGGTGTGGAAGCCGGTGAAATCATCCAGGAATTCCGTGTCGCCGCCGACACCGCCGCCAAGTATCAGGCCGGTGCAACCCTGCCCGTCACCGAGATCTTCACAGTCGGCGAAAAGGTCGACGTGCAGGGCACCTCGATCGGCAAGGGCTTTGCCGGCACGATCAAGCGCCACAATTTCAGTTCCCAGCGTGCTTCCCACGGCAACAGCCGTTCGCACAACGTCCCGGGCTCCATTTCGATGGCGCAGGATCCGGGGCGCGTGTTTCCGGGCAAGAGGATGACCGGCCACATGGGCGACGAGACCGTGACCACCCAGAATCTGGACGTCATCCGCATTGACGAGGCCCGCCAATTGTTGCTGATCAAGGGCGCCGTGCCCGGTTCGGCTGGCGGTTTCGTGACGGTGCGTCCCGCAGTCAAGGCTAAGGCCAAGAAAGGAGCGAACTGATGCAGCTCGAACTCCTGAACGACCAGGGTCAGGCCGCTTCCAAGCTGGAAGCCCCGGATACCGTGTTCGGTCGTGAATACAACGAAGATCTGGTGCACCAGATCGTGGTGGCCTTCCAGGCCAACGCCCGTCAGGGCACGCGTGCCCAGAAGGACCGCGAGCAGGTCAAGCACTCGACCAAGAAGCCGTTCAAGCAGAAGGGCACGGGTCGCGCTCGTGCCGGTATGACGTCTTCGCCGCTGTGGCGCGGGGGCGGTCGCATCTTCCCGAACAGTCCGGAAGAGAACTTCACCCAGAAGATCAACAAGAAGATGTACCGCGCCGGCATGGCGTCCATCCTCTCGCAGCTGGCCCGCGAAGGCCGCCTCGCCGTGGTTGATTCGATGAAGGTCGACTCGCCGAAGACCAAGCAGCTCGCCGCCAAGTTCAAGGCCATGAACCTCGACTCCGTCCTGGTCATCGCCGACCAGGTGGACGAGAACCTGTACCTGGCTTCGCGCAATCTGGCCAACGTGCTGGTGGTCGAGCCGCGCTACGCCGATCCGGTGTCGCTGGTGCACTACCGCAAGGTGCTGGTCACCAAGGCTGCCGTGGACCAACTCAAGGAGATGTTCGCATGAGCACCGCCAAGTTTGAAGAAGGTCGTCTGATGCAGGTGCTCGTGGCTCCCATCGTGTCCGAGAAGGCCACCATGGTTGCAGAAAAGAGCAATGCAGTGACGTTCAAGGTGCTGCAGAACGCCACCAAACCGGAGATCAAGGCCGCTGTGGAATTGATGTTCAAGGTTGAGGTCAAGGGCGTGTCTGTGGTCAATACCAAAGGCAAGACCAAGCGCTATGGCAAGTCCGTTGGCCGCCGCGACAACGTTCGCAAGGCCTATGTGACGCTCAAGCCGGGTCAAGAGCTGAACCTGTCCGGGGAGGCCGCGTAATCATGGCTGTCATCAAAATGAAACCGACCTCGCCCGGCCGTCGTGGCGTGGTCAAGATCTCGCGTGACCACCTGCACCGTGGTGAGGCGTATGCCCCCCTGCTGGAGCCGCAGTTCCAGAAGGCCGGCCGCAACAACAACGGTCACATCACCACCCGTCACAAGGGCGGTGGTCACAAGCACCACTACCGCGTGGTCGATTTCGTCCGCAACAAGGACGGCATCCCCGCCAAGGTCGAGCGCATCGAGTACGACCCGAACCGCTCGGCCCACATCGCCCTGGTGTGCTATGCCGACGGCGAGCGCCGTTACATCATCGCGCCGCGTGGCCTGGAAGTGGGCGCCACCATCCTGAATGGTGCCGAGGCCCCGATCCGGGTCGGCAACACGCTGCCGATCCGCAACATTCCGGTGGGCTCGATCATCCACTGCATCGAGCTGCAGGCCGGCAAGGGTGCCCAGGCGGTGCGTTCCGCCGGTGCTTCTGCCACGCTGCTGGCTCGCGAGGGAACCTACGCCCAGGTGCGCATGCGCTCGGGCGAAGTGCGCAAGATCCACATCGAGTGCCGCGCCACCATCGGCCAGGTCGCCAACGAGGAACACAGCCTGCGCCAGCTCGGCAAGGCCGGTGTGAAGCGCTGGATGGGCATCCGCCCGACCGTCCGCGGCGTCGTCATGAACCCGATCGACCACCCGCACGGTGGCGGCGAGGGCAAGACGGGCGAAGGTCGTCACCCGGTCGACCCGTGGGGCAACCTGACCAAGGGTTACCGTACCCGCAACAACAAGCGCACGCAGGTCATGATCGTGTCGCGTCGCAAGAAGTAAGGGGAACGCACAATGACACGCTCTCTGAAAAAAGGTCCGTTCGTGGACCATCACCTGGTGGCCAAGGTCGAGAAGGCCGTTGCCACCAAGGACAAGAAGCCGATCAAGACCTGGTCGCGTCGCTCCATGGTGCTGCCCGAGTTCATCGGCCTCACCATTGCCGTGCACAACGGCAAGCAGCACGTGCCGGTCTACATCACCGACCAAATGGTGGGCCACAAGCTGGGCGAGTTCGCACTGACCCGCACCTTCAAGGGCCACCCTGCGGACAAAAAAGTCCAGAAGAAATAAGGAGTAGACATGGAAACCCGTGCAACCCTCCGTGGCGTCCGCCTGTCGGTGGACAAGGGCCGTCTGGTCGCGGATCTGATCCGTGGCAAGAAGGTCGACCAGGCCCTGAACATCCTGCAGTTCACGCAGAAAAAAGCTGCCGTGATCATCAAGAAGGTTCTGGAATCCGCCATCGCCAACGCCGAGCACAACGACGGCGCCGACATCGACGAACTGAAGGTCAAGACCATCTACGTCGAACAAGGCACCACGCTCAAGCGTTTCACCGCCCGTGCCAAGGGCCGTGGCAACCGTATCAGCAAGCCCACGTGCCATGTGTACGTGACGGTGGGCAACTGAAAGAGGTCTGAAGGATATGGGACAAAAAATCAACCCCACCGGCTTTCGCCTCTCGGTCAGCCGCAACTGGGCTTCGCGCTGGTACGCAAGCAACCGTGACTTCGCCGGCATGCTGGCCGAAGACATCAAGGTGCGCGAGTACCTGAAGACCAAGCTGAAGAATGCCTCGGTCTCGCGCGTGCTCATCGAGCGCCCCGCCAAGAACGCCCGCATCACGATTTTCTCGGCCCGTCCGGGTGTCGTCATCGGCAAGAAAGGCGAGGACATCGAGAACCTCAAGCGCGACCTGGGCAAGCAGCTGGGCGTGCCGGTGGCCGTGAACATTGAGGAAGTGCGCAAGCCCGAAATCGATGCCAAGCTGGTCGCCGACAGCATCACGCAGCAGCTCGAGAAGCGCATCATGTTCCGCCGTGCCATGAAGCGTGCGATGCAGAACGCCATGCGTCTGGGTGCCCTGGGCATCAAGATCATGTCGTCCGGCCGCCTCAATGGTGCCGAGATCGCCCGCGTCGAGTGGTACCGTGAAGGTCGTGTGCCGCTGCACACCCTGCGCGCCGACATCGACTACGGTACGTCCGAGGCCCACACCACCTATGGCGTCATCGGCGTCAAGGTCTGGGTCTACAAGGGTGACACCCTGGGCCGCAACGACCTGCCGGCCGCGGAGACGCCCCGCCCGGACGAAGAGCGCCGCCCGCGCGGCCCGCGCCGCGATGCCCGCCCCGGTTCCGACCGCCCCGCTCCCCGCGGTGCACGTCGTCCGGCCGGCAGCAACGCTGCTCCGGCTGACGGCAGCGACAAACCCGCAGAGGCCGCTGGTGCCGATGCCCCGAAACCCGCCGTTAAGCGCGTCCGCAAAGTCGCCGCGCCAGCTGCAGCAGCTGACGGCGCCAAAGGAGAGTAAACATGCTGCAACCTGCTCGCAGAAAATACCGCAAGGAGCAAAAAGGCCGCAACACCGGTATTGCCACCCGTGGCAGTTCCGTGGCCTTCGGCGACTTCGGCCTGAAATGTACCGACCGCGGCCGCCTGACGGCACGCCAGATCGAGGCGGCACGTCGTGCCATCTCGCGTCACGTCAAGCGTGGCGGTCGTATCTGGATCCGCGTGTTCCCCGACAAGCCGATCTCCCAGAAGCCTGCTGAAGTGCGTATGGGTAACGGCAAGGGCAACCCGGAGTACTACGTGGCTGAAATCCAGCCCGGCAAGATTGTTTTCGAGATCGTCGGTGTGCCCGAAGAGCTGGCCCGTGAAGCGTTCCGCCTGGCTGCCGCCAAGCTGCCGCTGCGCACCACCTTCGTCAGCCGCATGATCGGCCAGTAATCAGGAGAATAGATATGAAAGCTGCTGAACTGCGCCAGAAAGACGTTGCCGGCCTGCAAGCCGAAGTCAAAGAGCTGCAAAAAGCCCACTTTGGCCTGCGCATGCAAAAAGCCACGCAACAGCTGAACAATACCTCGACGCTGCGCTCGACCCGTCGTGCCATTGCTCGCGCCAAAACCATTCTTGCTGAAAAGCAAGCCGCCAAATAAGGAGCACTGAATGACGGAAGCTAAAAAATCCCTCAAGCGCACCTTGATCGGCCGGGTGGTGAGCGACAAGCGCGCCAAGACGGTGACCGTGCTGGTCGAGCGTCGCGTCAAGCACGCGATCTACGACAAGATCGTGATCAAGTCGAGCAAGTACCACGCCCACGACGAAAAGGGCGAGTACAAGATGGGCGACCTGATCGAGATCTCCGAGAGCCGCCCGATCTCCAAGACCAAGAACTGGGTGGCAACCCGCCTGGTGGAGAAGGCCGCAGTGGTCTAAGCCCATTGCGCAGGCGACTCTGCAAGGACCCAGGAAACGGCTCACAATGTGAGCCGTTTCCTTTTGCATCAACCACTTTCAACGAGGAGCCACGAATGATCAAAGTCGGTGAAAAATTGCCCGCCGCCACCCTGATGGAATATTCGGAAGTCGAGGGCAACGGGTGCAGCATCGGGCCGAACCCGGTGGACGTGAGCAAGGCCGTCGCGGGCAAGACGATTGCCATCTTCGGTCTGCCGGGTGCCTTCACCCCGACCTGCTCCGCCAAGCATGTACCGGGCTATGTCGAGAAGTGCGCTGACTTCAAGGCGGCCGGGGTGGATGAGATCTGGTGCGTGAGCGTCAACGATGCCTTCGTGATGGGCGCCTGGGCGCGCGACCAGAAAACCGACGGCAAGGTTCGCATGCTCGCCGATGGCAGTGCCGATTTCGCCAAGGCCACCGGCCTGACGCTGGACCTGACGGGGCGGGGCATGGGCTTGCGCAGCAACCGTTACTCCATGCTCGTCAAGGATGGCAAGGTGGCCTGCCTCAACGTCGAGGCGCCAGGAAAGTTCGAGGTCAGTGACGCCGGGACCTTGCTGGCCCAGGCCAGAGCCTGATCGCGATCGACATGACGCAAACAAAAGGCCCCCGCCATGGCGGGGGCCTTTTGTCATTTCGAAGACCTGTCAAAGGGTCGCGCAAAGGTAGTGCGCGCCCGCTATCGGATTGTGATAGTAAGGGGGTATCTCGACGAAGCCCAGATCGGTGTAGAGCGAGCGGGCGGCCTCCATGTCGTCCAGAGTGTCGAGCAGGACGTGACGGTAGGCATTGACGCGTGCCACGTCCAGGGCCGCCTCGGCGAGTTCGCGACCCAGCCCCAGCCCCCGATGCGCCGGGCGGACATAGAGCCGCTTCATCTCGCAGGCATTGGGGTAGTCGGCGGTATCCATGGGACGCAGGGCGCAACAACCTGAAACGACGCCATCGACACGGCCGAGAAGCAGCGCGCCGCGCGGGGCGGCATATTCGCCGGGCAGGGACGCGACTTCAAGGTCGAAATGCTGGAACGCCAGATCAACCGAAAGACTGGCCGCGTACTCGCGAAAAATCAGCCGCGCAGCCTCCAGTTCGGCGGGATGGCGCGGTGTCAGGATCTCGATCTTGGGGGCAGTCACGCAAGGCACAGGAAAAAGTGACACGCCCAAGTTTAGCGGCTGCGATGCGCACGGACTCAGCCGCCTGGAGCCAGTTGCAGCAGGGCGGCGACAGCACCTGAACAAAGGCACAGGATCAGCAGGGCGAACAGACGGGAACGCGCATCATCCCGGGACGACGGCAGCCCCGTATCCAGCAGCTTGTCTCCATCGAGCATGGGGCGTATCAGGTTGCGCTGACGGCGCCAGAGATAGAAGAGGATGGCCACCACGTGGAGCAGTACGAGCAGGATCACGAGCAGCTTGCCAATCTCGCGATGGTATTGCGTGGCGATACTGACCCAGGCGCCGGGCACCAGCGCGGCGTAAGGACCACTGGCCGCGATCTCGTCGTCACTGATCAGGCCGGTGGTTACTTGCACCAGCAGCACGAGCAGCATGGAAAAGACGGAAAGTGCCCCCAGGGGACTGTGACCGGTGTCGAGACCGGGATCGCCGGCGCCGCGCAGATAGCGCCACAAGGTGGCCGGTGAGTACAGGAAACACCTGAAGCGGGACCAGTAGCCGCCGACGAGTCCCCAGACCAGGCGAAAGAGCAGGAGCACGAGAACACAATATCCGAGGCGGAAGTGCCACTGCATCTGACCCAGCTGGGCTGTGATCACCAGGCCCACGACGCAGGCCGCCAGGGACCAGTGAAAGAGGCGTACGGGCAGGTCCCAGACCCTGATGCGCTGCAGCATATGGACTCCAGATGCCTGGACAGGCGGATTGGTGTTTTCCCTAGGAGGGGGAAGTCGGCAGAACTTTCGAGTGCCTGCAAGTATCCCTGAGGAGGTGATCCCTTGTCACCATTCAACGAGGAGCAGCATGAAAACCATTACTTCCATCGTCCTGGCCGCCGCCGCGGTCGGCTTCAGCGGGGCCGCGACGGCCCAGTTCGCCAAGCCCGAGGATGCGATCAAGTACCGCAAGAGCGCGTTGTTCGTGATGCAGCAGCACTTTGCCCGCATTGGCGCGATGGCCAACGGCCGGGTGCCCTTCGATGCCAGAGTGGCGGCCGACAACGCGGCGATTGCGGAAACGCTGAGCAGGCTGCCCTGGGCCGCCTTTGGCGAAGGCACGGACAAGGGGGATACCAAGGCTCGTGCCGAAGTCTGGATGGAGCCGGCCAAGTTCAGGGCGGCCGCCGACAGGTACCAGGGGGAGATGAGCAAGCTGGCGGCCGAAGCCAAAACAGGTGACCTCGACCGCATCAAGAAGGCGTTCCAGGCAACCGCGGCGACCTGCAAGGCCTGTCACGACGACTTCCGCGATTGATGCGCGGTGTCGTTGCGGTTCGGATGAACAAGGGCGGCCTGCGAGCCGCACTTGTCGTTGCTGCCTGCAGGGATCAGGCCTGGGCCAGCAGCTTTTCAATGAGACGGTGCAGCTCGTCGAAGTCCGGCTCACCCACATAGCGCTTGACGATCTCGCCACGCTTGTTGACCAGATAGGTGGTGGGGGTGAGACGTACGTCACCCCAGGCCGAGGCGACAGCGCCGGTGTTGTCGATGGCGACCTGGAACGGCAGCTTGCGGGTCTGGGCAAAGTTCACCACGTAGGCGGGGATGTCGTAGCTCATGGCCACCGCCAGGGTTTCGTAGCCGCGGGACTGGTACTTCTCGTGGGTCGCCATCAGCTTGGGCATCTCGGCCACGCAACTCGTGCAGCTGGTGGCCCAGAAATTGACCAGCATGACCTTGCCGCGGTAGTCGGCAGTGGTCTTCTTCGTCCCGTCCAGCAGGATGAACGTTGAATCCGGCGCAGGGCCGAAGCCGGGGCTGCGCAGCAGCAACCACGACGCCGCTACGAGCACAATGGCGATCAAGCTGAAAGAAAGTACGCGTTTCATAGCTGGAGATTGTGCATGGACAGGCGAAAGTTTAATTCCGGCTCCCCCCTGCTGCTCGTCGGGGTATTGGGTCTGGGTAGGGAGTCGGCTGCCGCGCTCACGCTCGAGCAGATCAGCCAGACAGAAGCGGCCAAGGGTCTGAAGCTCGCCCTGGAGAGGGGTGCACGACAGGCCATCGGGCAACTCGGACAGGTGAATGGATACCTCGGAAACGAAAAAGTTCGGATTCCCCTGCCACCGCAACTGCAGGACGGGCAGAGCCTGCTGCGCAAGCTGGGGCAGGGCCGCCGGCTTGACGAACTGGTCACGAGCATGAACCGGGCTGCCGAGGTGGCCGTACCGATGGCCCAGGGGCTGATGCTGGACGCGGTGCGCGGGATGTCGATCGAGGATGCCAGAAAGATCCTCGGGGGAGACGAGACATCGGCCACCCGCTTCTTTGCCGACAAGACGCGTGCCCCACTGACGCAGCAGTTCCTGCCGGTGGTCACGCGGACCACCGACAAGGTGGGCCTCGCAACCCAGTACAACAGGATCGCGCAGCGGGCCGCTGGCCTCGGACTGCTGCGGCCCGAGGAGGCGAGCATCCAGCAGTACGTGACCGGCAAGGCGCTCGACGGCCTTTATCTGATGATGGGTGAGGAAGAGCGCAGGATCCGGCGCGACCCCGTGGGGACGGGCAGCGCGCTGCTGCGCAAGGTGTTCGGCGCATTGAGGTAGCGCGGTGTGCGGGCACGGGATAATCCGCAGATGCTCCGAGACCACCGCCACGCCCCGATCCCCAGGGTCGCCCTGATCGCTGTCCTGGCCCTGGCGGCCTGCAGCCCGACGTACAACTGGCGCGAGGTGCGCACGCCCGATGGGGGACTCAAGGCCCTGCTGCCCTGCAAGCCGGACCAGGGCGCGCGTACACAAAACCTGGGAACCCAGGCCGTCGAGGTGCAGATGCTCGGCTGCGAGGCCGGCGGCGCGCTGTACGCCATCGCCGCAGCAAGCGTCGGGGCGCAGGGGCAGGCCGCGACGGTGCTGTCCCAGTGGCAGGCGCGCACGCTCGAGAACATGCGCGCCACCAGCCCGCAGGTGAGCCCGTTCGCGCTGGCGGGGGCCGCGCAGGATCCGGCGCCGGTATCGGTGCAGGCGCTTGGTGTGGGGCCCGACGGCAGGACCGTGACGCTGCAGGCGGTGTGGTTCGCACGCGGTGACCGGGTCTACCAGGCCGCGCTCTATGCCGAGACCGTGCGCGAGGAGCAGAGCGAGCCCTTCTTCAGCGGGCTGGCGCTGCCATGAGCCTGCTCCCGCGCCGGGGCGCGGTGCTGGTGTTCCTGGCCTTCGCCTTTGCGTACTTCTTCTCGGCCCTGATCCGCGCGGTGACGGCGACGCTGTCGCCGCAGCTGACGCTCGAATTCGCACTCCATGCGCGGGACCTGGGCCTGCTCGCCGGCGGCTACTTCCTGGGGTTTGCAGCGATGCAACTGCCCCTGGGTCATTGGCTGGACCGTCATGGCCCCAAGCGCGTCATCCTCGGCTTCCTCGCGGTCGCGGTGGCCGGTTGCCTGGCCTTCTCGCTGGCGCAGGGGTTCACGGGCCTGCTCTTGGCGCGGGTGCTGAGTGGCGTCGGCCTCGCGGCCTGCCTGATGGCGCCGCTGACCGGTTACCGTCGCTGGCTGGCGCCGGCAACCCAGCTCCGGGCGAATTCCTGGATGCTGATGATGGGATCGATGGGCATGGTGGCGGCGACTCTGCCGGTGCAATGGCTGATGCCGGTGACGGGCTGGCGCCCCTTGTTCGTCGGTCTGGCGGCATTGCTGCTGCTGTCCATGCTGCTGATTGCCTGGCAGGTCCCGGCGTGGACGCATGAGCCGGGGCAGACGCAGGGGGCGACGTCGCGCGGCTATGCGCAGGTGTGGCGCAATCCCACGTTCCGGCGGATGACGCCCATCGGGTTCATCAACTATGGCGGCATGGTGGCGATCCAGACGCTGTGGGTCGTACCCTGGGCCATCCATGTCGGGGGCTACACGCCGGTCCAGGCCGCCACGATCCTGTTCTGGATCAATGGCGCCATGCTGGTGACGTTCTGGGCCTGGGGCCTCCTGGTGCCCCGACTGGCGCGACAGGGCTGGCATGCGGAGCGCCTCATGGCGTGGGGACTGCCGCTGAGCCTGCTCCTGCTGGGGTTGAATGTCTTCGGCGGCGAGGCCATCGCCGCCGCATCCGGATGGATGTGGGCGCTTTACTGCGTGAGCTCCAGCGTGATCTCCCTCGCACAGCCCGCCGTGGGCATGGCATTTCCGGCCAGTCTGGCCGGGCGCGCGCTGTCGGGCTACAACCTGGTCATCTTCGGTGGGGTGTTCGCGGTCCAGTGGGGCATCGGCCTGTTGATCGATGCCTGCGTGGCGCTGGGCTGGTCCCTGCCGCAGGCCTACCGGGGCGCCCTCGGCGCCTTCCTGTTGCTGAGCCTCGCGGCCTACCTGCATTTCCTGTGGCACAGGCGCGATAATCCGGCCCATAGCCCATGAAAACCGGCATTGTCATCGTCGCCCACGCTCCACTGGCTTCGGCCCTGCGCCAGTGTGTGGCCCATGTCTTTCCGGACCGGGTCGATGACGTGCTGGCCTACGACGTCCCCCCCAGCGAGCCGGTGGCGCAAAGCGTGGCGGCAGTGCAGCAGCTGGTGCAACGCTTCGGCCAGGCGCCGCTGCTGGTGCTGACGGACATTCTGGGTGCGACCCCGTGCAATGTCGCCTGCCAGCTACAGGAAAAGTTGCCCGGGCGGGTGGTGGCCGGGGTCAACCTGCCGATGCTGATGCGTGCCGTGACCTACCAGGAGGAGCCGCTGGACACCCTGGTGGCCCGCGTCATGGAGGGCGGGGCCCAGGGCGTGCTGCAGCTGCCCAAGGCCTGAAGACAATGAGACGGATGCCGGAAAAGGAAGACCAGGAATGATCAAGGCCAGTGCCACCATCAGCAACAAACTCGGGCTGCACGCCCGGGCCTCAGCCAAGCTGACCAAGCTGGCCGGCAGCTTCCCCTGTGACGTCTGGATGTCGCGCGGGGAGCGGCGCGTCAATGCCAAGAGCATCATGGGCGTGATGATGCTGGCTGCAGGCCTGGGCTCGGAAGTGGTGATCGAGGCGGACGGGGAGCGCGAGCAGGAGGCGATCGACGGCCTGCTGGCACTCATCGCCGACAAGTTCGGGGAGGGCGAATGAGTCGCCCTCGCGGCCTGCGGAGGCCGGCATGACCTTTTCCATCCATGGCCTGGCCGTTGCGCGGGGCATCGCCATCGGGCGCGCCGTGCTGGTGGCTTCCAGCCGGGTGGACGTGGCGCACTATTTCATCCAGCCGGAGCAGGTGGCCGGCGAGATCGACCGCATCCGGCGCGGGCGTGATGCCGTGGTCGAGGAGATCCAGCGCCTGCAGCAGACCATCTCGCAGCTGGGCCCGAAGGACGCGCCCCACGAGTTGCGCGCCCTGCTCGACGTGCACCTGATGCTGCTGCAGGATGTGGAGATGGTCGAGGGGGTCAAGCGCTGGATCAGCGAGCGGCTGTACAACGCCGAATGGGCGCTGACCTCCCAGCTCGAGGTGGTGGCGCGCCAGTTCGATGAGATGGAGGACGCCTACCTGCGCGAGCGCAAGGCGGACCTGGAGCAGATCACCGAGAAGGTGCTGCGCGCGATGCAGGGCGCGGACACGCTGGGGCTCGCATTGCCCATGCCGGGGGTGCGGCGCAGCGCCGGGCAGGAGCTGCAGCTCGACGACAAGGACGTGCCGCTGGTGCTGGTCGCACACGAGATCTCGCCGTCCGACATGCTGCAGTTCAAGCAGGGCGTCTTCGCCGGCTTCGTCACCGATGTCGGCGGCAAGACCTCGCACACCGCCATCGTGGCGCGCAGCATGGACATCCCCGCGGTGGTGGGGGCACGCACGGCCAGCCAGCTGGTGCGTCAGGACGACTGGGTCATCATCGACGGCGATGCCGGCATCGTCATCGTCGATCCCTCGCCCATCATCCTGGCCGAATACAGCTACAAGCAGCGCCAGCTCAACCTCGAGCGCAGCCGCCTGAGCCGCCTGCTGAACACCCCGGCCGTCACGCTCGACGGCGAGCCGGTCGAACTGCTGGCCAACATCGAGATGCCCGAGGACGCCGCGGCGGCGGTGCAGGCCGGTGCCGTGGGCGTGGGCCTGTTCCGCAGTGAGTTCCTCTTCATGGGCCGGCCCTCCGGCAGCCTGCCCGACGAGGAGGAGCAGTACCAGGCCTACCGGCGCGCCGTGGAGGGCATGCAGGGCTTGCCGGTCACCATCCGCACCGTGGACGTGGGCGCCGACAAGCCCATGGACGGCTCGATGGCCGATGCCGCACACCTGAATCCGGCCCTGGGGCTGCGTGCCATCCGCTGGAGCCTGGCCGATCCGTCCATGTTCGTCACCCAGTTGCGTGCCATCCTGCGCTCGGCCGCGCACGGGCCGGTGAAGATGCTCATCCCCATGCTGGCGCATCTGTCCGAGATCCGCCAGACCTTGGCCCTGGTCGAGCAGGCGCGCAGCGAGCTGACCCGCGAGGGTAGGCCCTTTGGCCCGGTGGCGCTGGGCGCCATGATCGAAATCCCGGCAGCGGCGCTGATGCTCAAGACTTTCCTGCGGCATTTCGACTACCTGTCGATCGGCACCAACGACCTGATCCAGTACACCCTGGCCATCGACCGCGCCGACGAATCGGTGGCGCATCTCTACGACCCGCTGCACCCGGCGGTGCTGCGCCTCGTCGCCGACACCATCGCCGAATGCCGTGCGCAAGGCAAAGAGGTCAGCGTCTGCGGCGAGATGGCGGGCGACACGGGCATGACGCGTCTGCTGCTTGGCCTCGGACTGCGCAGCTTCTCCATGCATCCGGCCCAGATCCTGGCGGTCAAGCAGGAGGTGTTGCGTGCCGACACCCAGCGCCTGCAGCCCTGGGCGCAGCAGGTCCTCACGCACGACGACCCGGCCGGGCTGCTGGCAGGCTGAGCGCTTCATTGCGCTGCGTCAAGGCCGTGGCCGGACGCCGCCGCCATACTGGCGGGTGTATCCACTCTGCCGAGTCTGCGATGAGCACCTTCGACCATCCCTCCCTGATCCGCGACATCAACGAAAGTCTTGCCCCCTTCCGCAAGGGGCAGCCGCAGGCCATGGCCGGCTTCGGCCAGCTGGCCCGCGCCGCGATGGCCGAAGGCAGCATCAGCACCAGGCACAAGGAGCTGATTGCGCTGGCCATCGGTGTCACCCAGCGCTGCTCCGGCTGCATCGGTTTTCACGTCAAGGCGTTGCGCAAGCTCGATTGCACGCGCGAGGAGCTCGAGGAGATGCTCGCCGTGTGCGTCTACATGGGGGGCGGCCCGGCGCTGATGTATGCGGCCGAGGCGCTCAAGGCCTGGGACGCCATGGCCGAGGCCTGACGCAGCACGCTGTGCTCAGCGCCGGCGGCGCAGCAGGTTGACGCGCATCGGCCGCGTGAAATGCGCGCCGTCGGGGCCGAGATGGGGTTCGAAGCGCGCCCGTACCTCGGCCAGCATGGGCCCGTCGAGGTGGCGTTCGGCGTAGGTCACGCCGATCATGCGACGGTGGAAGTCGTCGAAATCCCGGTAATGCACGGGCATGTCGAACTGCACTTCGCTCTCCTGCACCCAGGCACCCGAGGCCACGGCGCGGCGAAGGGCGGCCAAGGCGGCGGCACGCACCTGCTCCTCGTCATTGAACAGGCGGATGACCTCGTTGAGCGCGCCGGCAAACACCGGCTCCGAGATGTAGAGCAGGCCGTCCGGGCGCAGCACGCGGTGCACTTCGTCCAGGGCCTGGTCGAGGAGGTCCAGCGGGACGTGGTGCAGTGACTTGAGCATCAGCCCCAGGTCGAAGGAGCCATCGGAAAACGGAATGGCCTGGGCACCGGCGGCCACGAAGCTCAGCCGCTCCTGCGGCTCGAGTGCGTTCTTGGCCATCTGGCGCGCGTCGACCTCGAGGCCGACGACGCTGCAATCCGGATGCTGGCGCAGCAACTTGCGGGACAGCCGGGCGGCGCCGCAACCGAGCTCGATGACGCGTGGATGGGACCGCAGGTCGACCAGCGACGCCAGCAGTACAAGCTCGTCGTCGATCAGTTGCGGGCTCATCGCGCCAGGCTGGCGGCGTGCGCCTGCTGGTCGGCGTGGTAGCTCGAGCGCACCATGGCCCCCACGGCGGCGTGGCTGAAGCCCAACTTGTAGGCTTCGGCCTCGAACATCCTGAAGGTGTCGGGGTGCACGTAGCGCCGGACCGGCAGGTGCGAGGTGGACGGGGCCAGGTACTGGCCGATGGTCAGCATCTCGATGTCGTGGGCGCGCATGTCGCGCATCACTTCGAGGATCTCCTCGTCGGTCTCGCCCAGTCCGACCATCAGGCCGCTCTTGGTCGGCACCTGGGGGAACAGGGCCTTGAACTTCCTGAGCAGGTTGAGCGAAAACTGGTAGTCACTGCCCGGGCGGGCCTGCTTGTAGAGCCGCGGCACGGTTTCCATGTTGTGGTTCATCACGTCGGGCGGGGCGGCCTTGAGTATCTCCAGTGCGCGGTCGTCGCGGCCGCGGAAGTCTGGCACCAGCACTTCGATCTGCGTCTGCGGTGAAAGCTCGCGCGTCTTGCGGATGCAGTCGACGAAATGGCCGGCGCCGCCGTCGCGCAGGTCGTCGCGGTCCACGCTGGTGATGACCACGTACTTGAGCTTGAGCGCGGCGATGGTCCGGGCCAGGTTCTCCGGTTCATGGACGTCGAGCGGGTCGGGCCGGCCGTGGCCGACGTCGCAGAAGGGGCAGCGGCGCGTGCACTTGTCGCCCATGATCATGAAAGTGGCCGTGCCCTTGCCGAAGCACTCGCCGATATTGGGGCAACTGGCCTCCTCGCAGACCGTGTGCAGCTTGTGCTCGCGCAGGATCTCCTTGATCTCGTAAAAGCGCGTGCTCGGCGAGCCGGCCTTGACCCGGATCCAGTCCGGCTTCTTCAGCACCTCGCCGGCCTCGACCTTGACGGGGATGCGCGAGAGCTTGGCGGCGGCCTTCTGCTTGGCAGCGGGGTCGTAGGTGTCGACACTCTGTGCTTCGCGCACGGTGGTGGGGGTGCTCATGGGCGGGCCTTCAGGGCTGGAGATGGGTCAGGAGCTTGTGGCTCAACACGTGGGCAGCGTCCGCCCAGTCGACGGACACCCCGATTGTAGAAAGGTCCACGGTTTGCAGCCCGGCGTAACCGCAGGGGTTGATCCGCGAGTAGGGTTCCAGGTCCATGGCCACGTTCAGCGCCACGCCGTGGTAGGTGCAGTTGCGGCTGACCTTGATGCCCAGGGCGGCGATCTTGCCCAGGCCGGTGAAGTCGGGGGGGGAGCCAGCGGACGCGCCCCGCTGTGGCCGCTGTGGCAGCGGGGCATGGCTGTGCGGATCGCCCAGGCGGACATAGATCCCAGGGGCGCCAGCCACACGGTGGCCGGTGACGCCGTAGTGGGCCAGGGTGCGAATGACGGCTTCCTCCAGCCGGTAGACGTATTCCTTGACGAAGTAGCCGGCGCGCTTGAGGTCGAGCAGCGGATAGGCCACGACCTGGCCGGGGCCATGGTAGGTGACCTGGCCGCCGCGGTTGCTGGCGACCACGGGAATGTCGCCCGGCACCAGCACATGGCCTGCCTGTCCCGCCAGGCCCTGCGTGAAGACCGGCGGGTGTTCGCACAGCCACAGTGCGTCAGGCGTGCCGGCGTCGCGCGCAGCCGTGTAGTCCTGCATGGCCGCGTAGGTCGGCGCATAGTCGACGCGGCCGAGCAGGCGCAGATCCATCAGAGGACCACTTTCACCATCGGGTGGGTGGACAGCGTGCGGTACAGCTCGTCGAGCTGTTCCCGACTGGTGGCCGTGATGGTGATGGTGATGCCCAGGTAGTTGCCGCCCTTGCTTTCGCGAAGCTCGACGGTCGCGGCATCGAAGGTGGGGTCGAACTCGCGCGCCACCGTGGTGACGGCGTGCACGAAGTCATCCACCTTGTCGCCCATCACCTTGATGGGGAAGCGGCAGGGGTACTCGATCAGGGATTCGGTGCGCGAGGGGCCGGGGGTGGAGGGCAGGTTCATGGTGTGGGGCGTTGCAGGCGGGCCTGCAGTTTGGCGGCCTGGTAGCCGGCGTAGAGCTGGGCGTAAACGGGGCCGGGGCGGCCTTCGCCCACGGGTTGGCCGTCGATGCGGGTCACGGGCAGGACCTCCTTGGTGGCCGAGGTCAGCAGCACTTCGTCGGCCGCCAGCACCTCTGCGCGGCTGATGCGGCGCAGTTCGATGGCCATGCCATGCGTCTTGCAGATCTCCTCGAGCAAGGCGTAGCGGATGCCTTCAAGCACCAGGTTGTCGCGCGGCGGGCCAAGCAGCACACCGCCCTTCACGATCCAGACATTGCTGGCAGCGGCCTCGCTGAGGAAGCCGTCGCGAAACAGGATGGTCTCGTCGGCGCCGGCATCGATGCTGATCTGCCGCGCCATCACGCCACCGAGCAGGCTGGTGCTCTTGATGTGGGCCTTTTTCCAGCGGAAATCCTCGGCCGTGACGCAGCTGACGCCCCGCGTGCGCTGGTCTTGCGTCGGCTGGCTCATCACATTGGTCATGACGAAGACCGTCGGGGTCAGACCCTGGAGCATGGCATGTTCACGCAGGGCCACCCCGCGCGTGACCTGGATGTAGATCATCTGGTCTACCTTTTCCGGATCGGCGCCGCTGCCGCGCGCGTAGTCGGCCACCAGCCGGCTGGCGATTGCGCGCCACTGCGGCCGGGTGTACGGGTTGGGAATGCGCAGTTCGCCCAGGCTGCGCTCAAGCCGCGCCATGTGCTGCTCAAAGCGGAACAGGCAGCTGCCGTAGGCCGGCACCACCTCGTAGACACCATCGCCGAGGATGAAGCCGCGGTCCATCACGCTGATCCGGGCATCCGGCAGCAGGGTGTACTCGCCGTTGAGATAGCAGGGTAGCGCGGGCAGCATGGCGGCGTCCGTGGGTCGGTGTCAGACCAGGAAGGTGATGGCGGCGACCGCCAGCCAGCCCAGCACGAAGTTGGCGGTCACCAGCCTGGCGATCATTGCGGCGCGGCGTCCTGCCTGCGGCCAGTCGGCCGCGTCCACCGCCTTGCGCAGCGGGCGGTAGAGGCCGAAATGGATGTGGCCGAAGATCAGCACCATCAGTGTGCCGATGCCCGTCATCAGGTGCCAGCCCAGCGGCGCGGCCTGGGCGCCAGCATGGCCGAACATATAGATGCCCGAGAGCAGCAGCAAGGCGATGGCGGCCCAGACCAGCGCGAAGAAGCGCCGCAAAACGGCGGTCAGCAGGGGCAGGCGTGGGGCGGGGGCCGGCAGGCCGGCCAGGGACGGGCGCAGGGCCAGCAGCATGAACGCCATGCCGCCCAGCCAGACGATGGCAGCGGCCAAATGAAGGAATTTGAGCAGGGTGTACATGGGGCGCAGGGGGCTGGTTTGCGGTTTGTCCTGTGACGGGAGTCGGATATGACCGGAGCCCCGGTCTTTTAAACCTATAATCAGCGGCTTTGCAGAAGTTTACGGCAGTAAGCCGGGCGGATGTTGGAAATGTCAGAACACAGCCACCCGCAGGACAGGCCTGCTTTTGCAGATGAGGCAGATGAGGCGGCGGACGCCGATTTCAAGCCATTGAGCGCCGAGCAGGCGCAGCAGTGGCGTGGCAGGCATCCGCAGCTCACGCCCTGGCGCATCGTGGCCTGGCAGGCGGCGGCGGGCGTCGTGGCGATGCTGCTGGCCTGGCTTGTGAGCGGCCGGTCAGTGGTGGCGTGGTCTGCGGGTTACGGGGCGCTGGCGGTGGTATTGCCGGCGGCCATACTGGCGCGGGGTGTCTCGCGCCGGACGGGTGAGGCAGGGGCCGCACTGGCAGGATTTTTCCTGTGGGAACTGGTCAAGATAGCCCTGACGGTGGCCATGCTGCTGGCGGCGCCGAGGCTGGTCCCGCAGCTGAGCTGGCTGGGCTTGCTGGCGGGCTTTGTGGTGGCGATGAAGGTGTACTGGGTGGCCATGTGGCTGCATCCGGCGCGTCGCGAGTCGCAGTGAAAGATTTTGAATTGACGAACTGGTGATCTATGTCCGCTGAAAACACTGGAGCACAAGGCCCGACGGCCAGTGAATACATCGTCCACCACCTGCAGCACCTGCAGATGGACTTCTCCTTCAATGCTGCGAAGCAAACCAGCATCGTCGACTTCAGCGTCTTCAATCTGGACTCGGTCTTCTACTCCGTGGTTCTGGGTTTCCTGGGCTGCTTCTTCCTCTGGTTGGCAGCGCGCAAGGCGACGGCCGGCGTTCCGGGGCGCTTCCAGGCCGCCGTCGAGATCCTGGTCGAGATGGTGGAAAACCAGGCCAAGGGTGTGATTCACAATGCGCAGAGCCGCAAGCTGATCTCGCCACTGGCCCTGACCGTGTTTCTCTGGATCTTCCTGATGAACGCCATGGACCTGCTGCCGGTCGACCTGCTGCCGGCGATCTGGCACGTGGCCGGCCCGGCCATGGACATGAAGGACTACATGCGCGTCGTGCCGACTGCCGACCTGTCCACCACGCTGGGCCTGTCCAGCTCCGTGCTGCTGGTCTGCCTGTTCTACAACATCAAGATCAAGGGTCTTGGTGGCTGGGCGCACGAACTGATTGCCGCACCCTTTGGCAATCACTGGGCCCTGTATCCGGTGAACCTGCTGATGCAGATCATTGAATATGTCGCCAAGACCGTCTCGCACGGCATGCGTCTGTTCGGCAACATGTTTGCCGGCGAGCTGGTGTTCATGCTGATCGCCCTGATGGGTGGCGGCTGGGCGCTGTCCGGGACGGGGGTCGGTCTGGCCATCGGCCATGTCATCGCGGGCTCGGTGTGGGCCATCTTCCACATCCTGATCATCACGCTGCAGGCCTTCATCTTCATGATGCTGACGCTGATCTACACCGGCCAGGCGCACGAGGCGCACTAAGTTTTTGTCTGTTCGTTTCTTTTTTTCCACTTTACTTTTAGGAGCTTCTCATGGAAAACATTCTCGGCCTCGTCGCTCTGGCTTGCGGCATCATCGTTGGTCTGGGCGCCATTGGTGCCTCGATCGGTATTGCCCTGATGGGTGGCAAGTTCCTCGAGTCCTCTGCCCGCCAGCCCGAACTGATGAACGAGCTGCAGACCAAGATGTTCATTCTGGCCGGTCTGATCGACGCCGCCTTCCTGATCGGTGTGGCCATCGCCCTGCTGTTCGCCTTCGCCAACCCCTTCGTCCTGGCCTGATCGTCCGACCCCTTCACGCTAGAGAAGGAATCGAGCCGTGAACATTAATGCAACCCTGTTCCTGCAGGCGGTTGTCTTTGCGATCCTGGTCTGGTTCACGATGAAGTTCGTGTGGCCGCCGATCGCCAAGGCGCTCGACGAGCGGGCCCAGAAAATCGCCGACGGCCTCGCTGCCGCCGACAAGGCCAAGTCCGAGCTCGCCGCTGCCAACAAGCGCGTCGAGGTGGAGCTGGCCACGTCGCGCAACGAGACGGCCTCGCGACTGGCCGATGCCGAGCGCCGCGCTCAGGGCATCGTCGAGGAAGCCAAGGCCCGTGCCACCGAAGAAGGCAACAAGATCATCGCCGCTGCCAAGGCCGAGGCCGAGCAGCAGACCGCCAAGGCGCGCGAAGCCCTGCGTGAGCAGGTTGCCGTGCTGGCCGTCAAGGGTGCCGAGCAGATCCTGCGCAAGGAAGTGAATGCCGGTGTCCACGCTGATCTGCTCAATCGCCTGAAGACCGAGCTGTAAGGTGAACCATGGCTGAACTCGCCACCATTGCCCGCCCCTACGCAGAAGCCCTCTTCCAGGCTGCCCGTTCGGATCTGAACAGCGCCTCGGTGTGGGTGGAAGAACTGGCCGCCATCACCGGCGATTCCGGTTTGCAGCAGTTTGCCGGTAACCCTCGCGTGACGACGGAGCAGGTCTTCGGTCTCATCACGGGCGTGGCCAAGACCGCGCTGCCGGATCAGGCCAGGAACTTCCTGCGGACCGTGATCGAGAACGGCCGCCTTGCTGCCCTGCCCGAAATTGCCGCTCAGTTCCGTGCCCTCAAGAATGCACAGGGCGGTTCGTCCGATGCGGTGGTCTACAGCGCGTTTCCGATCGACGGCGCGGCCCTGGCCGATGTGACGGCGACCCTGGAAAAGCGATTCGGCCGCAAGCTCAATGTCAAGGTGGAGCTTGACGCTGCCCTGATCGGGGGCATCCGCGTGGTGGTGGGTGACGAGGTGCTCGACACTTCCGTCAAGGCCCGTCTGGAACAAATGAAAGTGGCTCTCACGGCTTGAAGGCGATGCGCCTGGCTGTCAGCCTAACCTAGGAAAGAAGGAAAGAGTCATGCAACTCAATCCCGCAGAGATTTCTGAACTCATCAAGAGCCGGATCCAAGGCCTGTCCGCCAGCGCCGACATCCGCAACCAGGGCACCGTGGTGTCCGTCACCGACGGCATCGTCCGCATCCACGGCCTGTCCGACGTGATGCAGGGCGAAATGCTCGAGTTCCCGGCAGGCAAGGATGGCCAGCCCACCTACGGCCTGGCCCTGAACCTCGAGCGCGACTCCGTCGGCTCCGTGATTCTGGGCGAATACGAGCACATCTCCGAAGGCGACACCGTCAAGTGCACGGGCCGCATTCTGGAAGTGCCGGTCGGCCCCGAGCTGATCGGCCGCGTGGTCAACGCCCTGGGTCAGCCCATCGACGGCAAGGGCCCGATCAACGCCAAGATGACGGACGTGATCGAGAAGGTCGCCCCGGGCGTGATCGCCCGCCAGTCCGTGGACCAGCCGATGCAGTCCGGCCTGAAGTCCATCGACGCCATGGTGCCGGTCGGTCGCGGCCAGCGCGAGCTGATCATCGGCGACCGCCAGACCGGCAAGACGGCCGTGGCGATCGACGCGATCATCAACCAGAAGGGTCAGAACATGACCTGTATCTACGTGGCCATCGGTCAGAAGGCCTCGTCGATCAAGAACGTGGTGCGCGCCCTCGAGCAGGCCGGCGCCATGGAGTACACCATCGTCGTGGCCGCCACCGCCTCCGAGTCGGCCGCCATGCAGTACGTGTCGGCCTACTCCGGCTGCACCATGGGCGAGTACTTCCGCGACCGTGGCCAGGATGCCCTGATCGTCTACGACGACCTGTCCAAGCAGGCCGTGGCCTACCGCCAGGTGTCGCTGCTGCTGCGCCGCCCGCCGGGCCGTGAAGCCTATCCCGGTGACGTGTTCTATCTGCACAGCCGTCTGCTCGAGCGCGCCGCCCGCGTGAACGCCGACTACGTCGAGGCGTTCACCAAGGGTGCCGTCAAGGGCAAGACCGGCTCGCTGACCGCGCTGCCGATCATCGAGACCCAGGCCGGCGACGTGTCCGCCTTCGTGCCGACCAACGTGATCTCCATCACCGACGGCCAGATCTTCCTGGAAACCAGCCTGTTCAATGCCGGCATCCGTCCCGCCATCAACGCCGGTATCTCGGTGTCGCGCGTCGGTGGTGCGGCCCAGACCAAGCTGATCAAGGGCCTGTCCGGCGGTATCCGTACCGACCTGGCCCAGTACCGTGAGCTGGCTGCCTTCGCGCAGTTTGCCTCCGATCTGGACGCCGCCACCAAGAAGCAGCTGGACCGTGGTGCCCGCGTGACCGAACTGCTCAAGCAGGCCCAGTACAGCCCCCTGTCCATCAGCCTGATGGCCGCTTCGCTGTTTGCCGTGAACAAGGGTTTCATGGACGACATCGATGTCAAGAAGGTGCTGCCGTTCGAGAGTGGCCTGCATGGCTACCTGAAGGACAAGCACGCCGCGCTGCTGGCCAAGCTGGAAGCCGCCAAGGCCATGGACAAGGATGCCGAAGCCGAACTGACCGCTGCCATCGGCGCGTTCAAGAAGACCTTCGCCTGATCCCGACCTGACGACGCAAGGAGCCACGCATGGCAGCAGGTAAGGAAATTCGCGGCAAGATCAAATCGGTGGAGAACACCAAGAAGATCACCAAGGCCATGGAAATGGTGGCCGCATCCAAGATGCGCAAGGCGCAGCAGCGGATGCAGGCAGCCCGTCCCTACGCCGAGAAGGTGCGCAACATTGCGGCCAACCTCGGCAAGGCCAACCCGGAGTATGTGCATCCGTTCATGCAGGTGAACGGGGCCAAGACCGTGGGCATGATCGTGGTGACCACCGACAAGGGCCTGTGCGGCGGCCTCAACACCAACGTGCTGCGCGGCGTGACCAACAAGCTGCGTGAACTGCAGGCTGCGGGTGTGAGCGCTCAGACCGTGGCCATCGGCAACAAGGGTCTGGGTTTCCTCAACCGCATTGGTGCCAAGGTGGTCTCCCAGTCCATCCAGCTCGGCGACACGCCGCACCTGGACAAGCTGATCGGCCCCGTCAAGGTGCTGCTCGATGCCTACGCCCGTGGCGAACTGAGCGCGGTGTACCTGTGCTACACCAAGTTCATCAACACCATGAAGCAGGAGCCGGTGGTGCAGCAGTTGCTGCCCCTGTCGGCGGCCGCGATGGAGGCCGAGGCGCAAGCCAGCGGCCCCCAGCACGACTGGGACTATCTCTACGAGCCCGACGCGCAGACCGTCATTGACGAGCTGCTGGTCCGCTACGTGGAGGCGCTGGTCTACCAGGCCGTGGCCGAGAACATGGCTTCGGAACAGTCCGCCCGCATGGTGGCCATGAAGGCCGCCACCGACAACGCGGGCAGCGTGATCGCCGAGCTGAAGCTGGTCTACAACAAGACCCGCCAGGCTGCCATCACGAAAGAGCTGTCGGAAATCGTGGCGGGTGCCGCAGCGGTGTAAGCCGCGGCAGACGACCGGACAGACAGGTTACAGATTCAAATTATTGGAGCGAAAAATGGCTCAAGCAAACACGCAAGTGCAGGGCAAGATTGTTCAGTGTATCGGCGCCGTGGTGGACGTGGAGTTTCCGCGTGACCAGATGCCCAAGGTCTATGACGCCCTGAAGATGGAGGGCTCGGCCCTGACGCTCGAGGTGCAGCAGCAGCTCGGCGACGGCGTGGTCCGTACGATCGCCCTGGGTTCCTCCGACGGCCTGCGCCGCGGTCTGATGGTGACGAACACCGGCAACCCGATCACCGTGCCCGTGGGCAAGGCCACCCTGGGCCGCATCATGGACGTGCTGGGCAACCCGATCGACGAGCGCGGTCCGGTCAGCCAGGAGCACACCGCCTCCATCCACCGCAAGGCACCCGCCTACGACGAGCTGTCGCCCTCCACCGAGCTGCTGGAGACCGGCATCAAGGTGATCGACCTGGTCTGCCCCTTCGCCAAGGGCGGCAAGGTGGGCCTGTTCGGCGGCGCCGGCGTGGGCAAGACCGTGAACATGATGGAGCTCATCAACAACATCGCCAAGGCACACTCGGGCCTGTCCGTGTTCGCCGGCGTGGGTGAGCGTACCCGCGAGGGCAACGACTTCTATCACGAGATGTCGGATGCCGGCGTGGTGAAGCAGGACAACCTGGCCGAATCCAAGGTGGCCATGGTGTACGGCCAGATGAACGAGCCCCCGGGCAACCGTCTGCGCGTGGCCCTGACCGGCCTGACGATGGCCGAGGCTTTCCGTGACGAAGGCCGCGACGTGCTGTTCTTCGTGGACAACATCTACCGTTACACGCTGGCCGGTACCGAAGTGTCCGCCCTGCTGGGCCGCATGCCCTCCGCCGTGGGCTACCAGCCGACGCTGGCCGAGGAAATGGGCCGCCTGCAGGAGCGCATCACTTCCACCAAGGTCGGCTCCATCACCTCGATCCAGGCTGTGTACGTGCCGGCCGACGACCTGACCGACCCGTCGCCCGCAACCACCTTCGCCCACCTGGACTCCACCGTGGTGCTGTCGCGTGACATCGCTGCCCTGGGTATCTACCCCGCCGTGGACCCGCTGGATTCCACCAGCCGCCAGCTCGACCCCCAGGTCGTGGGCGAGGAGCACTACACGACGGCGCGCGCCGTGCAGGGCACGCTGCAGCGCTACAAGGAACTGCGCGACATCATCGCGATCCTGGGCATGGACGAACTGGCACCGGAGGACAAGCTGACCGTGGCCCGCGCCCGCAAGATCCAGCGTTTCCTCTCGCAGCCCTTCCACGTGGCCGAGGTGTTCACCGGTGCCCCGGGCAAGTACGTGCCGCTGGCCGAGACCATCCGCGGCTTCAAGATGATCGTGGCCGGCGAGTGCGACCACCTGCCCGAGCAGGCCTTCTACATGGTCGGCACCATCGACGAGGCCTTCGAGAAAGCCAAGAAGATCTAAGCCAGCGGGCCAACCGGAGTCATCATGAACACCATCCACGTCGATGTGGTCAGCGCCGAAGAGTCGATCTTCTCGGGTGAGGCGCGCTTTGTCGCGCTGCCCGGTGAAGCCGGCGAACTCGGCATCTTTCCGCGACACACACCGCTGATCACGCGCATCAAGCCCGGTTCGGTGCGCATCGAGATGGCTGACGGCAAGGAGGAGTTCGTCTTCGTAGCCGGCGGCATTCTCGAAGTCCAGCCCGATTGCGTCACCGTTCTGTCCGATACCGCTGTGCGCGGCAAGGACCTGGACGAGGAGAAGGCCAACGAAGCCAGGCTGGCGGCCGAAGAGGCGCTCAAGAACGCCAAAAGCGAGATCGACATCGCCAAGATCCAGTCCGAACTGGCCATCATGGCGGCCGAGATCGCTGCTGCGCGCAAGTTCCGCCAAAAGAGATAAGCCGCTTGGGAGTGCCGCGGCCCGATGGCCGGCGGCAGGACGAAGGCCCCGACGTGTCCGCGTACGGGGCTTTTGCTATTCAGGCCCCCCGGCGCCGGGGAGCAGGCCTCACGCGTCGCCGGACGACAGTGGTGCGTCCGGCAGTTCGTTCGGGTTGGCCTGCCCGGGGGCGAGCGGGAAGTGCTCCACCAGCACGGCCGAAATCTCGCCCAGCGCCTGCGTCAGGCCGTCCTCGAAACGCCCTTCGCGGAAGGCCACGGCCATGCGGGCCATCACGGCCTGCCAGTCCTCGCGCGTCACATGGCGCTCGAGACCGCGATCGGCCACGATCTCGATGGCACGCTCGGCCAGCAGCAGATAGATCAGCACGCCGTTGTTGTGCTCGGTGTCCCAGACGCGCAGCTTGCCGAACAGGGTGAGCGCACGCTGTCGGATGACGGACGGCAGCGGCGCACGCCGCCACAGGTAGCTGGTGGGCAGGCCGGACTCGACGTAGATGCGGACTTCGCCGCTGTGGCGCTGCTCGCTGGCGCGCACCCGCAGCCGCAGGCGTTCCATCGCCGCCGGGGGCAGGGCGCGGCGCAGCGTGGCCGGATCATGCCAGCGGTGGCGCAGCAGTCGAAGGAGTCGTCGCAGCATCACCAGTCTCCCGAAGCGCCGCCACCGGCACCATCACCACCACCGCCGGAACTGAAGCCGCCACCCCCGCCGCCCCAGCCACCGCCGCCATCACCGCCCCAGCCACCGCTGGAATAGCCACCCCACGGGCTGCCGTTATGGCGCTGCCGGCCCGAGGACAGCAGCGCCGAGCCCAGCGAGGTGCCGGCAATGAAGGTCAGCAGCATGGCGAGCAGGCTGGTCGCCAGGGCCAGCAGCAGGCTGGCCGTGAAGGAATAGGCGACGAAGCCGATCAGGCCACCGGTGGCCAGCGTGCCCAGCTTGTGGCCGAGGATGCGCCGGGCCACCGAGCCCAGCACCGGCAGCGCGATGAACAGCAGCAGCGCCAGGTTGAGCCAGTCGGCATCGCCGGATGCAGATCGCGCCGACGGCGGCGGCAGGGCCTCTCCCCGGACCAGGGCCATCAGGCGCTCGGCTGCCTGGGCCAGTCCCCCGGCAAAGTCGCCCGCGCGAAAGCGCGGCGTCATCACGTCGTCAATGATCTGTTTCGCGGCCAGATCAGGAATCGTCCCTTCGAGCGCACGCGCCACCTCGATGCGCACCTTGCGGTCCTGCTTGGCGACGACGATGAGCAGGCCGTCGCCGATGCCTTGGCGGCCAGGCTTCCAGGCGTTGAAGACGCGGTTGGCGTAGGCCGCGATGTCTTCGGGCTGGGTCGTCGGTACCAGCAGTACGACGATCTGGGTGCCGTGGCTGGCCTCGAAGTCCGCGAGCTGCGCCTCCAGCTGCTCGCGCTGGCGAGGGGCCAGCGTGGCGGTCTGGTCGGTGACGCGTGCCGTCAGCGCCGGGACCGGCAGCACGCCGCCATCGGGCTGGGCCCAGGCCAGGGGCGCGAGCAGCCCCCAGGCCAGCAGCCAGCTGGCACAGCGGGGGAGCAAGGCAAGGGGGGCAGCCATGGGCAACAGCAGCGGCCGGTCGCCGCGCCTGCCTACTTCTTGCCGAAATCGACCACCGGCGGCGCCGCGATGGCGGCCTCGCTGGGCGGTGCGAAGTTGGGCTTGGTCGGGTAGCCGAAGACCATGGCCGTCAGGTTGGTGGGAAAGCTGCGCGCCAGCACGTTGTACTCCTGCACGGCCTGGATGTAGCGGTTGCGCGCCACGGTGATACGGTTCTCCGTGCCTTCCAGCTGCACGCGCAGGTCACGGAAGCCCTGGTTGGCCTGCAGGGTCGGGTAGCGCTCGGAAACCGCCATCAGGCGGCTCAGCGCGCTGCCCAGCTCGCCCTGCACGGCCTGGAAGCGCTGCAGGGCCTCGGGGTTGTTCAGCGTCTCGGGCGTGACCTGCAGCGACGTGGCCCTGGCCCGTGCCTCGATGACGCGGGTCAGCGTCTCCTGTTCGAATGCGGCCTCGCCCTTGACGGTCGCCACGATGTTGGGGACCAGATCGGCCCGGCGCTGGTACTGGTTGAGGACCTCGCTCCAGGCGGACTTGGTCTGCTCATCGAGCCGCTGGAAGTCGTTGTAGCCACAGCCCGCCTGCGTGAGGGCAAGGAAAAGGGTGAGAACGAGCGTGAGGAAGCGGCGCATGGTGCAACTCCTGGTCAGGACGGACAGGTCAAGCATACACCCGCATGCCCGCGCACGGCATGGCGCAAAATCGGGGCTCGCAGCAGCCGACCATGAATTACCGAGCCCCCCCATGGTTGCCAGGCGGCAACCTGCAGACCATCTGGCCCGCGCTCTATGCGCGGCGCGTGCACGGGCCGCGCCCGCAATGGCGGCGCGAACGCTGGGACACGCCCGACGGCGACTTCATCGACGTTGACTGGCTGCAGGGCGGTGAAGGCGAGACGCTGCTGGTCCTGTTCCATGGTCTGGAGGGCTCCTCACAGAGCCACTACGCGCAGGCCTTTGCCGGGTTTGCGCGCGAACAGCGGCTGCGTTTTGCCGTGCCGCACTTCCGTGGCTGCAGCGGGGAGCTCAACCGGGGCCCGCGGGCCTACCACTCGGGTGACTTCCAGGAGATCGACTGGATCCTGCGGCGTTTCCGTGCCCACCACGCTGGGCATATCGTGGTGGTCGGCGTCTCGCTCGGCGGCAACGCCTTGTTGCGCTGGGCCGGTGAACTGGGTACCGCGGCCGCGGGCGTGGTGGACGCCGTGGCCGCAGTCTCGTCCCCGCTGGACCTGGCGGCCGGAGGACATGCCATCGGCCGTGGCTTCAACCGTCTGGTCTACAACCGTATGTTCCTGCGCAGCATGAAGCCCAAGGCCTATGCGAAGCTCGCCCAGCACCCCGGCCTGTTCGATCGCGAGGCCATGCGGCGCGCGCGCGACCTCTACGAGTTCGACAACCTCTTCACCGCGCCCTTGCATGGCTTTCGCAACACGGAGGACTACTGGGCGCGCGCTTCGGCCAAGCCGCACCTGCACCGCATCCGCATCCCGGCACTGGCCCTGAATGCGCGCAACGACCCGTTCGTGCCCGCCGAGAGCCTGCCGCACCCCGCCGACGTGGGCCCGTGCGTGACGCTGTGGCAGCCTGCGCACGGCGGGCATGTCGGATTCGCCGGCGGCCGCTGGCCGGGGCATGTGCGGCCCATGCCCGAAGCGGTGGGGCGATGGCTGCTGCAGGCCGCTCAAGGGGAGGCGCACCATCTTGGATGAGAACGTCAGGCTGGCCATGGCCAAGTGGCCCAACGTCCCGGACTGCTACGGCTGGCTGGGACTGGACGCGCGCGGCAACTGGTACATGCGCGACGACCGGGCCCAGGCCGCCGGCGCCTTCGACAGCGGCCAGCCAGGCGCCAGGGGCTCGCTGCTGAGGCACGAAAAGCTGATCGACTTCATCCAGCGTAACTACGCTTGCGATGCGCAGGGGCGCTGGTATTTCCAGAACGGGCCGCAGCGCGTCTATGTGGAACTCGAGGTCGCACCCTGGGTCTGGCGCATCGGCGACGACGGGACGGTACGCACGCACGGCGGCGAGAGCGTGACGGTGCAGCGCTGCGTGCTGGACGAAGCCGGTCGCCTCTACCTGCAGACCGACCGGGGCCTGGGCCTCGTGCACACGCAGGACGTGGTGCGGGCAGCGCAGGAGGTGGAGGCCGGGCGCTGGCGGCCGGAGGAGGAGCCCGCCGCCAGCCTGCCAGCGCGCTATGGCTTCGTGCGCAGTCCGCAGCGTGACAGGGCCGCCGCAGCCGGCAGCACATAATCGGCTGCAGCACGAGCCGCGAGAGCCGGGCCCTGGAGGAGACCGCATGGAGCAGGAGCGTCGCGCACGCCATTACGCGCATTGGCCGCCGGGCCTGCCGCGGCACCTGACCCTGCCCCAGACCAGCCTCTGGTACAACGTCGAGGTCTCGGCCACGCGCTACCCCGACAAGCCCTGCCTGATCTACTACGACACGCCGCTGAGCTACGCACAGCTGCGCGAAGAGTGCGAGCGCGTGGCCGGCTGGCTGCAGCAGGACTGCGGCGTTCAGGCCGGGGACCGCGTGCTCCTGTACATGCAGAACAGCCCGCAATGGGTGATCGGGTACTACGGCATCCTGCGCGCCAACGCGGTGGTCGTGCCCGTCAACCCCATGAACCGCACCGAGGAGCTGCGCCACTACGTGCGCGACAGCGGTGCCACCACGGCCCTGGTTGCGCAGGAGCTCTGCCCGCAGCTCGCGCCGCTGCTGGGAGAGCCGGCGGGGCCGGGCCTGCGGCATATGGGGGTGGCCGCGTACGCCGACTATGTACGACGCCCCACCGACCTCCCCCTGCCGCCCTTCGTGGCCGCACCGCGGGAGCCCATCGAGGGCCAGGGCGTGACGCTGTGGCACGACATCCTCGGCTTGCGGCGCGAGCCCGGCCCGCACACGGCCGGCCCGCGGGACCTCTGCGTCATGCCCTACACCTCGGGCACCACGGGCCAGCCCAAGGGCTGCATGCACACGCACCACAGCGCGATGAGCACGCTGGTGGGGGGCGTGCAGTGGTTCGGGCGCACGCAGGATGCGGTGTACCTCGCCGCGCTGCCCTTCTTCCACGTCACGGGCATGGCGGGCAGCATGAACGGGCCGCTCTTTGCTGGCGCCACGATCGTCATCCTCTCGCGCTGGGACCGGGAGGTGGCAGCGCGCTGCATCGAGCGCCACCGCATCGGCATCTGGCAGGCCATCTCGACCATGGTGGTGGACTTCCTCTCGAATCCGCGCCTGGGCGAGTACGACCTGTCCAGCCTGCAGGGGGTGCGCGGCGGTGGCGCGGCCATGCCCGAGGCGATCGCCCGCAAGCTCAGGGACCTCACCGGGCTGGACTATGTCGAGGGCTACGGCATGACCGAGACCCTCGCGGCGACGCACATCAACCCGCCGCAGCGCCCCAAGCCGCAGTGCCTGGGCATTCCGGTCTTCGATGTGGACGCCAGGGTGATCGATCCGCAGACCCTGCAGGAGCTGCCGCAGGGAGAGACCGGCGAGATCGTGGTGCACGCACCGCAGGTCATGCAGGGCTATTGGGGCCAGCCCGCCGCCACGGCCGAGAGCTTCCTCGAGATCGAGGGCCGGCGCTTCCTGCGCACGGGCGATCTGGCTTACGTCGACCCGGACGGCTACTTCTTCATGGTTGATCGGCTCAAGCGCATGATCAATGCCTCGGGCTACAAGGTCTGGCCAGCCGAGGTGGAGGCGCTGATGTACAGGCACCCGGCCATCCACGAAGCCTGCGTGATCGGCGCGCACGATGCCCGGCGCGGCGAGACCGTCAAGGTCCTGGTGGTGCTCAAGGAGGAGGCCCGCGGGCAGGTCAGCACGGACGACATCATCCGCTGGGCCCACGAGCAGATGGCAGCGTACAAGAGCCCGCGCATCGTCGAGTTCGTCAATGCCCTGCCGAAGTCGGCGACGGGCAAGATCCTGTGGCGCGAGCTGCAGGAACGGGAACTGGCCCGCACATGAGCCCCACGCTGGTGCAGGAACTTGCCGCTTCCTTCGGCACCATCGCCGGGCTGATCCGCCGGCATGCACGCGAAGCGCCGCGGCGGCGGGCCCTGGTGCAGGATGGCAGGACACTGGACTACGCCGCACTCGATGCGCTCATGGACCGTGTGGCGGCGGCCCTGCAGCGCGACGGCGTGCAGCCGGGGCACAGCGTCGCGATCTGTGCCGCCACATCGCTGGCGTACGCCGTCAGCTACCTCGGCGCGTTGCGCGCCGGTGTCGTGGTGGTGCCGCTGGCGCCGGGTGCGACGCCCGACAGCGTGGAACGCATGCTGTACGACGCGGGGGCGTGCCTGCTTTTCGCGGATGCCGAGGTGGCGCAGCGCCTGGAGGGGCGCGCGAGCACCGTGCCGCGCATCCTGCTCGATGATCCGGCAGCCGGCCGGGCCTGGAGCGGGTGGCTGGCCAGGGATGGCGCGCGACCGACCGAGCCGGCGTTGGATGCGGGCTGGCCCTTCAACATCATCTACTCGTCCGGCACCACGGGCGAGCCCAAGGGCATCGTGCAGCCGCATGGCATGCGCTGGGCGCATGTGCAGCGCGGCGCGACCTACGGCTATGGGGCCGACACGGTGACCCTGCTGTCCACGCCGCTGTACTCCAACACCACGCTCGTGGTCTTCTTCCCGACGCTGGCCTACGGGGGGACCGTGCTGCTCATGGGTAAATTCGACGCAGCCGGCTATCTGGCGCTCGCCGCGCGGGAGCGCGTCACGCACACCATGCTCGTGCCGGTGCAGTACCAGCGCCTCATGGCGCGGCCCGATTTCGGGCAGCATGACCTGTGCAGCTTCCGCATGAAGTTCTGCACTAGCGCCCCCTTCCCGGCGGCACTCAAGGCCGAGGTGCTGGCGCGCTGGCCCGGCGGGCTGGTGGAGTTCTATGGCATGACCGAAGGCGGCGGCACTTGCATCCTCGAGGCGCACCGGCACCCGGACAAGCTGCACACCGTGGGGCGGCCGGCGCCGGGCCACGACATCCGCCTCATCGACGAGGCCGGGTGCGAGGTGGCGACGGGCGAAGCCGGCGAGGTCGTGGGGCGTTCGCCGGGCATGATGCAGGGCTACCACGGCCGTCCGGAGAAGACGCGCGAGGCCGAGTGGTACGCACCCGACGGCCAGCGCTTCATCCGCACGGGCGACATCGGCCGCTTCGACGCGGACGGTTTCCTCACGCTCTTCGATCGCCGCAAGGACCTGATCATCTCGGGCGGCTTCAACATCTATCCCAGCGATCTCGAAGCGGTCCTGCGCGAGCACCCGGCCGTGCAGGACGCGGCCGTCGTGGGCGTGCCCTCCGAGCAGTGGGGCGAGACGCCCGTGGCCTGCGTGGTGCTGCGAGAAGGGCAGGCCTTGCCGGCTGCCGAACTGCGTGACTGGATAAACCAGCGCGTGGGCAAGACCCAGCGCCTCGCCGATCTGCACTACCTGGACGAGCTGCCGCGCAGCGCGATCGGCAAGGTGCTCAAGCGCGAGTTGCGCGAGCGTTACACACCATCGGGTTCCGTGCGGGCATGAAAAAAGCCGGTCCGCGACCGGCTTTTCAGAGGGGTGGACGCGATTACTTCGCGGCTTCCGGGGCCTTGGGCTCGGCAAACTTGCCGCCCGCGGAGTTGGCCAGGTAGGCCACGGCGCGGGCGATCTCCACGTCGGAGTGCTCGCCGCCGCCCTGGGGCGCCATGGCGCCCTTGCCCTTGAGCGCCGAGCTGACCAGCGCATCCAGGCCGGTCTTGATGCGGGCCGACCAGGCGCCGGCATCGGCGAACTTCGGCGCGCCGGCGACGCCGCTGGCGTGGCAGGCCGCGCACTGGGCGTTGTAGACAGCTTCGCCATTCTTGAGCGGGCGGTTGGCGTCCTGGATCTCGACGCTGCCGACCTTCTGCACCCGCTCGGAGACGGACTTTTCGACGTTGCTGGCGCCAGCCGAGGGCTTGGTGCCGGAGGTGACGTACATCACCAGGCCGATGATCACGAACACAGGCACGACGAAGGCAAAAATCGATGCCCACATCAGTTGCACGGGGGTCTTGATCGGGCCGGTATGGGCTTCGTCGTGTTGCTTATCGCTCATGGGAACCTCGGTGAAAGATGGGGGACGCGTTTCAGGCCACCACCAGCTTGACCAAGCCGATGATGATGAAAACCGGGACGACGAAGGCCAGGATGGACGCCCACATCAGCTGCTTCGGGGTCTTGATCGGGCCGCTATGGTCTTCTTGGTGCTGTGTCTCGCTCATGTCATTCTCTTGTGGGTTGATCGGGCGCGGCCATTATAGCCAGCACCGGCATGGCCCCGGGGGCAGGCCCGGTCCATGGGCCGGGGTGGCAGCGGCTGTGCGAGAATATGGCTCCTACGGAATGCGGCTGTAGCTCAGTGGATAGAGTATTGGCCTCCGAAGCCAAGGGTCGTGGGTTCGATCCCCGCCAGCCGCGCCAACTATTTTTAAGTCCTTGTCACGCAAGGCATTTCCCGGCGCTGCACAGCCTGCTACATCGTCTTGATACAAAAGGCGGTGTTCTCCATGAACCATTTGACCCGACGCGGCGGCGTCTGGTGGGCGCGATTGGTCGTGCCCGAGCGCTTGCGGGCGACGGCCGGGCGCCGTGAATTCGTTCAGTCGTGCAGGACCCATGAGCTCCAGGTCGCCAAACTGGTGGCGGCCGTCTTGGTGGCGGACTGGCGGCGCCAGCTTTTGGCATTAGAGTCCGTCGCCATGTCGCTCGATGTTCTAAAAATTGTTGATAGCGCGCCGGCCTTTGCCACGGGCGGCTTCATGCACCTGGGTGAGGCCTCAAGTCGATCTGGCATCCCACAGACTGATCTCCTGCGTGTTGCTGCTGCCGGGCGGCTCGGCCTGTACTGCAACCTGAATCGGGTCCCAGGTTACCTGGTGCCGGTTACGGCGCTTGAGCCCGTTGCTGCCGAATTCGGACCTGCGCGGGTTGAGACGTGGAGGTCTATTGGGGTCGTGGTGCCCAGCCCCGCCCAAATGCCGGGTGGTGCCGTCGAATACATGGCCAGCGCTGATCTGCGCCTGAGCGACAGCGCCGATGTCGCTCGTGCGGTCCTGGTGGACGGTTTCGGGTCGGTGGAGATCGTGCTTTTCGACGCGCCCGGGCGGGATGGTTGGGTCTTCGTCCCGAATGACGTGGTGCGTTGCGACGTGGCCCGGCTGGAAGTGTCAGCCGTCGAGGTTGACCGTTTGCGTGGCGCCATGGCCGCGAGGGTCCCGTCAAGCACGCTTGAGGCCGCCAGAACCGAGCAGGCGGCCCGGGTGATGGGCCAGCCTGGACCGAGTGGGAAATGGTCTGAAAAGCTGTTCTCGTGGGCCGTGGACCAATACTGCGCCCTGCCTGACGGCCTACGCCGCACCTTGGCCAGTAACCACGAAGTTCGACATCGTCGCGCCGGGATGCTGATCTTCGGCGAGTTCATGGGGGATTTGCCGCTCGGGCAAATCGACGCGGAGAAGCTGCGCGAGTTTCGGGACGGCCCGCTGAAGACCTTCCCGGCGAACGTAAACAGGCTTCCAGGGACGTTGAGGCGCGCGACGATGATGGAGACCATCAAGGCGCTGGAAGCCGACGGGCGCGACTGGCCCTTGATGAGCGCCGACATGCAGGCCGAGCGTATGAGCTGGCTGTTCCGATTTTTTCGGTGGCTTTGCGAGTCCGAAGGACGGTACATGCGCGAGGACATCAGCGCCGGCCTCACGACGACCCCCGCAGTGGCGAGAAAGGACAGGAAGGACGCGAAGCGCGAAAAGGGCCAGGACGATCAGGATGAAGAGGGCCGGCGGCCATTCGCCGATGAGGAATTAGTGCGAATCTTCAGCCAGGCGCACTACAAGACTGGCGGCGGGCACCACGTGACGAAGGGCAACGAGGGGTGGTCTCCGTTTGAGTACTGGCTGCCGCTCATGAGCCTGTATTGCGGCATCCGTATGTCGGAGGCTACCCAACTGCATCTGTCCGACGTGGTGCAGATCGGCGGCGTGTGGTGCCTGGACATTAACGAGAAGACGGCCGACAAGAGTTTGAAAACCGAAGAGGCCAGCAGTCGCCGGATTCCGCTGCACCCGGAGCTGGAAAGGCTGGGTTTTGTCCGGTGGTGCGATCGGCTGCGCCAGGAGGGCTACCGGCGCGTGTTCCCGGAATTGAGCTACACAAACACTCCTGCTCGCTATTCAAAAGCCGCGATCCGGGCGATGTCCATGATGCTCGGGAACACCCTGGGCGCCGAGCGTGACGGGACGATCGTGTTCCACAACTTCCGCAAGAACGCGAACGATGCAATTGCCAGAGCACCGTTGGAGGGCGTCGCCGATCCCGGGCTGCTTCAGTTCATCCGATACCGCGTGATCGGGCACAAGCTACCGAAGGACGTGAATGCCGCGCACTACACATCGACTACGGTTGAGGAGATGGCCCGGTTGGTGAACCAGGTCAACTACAACTGTCTGCCGGAGATCAAGGCGTTCGACCTGGAGGATGGTCTGCGCTGGGTACGGCGCGCCCCGAGCAAGAAGCCTGGATGGCGCAGGGGGGTGAAGGAGGACATGGGGCCACTGAATTCGCCGTGAACCGGAGTATCGCTGTACAGACAATTTCCAGCGGACGCCCTTTTTTATGATGGGCATCCCCTTCGCCCGGGCCGTATTGCTTACACAAAGCTCATGGCGGCCGCCCGTAGTGCCCGGTTCATCAGGCGCTGATAGGGCACCCTAGTCTTGATGGCCTGTGCCCGAAATGCGCCGATGACCGAGCCTGGGATGCGGATCGTGATTTTTTCGGATTTCCGTGATGTCTGCGTGGTCGTGGAGGCCGTCGAACTGGTCTCCGGTGCGGAGAATTCTGCCGTCGTCAGGTCGATGTCTTGCAGCTCGATGTGAAGTTCCAGGACAGGCTCATCTGCCACAGCCAACGCCCGGGCTAGGATTTCGTCAAACTCGGTTTCGGTGATCTGGTTCATGGACTGGCCTACCTATAAGCACGTCATCCAGGCAGTGAAAAAAACTTCACGCAGGGCTTGGACTTGATGACGTTCTTGGCTAGGGGGTATAAGGTCCAAAATGGGTATGGTTTTGATTGAGGCTTCGGGTGGAAAGTCAGCAGTTCCCCTACCCAGCTCACAAGCTGGGCAAGGGCCTGACTAGTTATCACCCTCAGCCGCAGCGGCTTCGGTCTGGTTCCATTCGTTGCAGACTACAGCCCTGTATCGCGTAGATTGCCGGCAACGATTCGTCTCGGCGTCCACACTCACCTGGTCGCCCTGTAGTAGCTGCGGAATCATCCGCGCCCGTGTGGCGATGCCGCTGCCCAGGTTCCCCTCTGCGGCTTGTTCCACGTGCGCGGAGCGTTCGAATTGCACCGACACACGCACGTGTCGCAGGGCCGAGCCCTGCTCGAATTCATTGTAGTGATCGTTACCGGCGCGCTGGTCTTCCTGCTGCAGGTTTTGCCACGCGCATGCGCCAGGGCAGACCGATGGTGTCGTCGTGCACATACGGCTTGCTAATCACTTCGGTGGCGGGTTCCCAGGACGGCGTCATCTCGCGGGCGGCCTTCGCGAACGCGGCGATGGCCGCAGGGTGATAGAGGGGGTGCCCCTGTTCGTCGGCTGCGTATGGGTCCAGCACGAGCCAGCCCCCCAGCCCCGCCTTACCGCGAATGCAGTCGGCCAGGAAGTCGCGCCAGTTGCGATCACCCCACAGGAGCTGACGCAGTGCGTAGGCGGTCTCTGCCGCCGATAGCAGCTTTGTCGTGGTCAAGCTCACAGCACTCGCTCCGCCTTGATCTGTTCCGTGCGGGCGACCGCCTGGAGCAGCTTTGCCGCCAGCTGCTTGGCAGCTGCTGGGCTGACGTTGAACCCGCCCTGGGCGGTGCCTGCGCTCCACATGACCCGCACGAACGGGACATTGGATTCCACGTCCGGGACGGCGGTCACCTTGAGCGTGTCGCGATCAGCGCGCGGGGGCGCAGTCGCGGCGCGCTCGGCTTGGGTGCGGTCGATGTACGCCTGAACCTCCGCGAAGTCGTAGACAGGCTTGCCTGCAGGCGTCTCGTGCCACGGGAGCGGGCTGGTGCGGCCTGGACGGCGCCAGTTAGCGAGGCGCATCGTCCAGACGCCTTCAGACTCGCCGAGTCCTCCGGAGAGCATCCTGGCGGCGAGGGACGGGGCTGCTGCGGGCTCTGGCGGTGCAGCGGTGGGGTGGGTGGTCTTTGTCGTCATGCCAGCATTGTTTCAGTCTGTCTCAAATATGTCAAGAGACATAAAAGTGACTGATTTCTGGTACACTGACCGCACATTAAACGAACGTCTAGTAATGCAGTCAGCAAGGGGGCCAGGATGGCAAGCGGGAAATTTGTGACCTACTTCAGGGTGTCAACGCAGCGCCAGGGGGCGAGTGGTCTTGGTCTGGACGCGCAGCGCGAGGCAGTGCGGCAGCACCTCAACGGCGGGGATTGGTCCGTGGTGGCCGAGTTCGTTGAGATCGAGAGCGGGCGCAAGACCGACCAGGATCGCCCGAAGCTGCGCGAGGCCCTGGGAATCTGCAAGAGGGAAGGGGCTGTACTGCTGGTGGCGAAGCTCGATCGCCTCGCGCGCTCGGTTCACTTCATTAGTGGCCTGATGCGCGCGGGCGTCAGGTTCGTGGCCGTGGATATGCCTGAGGCTAATGAGCTGACCGTGCACATCATGGCAGCCTTTGCCGAGCACGAAGCCAAGCGTATCAGTCAGAGGACAAGAGATGCCCTCGCGGCAGCGAGGGCGCGCGGGGTCGTGCTTGGAGGGGCAGGTGCTGCCAATCTGAGGCCTAACCTTGAACGGCGCCAGCAGGACGCCGATGCCTTCGCGATCAAGCTGCGAGGTGTGATCGACGGAATGAGCGCCCGGGGGATGTCGCAGCGGGCGATGGTGAGCGAACTGAACGCCCTGGGCGTCAAGACATCTACTGGCCGGGATTGGAACCTTAGCCAGCTACAGCGCACGCTGAAGCGGCTGAGTAAGTTGACGCAGGCACCAGCGGGAGTATGGTGATTAACGCTTCCTGGTGAGTGACAGCGGCGCCTTAGCTGGCCAAGCGCCAACTCACTTCCAGGGTTCGGTCTGCCCTTGCGCGAGGGGCGCCTTGATTGCCAGCATCTCTCGGGTGGAGCCGTCCCTTTCAATCACCAGCACTCCATCATTTGGTGCCTTGTCATTGATCAGCAACCCGCTCAAGCGTGTGAACACCAGCGCGTCCCCGTGGCGGGCATCGGCTGACGCATCAAGCACAACTTCTCCCAAGCGACTTTGGACGCCATAGTTGCCGCGTTCAAATAGCTTGATGTCATGAATCTCTACCACCCAGAGAAAACGAGGAAGCTCAGTGGTTCGGTAGGTCAACCTCGTCGCCGCATCGATATCAGTGGCATTGGTGGCCCAGTGCCTGAACGAGTGTCGAGTCGAGAGGAAGACCCTGCGGACATACTCAACAGACTCATCGGGCATGCCGTTTTTCGCTACGAAATCAGCTATGGGGGGCAGACTGATGACAAATTGGCTAGCAAACTGAATTGCAGTTTGAGCCAGCAATTCGGCTTCGGCGGCTGTCATGCAAATGCCGTCAGGTAATGGCGTAATCAGGGCCATGGCCTGCGATAGCGCATAGTCATGTGGGGCACCCGGCAGCAACGGCAGGTTTTGGTAGCAGCCGGAGTTGTCGTTGTGAATGGTCAGGAGGTTTGGGTACGTCGATCCGACGGCTGTAGGTGTGAAGCCTATGGCGACCACGGCGTGTCCGCCGGTCGGGTTGTTCAGCCCGAGAATGACAGGAAGTCCTGATTCTAAGTAGGGCGTCGCAAACTCGACCGCAGCATCAGCGGTCTGGATAGGGGGCATGTCGCGCAGCTCCACGATGAGCGGATCGTGACCAGCAGACCTAATCGCCTCAAGCATCTGGTGGGTCGTTAGGCCGTCACGCCCTGGGAACACGCGATTGACGGTGAAGTGCTTGGTAGCTGCAACTGTCAGTTCGGCTGGCGAGTAGGCCGAGTTGCCTAAACGCTTTCTAAGCGTGCGCAGGGCAACCCAAATGCTAACCTGCGCGCAAGCGCCTACAGCGTTGTCCTGTTGCAGATACGGGGTGCCACATACAGAGAACTCACAGCCTGCAATATGAACGGGGAAGTCATCCTTGCAAGACACAGGCGCTCGAGGCAGTGCCATCAGGATAGATGCGCCCACTGGAGCGTGCCGCAGAGGTCGAAGCGTCACGAAACCGAGATACGAGCCGGGCTCCCGGGAGGCCTGATCGACGTAGGCCAAGACATCGTCTGGCACCTGGGTGGCTGCGTTCGCCGGAACTTCCAAGTTGAAGAAGTGCAAGCGTCGGCAGAGCTTGTTAACTTCCTTCTGCTGCTTTGAATAGAACGCCTCGTACTCCTCAAGAAAGTCGGGGTCGCGGACGGCCTCTTGTAGCAGGATGGACTTGGCTCCAGCTGCCAGAGCATGTTGCAGCACCGATAGCCACTGCCGCGCGGAGAGGTTTGCGAGCGGGGAACGCTGGAAGCCACCAAGGTCTTCAAGCAACGCTAGAGTTGCTTGAGGGGTTGCAATCAGCGTTTGGTCAAAGCGTAGCAGGCGGTATCTGATCGGCATACCGCGATGTTACGAAACTTCCGACTCAGGCGAAGCTGAAAGAAAGAGTCTGGGACGAGACCGCACGCTCGCGCCGGCGGATAGCAAGGATCTCATCAGTGGTCTTGGACGAAAGATCAGCGCAAGACTTTTCTACGATCTCGGCCGGAACCGCGACCACTTTGCCTTGTTGGGCGTATGCGCTGGAGACCAGTTCCCGCAGCTCCTTGGAAACAGCCATAGCCTCTTGTCCCTGCTGAAGAGAGAAGACGATGCTCATTTCTGATCCTTTGGGGAAAAGCTCTTGATTATAGCGGGTCCCCAGGGGGGTCTGGGGGACTTCTATATGAATTCAAAGTTAACAGGCCAACGGTAACTTGGCAAGGGGAGAAACACGCCGTAACCCCTGAAAAGCCCTGGAAGTGGCCCGTAGTTGCGAGGATCGAACGCTGTGATACAAATCGGAGGTCCAAAAAGTCAATAACCTTAGACGATGCTAGGTGGGATGGGTCGTGGGTTCGATCCCCGCCAGCCGCGCCAGTTCCGTCAGCTCATGTCAGCTGTTGCTGCACATGCTGCAGCAAGCCATCGCAGGCATCCTCCACCAGATCCAGCACCTGCTCGAAACCCTGGGCGCCCCCGAAGTACGGGTCCGGCACCACATCGGCCGTACGCTGCCGGCAGAACTCGGTGAAGCGCCGGATCTTGTGCTGCGCCTGCGGCGGGCACCGTGCCTGCACCCGCGCGAGGTTGTCGCGGTCCATGACGAGGATCAGGTCGTGGCGCTCGAAATCCGCGGCGCTGATCTGGCGGGCCCGCAGGTCAGACAGGTCATAGCCGCGCCGGGCGGCATGTTCCTGGGCGCGCTCGTCCGGCGGCCGCCCTGTGTGGTGGTCGTGGGTGCCGGCCGATTCAATGCCGATGCGGGTCGCCAGGCCGAGCTGCTGCACCTTCCGGCGAAACACGCCGTGGGCGGTCGGGCTGCGACAGATGTTGCCCATACAGACGAAAAGGATCGAGTAGTCGTTCATGAGGAGGCGGATGGCTTTTTCAGTTGCAGGGCGGCATCGTAAAGCGCATTGCGCGGCGCACCGGTGATGTCGGCGGTCAGGCGGACGGCGGTCTTCACGGGCAACTCGGCCAGCAGCAGGGACAGCACGCGCCGGGCGGCGTCGTCCTCCGAGGGCGCCGCGGGCAGCGGATGCAGGACCAGCACGAACTCTCCGCGGCAGCGCTGGTCGTCGCCAGCCAGCCAGGCGGGCAACTCCGCCGCTGCCATGGTGGCCAGCTGCTCGAACTGCTTGGTCAGCTCGCGTGCCACGGTCAGCGGGCGCGTGCCCAGGGCCGCCAGCGCGGCGGCCAGGGCTTCGATGCGGTGGGGGGCCTCGAGCAGCACCACGGCACGCGCCTCGCCCGCCAGGGCCTGCACGGCGCTGGCGCGCTCGCCGGCTTTGGCGGGCAGGAAGCCGGCGAACACGAAGCCGGGGCTGGCATCGTCCACGGCGCCGGCCACGCTGAGCGCCGTGGTGACGCTGCTGGCGCCGGGCAGGGGTACCACGGGGCAGCCGGCTGCGCGCGCCGCCGCGACCAGACGCGCGCCGGGGTCGCTGATGGCCGGCGTGCCGGCGTCGCTGACGTAGGCGATGCGCTCGCCGGCCTGCAGCCGCGCGATCACGGCCTGCGCGGCCTCGGCCTCGTTGTGCTGGTGCAGGGCCAGCAGCCGCGCGCTGTTGCACTCGATGCCGTAGGCGCGCAGCAGCGACTGGGTGTGGCGCGTGTCCTCGCAGGCGATGGCCTCGACCAGCTGGAGCACGTGCAGCGCACGCAGCGTGATGTCGGCCAGGTTGCCGATGGGCGTGGCCACCACGTACAGTGCGCCCTGCGGATAATGCTGGCTGGCTGCAGCGTCACGGGCGGCGCTCAGGGCGGAGGCGAAAGTAGCGTTCAATGGTGTTCCCCAAATGGCAGGCGACGGGTGGCGCCCCGACCACCAAGCAGGCCGGCGACGCGGCCGAGGTGCAGGCGCTGCAGCACCTGCAACGCGCCGGCCTGCGCCTGCTCGAGCGCAATTATCGGACGCCCGGGCGCGGCGGCGGCGAGATCGACCTCATCATGCAGGCGCGCGACGGCACGCTGGTCTTCGTCGAGGTCCGCCGGCGCGCCAGCGTGCAGCACGGCGGCGCGGCGGCCAGCGTCGGCGGGCAGAAGCGGCGGCGCATCGTACTGGCGGCCCGCCACTACCTGCAGCGCTGGGCGGCGCCACCCCCCTGCCGTTTCGACGTGGTGGCGCTGGACCCCGACGGCCTGCAGTGGCTCCAGGCCGCCTTCGACGCCAGCTGAGTCCCCGGGTCGGGGCATGGCCCCGTGATGGCTGGGGACTGCACGGCGGGGTTATCATTCGCTGCATGCTTGAGCAACGCATTGAACAGCACTTCATCGACAGTGCCGATCTGAAGTACCAGGCCGCGCAGGTCCTGAGCAAGCCCATCGCGGCGGCCGTACAGGCCGTGCTGGCCTGCGTCACCAACGGCGGCAAGGTGCTGGCCTGCGGCAATGGCGGCTCGGCCGCCGATGCCCAGCACTTCTCGGCCGAGTTCGTCGGCCGCTTCGAGCGCGAGCGGCCCGAACTCGGGGCCATCGCGCTGACCACCGACAGCTCCATCCTGACGGCCATCGCCAACGACTACGACTTCAACAGTGTCTTCTCACGCCAGGTGCGCGCGCTCGGCCAGCCGGGGGACGTGCTGCTGGCTATCTCCACCAGTGGCAACTCGGCCAACGTGCTGGCGGCCATCGAGGCCGCGCACGAGCGCGACATGATCGTCGTGGGGCTGAGCGGCCGCAACGGCGGCAAGATGGCGCAGGTCCTGCGCGAGACCGATGTGCACATCTGCGTGCCCCACGAGCGCACGGCGCGTATCCAGGAGGTGCACATCCTGGCCCTGCACTGCATCTGCGACGGGGTCGATCATCAACTGCTAGGCGAACAGGATCCGACGACATGAAAGCGCGAACACGACGACTCGGCCTGATGCTGGCCCTCACGACCCTGCTGAGCGCCTGCGCGCCCGTCATCATGGGCGGGGCCATCATGGGCGGCATGTCCGCGGCGGACCGCCGCACCCTCGGTGCCCAGGTCGAGGACGAGGGCATCGAGATGCGGGCCGTGAACCAGATCAAGGTCCATCTGGGCGAGCGCGTGCACATCAACGTCACCAGTTACAACCGCCAGGTCCTGCTCACCGGTGAGGTGCCCAGCGAACAGGACAAGCAGCTGGCCGAGCAGGTGGTCTCGCGCGTGGAAAACGTGCGCACCATCTTCAACGAGCTCGCCGTGCTCGGGCATTCGACGCTGACGCAGCGTTCGTCCGACGCGCTGGTCACGGGGCGCGTCAAGGCCAACCTGATCGATTCCAAGGATCTGCAGGCGAGTGCCTTCAAGGTGGTGACCGAGCGCGGCACCACCTACCTGCTGGGCCGGGTCACCGCGCGCGAGGCCGATCGTGCGACCGACATCGCGCGCAGTGCCAGTGGCGTGCAGAAGGTCGTCCGGCTGTTCGAGATCATCACGGAGGAGGAGCTGCTGCGCATGCAGCCGCAGCCCCTGCCGGGCGCGCAGCCGCAGCCCACGCCCGCTCCCGCGGCCACCACGATGTGAGGCCCGGGCCGCGCGGGGCGGCCCTACCCGAGCCGGCGGATCAGGCTGGACGTGTCCCAGCGGCCGCCGCCCATGTCCTGCACGTCGGCGTAGAACTGGTCCACCAGGGCCGTCACCGGCAGGCGCGCACCGTTGCGCCGCGCCTCGTCCAGCACCAGGCCCAGGTCCTTGCGCATCCAGTCCACGGCAAAGCCGAAATCGAACTGGTCGGCCACCATGGTCTTGCCGCGGTTGTCCATCTGCCAGCTCTGCGCGGCCCCCTTGCCGATGACGTCCAGCACCAGGGCCATGTCCAGGCCCGCATGCTGGCCAAAGGCGATGGCCTCGGCCAGGCCCTGGATCACGCCGATGCAGCAGACCTGGTTGACCATCTTGGCCAGCTGGCCCGCACCGCTGTCGCCGATGCGGGTGCAGGCGCGCGCGTAGGCCATGGTCACCGGCCGGGCAGCCTCGAAAGCTGCGGGGTCCCCGCCGCACATGATGGTGAGCGCACCGTTCTGGGCGCCGGCCTGGCCGCCGGAGACCGGTGCGTCGACGAAGTGCAGCCCCATTTCCCGGGCCCGGGCATGAAGCTCCCGCGCCACCGCTGCCGAAGCGGTGGTGTGGTCGGCGAAGACCGCCCCGTCGCCCATGCCGGCAAAAGCGCCGTCGGTCCCCAGCACCACGCTGCGCAGGTCGTCGTCGTTGCCCACGCAGGCGAAGACCAGTCCGGCGCCGGCCGCCGCTTCGCGCGGCGTGGCCGCGGCGCGGCCGCCGAACTCGGCCACCCAGGCCTGTGCCCTGGCAGGCGTGCGGTTGTAGACCGTGACCGCATGGCCCGCGCGGGCCAGATGCCCGGCCATCGGAAAGCCCATCACGCCCAGGCCGAGGAAGGCGACCTTGCGCGCGGGGGTGGGTTCGTAGGTCTTTGGGTTGAGGCTGGGCATGGCATGGCTCCTGAAATGAAAACGTGGCCTGCCGCGCCATGCAGCAGACCACGCAGGGGGGGACACCCCGTCAGACGATGGCGAAGTTCTCGGTGCCGGCGCTCAGATCCTGCGTCTTTCCACGCTGGCTGTTGAGCTTGATCTGCAGGCGCAGGTCGTTGAGCGAATCGGCGTTGCGCAGCGCGTCCTCGTAGGTGATGAGGTTGCCTTCGTAGAGATCGAACAGGGCCTGGTCGAAGGTCTGCATGCCGATGTTGCGGCTCTTCTTCATGATCTCCTTGATCTCGGAGATCTCCCCCTTGAAGATCAGGTCGGAAATCAGCGGGGAGTTCAGCATGATCTCCACCGCGGCCGCGCGGCCCTTGCCGTCCTGCTTGGGGATCAGGCGCTGCGAGACCAGCGCGCGCAGATTGAGCGACAGGTCCATCAGCAGCTGCGGACGGCGCTCCTCGGGGAAGAAGTTGATGATGCGGTCCAGCGCCTGGTTGGCGCTGTTGGCGTGCAGCGTGGCCAGGCACAGGTGGCCGGTCTCGGCGAAGGCCACGGCGTGCTCCATGGTCTCGCGGTCGCGGATCTCGCCCATGAGGATCACGTCGGGCGCCTGGCGCAGGGTGTTCTTGAGTGCGACTTCCCAGCTGTCGGTGTCCAGTCCCACTTCACGCTGCGTGACCACGCAGTTCTTGTGCGGGTGCACGAACTCCACCGGGTCCTCGATGGTGATGATGTGGCCGTAGGAGTTCTCGTTGCGCCAGTCCACCATGGCCGCCAGGGTGGTGGACTTGCCCGAGCCGGTGGCGCCCACCAGGATGCACAGGCCGCGCTTGGCCATGGTCACTTCCTTGAGCACCTGGGGCACGCCCAGGGTGTCGATGGTCGGCAGCACGGCGGGGATCACGCGCAGCACCATGCCGACCTTGCCCTGCTGGATGAAGGCATTGGCACGGAAGCGGCCGACACCGGGCGGCGAGATGGCGAAATTGCACTCCTTGGTGCGCTCGAACTCGGCCACCTGCTTGTCGTTCATGATGGAGCGCGCCAGGGCCATGGTGTGGGCCGAGCCCAGCGGCTGCGGCGAGACCTTGGTGACCTTGCCGTCGACCTTGATGGCGGGCGGGAAATCGGCCGTGATGAACAGGTCGCTGCCGTTGCGGCTGATCATCAGCTTGAGCAGATCGTTGATGAATTTCGTTGCCTGGTCGCGCTCCATGAGAGCACCTCCTTTTCAGTGAGTCAGCACTGCCGATGACAGTTTCCCCCCCCTGAGGGGGTGGCGGAGCGACACGCCGTGCGCGCAGCCTGGGGGTGTTTCATGGTCACCCGGGGAAGTTTTCCGGAATCTTCGCCTTGCCACGCGCCTCGGCGGCGCTGATGATGTTGCGCTTGACGAGGTCGGCCAGGTTCTGGTCCAGCGTCTGCATGCCCGCGTTGTTGCCGGTCTGGATGCTGGAGTACATCTGCGCCACCTTCGCCTCGCGGATCAGGTTGCGGATGGCCGGGGTGCCGATCATGATCTCGTGCGCCGCCACGCGGCCCTGGCCGTCCTTGGTCTTGCACAGGGTCTGCGAGATCACGGCCTGCAGGGATTCGGAGAGCATGGCGCGTACCATCTCCTTCTCCTCGGACGGGAAGACGTCGATGATGCGGTCGATGGTCTTGGCGGCGCTGGAGGTGTGCAGGGTGCCGAACACCAGGTGGCCCGTCTCGGCGGCCGTCATGGCCAGGCGGATGGTCTCGAGGTCGCGCATCTCGCCCACGAGGATGGCGTCCGGGTCCTCGCGCAGTGCCGACTTCAGCGCGGCGGCGAAGCTCAGCGTGTGCGGACCGACCTCGCGCTGGTTGATCAGGCATTTTTTGGATTCGTGGACGAACTCGATCGGATCCTCCACCGTCAGGATGTGGCCGAACTCGGTCTCGTTGAGATAGTTCACCATGGCCGCCAGCGTGGTCGACTTGCCAGAGCCCGTGGGGCCGGTCACCAGCACCAGGCCGCGCGGCTTGAGCGCGAGCTCGCTGAAGATCTTGGGTGCATTGAGCTGTTCCAGCGTCAGGATCTTGCTCGGGATGGTCCGGAACACGGCGGCCGAGCCGCGCTGGGTATTGAAGGCATTGACGCGGAAACGCGCCAGGCCGTCGATCTCGAACGAGAAGTCGACCTCCAGAAATTCCTCGTAGGCCTTGCGCTGGCTGTCGTTCATGATGTCGTACACCATGGCGTGCACTTCCTTGTGCGCCAGGGGATCGACGTTGATGCGGCGCACGTCGCCGTGCACCCGGATCATGGGCGGCAGGCCGGCGGAGAGGTGCAGGTCGGAAGCCTTGTTCTTGACGCTGAAAGCCAGCAGTTGGGTGATGTCCACGAGTCCTCGGTCCTTTGCTACGCTACGGGACAATTATGACTGTGATTGCAGACCAGCTCCAAGCCGTTCGTGCCCGTATCGCCGCCGCATGTCATGCGGCCGGGCGTGATCCCGCCAGCGTCGCGCTGCTGGCGGTCTCCAAGACCTTCGGCCCCGAGGCGGTGCGCGCAGCCCACGCTGCCGGGCAGTCGGCCTTCGGCGAGAACTACATCCAGGAGGCGGTCGAGAAGATGGCGCTGCTGGCCGACCTGCCGCTGCAGTGGCACTGCATCGGCCCGATCCAGAGCAACAAGACGCGGCTGGTGGCCCAGCACTTCGCCTGGGCGCAGACCGTGGACCGCCTGAAGATCGCCCAACGGCTCCATGAACAGAGACCCCTGCATCTGCCCCCGCTGCAGGTCTGCATCCAGGTCAATGTCGACGGCGGGCCCAGCAAGTCCGGCGTGGCTCCGGCCGGGCTGCTGGCGCTGGCGCACGAGGTCGCTGCGCTGCCGCGCCTGCGGCTGCGCGGCCTGATGTGCATCCCCGATCCGCAGCCGGACTTCGAGGCGATGAAGACGGTCTTCCTGCGCGCCCGCGAGCTGTACGAGAGCCTGCGCGCCGCGGGCCTGCCGCTCGACACCCTGTCCATGGGCATGAGCACCGACCTCGAGGCCGCCGTCCATGCCGGCAGCACGATGGTGCGCGTGGGCACGGCCATCTTTGGCGGTCGCAGCTACGCCTGAGCCGTCGGGTCCGCGCGTTCAGCGTGAAAAAGTTCACGAATCGCCCGCGCGGCGATGGGAGAGAGCGATTCCGGTTGATTGTGCCAACAAAGGTTACATAATCTTACAAACGGAGTCCCGCATGCAAGCCAGAACTCGCCAGCCAGCACCCGGACGCCCGCGCGGCATGACCCTCGTCGAGCTCCTGCTCGTGCTGGGCATGCTCGGCGTGCTGGCGGCGATCGCGCTGCCCATGTACAGCAGCTACCGCGAGCGCATCAACCAGAGGATGGCCATCCAGGACATCAAGATCCTCGAGGCCATGATCCGCGACTACACCAGCAGCCGGGGCGAGCCGCCGCAATCGCTGGCCGACGTCGGCAACGCGGGCAGGCTCGATCCCTGGGGCCATCCCTATGCCTACCAGGAGCTGAGCACCATGGCCGGCAAAGGCAAGGCGCGCAAGGACCGCCGGCTCAACCCGCTCAACTCGGACTTCGATCTCTACAGCCTGGGCAAGGATGGGGTATCGAAGACCCAGCTGTCCAACAAGGACAGCCTGGACGACGTGGTGCGCGCCAACGACGGCGCCTTCGTCGGCCTGGCGGCGGACTATGCGCATTAGGGAGCTGCTGGCCATGGCCTGGCCGGGCCTGCGGCACCTGCGTATCGAGGGCACCTTCCTGCGCAGCCGGGTGGGGCGGCGGGTGTTCCTGCTGTTCGTGCTTTCGGCCTTCGTGCCGGCGGCCCTGCTCACGATGCTCTGGCTGGGCCACACCAGCCGCGTGGATGCGGACAACCTGAGACGCCAGCTGGCACAGGATGGCAGCAGCTATGCGCGCGGCATCTACGAGCGTCTGATGGGCGCCCAGTTCATCCTGGGCGTGCAGGCCATCGGCCTGCGCGAGGGCATTGCCGCCATGGGTGCCAACCCCTACGTCCCCGGGCAGGTGTTCAGCGCGATCTACCAGATGCAGGGCGGGGAGGCGTCCACGCTGGAGGGCCTGCCCGCGGCAGCGCCGCTGCCCGCGCTGACGCAGGCCGCGCAGGAGCACCTGGCCGCGGGCGGGGACAGCGCCTTGCTGGTGGAGGCCGGCGAGCAGGATGCGCGCGTGCTGCTCGCCATGCGGGTGGACCCGCTGATGCCCGAGCGCGGGCTGTTGCTGGGTGAGCTCGATCCGGCCTACCTGTGGAGCGACCTGGAGGAGCTCACGCCGCCGACGCAGGTCTGCGTCCGGGCTGCGGTGGCCACGGTGCTCTACTGCTCCAGCCCCGATGCCCGTGCGCAGCTCGACCCGCGTGTGGCGGCGGGCACGCCTGAGCGGGCCGGGGACGGGGGGGTGCTGCATTACGAGCGCGGACTGTTCCTGCGCGCGCGCTTCGGCGCCGACGACTGGTCTGTCACGACGCTCAGGCTCGAAGGAGACGGGCCGGCCGCCGTGCAGCGGCCGACCCGGGTGTTCCTGGCGGTGGTGCTGCTCACGCTGCTGCTGGTGGCCTTCCTGAGCGTGTCGCAGATCCGCCGCACGCTGGTGCCGCTGGAGCAGCTCCTCGAAGGGACGCGGCGCATCGAGCGTGGCGAGTTCGGGCATCCGGTGGCCGTGGCGCGCGATGACGAATTCGGTCAGCTGGCCCAGGCCTTCAACCGGATGGCGGTGCGCCTGGGGCGGCAGATCGGCACCCTGCGGGCCCTCTCAGAGATCGATCATGAAATCCTCTCGCGCGTCGATCTGCCGCAGATCATCGGACGTGTGCAGGAGCGCCTCAATGAACTCTGGCCCGGTGCGGTCACCAGCGTGGTGGTCTTCGACCAGCAGGCGGCGGACTTCGGCATCGTGCACTTCCATGGCGGCGATGGCCTGGTGGCGACGCTGCCCACGCAGCTGGATCCGCACATGCTCAAGCGCCTGGCGCGCGACTACGACGGCCTGTGGTTCGACGTCGGGGCGACGGAGGTCCCGGATTTCCTGGCCTTGCTGGTGCAGGCCGGCGCCCGCCGCATCCTGGTCCTGCCAATCTTCTGGCGCCGCAAGGTCAATGGCCTGCTGACCGTGGGCCTGCCCGACATGCGTGAGTTCAGCGAGGAGCAGATCGGGCAGGCGCGCGATCTGGGCAACCGCATCGGTGTGGCCCTGGCTGCCCATGCCCGCGACGAGGAGCTCAAGCACCGGGCCTACCACGACGCCATGACCGGACTGCCCAACCGTGCGCTGCTCTTCGAGCGCCTGCAGCAGGAGATGGCCCATGCCCGGCGGCAGGACAAGAAGCTGGCGCTGCTCTTCATCGACCTGGACCGGTTCAAGCATGTGAACGACAGCCTGGGCCACGGCGGCGGGGACCAGCTGCTGCGCCAGGTGGCCGACCGTCTGAGCGCCTGCGTGCGCGAGGGCGACACCGTGGCGCGCCTCAGCGGTGACGAGTTCGTCGTGCTGCTGCCGGGCCTGGCCAGCGCCCAGCAGAGCAGCCGCCTGGCCAACGAGATGCTGGGCCTGATCTCCGAGCCCTTCATGATCGACGGCAGCGAAAACTACATCGGCGCGAGCATCGGCGTCTCGATCTACCCGGACGATGCCAGCCTCGCGGCCGAACTGCTCAAGAAGGCCGACATGGCGATGTACCGTGCCAAGTCCATGGGTCGCGGGCGGGTCGTGTACTTCGAGGAAGGCATGAACCTGGCGCAGCAGGAGCGCAACCGCATGGAGCGGGCCCTGCACCAGGCCCTGGCGCGCCAGGAATTCTCGCTGGGCTACCAGCCGCGCTACGTGCTGCCGCAGGAAAAGCCGGTCGGCGCGGAGGCCCTGCTGCGCTGGCACCATCCGGAGCTGGGGTGGGTCCCGCCGGCGAAGTTCATCCCGCTGGCCGAGGAGATCGGCCTGATCGAATCCATCGGGGCCTGGGTCCTCGAGCAGGTGGGCGAGCAGCTGGTGCAATGGCAGAACGCGGGGCTGGACATCGCCTTCGTGGCCGTCAATGTGTCCGGGCGGCAGCTGCGTTCCGGGCGACTGCTGGCGCAGGTGCAGAGCATGCTCAAGGCCACCGGCCTGGCGCCCGGCGCGCTGCTGCTGGAAGTGGTCGAGGGCACGCTGATCGACAGCGACGAGGATGCGGTCGAGCAGCTGAACTGGCTGCGGCATGCGGGCGTGCAGATCGCCCTCGACGACTTCGGCGTCGGCTACTCCTCCATGACCTACCTGCAGCGCCTGCCGATCGGCGTCCTCAAGATCGACCGCAGCTTCATCGGGGAGCTCGGTCGCAGCGCCAGTGCCGACGGCATCGTGCAGTCCATCATCGCGCTGGGCCATGCCATGCAGAAGTCCGTGGTGGCCGAAGGGGTGGAGACGACGGGGCAGCTCGAGCGCCTGCGCCTGTGGGGCTGCGAACAGGTCCAGGGCAACCTCTTCAGTCCGCCGCTGACGGCCGCCGAGCTCGAGGCCCTGCTGGCGCCCTCGCGGCCGGCTGAAATTCTCTGACGCAGCGGGGCGTTCCATGCCGGGCGAGGCGGTCGGTGCCGGACCTGTCATGTTCCAATGCCGGCATGCCCACTTTCGTGCAGGAGACGCATCATGTTTCGTGACCGGATCGATGCCGCCAGCCGGCTGGCCGAGCGGCTGCAGGCCTACCGCGGCCAGCACCCCCTGGTGCTGGCCATCCCCCGTGGCGCCGTGCCCATGGCCCGGCTGATCGCCGAGCGGCTGCAGGGTGACTTCGACGTGGTGCTCGTACGCAAGCTGCGTGCGCCCTGGCAGCCCGAGCTCGCCATCGGCTCCGTCGACGAAACCGGCTGGACCTACCTCGCGCCCTTTGCCGCCAGCATGGGCGCGGATGCGGCCCACATCGAAGCCGAGAAACGGCAGCAGCTCGCCACCATCCGCCAGCGCCGCGCCCAGTACACACCGCTGAGACCGCACATCGACCCGGCAGGGCGCACCGTCATCGTCGTCGACGATGGCCTGGCCACCGGCGCCACCATGATCGCGGCCCTGCACGGCCTGCGCCAGCAAAAGCCCGCCCGGCTGGTCTGCGCCGTGCCTGTGGCACCGCCCGAGACGCTGGCCAAGGTGCGGCCGCTGGCCGACGAGGTGGTCTGCCTCGAGACGCCCGAATGGTTCCAGGCTGTTGGGCAGTTCTATGGCAACTTCGACCAGGTCGAGGACGACGAAGTCATCCGGCTGCTCAAGGCCTGACGGGGGCGCCTCCTGCCCGCCAATGCCGTTCGAACCAGGCGGCGGCCTGGCGCGCGACGTCCTCCAGCGCTCCGGGCTCCTCGAACAGGTGCGTCGCGCCGGGGATCACGGAGAGCTCCTTCTCGCAATGTAGTCGCGCAAAAGCCGTGCGGTTGAGCGCCAGCACCTCGGTGTCCGCGCCGCCCACCAGCAACAGCGTGGGAGCCATCACCCGGGCCAGGTCATGCGCCCCGGCCAGGTCGGGCCGCCCGCCGCGCGAGACCACGGCCTGCACCTCCGCGCCGAGCGCCGCGGCAGCCTGCAGGGCGGCCGCCGCCCCGGTGCTGGCCCCGAAGTAGCCGATCGGCAGCTGCCGACTCGCCGGCGTGTGCAGCATGACGTAGCGCGTGGCCACCAGCAGCCGGTGCGTCAGCAGCGCGATGTCGAAGCGGGTCTGGTAGTCCAGGTCCTCGGCCAGCGTCAGCAGGTCCAGCAGCAGCGTGCCGGTGCCCTGCGCGTGCAGCGCCTTCGCGACGAAGTTGTTGCGCGGGCTGTGGCGGCTGCTGCCGCTGCCGTGGGCGAAGAGCACCAGTCCGCGGGCGCCGGCGGGCAGCTCCAGCAGCCCTTCGATGTGCACGCCGTCGGCCGGGATGCGCAGCAGTTCCTGGGACATGTTCACGCTCCCATGACGATAGGAATGCGCCGGCGGCCGAAGTTGCCGGCTTCGCGCCCAAAGCGCCCGGCGATGGCCGTGTCGCAGTGCGGACAGCGGCCTGTGGGCGTGAGCCGGTAGTTGGCGATGCGGTGCCAGTCGCGCTCGATCAGGGGCTTGCGGCAGCCCGGGCAGTACGTGGTGTCGCCCTCGGCGTGGCGCACGTTGCCGGTGTAGACGTAGTGCAGGCCGTGGTCCATGGCGATCCTGCGCGCGCGGATCAGCGTGGCGGCCGGGGTGGCCGGCACGTCGGGCATCTTGTGGTCCGGATGGAAGGCGGTGAAGTGCAGCGGCACGTCCGGCCCCAGCTCCTGCATGATCCAGCGGGACATGGCGGTGAGCTCCTCGTCGCTGTCGTTGTGGCCGGGGATCAGCAGCGTGGTGATCTCGAACCAGACCCGGGTCTCGTGCCGGAGGTAGACCAGGGTGTCGAGCACGGGCTGCAGGTGCGAGCCGGTGAGCTTGAAATAGAAGTCGTCCGTGAAGGCCTTGAGGTCCACGTTGGCCGCGTCCATCGTGGCGTAGAACTCGCGCCGTGCGGCGTCGTGCATGTAGCCGGCCGTGACCGCCACGGTTTGCACGCCGCGTGCATGACAGGCATCGGCCACGTCCATGGCGTACTCGGCGAAGATCACCGGGTCGTTGTAGGTGAAGGCCACGCTCCTGCAGCCCGCCTCAGATGCCGCCTGCGCGATGGCCTCGGGCGAGGCCTGGTCCATCAGGCGGTCCATGTCGCGCGACTTGCTGATGTCCCAGTTCTGGCAGAACTTGCAGGCCAGGTTGCAGCCCGCGGTACCGAAGGACAGCACGCTGCTGCCCGGGTAGTAGTGGTTCAGCGGCTTCTTCTCGATCGGGTCGATGCAGAAACCCGAGGAGCGGCCCCAGGTGGTGAGGACCATGCGGTCGCCCTCGCGCATGCGCACGAAGCAGGCGCCGCGCTGGCCCTCGTGCAGCCGGCAGTCGCGCGGGCACAGGTCACACTGCAGACGGCCGTCCCCGAGGGCGTGCCACCAGCGCGCCGGGTAGGCGTCGACGATGTCGTTCGCGCCCATGCTCAGGCCGCGAGCCGCAGCTCGCTCTCCTTCCACTTGCTCACGCTGTAGCGCTGCAGGCGCACCTCGTCGTGCCAGAAGCCTGCGGGCAGGCCGGCCTTGCGCTTGAGCTGCGCCATGAAGTCGTCCACGCGGGGCAGCTGCTCCCAAACCTGCGGCAGGAAGGTGCTGCGCCGGCTGCCGTATTCGAAGACCACGCCGTCGATGCCGGGCCGCAGCCGGGCCAGTGCCTCGGCCTCGCTGTCGAACGCCAGCGCCTGCATGGGCGAGAGCAGCGAGAGCTCCACCTCGGTACGGTCGAGCTCGGGGGCGGACAGCGGCGCAAAACGCGGGTCGCGCAGGGCCGCCGCCACGGCGTTGGCGCGCACGTCGTCCCGCAGCGGGCGATGGGCCTGCAGCGTGCCGATGCAGCCACGCAGCGCACCGTGCTGCGTCAGCGTGACGAAGCAGGCCCCCGGCTCGCGCAGCCAGGGGGCGGCGTCATCGGCCGCCTGGCTGTGGCCGAACTGGCTGGCGATGGCGGCACGCGCCAGGGCCAGCAGCGTGGCGCCGCGGGTCTGGTCTTCAGTGGCTGACATGCGCGGGCTCCGTGAAGGTGAAGGCGGCATAGCCGACCACGCGCTGGCGGTCGCCCGCCGTGTCGCCGGAATTGCACACACCCAGTAGCTGCGGCTGCAGGTGGCGCCGGCGCGCGGCCAGCAGCAGGCCGTTGATGGGCGTGCCGCCGCAGGCCTGCTCGTGCGTGAGCGTCGCGTCCAGGGCCAGGATGTGCTCCACGGTCTGGCCGTCGATCTGGCGCGCCGCGGCATAGGGCAGGAAGTGCGAGAGGTCGGAACTGATGACGATCAGCGTCTCCGGCCCGCCCCACAGTGCCTCCAGCACCTCGGCCACCTCGTGCGGCTCGGCGTCGCCCACGGCCAGCGGCAGCAGCTTGAACTCGTCCAGCACGCTCTGCAGGAAGGGAAGCTGCACTTCGAGTGAGTGCTCCAGCGCGTGCGCCGCCGCGCTCACGACCACCTGGCGCAGCGGTCGCAGCGCGGCGACCGCCCCGGCGTCGATGGCGATCTCACCCAGCGGCGTCGCGAAGGCGCTCACGCCCGGCAGGGCCAGGCCGCGCACCGGCACACGGTGGGTCGGTCCGAGCAGCACGACGCGCCGGATGGCATGGCGTACGCCGGCCAGCTGCGCGTAGGCGCGCGCGGCCATGGGCCCGGAATAGATGTAGCCGGCGTGCGGCACGATCAGCACCTTGGGCGCGGGCGTGTCCGTGCGCGGCGGCTCGGCGCGTGCCGCGGCCAGCAGGCTGGCCACGGTGCTGGCCAGCGCAGCCGCCTGGCCGGGGTAGAAGGCGCCAGCCACGGCCGGCTGGCGAACGGAATGCATCATGCGTGCGGACTCCCTTGGATCTGTGCCTGGGGTCGACGTGGGGCCGGCCGCGGGCAACTCAAGCGCCGCAGCCGGGCCAGCCGATGAACGGTACTGCGCGGATGCGGCGGCGTCAACCGCGCCGGCTTGGGCCGGGTCAAGGCCGGGGCTGGTCGCGCGCGGGCGCATGCGGCACACTGCGGCCATGGCCGACCCCGCAGCACGACAGACCCCGATCTATGACGGCGCACAACTGGCGCGTGTGCTCGACACCATGGCCGCGCAGCTGGCGGCGCGGCTGCAGGGCGCCGAAGCCGTGACGCTCGTGGGCGTGCGCCGCCGTGGCGTGCCGCTGGCGCAAGCGCTGCAGCCGCGCCTGCAGGCCCTGCGCCCCGCTGCGCCGCCCACCGAACGGCTGGACCTGCAGATCAGGCGCTACGCCGACGACCTGACCCTGCTGCACCCGCAGACGGAGCTGACCGAGAGCGCCGGACAGGCCGGCCTCGATCTGGGCGGGCGCACCGTGGTGGTCGTGGACGACGTGCTGTATTTCGGCCATTCGCTGAACAAGGCCGTGCAGTACCTGCTGGCCAAGGGTGCCGGGCGCATCCTGACCGCGGTGCTGGTCGACCGGGTCTGCGCGACCTTGCCCATCCATGCCGATGTGACCGGCATCCGCCTGCAGGTCGCGCCGGGCCAGATCGTGGAGTGCCACGTGCCGCCGTTCGAGCCCACGCTGCAGATCGTGCTCGTGCAGCCGGCCGCCGCCTGAGATACGCAGCGGCCGCGGACAGAAAAGCCGGGCAGGGCCCGGCTTTTTCATGGCACGCGTCAGACGCTCATTGCGCCTGGAAGCCGCTGTCCTTGATGATGCGCGCCCAGCTCTGGCTGTAGGCGCGTTCGCGCTGTCCCAGCTGCTCGGACGTCATGTGGCCCACGCTCAGCCCCATGGCGGTGAGGCGCTCGCGCACCTCGGGCAGCGCGATCACCCTGGCCAGGGCGTCGGAATAGCGGTCGATCACGGCTGTGGGCGTGCCCCTGGGGGCGAAGATGCCGTAGTAGGGGATGTCCTCGAAGCCCTTGAGGCCCAGTTCGGCGAAGGTCGGCACGTCGGGCAGGATGGCCTGGCGCTTGTCGCCGATCACGGCCACCATGCGGATCTTGCCCGCCTTGTGGTTCTCGATGAAGTCCGGCACCGAGCCCACGCCTGCGGCGATCTGGTTGCCCAGCATGTCACCCATCATGGGCGCGCTGCCGCGGTAGGGCGCGGCCTGCAGGTCCAGCCCGTTCTTCTGGCCGATCACCTTGACCAGGAACTCGGGCGTCGAGGCCGGTGCGGGCACGCCGACCGTGCCCTTGCCCTTGCCGTTGTCACGCACCCAGGCCAGGTACTCCTGGTAGGTCTTCGCCGGCGTGCCGCCCGAGAGCGCCAGGCCATTGACGAACGTCGCGAAACCCGCCACCGGAACGAAATCCTGGGCCGGATTGAAGCCCGGGTTCTTCATCGTCAGCGGCAGGATGGAGATGCTGTGGTCGTGCGAGAGGAAGAGCACCGAGCCGTCGGCCGGCGCGGCCTTGAGGGCCTGTGCAGCGAGCTGGCCGCCGGCGCCGGCCTTGTTCTCGACGATCACGCTGCTGCCCAGCGCGTCCTTCAGCTTGTCGGCCAGCACGCGCGCAATGGCATCGGTGCCGCCGCCGGGCGGGAAGCCCACCATGATCTTGATGGTGGCGGGCTCGGCCAGGGCCGGGCCGGCCAGCAGCAGGGCGGCAGCGGCAAGGGCCAGGGTGCGGCGCTTGAGGTTCGGGAACATGGTGTGTCTCCTGGAAAGGTGAAAGGGAAGGCGGGGCAATTCTGCCGCAAGGCGCTTACAGCCAGCCTTACAGCCAGCGGAACACCAGCGGGATCAGCAGCGAGGCCAGCACCACCTGCAGGCCCAGGGCCAGCCCGGCGTAGGCGCCGGCATCGGCATCGACCTGCAGCGCGCGCGCCGCGCCGATGCCGTGCGAGGTGGTGCCCAGCGCAAAGCCGCGGGCCATCCAGCCCGCCGGGGTGGTGGGGATGCGCAGCAGCTCGAACAGGTACTTGCCGCTGAGCGCGCCCACGATGCCCGTGATGACCGCAAACACCGCCGCCAGCGCCGGGATGCCGCCGATCTTCTCGGCCACGCCCATGGCCACAGGGGCCGTGACCGACTTGGTGGTCAGCGACTGCACCACTTCGGGCGGCAGCTTGAAGGCATGGCCCAGCATCCAGGCCGAGCCGGCCGCGGCCGCCCCGCCGATGAGGGCCGCCAGCAGCAGCGGCGCCCAGCGTGCCTTGAGCTCCACGCGGCGCTGCCACAGCGGCCAGGCCAGCGCGACGACTGCCGGCCCGAGCAGGAAGTGGATGAACTGTGCGCCCGAGAAATAGGTGGGGTAGGGCGTGTCCGAGACCATCAGCACGCCGGCGATCACCAGCACCGTCCACAGCACCGGATTGGCCCACGGGGCCTGGCGGCGCCAGGTGTAGAAGGCGTGCGCGAGCACGTAGACCGCGATGGTGGCCGTCAAGCCGAACAGCGGCGTGCTCGAGAGGTAGACCCAGAGTTCGACGAAGTTCTGCATCAGGTCATTCCCGCCGGGCCTGTTGCTTCATCAGTGCCCGCAGCGCCAGCGCCGTGACGGCCAGGCCAACCCAGGTGGAGAGCACGATCACGGCCAGCATGCGCGCGCCGTATTCGCCGATCAGGCCCAGGTGCGTCATCACGCCCACGCCCACCGGCACGAAGAGCAGCGAGAGGTGGGCCAGCAGGAAGTCGGCGCTGGCCGCCACCGGCGTGCGCACGAGCTCGAAGTTCAGCGCCCCGAGCAGCAGCACCAGGCCCACCACCGGGCCGGGGAAGGGCAGGTGCAGCGCGTGCGAGAGCAGCTCCCCCGCGGATTGCAGCACCAGCAGCCAGGCGAATCCGCGCAGCGCGTTCATGCCATCGCGCTCAGGGCGAAGGGGCTGGCGCTGCGCATGGGCCTCAGAACCTGGGCAGGTCCGGATGGCTGATCTTGCCGCCGCGCACCAGCATCTTGCCGTACTCGGCGCAGCGGTTGTGCGTGGGGATGACCTTGCCGGGGTTGAGCAGGCTCTTCGGGTCGAAGGCCCGCTTGACGCCCAGCATCTGCTCGCTCTCCTCGCGGCTGAACTGCACGCACATGGAGTTGAGCTTCTCCACGCCCACGCCGTGCTCGCCGGTGACCGTGCCGCCCATGGCCACGCTGGTCTCCAGGATGTCGGCACCGAAGAGCTCGCAGCGGTGCAGCTGGTCCGGGTCGTTGGCATCGAAGAGGATGAGCGGGTGCAGGTTGCCGTCGCCCGCGTGGAAGACGTTGAGGCACTTGAGGCTGTACTTGGTCTCCATCTCCTGGATGGCCTGCAGGATGTCGGCCAGGCGCTTGCGCGGGATGGTCGAATCCATGCACATGTAGTCGGGCGCCATGCGGCCGCTGGCCGGGAAGGCGTTCTTGCGCCCGCTCCAGTACTTCAGGCGCTCGGCCTCGTCGCGGCTGACCGTGATGGCCGTGGCGCCGGCCTCGCGCAGCACCTCGCTCATGCGGCCGATCTCCTCCTCCACCTCCTCGGGCGTGCCGTCGCTCTCGCACAGCAGGATGGCCGCGGCGTTGAGGTCGTAGCCGGCGTGCACGAAGTCTTCCACTGCGGCGGTCATGGGCTGGTCCATCATCTCGAGACCGGCGGGGATGATGCCGGCGGCGATCACCGCGGCCACCGCGTCGCCGGCCTTGCGCACGTCGTCGAAGCTGGCCATGATGCAGCGCGCGAGCTGCGGCTTGGGGATCAGGCGCACGGTGACCTCCACCGTGACGGCCAGCATGCCCTCGGAGCCGATGAAGACCGACAGCAGGTCGTAACCGGGCACGTCCAGTGCATCACTGCCGAACTCGATGGGCTCGCCCTCGACCGTATAGCCGCGGACCTTGAGCACGTTGTGCACGGTCAGCCCGTACTTCAGGCAGTGCACGCCGCCCGAGTTCTCAGCCACGTTGCCGCCGATGGTGCAGGCGATCTGGCTCGAGGGGTCGGGCGCGTAGTACATGCCATAGGGCGCCGCGGCCTCGCTGATGGCCAGGTTGCGCACGCCGGCCTGCACCACGGCCGTGCGGCTGACCGGGTCGATCTTCAGGATCTGGTTGAACTTGGCCAGCGACAGCGTCACGCCCAGGGCGTTGGGCATGGCACCGCCCGACAGGCCGGTGCCGGCGCCGCGGGCCACCACCGGCACACCCAGGGCGTGGCAGGCCTTGAGCACCCCGCGCACCTGCTCCTCGGTCTCGGGCAGGGCCACGGCCAGCGGGCGCTGGCGGTAGGCGGTCAGGCCGTCGCACTCGTAGGGCGTGGTGTCTTCGGACTGCCAGAGCAGGGCGTGGGCGGGCAGCACGACCGAGAGGGCGCGCACGACCTGCGACTGGCGTTCGGCGCGTTGCAGGGCGTCGGTCTGGGGGGCGGAGGCGGGGGCATTCATGGTCAGGCCATTTTAGGGATAATTCCCCGCTTCCCAACTCATCCCAGGCGGTAGTCCCGTGTCCGATCGTCTCGCGGTGCTGCCGCAGTACCTGGTGCCCCACAAGGCCCTGACAGCCTTCGCCGGCTGGGTGGCCGGGGCCCGCTGGGGCGGGCTGACCACCGCCATCATCCGCCGCTTCATCCGCCGCTACGGCGTGAACATGGACGAGGCGGCCAATCCCGATCCGGCGGCCTATCCCAGCTTCAACGAGTTCTTCACCCGGGCGCTGAAAGAGGGCGCCCGCCCGCTGGCCGACGCCGACTGGGTCTGCCCGGTGGACGGCGCCATCAGCCAGTTCGGCGCGATCGAGCGCGACCAGATCTTCCAGGCCAAGGGCCATCGCTTCAGCACCACCGACCTGGTCGGCGGCGACGCCACGCTGGCCGCACAGTTCGAGAACGGCCATTTCGCCAACCTCTACCTGAGCCCGCGCGACTACCACCGCATCCACATGCCCTGCGCGGGCACGCTCACGCGCATGATCTACGTGCCCGGCGCGCTGTTCTCGGTCAACCCCACCACGGCGCGCGGCGTGCCCGGGCTGTTCGCCCGCAACGAGCGCGTGGTCTGCGTCTTCGACACCGCCCACGGCCCGCTGGTGCTGGTGCTGGTGGGGGCCATGATCGTGGGCAGCATGGCCACGGTCTGGCACGGCGTGGTCAACCCGCCGCGCCGGCCCCAGGTCACCGAATGGCACTACGAGGGTCAGGGGATCACCCTGGCGCAGGGCGCCGAAATGGGCCGCTTCCTGCTCGGCTCCACCGTGGTGATGCTGTGGCCCCAGGGGCCCTTGCGTTTCAATCCGGACTGGGCGAGCACCCGCCTGACCCGGCTTGGTGAGAAAATGGCGGATTCAGTGTCCTGATACGGAGTTATATATGCCCGGCCTCCTGCCCAACGTGGATCCCGATGGACTGCTCGAGTTCTCGGTGGTCTACACCGATCGTGCCCTCAACCACATGTCCAAGCGTTTCCAGAACGTGATGAAGGACATCTCCGGCATCCTCAAGGAGGTCTACAAGGCCAAATCCTCGGTGCTGGTGCCGGGCAGCGGCACCTTCGGCATGGAAGCGGTGGCGCGCCAGTTCGCCACCGGCAAGAAGGCCCTGGTCATCCGCAACGGCTGGTTCAGCTACCGCTGGACCCAGATCTTCGACATGGGCAACATCCCGGCCAGCACCACCGTGCTCAAGGCCCGCCGCATCGGCAGCGGCCCGCAGGCCCCGTGGGTGCCCTGCCCGGTCGAGGAAGTGGTGGCCACCATCAAGGCCGAGAAGCCCGATGTCGTCTTCGCGCCCCACGTGGAAACCGCCGCCGGCATGATGCTGCCCGACGACTACATCCGCAAGGTCACAGACGCCGTGCACGAGGCGGGCGGTCTCTTCGTGCTCGACTGCATCGCCTCCGGCGCCATGTGGGTGGACATGGAAGCCACCGGCGTGGACATCCTGGTCAGCGCCCCGCAAAAGGGCTGGAGCGGCTCGCCGGCCTGCGCCATGGTCATGCTCAGCGAACGCGCCCGCAAGGCCATCGACGGCACCACCAGCACCAGCTTTGCGGCCGACCTCAAGAAGTGGCTGCAGGTCATGGAAGCGTATGAAAACGGCGGCCACACCTACCACACCACCATGCCCACCGACGCTCTCACGCGCCTGGACCAGGTGATGCAGGAGACCAAGGAATACGGCTTCGAGAAGGTGCGCCAGGGCCAGATAGAGCTCGGCGCCAAGGTGCGCAACCTGCTGGAGCGCCGCGGCTTCATGAGCGTGGCAGCGGCCGGCTTCCAGGCCCCGGGCGTGGTCGTGAGCTACACCACCGACCCCGAGATCCAGAACAGCAAGAAGTTCCTGGCTATGGGCCTGCAGACCGCCGCCGGCGTGCCGCTGATGTGCGACGAGCCGGCCGACTTCATGACCTTCCGCATCGGCCTGTTCGGCCTGGACAAGCTCTACAACCCGGACCGCAGCGTCGCGCAGCTGGCCGCCACGCTGGACAAGCTGGGCTATACCGAAAAGGTGGCCGCCACGGCCTGAGCCTGCCGGCCCCGCAAACAGAACGCCCCGTGACCGGCAAGGTCACGGGGCGTTTTGCATGGCTGCGGGCTTACTTGAAGATCACCGTCTTGTGCCCGTTGAGCAGCACGCGGTGCTCGCTGTGCCACTTCACCGCGCGCGCCAGCACCTGGCTCTCGGTGTCGCGGCCGATGGCGGTGAGGTCCTCCACCGTCTTGCTGTGGTCCACGCGCGCCACGTCCTGCTCGATGATGGGGCCCTCGTCGAGGTCCGCCGTCACGTAATGGGCGGTGGCGCCGATGAGCTTCACGCCGCGGTCGTGCGCCTGGTAATAGGGCTTGGCGCCCTTGAAGCTGGGCAGGAAACTGTGGTGGATGTTGATGGCCTTGCCCGAGAGCTTGCGGCACAGGTCGTCGCTCAGCACCTGCATGTAGCGCGCCAGCACCACGAGCTCGGCGTTCTCGGACTGGATCACCTCGTACTGTTTGGCCTCGGCCTGCGCCTTGGTGGCCGCCGTCACCGGGATGTGGTGGAAGGGCACGTTGTAGCTGGCCGCGAGCTGGTAGAAGTCGCGGTGGTTGGAGACGATGGCGCGGATGTCGATGGGCAGCAGGCCGATCTTCCAGCGGAACAGCAGGTCGTTGAGGCAGTGCCCCTCCTTGCTGACCATGATGACCGTGCGCATCGATTGCGTGGCCGCATGCAGGCCCCACTGCATCTGGAACGGCTCGGCGAAGAGCCTGAGCTGCACCTGCAGGTCCTCAAAGATCACCTGGCCGCAGGAGAACTGCACGCGCATGAAGAACAGGCCGGTGGCGTGATCGTTGTACTGGGCGGCTTCTTCGATGTTGCCGCCGCGCTCGAGCAGGAAACCCGAGACGGCATGCACGAGGCCCAGGCGGTCCGGGCAGGAGAGGGTGAGGATGTAGGTCTGGCTCATAAAACCCCGGTAGAAGGATGTGTGGTTAGGGTCCAGGCGCTTTTGGCGCCCGGACCCCTTGATTGTCGCAACATTCAGGCGCACGGACCGTGCGGGTGCGTGGCCGATGCCAGCCATGCGGGTAGAATTTTTGCGTATCCCGGGGACGCGACCGGCACCTGATGCCGGCGGCCTGGAGAACATAAGATCACACAGGGGAGGCAAGGATGCGCAAGGCATTTCGCTTGATTCTGCGCGCCACATCGGCGCTGCTTCTGGCGGGGGTGACGCAGGTGGCGCTGGCTGCACCGGCAACGGTCGAGCGCTATCCGTGGGACAAGCGCCCCTTCTATTGCGAGCTGGACAGGCATGCGAAGTCGCCTGCCTGCCGGTTCGACGACTGGCCCACCTACGAGATCGCCCGCAAGCGGCTGGACGAACTGCTCGACAGCGGACGGTTCACCCTGCTCGAGCGCGCGCTGGCCGGTCTGAACCCCTCCGGCCATGTCTACCCCGGGGGCCAGTCCCATGCCGATCTCGTGCAGAGCACCCTGGGACGGCTGCTGGAATATCAGGCGCAGGCCCCGACCCTGGAGGCCGACCTGTTCGAGATGTGGCGCCAGGCCTACCCCGATTCCGACCACCTGAAGCTCGCTGAAGTGATGCGACTTCGCCATTCGGCCTGGCGTGGCCTGAGCCGTGCCGCCCAGGCGCGGTCGCCGCAGGCACGCGAGCTGTCGCAGCGCCGCCTCCAGGAGGCAGAGCGGCTGCTGCTGGCATTGCCGGCGCCGCTGCGGGAGACGCCGACCTGGCACCTGCAACGGCTGAAGCTGTCCCTGGAACTCGAGCGGCCGCAGACCTCGCCGGAGGCGGCCTTTGCCGAGGCCGTGAAACGCTGGCCGCGCGACCTGTCCTTCCATGACGCGGTCCTGCAGGAATTGCTGCCCCAGCATGGCGGCAGCTGGGCGGCCGTGGAAGCCTTCATCGACCGGTCGAGCCGCCAGGTGCAGGCCACGGAAGGCCATTCCTTCTATGCCCGGCTTTACCACCAGATCGGCGACGAACTGGTGCAGCAGAAGACCCAGGTCGACTGGGGCCGTCTCATGCAGGGCTTCGAAGACTGGCTCGGCAAGCGCATGGATTTCCAGCTCAAGAACCTCTATGCCAGCTATGCCTGCGTGTCCCGCGACAAGGCCGCCTTCGCCAAGGCCATGCGGCATCTGGGCAAGGACGAGATCTTTCCGCCGGGCTGGCTGGGCGGGCATTCCTACGAGGCATGCCGGCGCTGGGCCGCGATCTAGGGGCATGGCCGATACAAGAAGGAACAGGGAGGGCAAGATGAAGACCGCAAGACAACTCATGATCACCGCGCTGGCCTCGCTGGCCCTGGCCGCCCCGGGCCTGGCCCAGACACCAGCGGCGCAGCGCTATCCCTGGGATCAGCGGCCGGCCTCCTGTGCCTCCCCGGCAGGCGCCTCGGCAGCCGCCTGCCGGGCCGACGACTGGCCCAGCTACGCGGCTACGGCCGAGCGCCTCGACATGCTGGCTTCGATGGGCCGCTACGCGCTGCTGGAGCGTGCGCTGACCGAGCTGGCCTATTCGGGCCACCGTTTCCCCGACGGCGAGAACACCGCGCGTGTCGTGCTCGACGCGGTCGAGGAAAAGGCCGCGCAGCACCGCCAGTGGCCGGGTGGCAACTCCCCCCTGGACCGCTGGCGCGCCCAGTTTCCCGGTTCGGAGTTCGTGCGGCTCGTCGATGCGCTGCTGGTGGCACCGGCCGAGGGCGAGAAGAAGCTCCAGGCGGCCTCCCCGGCGTTCCGCAAGACCGCTGTCTGGCAGCTCGCCCGCCAGCGCCTGGACCCGGACCGGCAGCGCCTGGCAGCAGCCCGGTCCGCGCCCGAGCCTTATCCCTGGGACCAGCGCCCCCCCAAGTGCCATCTGCCCGGGGCAGCGGCCAGCCCCCAATGCCAGGCGAATGACTGGCCTGACGGGCGCCTCACCTTGGATCGTCTGCTCATCCTGCTGGAGCGCAGCGACTTCGCCCTGCTGGAGCGGGCCCTGACCGAACTGGGGACTTCCCCGGCGCTGTTCGCCGGGGGTGACAGTCCGGCAGCTTTGGCGTACCGCGTGCTCGAAGAGATCCTCCAGCAGGACGTCCGGGTGCCCCCGGCCGACAGCTGGCTGGCCCGCTGGCGCCAGGCCCGGCCCGATTCGTCCGCGATGCTGCAGCTGCTGGAGGGCATCCGGCTGCAACGCAAGGCCTGGGAGGTGCGCGGTTCGGGCTACGCCTCGACGGTCTCGCGTGAGTCCTGGGAGCTCTTTGCCGAGCACCTCCAGCAGGCCGAGCAGTTGCTGCTGGGCGTGCCCGAGCCGTTGCGCCAGTCGCCGCTGTGGCATCTGGCCTTGCTGCGCGTCGAGCTCGACAACCGCAAGCCCCAGGTGCCGCCCGGCGTCGTGTTCCGCAATGCGGTGCGTCAGTGGCCACGGCATCTGGACTTCTACGAATTGATGGTGTTCCGGCTGCTGCCGCAGTGGGGCGGGAGCTGGGAGGAGGTCGAGGCCTTCATCGACCACTGGAGCCGGCAGTTGGAGGCGACGCAGGGCCAGTCCTACTATGCCCGCCTGTATGCGTCGCTCAGTGGGCAGATGACCCAGGCCCGCACGGCCATGAAGTGGGGCCGCATGCAGGCCGGCTTCGAGGACTGGCTGGCCCGTGACCCCACCCCGGATGCGATGAACAAGTACGCCAGCTTCGCCTGCCAGGCCCGCGACAAGTCGGCCTTCGGCAAGGCCCTGGGCCGCATTCCTGCGGAGCAGCTCATGCCCCGGATGTGGCTGTCTGAATATTCCTACGAGGTCTGCACCCGCTGGGCCGGCAGTTGAGGTCGGCCGCCTCAGCGTGGTCGGGTGTTCGCGTTCACCCATTCCAGATAGGCTGCGCTGCCGGCCATGAGCGGCAGCGCGATGATCTCCGGTGTCTCGTAGGGATGGTGCTCGCGCAGGAAGGCTTCGAGCGCGGGATAGAGCGCCATGCGCGTCTTGATGTCCAGCCGCCACTCGGGCTCGTCGTGCGCCTTCTCCTGCCAGACATAGACGCTGCGCACGGGCTGCAGCTGCACGCAGGCCGCCAGGCGCGCCTGCACGATGCGGCGGGCCAGCTCGGCGGCCTGCGGCTCGCTGGCCAGGGTGGTCTGGACCACGCAGTGGCCCGCCCCGGGGGCATCGGTGCCGTTGTTCATCGTGGATACTTCCTCATCTGATCCGTCCTCCATGCGTGACCGCCATTTTCTGCGCATCGTCGCCACCCTGGTGCTGGCCACCGCCGCGGCGCTCCTGTGCGTGTGGCTGCACACGCCGCTGCCCTGGATGATCGGCCCGCTGTTGGCCACGGCCGGCGCCGGCATGCTGCGCCGGCCCGTGGCCAGTGCGGTGCCGCTGCGCAACGCCGGGCAGGCCGTCATCGGCCTGGCGCTGGGCCTGTACTTCACGCCCGCCGTGGGCGCGCTGGTGCTCAGTCTGTGGTGGGCCGTGCTGCTGGGCATCGTCTGGGCGCTGCTGCTGGGCTGGCTGTTCAGCCGCTGGCTCTATCACCTCAACCGGCGGCATCTGCCCGGGCTGAACCGGGCCACGGCCTGGTACGCGGGGGCCATCGGGGGCGCGTCCGAAATGACGCTGCTGGCCGAGCGCGCGCAGGCCCGCACCGACCTCGTGGCCGCGGCGCACAGCCTGCGGCTGCTGATCGTGGCCGTGCTCATTCCCTTCGGCATGCAGTTCAGCGGCCTGCAGGGGCTGGACGCGGAGGGCAGCGTGGCGCACCCGGCCAGCGCCGCCGGGCTCGCGGGGCTGGCGCTGGCCGCTGCCGGCGGGGCCTGGGTGCTGGAGCGTCTGGGGCGCGCCAACCCCTGGTTCCTCGGTCCGATGGGGGTGGCCGTGCTGCTCACGCTGGCCGGTCTCGAACTCTCGGCCATCCCCGCCTGGCTGTCCAGCCTGGCGCAGCTGCTCATCGGTGTCAGCCTGGGCGTGCGCTTCACGCCGGCCTTCGTGCACACCGCCCCGCGCTGGCTGGCCTCGGTGGCGTTCGGCACGCTGGCCATGATTGCGCTGTGCGCGGGCTTCGCCGGCATGCTGTCCTTCGTCACGGGCCTGCATCCGGCCACGCTGGTGCTGGCCACCTCGCCCGGTGGCATCGCCGAGATGTCGATCACGGCCAAGGTGCTGGCGCTCGGTGCGCCGGTCGTCACCGTGTTCCAGATCTGCCGGCTCTTTGCCGTCCTGGTGACGGTCGAGCCGCTGCTGCGCTGGCAGCAGCGCGGGCGGCCGGCCGCCTAGTGACGGAAGCGGTTGTCGCGCGTGTAGATCGCGAGGTCGACCAGCTTGAGGCCGGCATGGTCACCGGGCTGGTAGCTCGCGCGCAGGCCCGCGAGGTCCAGTGAGCCGGCCTTGAGTATGCCCTGCACGAAGCTCTCGCGCGTCGGGTTGGGGCCGGCCAGCCGCAGGGCCGCCACCAGGGCCCTGGCCGTCATGTAGCCCTCCAGGCTGCCGTAGGAAAACTCGGCGTCCGGCTTGTGGCGCCTGAAGGCCGTCTGGTATTCGCGCGTGAGCTCGGTCTTGCGCTCCCAGGGGCTGGGCAGCACCTGGGCGAACAGCATGCCGTGCGCCAGCGCGCCCAGATGGCGGGCCAGCTGGGTCGAACCGGAGTTGACGGCCATGAACGGCGTCGGGCTGCCCAGCGCACGCACCTGGCGGATCAGCTTTTCATAGACGCCGACGCTGCCGTGGTTGATCACGCCGTGCAGGCTGGCTGCGGCGATGCGCCGGGCCATGGCCTCGAGCTGTTCGTCGGACACGTCGGACTTGAAGGGCAGGTCCAGGGCCAGCTCCAGCCCGAGTTCCTGGCACAGGCGCCGGAAGTTCTCCAGGTGCTCCATGCCCACGGTCGAATCGGCGCGGAAGAAGGCCACGCGCTTGCCGCCGGTGTTGCGGATGTATTCGAGCAGCACGCGGAACTCGTCTCGGTGCTCGGCGCGCACCGGGAACACCAGGGGCTGGTGCGGCCGGCGCATCGTGGGCGAACCGGCCATGGGGCCGAAGAAGGGCACCTTGAGTTCATTGGTGGCCTTCATCACGGCGTTCGAGGGGCCGCCCTCGATGGAGCCGAAGAGGATGAAGACCTTGTCCTGCTCGATCAGCTGGCGCGCATTGGCCTCGGCCTGGCTGCTCTTGTTGTCGTCGTCCAGCGTCCTGAGCACGATCTGGCGGCCGTTGATGCCGCCCCTGGCATTGACCTCCGTGAGGTGGCTGTGGATGCCGTCGAGCACGGCAACCCCGTACTCGTTCTTGCCGCCCTGCAGTGTGATGCTCTGCCCGATCAGCAGCTCGCGCGGGCTCACGCCGTTCTGGGCCTGGGCCCAGGCCGCGCCGCACAGCAGGAGGAAGAGGGACAGGAGGCCGTGGCGGGCACGGCGCAGCGCGCAGGGGGTCGGCATTCTTGGGCTCCCGTTGGATGGATAGCCCCGAGCTTACCGAGGGATGGGTCCGCTGTCCGTGCACTAAGTCACGGGCCCCGCGCCGGGGCCGGCCCTCGCGCGGCTTTGTCAACTAAGTCACGCGGCCCGTGCGCGGGCCGCAACTCAGTGCAGGGCCACGGGCGTCTGCGCCAGTTCGGCGTACTGCGCCAGGGTGTCCTCGACCTCTTCCTGTGTGGGCTGGGTGTTCTGCCATTGCACCAGGCGCTGCTGGAACAGCTCGGCCCAGCTGCCGTCGAGGTAGATCTCCTTGCCCGAGCGCTTGTCGACGATCTCGAAGCCGTGGCGCACCAGCACCGGCTGCGCATCGGCCGGCGCTTCGGACGCGTCGCCGGCGGGCAGCAGCAGGTGCGTGACGACGATGAAGGAGTCGGAGTCGTAAAGGGTGTGCATGGTGGTCCGTGGATCGGGAGCTTGCTGCACAGATGGCGGCAGCCGCAGCGGATTCAAGGGCGCCGCGGCCGGCTCAGGGCGTCTCGCTGCCGCGCCACTGCTGGTCGACCACGTCGCCGCTGCCCTGCGTGAGGCGGATGCGCGCGGGCAGCCAGCCCAGGGCCGGCGCCAGCCAGAGTTCGGCGCGCAGCGCGTCGGGCCGCGGCGGCAGCCGCGTGAGCTTCAGCGTCTGCTGCTCGCCGCCTGGCAGCTGCAGCCGCTCGGGGCCATCCACCACGAACTGCCAGGTGTCCGGGCCATGCACGCCCGCCACCGGCATGCGCAGCGCCGTACCGGGCCGGTGCAGCTCGGGCTGGGCTGCCAGGCGGCGACCCAGTTCCATGAACACGCTGAGCTGGTCCTGCACGCCGTCCTCCAGGGCCACGGGGGCTGTGCCCTCGCTGAAGCGCAGCCGGCCCTGCTGGCGGTCGAACTCCACCACGCGGTCCTTGCGCACGCGGTCGGTGAAGCGCAGCGGCTGCAGCCCCTCGGGTCCGAGCAGGCCCTGGCTGTGCTGGCTGCGCGAGGCGATCAGGAACAGGTGCATCTCCAGCCGCGCGTCGTACTGCTGGCCGTCGTGCTTCCACGTCAGCGAGCCCCCGGCACGGTAGGGCATGCCCTTGATCTCGCCCTGCACCGTGTACTTCAGGCGCAGCGGGGCGGGAACGCGCGGGGCGACCCCGGGACCGGCAGGTGAGGACACGGGTACGGGCGGTGGCGTCCCGGCCTGCACCGGCAGCAGGGACAGGCCCAGGCCGAGCGCGAGGAGGGCGGGCAGAAGCGGGCGCATGGTCAGTCCGTGTGCCCCAGGTCGTGCGAGAGCTGGCGGGCCGCGGCACGCAGCGTGTTGGCCACGGGGCCGTCCCAGCGCGCATCGAAGGTCGCCACCGAGCCCAGCGCCACCATGCCCAGCACGATGTGGCCGTCGAAGTCGAACACCGGCGCACAGAAGCCCGCGATGCCCGGCAGCAGGTGGTCCACCACGCGGGCCAGGCCCTGCGTGCGCACCTCGTCGAGCATCTGCCGCAGCTCGGCCTGGTTGCGCGGCAGGTCGGTGCGGCCCAGGCGGCGCGCCTGGGCCAGTTCCTCGCGCAGCAGCGGCGCGATGGCCTCGCGCGAGACGTGGGCCGCAAAGCAGCGCCCCGTGGCCGAGGCCAGCAGCGGCATGACGTCGCCCAGGCGCAGGTTGACGGTCACGGCCTGCGGCGATTCCTCCCAGTGCACGATGGTCGGGCCATGGTTGCCCCAGACGGCCAGCGCCAGCGTGTGGCCGATGCGCGGCATCAGCCCCGGCAGGCGTTCGCGCGCGAGCTTCACCGCATCGAGCCGCGTGATGGCGGCCAGCCCGAGCTTGAGGGCTGCGGCGCCGAGGTCGTAGCGCGCGCTGGCCGCGTCCTGGCTCACCAGGCCCAGGCGCTGGTAGCTCACGAGGTAGCGGTGCGCCTTGGCGGCGTTCATGCCGGCGGCGGCGGCCAGGTCGCGCAACATCAGCGGGCCACGCGCGTGCGCCAGCGCGTCGAGCAGGGCGTAACCCACCTCGACCGACTGGATGCCTGCACGTGTCTTCTCCATGATGTAATCGGGGCCGGCTCGTTTCGCTGTTCCGCTCTGCGAACGAGTGTATGTCAACACGTCATCGAAACCCGCTGCCCATGAAGCTTGCCACCTACAAAGACGGTTCCCGCGACGGCCAGCTGGTGGTCGTCTCGCGCGACCTCAGCACGGCACATTACGCCACTGGCATTGCCGGCCATCTGCAGCAGGTGCTGGACGACTGGAACTTCCTCTCGCCGCAGCTGCAGGACCTCTACGTCACCCTCAACCAGGGCAAGGCGCGCCACGCCTTCCCCTTCGACCCGTCCCTGTGCATGGCGCCGCTGCCGCGCGCCTACCAGTGGGCCGACGGCTCGGCCTACATCAACCACGTGGAGCTGGTGCGCCTGGCGCGCAAGTCCGAGGTCCCCGCGAGCTACTACACCGATCCGCTCATGTACCAGGGCGGCAGCGACGATTTCCTCGGTCCCTGCGACGACGTGGTCTGCGTCAGCGAGGACCACGGCATCGACTTCGAGGCCGAGGTGGCGGTGGTCACCGGCGACGTGCCCATGGGCGCCACGCCCGAGCAGGCCCTGGACGGCATCCGCCTGCTGATGCTGGCCAACGACGTGAGCCTGCGCAACCTCATCCCCGACGAACTGGCCAAGGGCTTCGGCTTCCTGCAGAGCAAGCCCGCCACGGCCTTCAGCCCCGTGGCCGTCACGCCCGACGAGCTCGGCGACGCCTGGCAGCAGGGCCGGCTGCACCTCACGCTGCAAAGCGCCTGGAACGGCCGCACCGTGGGCCGCTGCGAGGCCGGCGAGGAGATGACCTTCCATTTCGGCCAGCTCATCGCCCACCTGTGCAAGACGCGCAACGTGCGCGCCGGCTCCATCGTCGGCTCGGGCACGGTCAGCAACCGCGCCACGGAGGTGAACGGCCGCAAGGAATGGCCCAGGGGCTACAGCTGCATCGCCGAGAAGCGTGCCATCGAGACCATCCTGGATGGCCAGCCCGTGACCGACTACATGCGTTTCGGCGACACCATCCGCATCGAGATGAAGGGCCGCGACGGCCAGTCCGTCTTCGGCGCCATCGACCAGAAGATCACGGCTTTCCGTTAAAAGCTCTGCAGTTTGTCAGGCGTGGGTTTTCCCCCAATGGCAAGGCGGGGGCGTGTCAGTAACATCGGTGACATCTACTTACATGCGCGGACTCGGATCCGGAGGTGTCGTCGTGGGAACCAGAACTCTCTCTCTTTTGGCCGCAGCCTGGCTCGGCCTCTTTGCAGGCCTCGCGCAGGCCCAGCCGGCCGTCGTGTCGCGCGTGCTCGTCAACCCGGGCGACAGCGGCGAGCAGTCGCGCGTGGCCGTCTATGGCAGCTGGAAGGCCGCGATCGAGCAGGCGCTGCGCAAGGAGCGCATCAGCAGCCCCAACGTGCAGCTCTCGAATGACGCCACGGCCGACCTCGGCGCCACGCGTTCGCGCATCCAGGATGTCTTCGTCGCCCCGGCCCATGTGATCGGCAGCGCCGTGCGCTACGGCTACACGCCCGTGCTGGGGCTGGAGAAGCCCGTGCAGGCGGTGCTGGTGGCGCCCAAGGACAGCCCGGTGGGCAACCTCGCGCAGGCCCGCGGCAAGCGCCTGGGCCTGCCCATGCAGGACAGCGTGGTCACCTACCTGCTGCGCGGCGAGGTCAATGCCGCCAACACGACCATCAAGCGCCATTTCGGCGCGCTTTACGAGACCCGCTACCAGGAGGCCCTGCTGCCCTGCCTGCAGCTGCTGCGCTGCGACGTGGTCGCGGTCGAGCGCTCGCTGTTCGAGCGCTGGGCCGCCGCGGGCGAGCCGGTCAAGATCGTGATGGAGTCCAGGCCCGTGCCGGGCCTGAGCGTGGCCCTGCGTGGCGGCGTGCGCCCCGGCGTGGCCGCCTTCGACGCGGCCCTCACCGAGGCCCTGGCGGCCAGCGGCGAGCAGGGCAAGGTCATGTCGCTGCACGCCGCCGATTTCGACTACGTGTCCACGCTGGGCTACTTCACGCCGCGCGAGCTGCCCGGCGCAACGGTCGTGGACCCGGGCATGGTGGCGCAGCTCATGCAGGCCGGGGCCGTCTACATCGACACCCGCACCGAGCCCGAATTCAAGGCCGGGCGCGTGCCCGGCGCGCGCCTGGTGCCCTATGTGGAGAAGAGCCCCAAGGACGCAGACTTCGACCCGGGCCTGGACCAGTTCGACCTGAGCAAGCTGCCGCAGGAGCGCGATGCCGCGCTGATCTTCGCCTGCAACGGCGCCGAATGCTGGAAGAGCTTCAAGGCCAGCCATGCCGCCCTCAAGGCCGGCTACAAGCGCGTCTACTGGTTCCGCGGCGGCTTTCCGGCCTGGCGTGCCGCGAGCCTGAAGTTCGACACCGGCGGCTGAGCGCCGCCCGCACGCGCAGTCCCGAAACGCAAGGGGGGCCGGTGTCACCACCGGCCCCCCTTGCGCATGAGCGCGCAGCTTACGCCCGGCCCTGCATCTTGTCGTGCTTGAGGAAGTACTGTTTGGCCATGGCCACGAGCTGGCCGTCGGAGGGATGGTCGCTGGCGATCACGCCCACGATGGCCTGGTCGATGGCCTTGTCATGGCGCGCGCAGTGGGCCTTGAACTCGTCCTTGGCCTGGGCCGGGCCCGTCACGAGGATCTCGTGCACGCCCTTGAGCGCCTCGGCCACCGAGTGGTAGTAGGCCTCGTCGGCCGAGTTGTGGCCGCCGCCGGGGCTGTGGTGGCCGCTGGCGCTGTCGCCGCGGCCCGAGCCCTGGTGTGAGCCCGTGTGGCCGCCGGTGGCCTTGTGCTGGCTGCGCGACTTGATCTTCTGCGCGGCGATGTGCTCACGGTCGAACATGATGACGTGGGCTTCGGAACGGTCGAGCCAGACGATGGCGTGGTAGGTGGACATGGTCTCTCCTGGTTTTGGATCGGGGGGGATGGCCGGTGCGCTCAGGCGCGCCGGCCGTGTTCGAACTTTTCCTGGCAGGCAATGCAGCGCGGCGTCTCGGGGGCGGCATGCAGGCGTGCGGCGGGGATATCCACGCCGCAGTCGGTGCACACGCCATAGGTGCCGGCCTCGATGCGCTTGAGCGCGGCATCGATGGCGTCGAGCTCGGCGCTCTCGCGGGCATCGAGCGTGAACTCGAGGTCGCGCTCGGTCTCCAGCTGGGCGCGCGAATCCTCCTTCTGTCCGCTGAAGTGCTCGACCGAAGCCTCGGCGCGGCCGATGTTGCCGCCGCGCAAGCTGGCCAGCTGGGCGAGCAGGCTGGCGCGCTGCTCCAGCAGCTGCTTCTTGAACGGGGCGGTCAGTTGGGTGCTCATGGGGGAATCTCCGTTATCGATGTTTTGATCATGCACCCGCAGGGTGCGACCGTCTTTGACGCATGTCAAGACACAAGCCGATCCGGCCGCCCGCATCTGGACGATAATGGCACACATGCAGACCCTGCGCCGCGCCCACTTCCTTGCCCGCTTCGTGCTGGCCTGGTTCGTGCTGGCCGTCGGGGTGGCGATCGCCTCGCCCGTCGTCAAGCCGCAGTCCATGGAGCTGATCTGCTCCGGCGGCGGCGCGATGAAGCTGCTGGTCAAGTCCGACGACGGCAGCGCGGCCCAGCCCTCGCACACGCTGGACTGCCCGCTGTGCGCCACCACCGGCGCGCCGCCGCCGGCGCTGCAGGTCGGCGCCACCTTCGCGCCCCTGACGTCCGGCGTCCAGCCTGCCCTCGCGGCCACTCCCCGCATCAGCCGCACGGCAGCGCCGCTGCCCGCGCGCGGTCCTCCCGCCTCCGCCTGAGACGGCACGTCCCGCCTGTCGTGGCCAGCCTTGCGCTGACACGATGGTCATGACCTGCCGGATGAGCCGCGTGGTGGCCGGCCCTTGCCGGCCCTGCGCCTGCGCACCGGCACGCCGGCTGCGCAGCACCCTGTTCCATGCCCAGCGGATCGACCATGTCCTTGTTCAAACGTCTTGCCCTGTTGCTGGCCCTGCTGGCCAGCCTGCTCGCCGGCCCCGCGCGTGCCGGTGACACCGACCCCCTCTTCATCAACCTCACCACCGACGACGCGCACCGCGCCGCCGCCGCGCTGACCTTCGGCCAGCACCAGCAGCGCAACGGCCACCCGCTCACCGTCTTCCTCAACGACCGCGGCGCCCTGCTGGCCTCGCGTGCGCATGCCGCGCGCTATGCCGGGCTGCAGCAGACCCTGGCCGAACTCGTGCAGCAGGGCGCCACCGTGCTCGTCGTGCCCCTGTCCATGAAGCATTACGGCGTGGCCGCCGACGACCTGCTGCCCGGCATGCAGGTCAGCAACAGCCAGCGCTCGGGCCCGGCCCTGTTCCGCGACAACACCCGTACCCTGTCCTGGTGACACCCGCCAGTGACCTTCCATCACCCTGATCCAACCCCAGCAACCTAGGACTTCCCCATGAAACTCAAAACCCTCCTCGCGCTCCTCGCCCTCTCCGCCGGTGCCCTGCATGCCCAGACCGTCGACATCCAGGACGCCTGGGTCCGCACCACGGTGCCCGGCCAGAAGGCCACCGGCGCCTTCATGAAGATCACCGCCAAGGAGGGCGCGCGCCTGGTCGGCGGCGCCTCGCCCGTGGCCGGCGTGGTCGAGGTGCATGAAATGAAGATGGACGGCGACATCATGCGCATGCGTGCCATCCCCGCCCTGGAGCTCCCGGCCGGCAAGGCCGTCGAGCTCAAGCCCGGCGGCTACCACGTCATGCTGATGGACCTCAAGTCCACGCTGGCCAAGGACAGCACCGTGCCGCTGACGCTGACCTTCCAGGACGCCAAGGGCGTGCAGAGCCAGGTCCAGCTGCAGGTGCCGGTGAGCACCGCCGCCCCCGGTGCTGCCATGGGCGGCATGAACGGCATGGGCCATGGCCACGGCATGAAGCACTGAGTGACGCCACGTCGCTGAACTGAGCGGGAACGATGGGCCTGTCCTCCTGGCGCACGCAGCAGTGGCTGCGGTGGCTCGCGCTGGCCGCGACGCTGCTGGGCGCACTCGCGCCCACGGTCTCGCACGCCCTGGCCGCCCAGCGCGCCGGCGGCGGGCTCATCGAGGTCTGTACCAGCCAGGGGCCGCGCTGGATCAGCGCCACCCTGGCCGACCCGGCGGCCACCCGCAACATCCCGGGAGCGGATTCCACGGACGGACAGGAATCCGCCTTCCCCTTCGAACACTGTCCGTTTTGCCTGCACGTCGCTGAACGGCTCGGGCCCCCGCCCGCGGCTTCTTTGCACTTCTTCAATGCGGAATCTGGCTTGGCCCGGCCGGATGTGCAGGCTCCTTTCTTCTCCACGGTTGGCGCATCGGCGGCACTGCCGCGCGGGCCCCCCGGCCTGCCTGCCTGAGCCGGGTGCTGCCGTACGCGCGGCAGCCCGTCTCCTTCCTCCTTCTGCACGCAGCGCGCCGGCCTGATGGCCGGCCCCGGTTCCGCGCAACCCTGCCGGTTGCGGGGGGGCGGTGCGCGCGCGTGTTGCCCCGGATGTCCTGCGCCTGCGGCGCGCATCCATACCCGACAAAGTACAACAAAGGTAGTTCCGTGTCCCCGTTCAAATTGCGTCTCCTGCCCTGGTCGATGGCCCTGGCCTTTCCTGCCGCCGCCCTGTATGCCGGCACCGCACTCGCCGCTGAAGATCTCACTCCCAGCCTGCCCGGCGTGACTGTGGTCGAATCCAGCCCCGAAGCCGAGCCGCTCATCGGGCTCACGCGCGTCGCCCCCGAGGACCTGCTGCGCAAACGCGCCGCCACCAGCGACACCGCCCGGCTGCTCGACGGCCTGCCGGGCGTCAGCGCCTCGGGCGCCGGCGCCGTCTCGAGCCTGCCCGTCATCCACGGTCTGGCCGACGACCGCCTGCGCATCAAGGTCGACGGCATGGACCTGATCTCGGCCTGCGCCAACCATATGAATCCCCCGCTGTCCTACATCGACCCGACCCGCGTCGGCAGCATCGAGGTGCTGGCCGGCATCACGCCGGTCAGCCTGGGCGGTGACAGCATCGGCGGCACCATCCTCGTGAATTCGCCTGCGCCCGAGTTCGCCGCGGCCGGCGAGGGCCTGCTGCGCAAGGGCGAGGCCGGCGTCTTCTACCGCAGCAACGGCCAGGCCCGCGGCGGCCACGTGGCCATGACGGTGGCCAGCGAGCAGCTCAGCGTGAGCTACAGCGGCTCGGCCAGCCAGGCAGAGAACTACGATGCGGCCGAGCCCTTCAAGGACAGCCTGCGGGCCACCCAGAACGCGACCACCGTGAGCGTGCCCGACCCGGACGAGGTCGGCTCGACGGCCTACAAGGCCGTCAACCAGTCGCTGGGCGTGGCGCTGCGCCATGAGGACCATCTGCTCGAACTCAGGCTGGGGCTGCAGCGCATCCCCTACCAGGGTTTTCCCAACCAGCGCATGGACATGACCGGCAACGACAGCCGGCAGCTCAACCTGCGCTACACCGGGCAATACGCCTGGGGCAAGCTCGAGACGCGCGTGTACAACGAGCGCACGCAGCACGAGATGAACCTGCTGGACAACAAGCTGCAGACCAACAACCTGCTGGGCATGCCCATGGAGACCGAGGGGCACAACACCGGCGTGCTCGTCAAGGGCGAGCTGCCGCTGAACGAGCGCGACACCCTGACCCTGGGCAGCGAGCTGCAGCGCTACCGCCTCGACGACTGGTGGGACCCGATCTCGACCGTCGTGGCCATGCCCCACCAGGGCATGAAGGGCAGCACCTTCTGGAACATCAACAACGGGCAGCGCGATCGCCTCGACGTCTTCGGCGAATGGACGGCACGCTGGAGCCCGCTGTGGCTCTCGCAGCTCGGCGTGCGCAGCGCCACGGTGCGCATGGACACCGGCGAGGTCCAGGGCTACAACACCATCAACTACCCGGTGGCGACGTACGAGGCCTTCAACGCGGCCGACCGCAGCCGCACCGACCACCACCTCGACCTGAGCGCGCTGGCGCGCTACACGCCGGCGCCGGGCCGCAGCGTCGAGTTCGGCTATGCGCGCAAGAGCCGCTCGCCCAACCTCTATGAACGCTACACCTGGTCGACCAACAACGTCATGGTCATGAACATGATCAACTGGTTCGGCGACGCCAACGGCTACGTGGGCAACCTCGACCTCAAGCCCGAGACCGCCAACACCCTGAGCGCCACGGCCCGCTGGGACGACGCGCAGGCCGGGCAGTGGGGCTTCAAGGCCACGCCGTACTACACCTACGTGGAAAACTACATCGACGCCGTGCCCTGTGCCGCCGTCGGCAAGACCTGCCCCACCCGCACCGACGGTTTCGTCAACCTCAGCTTCGACAACCAGAGTGCGCGCATCTACGGCCTGGACCTCTCGGGCTTCCGCGTCCTGGGGCAGGCGGCGGGCTACGGCAGCCTCACCGCCAACGGCCTGCTCAACTACGTGCGCGGCAAGAACGCCACCACGGGTGACAACCTCTACAACATGATGCCGCTCAACGCCAAACTCGGGCTCGTGCAGCACCAGGGGCGCTGGACCAACACGGCCGAGCTGCAGCTGGTGGACGGCAAGACGGATGTTTCCGAAGTGCGCAACGAGGTCCCCACGGCGGGCTATGGCCTGTTCCACCTGCGCAGCAGCTATGAACTCGAGACCGTGCGGCTCGACCTCGGCATCGAGAACGTCTTCGACCGCTTCTATGCCCACCCGCTGGGCGGCGCCTATGTCGGCGAGGGCAACGTCATGGGGGGAGGCGCCACCTGGGGCATCCCCGTGCCCGGCATGGGGCGCTCGCTCTACGTCGCGGCGACCGTGAAGTTCTGAGGAGGACCAGGCCATGCATCGCGACAAGAAACGCTTGCGACTGCCCGTGCGGCTGGCCGTCACGGCCGTACTGCTGGTGGCCACGCTGGCCCTGGTCTGGGCCCTGGCCACGCTGGTCAGCCGCAGCCATCCCGGCCTCTCGCCCCAGGGCAGCCACCTGCGGCTGGTGCCGGTACAGCCCGGCCCGTGACCCGGTCGCCGGGCCTTGCCCGGCTACGTGTTTCCCCGCATGCGCCTGCCGGCATGCGGGGAGAATAATTTTCTGCAGACCCAAACCCCGCAATCCGTCGCCTCGCAGGGCGGATTGCGTTTTTTGTTTCAGGAGACTGCATGAAGATTGCACGCGTGCAAAAGGACGGCCAGGCGCACCTGGCCCTGGTGGACGAAGGCCGGCAGGAAGTCGCCCTGGTCGGGGGCGCGCTGGCCAGCCACCCCAACCCGGTGCTCGCCGTCATCGAGCAGGGCGTCACGCCCGCGCAGCTGCAGGCCGCCGTCACCGCGCGCGTGCCCATGGCGCAGGTGAAGTTCCTCGCCCCCTTCTCGGCTTTCCTGCGCAACCCCTTCGCCGTGGGCAAGAACTACCACGAGCACGCCATGGAGTTCGACAAGAGCGGCTTCAACGCCACCACCGGCGGCGCCTCGGCCATTCCCGCCTGGCCGCAGATCTTCACCAAGGCCACGCTCACGCTCAACGGCCCGACCGACCCGATCCGCTTCAACCCGAAGCACACCACCTCGATCGACTACGAGGGCGAGATCGGCGTCGTCATCGGCAGGACCTGCCGCAACGTGAAGAAGGCCGACGCCATGCAGTACGTCTGGGGCTTCGTGGCCACAAACGACGTCACCGCGCGCGACCTGCAGAAGAACCATGCCCAGTGGTTCCTGGGCAAGTCGCTCGACGGCTTCTGCCCCATGGGCCCGTGGATCACCACCACCGACGAGGCCCCCACCGACATGCGCATGCAGACCTGGGTCAACGGCGAGCAGCGCCAGAACGCCCACATTTCGCAGCTCATCTTCGACATCCCCACGCTGATCGAGCAGATGAGCGCGGCCATGACGCTGCTGCCCGGTGACGTGATCCTCACCGGCACCTCGGTGGGCGTGGGCATAGGCTTCAACCCGCCCAAGTTCCTCAGGCACGGCGACGTGGTGCGCGTGGCCATCACGGGCCTGGGCGAGCTCAACAACCCCGTCGAGGAGACCTGACGCGCGTGCTTCATTGATCGCTGGCCGAGCCGGTGCGTGAGGCGCGCACCGGTCGAAAGACAAACCAAGAGGAGACAACCATGAGCCTGATCCAACGACGCAATCTGCTGCAACTCGCGGGCGCCGGCCTGGCCGGCCTGGCCGGCCTGCCGGCCCTGGCCGAGGAGGGCTATCCGAGCAAGCCCCTGAGCATGCTCGTGCCCTTCCCGCCCGGTGGCGTGGCCGACACCGTGGGCCGCCCCGTGGCCGAGGCCATGGGCCGCGCGCTCAACCAGTCGGTCATCGTCGAGAACAAGGGTGGCGCGGGCGGCGCCATCGGCATGGCCCAGGTCGCCAAGGCCAGGCCCGACGGCTACAGCATGCTCATGGCCCTGTCGTCCATCACCGTGCTCCCGCTGGCCGCCAAGGTGCTCAAGCGCACGCCGCTGTTCACGCTCGACCAGCTCCAGCCCGTGGCGCGCTTCACCGCCGACCCCACCGCCCTCGTGGTGCGCGCCGACAGCCCCTGGAAGACCTACCAGGACTTCATCGCGCACGTGAAGGCCAAACCCGGCGCCGTCACCTTCGGCTCCTCGGGCAACTACGGCACCATGCACGTGCCCATGGAGCAGCTCAAGGCGGCCACCGGCACCTTCATGCTGCACGTGCCCTACACCGGGGCCGGCCCGGCCGTGCTGGCGCTGTTGGCCGGCCAGGTCGACGCGCTGTCCACCGGCCCGTCGAGCGTCATGCAGCACGTGCGCGCGGGCCGTCTGCGCATCCTGGCGCACTGGGGCGAGGGCCGCCTGCCCACGCTGCCCGAGGTGCCCAGCCTCAAGGAACTCGGCCTGCCCGTCACCTACTCGCAGTGGGCCGGCCTGTTCGTGCCCACCGGCACGCCCGAGCCCGTGCTCACCAAGTTGCGCGCGGCCGCACGTGCCGCGGCCCAGGACGAGCGCGCACGCACGGCGCTCACGGCCGCCGGCACCTACTTCCAGTACCAGGACGCGCCCGAATTCGCCCGCTTCGTGCAGGCCGACGAGCGCACCATGGCCAGCGTGGTCGAGCGCATCGGCCGCGTCGACTGAGCCGCGGCCTGCGCGCCGGCCCCGGCGCTTCGGCGCTAAGATCGCCTGACGCCCGCAGCGGGCGGGAGGGGCATCGGCAGTGTTGAGAACCTGGGGCGGGCGACTCGCAATGGCCTGGCTGCTGTGCGCAGGTGCAGCCGCCGCGGCGCCGCGCGACGTGCGCGTGGGGGTCTATGCCAACGCCCCCAAGGTCTTCCTCGACGCCGGCGGCCAGCCCGCCGGCATCCTCGTGGACCTGCTGCGCGAGATCGCGCAGCAGGAGGGCTGGACGCTGCGCTACGTGCCCTGCGCCTGGGACGACTGCCTGGCCGCGCTGGCCGACGGCCGGCTCGACCTCATGCCCGACGTGGCCTACAGCGCCGAGCGCGACGAACGCTTCGACTTCCATCCCACGCCGGCCATGTACAGCTGGTCGCAGCTCTACCGCCGCCGTGAACTGCCCATCCATTCGGTCTTCGACCTCGCCGGGCGGCGCGTGGCCCTGCTGCAGGGCTCCATCCAGGCCGAACTCTTCGCCGAGCTGACCGCCAGCTTCGGCGTGCTGCCCGAGCTGCAGCCGGCCGCCACGCTCGACGAGGCCTTCGCCATGGTGCGCGACGGCCGTGCCGATGCCGCCATCGCCAACCACTACTTCGGCAGCCTGCACGCGCCGCGCTACGGCCTGGCCGAGACCCCCATCGTCTTCCAGCCCGCGCGCCTGCACTACGCCACCGGCGCCGGCCGCAACGCCGACCTGCTGCAGGCCATCGACGGCCAGCTGCTGCTCTGGCGCGAGCGCCCGCAGTCGCCCTACTACGCCATCATGAAGCGCTGGGCCGCGCCGCAGCCCGAGGCGGCCGTGCCGCGCACCTTCTGGTGGGGGCTGGGCGGCGTGGCCGCGCTGCTGCTCGCCAGCCTGCTGCTCGCCGGACGCCAGCGGCGCCTGCTGCACGCCGGCAGCCGGCACCTGAGTGCGGCGCAGCAGGAGGTGGGCCGCTTCAAGGCCATCTTCGACAACGCCAGCTTCGCCGCCTGGATCTCCGACCTCGACGGCCGCCTGGTCTACCTCAACGCCCACGCCGCCGCGCTGCACGGGCAGGGCGTGGGCGAGCTGCTGGGCCAGCCCTGCGCCAGCCTGTACGAGCCCGCCCGGCTCGACGAGGCCCAGGCCTTCTGGCGCAGCGTGCGCGCCGGGCACGAGAGCCCGGCGCAGGAACTGTGGCACCTCGCGCGCGACGGGCGCGAGTTCCCCATGCTCACCAGCGGCCTGCTGCTGCGCGACGCCGCCGGCGCCCCCGCGCTGGTGGCCTGCACCGCGGTGGACATCAGCGACCGCAAGCAGGCCGAGGCGCGGATCCGCCAGCTGGCCTTCTACGACGTGCTCACCGGCCTGCCCAACCGCCGCCTGCTGGTGGACCACCTGCAGCAGGCCCTGGCCGGCAGCGCGCGGCGCGGCACCAGCGGCGCGCTGCTGTTCATCGACCTCGACCAGTTCAAGACCATCAACGACACCCTGGGCCACGGCGTGGGCGACCAGCTGCTGCAGGAGGTGGCCAACCGCATCCGCCTGCAGCTGCGCGTGGGCGACACCGTGGCGCGCCTGGGCGGTGACGAGTTCGTGGTGCTCATCGAGGAGCTCAGCGAGGCGCCCGAGATCGCCGCCAGCCAGGCCGAGGGCGTGGGCAAGAAGATCATGGCCGCGCTCAACCGGCCCTACCAGCTCGCCGGCAGCGCGCAGCACAGCACGCCCAGCGTGGGCGTGACGCTGTTCACCGCCGGGCAGGGCAGCGTGGAGGAACTGCTCAAGCAGGCCGACATGGCCATGTACCAGGCCAAGGCCGCGGGCCGCAACAGCCTGCGCTTCTTCGACCCGCAGATGCAGACCGTGGTGGCCGCGCGCGCCGCGCTGCAGGCCGACCTGCACCAGGCGCTGCAGGCCCAGCAGCTGCTCATCCACATCCAGCCGCAGATCGACGGCACGGGTGCAGTGCTCGGCGCCGAGGTGCTGCTGCGCTGGCAGCACCCGCAGCGCGGCCTGGTCCCGCCCGCCGACTTCATCCCCGTGGCCGAGGACAGCGGCCTCATCCATCCCATCGGCCAGTGGGTGCTCGAGGCCGCCTGCCGCCAGCTCGTGGACTGGGCGCAGCAGCCCGGGCTGGGCCACCTCTACCTGGCCGTCAACGTCAGCGTGCAGCAGTTCCGCCACCCGGAGTTCGTGCCGCGCGTGCTCGAGGTGCTGGCCCAGACCGGCGTGGACCGCCACAAGCTCAAGCTCGAGATCACCGAAAGCCTGCTCATGCACGACGTCGAGGACGTCATCGCCAAGATGGCCGTGCTGCGCGCGCAGGGGGTGCGCTTCTCGCTCGACGACTTCGGCACCGGCTACTCCTCGCTGGCCTACCTCAAGCGCCTGCCGCTGGACCAGCTCAAGATCGACGCCTCCTTCGTGCGCGACATCCTCGACGACCCCAACGACGCGGCCATCGTGCGCACCATCATCGCGCTCGCGCGCAGCCTGGGCCTGATGGCCGTGGCCGAGGGCGTGGAGACCGCCGCCCAGCGCGACACCCTGGCCGCCGAGGGTTGCACCGTTTACCAGGGCTACTACTACAGCCGCCCGCTGCCGCCCGAGCAGTTCATCGCCTACGTGCGGGCCATCGGTGCGCCGGCCCCGATGTTGGGGTAAGCTGGCGCGGCATCCAGGAGCGCCCCATGAACCACAGCAATCCCACCGGTTTCGGCCAGTTCGTGCCGGGCTTCGAGTTCCTGCAGAAGCTCGCCCAGGGCGCCGCCACGCCCGGCCCCATGGCCGGCTGGCTGGCCCCCACGCTGGACCCGCAGGCGCTGGACAAGCGCATCGAGGAACTCAAGGCCGTGCAGTTCTGGCTCGACCAGAACGCCACCGCGCTCAAGGCCACCATCCAGGCCCTTGAAGTGCAGAAGATGACCCTGGCCACGCTGGGCAGCATGAACGTCAACCTGGCCGAGCTCGCGGCCAAGGCCCAGCCGCCCGCAGCGCCGCCGGCCCGTGACGCCACCCCCGCCGCCCCGAAAGGCCCGGCGAAGGAGGCCGCCCAGCCCGCTGCCAAATCCGCTGCCAAACCCGCCGCCGCGATCACCCCCGACCCCATGCAGTACTGGGGCGCGCTCACGCGCCAGTTCCAGCAGATCGCCGCCACCGCGCTGCAGGACGTGGCCCAGCGCAGCGCCGCCGCCCCGGCCACCGTGAAGGCGGCCGCGGCCAGCCGCAAGGCCCCGGCACCGGCCCCGGCCGCCCCCGCCCGGCCGGCGGCGAAGAAGACCGCCGCGCGCCCGCGCAGCCGCAAGCCCGCCCCATGAAACGCTTCCCCTACGCCCACGCCACCCACCCGCAGTGGCGCATGGCCGCGGCCCTGGTGCTGGCGCAGCTGCGTGCGCAGCTGGCCCTGCCCGGCCACGCGCAGCAGCCCACGCTGGCGCTGCTCTACATCACCGACCACTACGCCAGCGAGGCCGAGGCCATCCTCGCCCACCTCAGCGCCGAACTCCCCGAGATCACCGACTGGGCCGGCACCGTGGGCGTGGGCGTGGCGGCCAACAACGTCGAATACTTCGACGAGCCGGCCCTGGTCGTGATGCTCTGCGAGCTGCCCACCGACCAGTACCGCGTCTTCTCCGGCGTCGCGCCGCTGGGCCTGGGCTTCGAGGCCCACACCGCCCTCGTGCACGCCGACGGCCACACCCCCGAGCTGGCCGAGCTCATCACCGAGATGGCCGGGCGCACCGACAGCGGCTACCTCTTCGGCGGCCTGGCCTCCAGCCGCGGCGAGACCGTGCAGTTCGCCATGGGTGGCGACGGTTTCATCCGCGGCCAGGGCCGCGCCACCGGCGTCTTCCACGGGGGCCTGAGCGGCGTGGCCTTCGGCGCCGGCGTGCCGCTGGTCTCGCGCGTCACCCAGGGCTGCTTTCCCGTCGGGCGCAGCCATGCCGTCACCGAGGCCGAGCGCAACGTGGTCTACCAGCTCGACGGCGAGCCCGCACTGCAGGTGCTGCTGCGTGAACTCGAGGTCTCGCTCGACGCCCCCGAGGCGGCCCTCAAGGCCGTGCGCGCCACGCTGGCCGGCCTGGCCCGCCCCGAAGACGTGGCCGGTGACGGCGCCGCCATCTGCCGCACCGGCAACTTCGGCAGCGACGTGCGCGTGCGCCACATCGTCGGCCTCGACCCGCAGCGCGGCGGCGTGGCCCTGGCCGACCTGGCCGAGGAGGGCATGCAGCTCGCCTTCTGCCAGCGCAACGTGCAGGCCGCGCGCGCCGACCTCATGCGCATCTGCGCCGAAATCCGCGAGGAACTCGAACCCGAGGAACAGGCCGTGGGCAGCACCGCCGGCGCCCCCGAACCCGAGGCCCCGGCGCCGCAGCGCCAGATCGCCGGCGCCGTGTACGTGAGCTGCTCCGGCCGCGGCGGCCCGCACTTCGGCGGCCCCAGCGCGGAGTTGCAGATCGTGCGCCACGCGCTGGGTGACGTGCCGCTGGTGGGCTTCTTCGCCGGCGGCGAGATCGCCCGCCACCATCTCTACGGTTACACGGGGGTGCTGACGGTCTTCACCGCGCCCGCGGACGCGGCCTGAACGGGCCTCTCAGCCGCCGGCCGGCCGCAGCAGCTCGCGCCGGCACAGCGGGCCGTCCTGCGGGTCGGCCAAGCTCTGCGCGATGGCGCTGACCAGCGCGTGCGCCTCGTCGATGCTGTAGCGTTCCAGCAGCGTGCGCGCCACGTCCGGCGGCAGCCGCACCTCGGCGGTGTTCCCGCCGGGCAGCGTCACGCGCAGGCTGGCCACCTGGTGCGTGCCCCAGTCGGCGTGGTCGCCGGCGCGCAGCATCTGCTCGTCCATGAGCGCCTCGTACTCGGCCTCCAGCGCCTCGAGCAGCGTGTCGCCGGGTTCGGCATCGAGCTCGACGACCAGCCCCTCGATCGCATCCGCGCGCTGCGTGCAGCCCAGCCCGTGCCGCGCCAGCACCTGCACGAAGCGGTCGCACAGGTCGGCCTCGAAGAAGATGTAGCTGCTCGCAGCCACGGCCTACTTCTTGAGCTTCATGATGCCCAGCGCGTTCATCACCATCTTCTCGAACAACGGCTCGGACGTGCCGGCCTTCATCTTGCGGATGAAATATTTCTCGAAGGCGATCTTGGCCAGATGCACCCACTTGCCCTGCGAGAACCAGTTGACGTTGCGCGGCGGGATCTGCGGCAGCGCCACGAAGCACGCGCCCGTGTCGCCGAAGTCCGCCAGGCACACGGCGTTCCAGGTCGCCTTGGTGCCCGGCTCCTTGCCGTCGAGCTCGTCGCGGATGTTGTGCGCCGTGGCCGTGACCATGGACTCGATCATGTAGCCCGTCTTGGGCGCACCCGTGGGCACGGGCGTGGCCTCCACGGGCGGGATCGCCACGCACACGCCCACCGAGTAGATGTTCCTGTACTTGGGGTTGCGCTGGTGCTGGTCGATCAGGATGAAGCCGCGCGGGTTGGTCAGCCCCTCGATGCCGAACACCGCATCGATGCCCTTGAAGGCCGGCAGCATCATGGAGAACTTGAAGTCCAGCACGTGCTCCTTCTTGGGCGTTCCGTCCTCGTTGTGCTCCGTCACGTACATCTTGCCGGCCTCCACCTTCGTGGTCTTGGCGTTGCAGATCCACTTGATGTGGCGGTCGCGCATGACCGACTCGAGCAGGCCCTTGGAGTCGCCCACCCCGCCCAGGCCCAGGTGGCCGATGTAGGGCTCGGCCGTCACGAAGGTCATGGGCACCTTGTCGCGGATCTTGCGCCGGCGCAGGTCGGTGTCCATGATCATCGCGTACTCGTAGGCCGGTCCGTAGCACGAGGCGCCCTGCACCGCGCCCACCACCACGTGGCCCGGGTCCTTGACGAATTCCTGCCAGCTCTGCTCGGCCTCCACCGCGTGGTCCACGTGGCAGATCGAATGCGTGTGGCCCTTGGGGCCCAGGCCCTCGATCTCGTCGAAGGCCAGCTTCGGCCCGGTGGCGATGATCAGGTAGTCGTAGCCGATGCTGCGGCCGTCGTCGAGCTCGACCTCGTTCTTCTCGGGGTGCACGCGCTTCGCACCCACGCCGATGAAGTCGATCTTCTTCTTCGCCAGCACCGGCGCGATCTCCAGCTCGATGTCGTCGCGCTTGCGCCAGTCCACCGCCACCCAGGGGTTGGAGGGCACGAAGTGGAACTTCGGGTTGTTCGAGATGACGGTGACTTTGTCTTCGGCGCGGGCGAGTGCGCGCATTTCATAGGCCATCGGCATGCCGCCGATGCCCGCGCCGAGGATCACGATATGGGCCATGTTCTTGTCTCCTGGTTCTGTGCCCCGCGGACCTTCCGCCGGGCCGGAGCAGGAGTTATAGGCACGGGCGCACCGGTCTGGCTTGATCCATATCAATCCGGCGGCTGGAAATGCGCTGTGCCTCAGCGCCGCAGGGCGGCGAAGGCTTCAAACTCCCAGCTGCGCATGGCCAGCAGCAGCGTGTAGCCCTCGCGCGCCGATTCCGGCAGCTTCTGGTCGGCCTGGTGCTGCTGGGCAAAGTCCTGGGCCACGCGCTGCAGCCGCTCCACGAAGGTCGGCGCCAGTGCGCGGCTGATGCTGCCGTGCACCAGCAGCAGGCCCTCGCCATGGCCGTCGAAGCCGCCGCCGTAATAGTCCAGCAGCGCGTGCTCGCGGAAGAATTCCATCACCGGCCCGTGCGGCCGCCAGCGGAAGGTCTTGGCCAGCTTGAGGCGGTAGCGGTTCAGCGGCCGCAGCTCGATGATGCCGATGCGGTCCAGTTGCGCGAGGTACTTCACGCCCTCGGCCTCGCTGAGCCGGTAGGCCGCCGTGATCTGCTCCAGCGTCCACTGGCTCAGCACGCAGATCGCCACCAGCAGCAGCTTCTTGTCGGCCACCACGGCCTTCTCCTGCGCCTGCGTCAGCTCGGCCAGCAGGGGCTGGGCCTCGGCCACGCGGCGCGCGAGTTCGGCAAAGTCCAGCTTGAGCGCGCGGCAGATCGCGTCGATGCGCGACAGCGGCATGTCGCCCTTGGCCAGCATGCGCTTGACGCTGCTCTCGGCCAGGCCCAGCTTCTTCGCCAGGTCGGCATAGGTCAGACGGGCGGCCTTGAGTTCCTGCTTGAGGGCGAGGACGAGGTCGGCGGTGGTGCTCACAAAACGCTCCAGGGACGAGGTTGGTATCGATTATCGATACCCCCGGTAGACAAGGACAGAGAAGTCGCATGAAATGACCCCGTGCGCGACGCATGCGCCCCACACTGCGCGGCAGTCCCACTCACGGAGCCGTCATGAACCTCTCGCTTTCCCGCGCCGAAGCCCTGTGGCTCGGCGCCCTCGCAGCCCTGGCCCTGCTGGCCGCCTTCGGCCCGCCGCTGGCGCAGCCGCCCCACATCCACGACTACGCCGACCAGCGCGCCTGGCTGGGTATCCCCTGCGCGCTCGACGTGCTGAGCAACCTGCCCTTCGCACTCTTCGGCCTCTGGGGCCTGAGCGTGCTGGGCCGTGTGCCCGCCGCGGCGCTGGACGGCACGCAGCGCGCGCTGGCCGCACTGTTCTTCGCCGGCCTGGTGCTCACGGCCTTCGCCTCGGGCTGGTACCACGGCCGCGCCGACGACGCCGGCCTCTTCATCGACCGCCTGGGCATGAGCGTGGCCTTCGCCGGCCTGCTGAGCCTGGCCGTGGCCAGCCGCATCAGCCTGCGCGCCGGGCCCTGGACGGCGCCCGTGGTGCTGCTGTGGGGTGTGCTCGGTGCCTGGGTCTGCTGGCGCAGCGGCAACCTGCTGCCCTGGGCCGTGCTGCAGGGCGCGGGCGTGGCGCTGCTGCTGGTCCTGTCCCTGCTGCGCGCACATCCCGGCGGGCTGGCCGTGCGCTGGGGCGCCATCCTCGCCCTCTACGCCGTGGCCAAGCTGGCCGAACTGGCCGACCACGTGATCTACGAGGCCACGGGGCAGTGGGTCTCGGGCCACAGCCTCAAGCACCTCGTGGCCGCGCTGGCCGCCTGGCCTGTCATCAGCGCGTTAGGGGCGCTGGGGCAGAATGCCAGCGAACAAAACAAATAAACGGAGGAGACCCCCGTGCGCGATTTCGACGAAGCCTGGCCCGAGGGCCAGCGCCCCGCGGCCACCCCCGGGCCTGAGGCCCACCCCAACCAGTTCGCCCTGCTGCGCCAGCGCCGCTTTGCGCCCTTCTTCTGGACGCAGTTCGCCGGCGCCGCGAACGACAACCTCTTCAAGTTCGCCTTCACGGTGATGGTCACCTACCAGCTCAGCGTGGACTGGCTGCCGCCCAGCCTGGCCGGCCTGGTGATCGGCGCGCTCTTCATCCTGCCTTTCGTGCTGTTTTCCGCCACCAGCGGCCAGCTGAGCGACAAGTACGACAAGGTGCGCCTCATGCGCATCACCAAGGACCTGGAGATCGCCATCATGCTGGTGGCGGCCTGGGGCTTCGTCATGGGGCAGGTGGCCGTGCTGTTGGGCTGCATCTTTCTCATGGGCCTGCAGTCCACCATCTTCGGCCCGGTGAAGTACGCTTACCTGCCCGAGGTGCTGGGCGAGCGCGAGCTCACGGGCGGCAATGGCATGATCGAGATGGGCACCTTCGTGGCCATCCTGCTGGGCAACGTGGTGGGCGGCCTGGTGGTGGCCATGCCCGAGGTGGGCCACCAGAACGTGGCCTTCGCCTGCGTGGCGCTGGCCATCGTGGGCCGCGTCACGGCCGCGCGCATCCCGCGCATTCCCGCCAGCGACCCCGAGCTGAAGGTCAACTGGAACCCCTTCACCGAGACCTGGCGCAACCTCAAGCTCGCGCACGGCAACATCGTCGTCTTCCGCTCGCTGCTGGGCATCAGCTGGATGTGGTTCTTCGGCGCCGTCTTCCTGAGCCAGTTCCCCAGCTTCGCCAAGGAGGTGCTGCACGGCAACGAGCAGGTGGCCTCCTTCCTGCTGGTGGTGTTCTCCATCGGCATCGGCACGGGCTCGCTCTTGTGCGAGCTGCTGAGCCGCCGGCACGTGGAGATCGGCCTGGTGCCGCTGGGCGCCATCGGCATGAGCGTGTTTGCCATCGACCTCTACTTCGCCTCCCGTGGCCTGCCGGACGCCGGGCTCATGGGCCTGGCCGCCTTCCTGGCGCAGCCCGCGCACTGGCGCGTCATGGCCGACCTGCTGCTGCTGAGCCTCTTCGCCGGCCTCTACAGCGTGCCCATGTACGCACTGATCCAGCTGCGCAGCCCGGCCACGCACCGTGCGCGCATCATCGCCGCCAACAACATCCTCAACGCCATCTTCATGGTGGTCAGCGCCGTGCTGGCCGGCGCGCTGCTGGCGCTGGGCCTGAGCGTGCCCCAGGTCTTCCTGGCCGTGGGCCTGCTCAACGTGGTGGTGGGCTTCTACATCTTCCTGCTCGTGCCCGAATACCTGCTGCGCTTCCTGGCCTGGGTGCTCACGCACTTCGTCTACCGCTTCAAGGTGCGTGGCGAGGAACACATCCCCACCAGCGGCCCCGCCATCCTGGCCTGCAACCACGTGAGCTTCATCGACGCCGTGCTGCTCATGGCGGCCAGCCCGCGGCCCATCCGCTTCATCATGGACCACCGCATCTTCAAGATCCCGGTGCTGGGCTGGCTCTTCAAACTCGCCAAGGCCATCCCCATCGCCCCGCGCAGCGAGGACCCCGAGGCCTACGAGGCCGCCTTCAAAGCCGCGGCGGATGTGCTGAAAGAGGGCGACCTGCTCGCCATCTTCCCCGAAGGCGGCATCACGAAGGACGGCACCCTGCAGGAGTTCAAGGGCGGCATCATGAAGATCCTGGAGATCCAGCCTGCGCCCGTGATTCCCATGGCGCTCACCAACCTCTGGGGCTCCTACTTCAGCCGCGTTGAGATGGTGGGCGGCAAGCCGACGGCGATGGCCAGGCCGTTTCGGCGGGGAATCTTCAATCGGGTCGGGCTGAATGTGGGGGCGCCGGTGGCGGCGGGTGAGGTGCAGTTGGACATGGTACGCACTCGGGTGGCGGATCTGTTGGCAATGCGGTAGACGTTAAGGAGTAGCTATGGCAGCACCGACGAAGCCGGTATTGAAGGCATTAAGTGATTCGCACCTGAGGGCCATTGGCATGGTCGCAGCGAACTGGTCCAGACTTGAAGTCGCATTTCTATGGGTGATTGCGCGTGTGGCCGATATCGACTTCAAGGATGCAACGATTCTTGCTGGCGCTCAAAACGCGACGTCGTGGTGTGACATGCTGCAAAAGCTGACAGCTCCACCAGAGAACGTGCAGCAGCATTTCAAGCTGACAAAGACCCCCTTGGACGCGATCAAGAAAAAAGTTGAGGCCCTACAGAGGGAGCGAAATACCATCGTGCACAGCTATTGGCTAGATCCGGAGGCGAACAGTCGGGGAGGCTTGCTTGGTCTTGGGTTGAAGACTCGGCCGAATGCGCGTCAGAAAGCAAGCGGCACAGGAATCCCGAAGCGTGGCGTTAAGGTGTTCTTGAAGGCGTCATACAACGCAACGGAGATGCTCGGTGTTGCAAAGCAAATTCAAGATCTTGAAGAAGAACTGTTGGCTTGGGAGCGGAGTGTGGCTTTGGCTAAGGCTTTGAAAGCCTAAAGAGAGAGCGCAAAGGCAGTGCATGCATACCAACGCTAGCAGGTAAATTCTGTATTCGAATGCAGCGCAACTTCTATGCGATTTGGCGGCGCCCATGAAACAGCTTCCCCTGAGCAAAGCCTTCACCCTGCTCGAACCCGGCCCCGTGGTGCTCGTCACCACGCATGACGGCAAGCAGAGCAACATCATGACCATCTCCTGGACCATGGTGGTGGACTTCACGCCGGTGTTTGCCATCACCACGGGGCCGTGGAACCATTCCTTTGCCGCCTTGCGCAAGACCAGGGAGTGCGTGATCGCCATTCCCGCGGTGGACCTGCTGGACAAGGTGGTGGGCGTGGGCACCTGCTCGGGCACCGACACGGACAAGTTCGGGAAGTTCAAACTCACGCCGGTCAATGCCAGCAAGGTGAAGGCGCCGTTGATCCAGGAGTGCCTGGCCAACATCGAGTGCAAGCTGGTCGACTACAACAAGAAGCACAGCATCGTCATCCTGCAGGGCGTGGCCGCCTGGGTGGACGCCACGCGCAAGGAACGCCGCATGCTGCACGCCGTGGGCGACGGCACCTTCATCGCCGACGGCCGCAAGCTGGACCGGCGCACGGCCATGCGTTCCAAACTGCCGGCCGGCGTCTGACAGGCTGAACCCACCTCATTCGCTACGCACCCGAAGGGCCCCACCATCATGTTGCGATCTGGCCGTCTCCATTTCTTCCTCCTGGGCGTGGTCCCGCTGCTGAACGCGCTCGCCCTGCTGCTCTACGGCCTGCATCTGGCGACCAGCGGCTCGGGCGGGACGGAGCGGGCCGTGCCGGTGCTGCTGGTGCTGGCCGCAGCGGGTGGGCTGGCTTTGTGCGTGGCGGTGGTCCGGCGCGGCCGTGATCTGGGATGGAGGGCGCTGGCCTCGCTCGCCGGTCTCGTGCTCAGTGCCGGCCTGGGGCCCCTGGTCTTGCTGTATCTGGGCTACCTGCTGTTCAAGAGCGGGCAGCCGGGGGACAACGCCTTTGGCCCGCCCGCACCGGCCGTCACGCTGGCGGTCTGGCTCTGGTCCCTGGTGGCGCTGGCGCTGCCCTGGTTCGTGGCCGTCATGGCGGCACGGCTGATGTAGGGCGGGCTGCTGGCCTGTCCCGACCGGCGAAAAGTATCGAAATCAGATACCAGGAATCCAAAGACACGCCACTTGTATCGAAATCAGACTCCGGTTTGAACACGGCCGCGCACACTGCGCGCCATGTTCAACAACCCCAAGGGGTCTTTATGCAAGTGCTCATCCACCGTGATTCCAAAGCCTGGTCGCTGCAGGTCTGGGTGTCTTTCCTGATCGCCGTCTTTCTCTGCGGCGTGGGCCTGGCCTGGCTGCCGGGCAAGGACCTAGACCGTGCCTTCATGGTCATGGGCTATTTCTTCTGCCTCTCGGCGGCTTTCGTGCTGGCCAAGTTCGTGCGCGACAACGAGAAGGCCGAGGCCGAGGGCAGGGCGGCGGACTCGCCCATGTTCAAGTTCGTGGTCTGGATAGGCTTCTTCGCCGCCATGGCGCTCACGGGCTGGGGCCTGCTGCGCATGGAGATCAGCGAAACCTACAAGGCCTTCCTGGGCGTGAGCTGGCTCTACCTCATCACCTGCACCTTCACGCTGGCCAAGACCCTGCGTGACCGCCACGAGGCCGACCTGGCCGAAGCCCGCCTTGAAGGCCGCCGTGCCGCGGCGCGCGGCGAGTGAATGACAACGAGGCACAAGGAGTCATCATGAAACGACGTCTTGCTTCTCTGGTGCTCGCCGTGTCCGTGGCCATGGCCATGGCCAGCCTGCCCGTCCGGGCCCACACCGAGGCCTCGGCCTTCAGCACGCTTTCGGCCCTGCCCGTGGCCTCCGTGGTGGTGGCGGGCAGCGCGGCCGCCACCGCGGTGGTGGTGCTGCCGGTGGCGCTGTCCACGGCGGGCGCGGTGCTCGTCGTCAAGACCGTGGAGGTGTCGGCACGCGGCACGGTCTATGTGCTGGAGCGCGCGTCCGACGGCGCCGTGGCCAGCATCGAGATCCTCGGCCGCGGCGTGGGCGCCTCGATCGCGGGTGTGGGCACGGTGCTCACGGTCAGCGTGATCGGCGCCGGCGTGCTGCTCTCGGCCGCGGGGGAGGCGATCGCCTTCATCCCCAACGCGCTGGGCCATGCCCTGCTGCACAACGAGAGGGTGACGCCATGAGCTTCGCTCGAAACCTGTGGCGCGGCCTGGCTGCTGCGCTGTGCCTGGCCGCGGCGCTGGCCACTGCACCGGCGCACGCGGGGCGCAGCTGCGAACACCGCCCGCTGCAGGTCTGGACGCTGGAGCGCAGCCTGCAGCTGGCCGGGCGCACCCAAGAGGCGCTGGACGCCAGCGGCGCGCAAGTGGTGCTGCTGGCGCGCGCCGGGCAGGACCTCTCCAGATACGGCCTGCGCTGGTCGCACCTGGGCCTGGCGTACAAGGCGCCCGCGCGCGGCGCGCTGGCCAGCGAGCGCGGCTATGTCTGGCGGGTGCTGCACAAGCTCAACCACTGCGGCACGCAGGACGCGGCCCTGTACCGCCAGGGCCTGGGCGACTTCTTCCTCGACGACCTCTGGCGCCTGGAGGCGGCCTGGGTGGTGCCCACGCGCGAGGTGCAGCTCAAGCTCCATGCCCTGCTGCTCGACGAGCGCAAGGCCAAGGCGCTGCACCACGCGCCCTACAACCTCGTGAGCTACCCCTGGAGCCGCAGGTACCAGCAGAGCAACCAGTGGGCCATCGAGACCCTGGCCGCGGCCATGGAGCCCAGCGTGTACTCGCGCGAACGCGCGCAGGAATGGCTGCGCTTCCAGGGCTACGAGCCCACGGTGCTGCGGCTGGGGCCGCTCACGCGCCTGGGCGCACGCGTGGGCGCGGCCAACGTGGCCTTCGACGACCACCCGAACGAGAAGCGCTACGCCGACCGCATCGAGACCGTGACGGTGGACTCGGTCTTTGCCTGGCTGCAGCGCGCGGGCCTGGCCGGCGCGCCGGTGATCCTGCGCGACTGAGCGGCGCGTGCAGAATGTTTTCCATCCATAGAGGAGTTGCATCATGTCCAAATCCCTGCGCCTGTCCGAGGCCTGGTTCCGCCGCGGCCTGTGGCTGATCGCCTTCGTGTTCGCCGGCTTCCTCATCGGGCTGGGCGGCACCGTCGTGGGCGACCTGCCCAAGGTGGAGCAGCGCCAGACCCTGGACGACTTCATGGACCCGCAGCGCACGCCGCCGCTGCGCGCGGCCGTCAAGCAGGCCCAGCAGACCGCACGCGAGGCGCAGGAGGCGCTGGAGCAGGCGCGCCTGAAGCTCAAGGTGGCGCAGGCCGACAACCAGGCCGCGCGCGAGACCTTCAGCAACTGGCTGGCCACGCGCCACGTGACGGCACGCAGCGCGCAGGACGCCGAGGTGATCCGCCGCACGGCCGAGCTCGACGCGCTGCGCCAGCGCGAGCGCGAGGCATTGGCCGCGGTGGAGGCGCAGCAGCAGATCGCGCTCGATGCGCGCCAGGCCGAAAGCCGCGCGCGCGACGAGCTGCGTGAGCTGGAGGACAGCGCCCGCACCGCGTGGCAGAAGGCGCAGCGCGCGCAGGAGCTGCGCGTCTTCCTCTACCGGCTGGCGCTCACGCTGCCGCTGCTGGCGCTGGCGGGCTGGCTGTTCGTGAAGAAGCGCAAGACCAGCGGCTGGCCCTTCGTCTGGGGTTTCATCTTCTTCGCGCTGTTCGCGTTCTTCGTCGAGCTCGTGCCCTACCTGCCGAGCTACGGTGGCTATGTGCGCTACCTGGTGGGCATCGTCATCACCGTGGTGGTGGGGCGCTACGCGATCGCCGCGCTCCAGCGCTACCTGGAACGCCAGCGCGAGGCCGAGGCCCTGCCGGACCGGCAGCGGCGCGAGGAGCTGAGCTACGACCTGGCGCTGGCGCGCCTGGCCAAGGGGGTGTGCCCGGGCTGCGAGCGCCCGGTGGACCTCAAGGGCGCGCAGCAGGACTACTGCCCGCACTGCGGCCTGTGCCTCTACGACCACTGCGGCCACTGCGAGACGCGCAAGAGCGCCTTCGCGCGCTTCTGCCACGCCTGCGGCACGCCGGCGGCCAGGCCGGGCGCGGGGGCCTGAGGGCCGCCCTGCGGCTCAGCGCCGCGCGCGCAGCCGCTGGCGCACCACGAGCTTGCGCAGCTCCTCGGCCCACAGCACCAGGCTGGCCAGCGCCACGAGCGGCAGCAGGTTTTCCAGCGGCAGCGGCACGGTGTGGAACAGTGCGTTCATGGGCGGCGCGTAGAGCACCGCGGCCTGCAGCAGCACCGAGAGCGTGAGGCCGCCGGCCAGCCAGCGGTTGCGCAGCAGGCGCGGGCCCAGCGCGCTGGCCGTGGACGACTGGCAGTTGAGCACGTTGAACCACTGGCACATGGCCAGGATGGTGAAGGTCTCGGTGCCCGCCACGGGCAGCGGCACGCCTTGCGACAGGCGCCAGGCGAACCAGCCGAAGGTGACGGCGGCGATCATGGGCGTCATGAGCGCCACGCGCAGCAGCAGCGTGCGGCCCAGCAGCCGGTCGTCGCGCGGCACGGGGCGGCGGCGCATCTCGTGGCCGTCGGGCGGGTCCATCACCAGGTTCACGGTGACGGTGCCCTCGGTGACGATGTTGATCCACAGGATCTGCACCGCCGCCAGCGGCAGCGGCAGGCCCGACAGCAGCGCCAGCAGCAGCACCAGCACCTCGGCCATGGAGGTGGCGAAGAGGTAGAGGATGACCTTCTTGAGGTTGCCGTAGACCACGCGGCCCTGTTCCACGGCGCCGACGATGGTGGCGAAGTTGTCGTCGGTGATGACGATCTTGGCCGCGCTCTTGGCGACTTCCGTGCCCGTGATGCCCATGGCCACGCCCACGTCTGCGCGTGCCAGGGCCGGCGCGTCGTTGACGCCATCGCCAGTCATGGCCACGGTGTGGCCCTGGGCCTGCAGCGCCTCGACGATGCGCAGCTTCTGGGCCGGCTGCACGCGCGCGAACACCGCGATGCCGGGCAGCTCCTCGCGCAGTTCGGGCTCGCCCATGCGTTCGAGCTCGGGGCCGTCGACGGCGCGGTCGGCGCCCTGTGCGATGCCGAGTTCGCGCGCGATGGCCAGGCCCGTGAGCTTGTGGTCGCCCGTGACCATGATGGGGCGGATGCCCGCAGCGCGGCACTCGGCCACGGCCACCTTCACCTCCTCGCGCGGCGGGTCGATCTGGCCCACCAGGCCCAGCAGGCGCGCGCGCCCGTGCAGGGCGTCGAAGCCGGCGGCGGCATCGAGCGCGTCGTCGTCCACCACGGCGAAGGCCAGCACGCGCAGCGCCTGCGTGGCCATGGTCTCGGCGGCGGCGCGCGCGGCCTGCGCCAGCGCGGCGTCGGCGGCGGGCAGCAGGTGCAGCACGGCCTCGGGCGCGCCCTTGAGGTAGACGCGGCGCGGTGCGTCGGCGCAGCGGTGGCGCGTGGCCATGAGCTTGGTGTCGGAGTCGAAGGGCAGCTCGGCCTCGCGCGGGGCGGCGCTGCGCAGCGCGGCCAGGTCCAGGCCGCCCTTGCGCGCGAGCACCAGCAGCGCGCCTTCGGTCGGGTCGCCCAGCACGCTCCAGGCGCCGCGCTCGCCTTCGGGCGGCACCAAGCCGGCGTCGTTGCACAGCGCGGCGGCCAGCAGCAGGTCACGCACGGCGGGCTCGCTGGCGTCGACGGCGCGGCCGTCCTCCTGCAGCGTGCCGGCCGGGGTGTAGCCGATGCCGTCCACCGCGATGCGTCGGCCACCGGGCAGCCACAGCGCCACGGCCGTCATCTCGTTGCGCGTGAGCGTGCCGGTCTTGTCGCTGCAGATCACGGTGGTGGAGCCCAGGGTCTCCACGGCCGAGAGGCGGCGGATGATGGCGCCGCGCGCGGCCATGCGCTGCATGCCCACGGCCAGCGCGATGGTCATGGCCACGGGCAGGCCCTCGGGCACCATGGACACCATCTGGCTGATGGCCACCATCAGCACCTGGTCCAGCGGCAGCGCGCGCCACAGGCCCAGCAGAACGACCAGCACGAACAGGCCGAGCGCGGCCATCACCAGCGCGCGGCCGAAGCCCTCCAGCCGAAGTTCCAGCGGCGTCTTCGGTTCCTCGGCACCTTCGGTCAGGCCGGCGATGCGGCCGACCTCGGTGTGCACGCCCGTGGCCATCACCACGGCGCGTGCGCGCCCCGCGGTGGCATAGGTGCCGGAATAGACCATGCAGTGCCGGTCGGCCAGGCCCGTGGCCTCGGACACCGGCGTGACGGACTTGCTGACCGGCACCGATTCACCGGTGAGCGCCGCCTCGGCCACCTGCAGCTGCGCCTCCTCGATGAGGCGTGCGTCGGCGGCGATGGCGTCGCCCGCGGCCAGCAGCACGATGTCACCGGGCACCAGCTCGCGTGCTTCGACCACGTCCTCGCGGCTGGCACGCAGCACGCGCACGCGCAGTGCGGACAGGCGGCGCAGGGCGGCCATGGAGCGCTCGGCCCGGCCTTCCTGGAAGCTGCCAATGAGCGCGTTGACCAGCACCACGGCCAGGATGACGGCGGCGTCGCCATGGTGATCGAGCGCCACGGCCAGCACGGCCGCGACGAAGAGGATGTAGATCAGCGGGCTCTTGAACTGGCGCGCGAAGGTGCGCCACAGGGGCTTGGGCGGCGGCTCGGGCAGGGTGTTGGCGCCGTGTTCGGCCAGGCGCTGCCCCACGGTGGCAGCGTCCAGTCCCCGGGCGGGGTCAACCTCCAGACGCTGCAGCACCTCGGCGCCGTCCAGCGCATGCCAGTGGATGGGGGCAGGTTGTGGGTTGCGGGGGGGCTGGGGCACGCGAAATCTCCGGGCAGATGACAGGTCGTTCCCATTATGGAAAGGACATCTTGTGTAGGGATTTGCGAATGCCCGGACTTTTGACGCATGTCAAGCAATCGCCCGGTTCCTCGCCCACAATCGGCGCATGTCCCTGCATCCGGCGCTCCTCTTCCTCGGCGGCCTGGTGATCATCGTGCTCGGGGCCGAGCTGCTGCTGCGCGGCGCCACGCGCCTGGCCACGCTGCTGGGTGTGCCGCCCGTGATCATCGGCCTGACGGTGGTGACCCTGGGCACCACCATGCCGGAGCTAGCCGTGGGCGTGACGGCCGCACGCGACGGGCAGAGCGGGCTGGCGGTGGGCAATATCGCGGGCACCAACGTCTTCAACATCCTCGTCATCCTGGGCCTGAGCGCGCTGGTGCGCCCGCTGCCGTTGCACCTGCTGAGCTTCAAGGTCGACGTGCCCGTGATGATCGGCGCGGCGCTCACGCTCATGGTCATGGCCTGGGACGGCGTGCTCTCGCGTGCCGACGGCCTGCTGCTGCTGATCGCGGCGCTGAGCTACACGCTGTCGCTGGTGCTGCTGAGCCGGCGCGAGACCCCGGCCATGCAGCGCGAGTTCGCCGAGGAGTTCGGCCGGGAGACCATCGCGCCAGAAAAGAGCGACGCGCTGCGCAGCCGCTGGGCCCGCGGCCTGTGGTACCTGGCGCTGCTGGGGGTGGGCATCGCTGTGACGCTGCTGGGCGCGGAGCTGCTGGTCTCGGGGGCGGTGAGCCTGGCGCGGGCTTTCGGCGTCTCGGACGAGATCATCGGCCTGACCATCGTGGCCGTGGGCACCTCGGCGCCCGAGCTGGCCACCACGCTGGTGGCGACGCTCAAGGACGACCGCGACGTGGCCATCGGCAACCTCGTGGGCAGCTGCATCTACAACATCCTCGTCATCCTGGGCGTGTCCAGCCTGGTGGCGCCGGCCGGCCTGTCCGTGGCGCGCGACCTGTTCTGGATCGACCTGCCGCTGGCCGCAGGCGTGGCCATCCTGATGCTGCCGGTATTCCGCACCGGCGACAGCGTCTCGCGGCGCGAGGGCGCCCTGTTCGTGGGCATCTATCTCCTCTACATGGGCGCGCTGCTGGTCTGGCGCACCTGAGCGGATCACTCATTCACTTCGCAGTCGAGGGATGCACGAGCGTGGTGATGGAGCGCACCGCCTGGGCGATGGCGTCGCGCGTGGGGTCGAGCACGATGTCGGCGCCCATGGCCTTGAGCTCGGGTGCCTCGGCCTCGCGCCGGCAGACCACCGCAACCTGTCCGCCGTAGTGCTGCAGCTTGAGCGCGTGCAGCAGGCCGCGGTTGGAGGCCGGGTCGGGCAGGGTGCTGACCACCCAGGCGCTGCCGGCCAGTGGCAGGCTTTCGATGAAGTCGGCTTCCATGGCGTCGCCGAAGCGTACCGGCAGGCCGCGGCGGTGCAGGCTGCGCGTGACCTCGGGGTCGAAGTCCACCCCCAGCACGCCCACGCCGGCTGCGCGCAGGCCGAGCGCCAGGCGTTGGCCGTAGATCCCGAGGCCGACGACCACCACTTCCACGGGCTGATGGCCCGCATCGTCTTGCGCCACGTCCTGCTCGCGGTGGGCGTGGCGGCGCTCGAACCACCCCAGCCAGGGCGCGAGCCGCTCGTACAGCAGGTGCGAGTACAGGATCATGTAGGTGGACAGCGCGATGGTGACCAGGCCCACCAGCGTGGTCAGGCCCAGGGCGTTGGGGCCCACGTGGCCCAGCGTGATGCCCATGGCCACGAAGATGATGGAGAACTCGCTGATCTGTGCCACCGTGAGGCCGGCCAGGAAACCGGTGCGCTTGCGGTAGCCCATGTAACCCATGATGGCCATCACGATCAGCGGGTTGCCGATCAGCACGAACAGCGAGAGCACGGCGGCGGTGCCCAGCTCGCTGCCCAGCGTGGAGAAGTCGAAGCGCGCACCCAGGTCGATGAAGAAGAACAGCAGCAGGAAGTCGCGGATGCCGGTCAGCCGCGCGTTGATGGCGTCGCGGTAGCGCGTGGAGGCGAGCGAGAAGCCGGCCAGGAAGGCGCCGGCCTCCTTGGAAAAGCCTGCCCATTCACCCAGCGCCGCCAGGCCGGTGCCCCAGGCGATGGCGAAGATCAGCAGCAGCTCCTGCGAGCGCGCCATCAGGTCCGCCACGCGCGGCAGCACGTAGCGCATCAGCACCGCCATGGCCACGCCGGCCAGCGCCAGGCGCCACAGCAGCGACAGCGCCACGTCGGCCAGCCCGGCCTCGCCGCCGCCGCCGCCGCGCAGCGCGCTCATGGTCATCATGGCCAGCACCACGGCCAGGTCCTGCACGATCAAAAAGCCCACCGCGATGCGGCCGTGCAGCGAGTCGATCTCGCGCTTGTCGGTCAGCAGCTTGACGATGATGATGGTGCTGGAGAACGTGAGCGCCACCGCCACGTACAGCGCCTCCATCACGCTCTTGTCCATCACGATGAGCAGGAAGAAGCCGAAGACGATGGTGAAGGCTAGCTGCCCCAGGCCGGTGGCCAGCGCCACCGGGCCGATGTGCCGGATGTGCTGCAGGTCGAGCTTGAGGCCGACGACGAACAGCAGCACCGCCACGCCCACCTGCGCCAGCAGCACGATCTGCTCGTGCGCGCTGCTCAGGCCCAGCACGGCCGGGCCGGCCACGATACCGACCACGATGTAGGCGATCAGCGGCGGCTGGCGCAGCCACAGCGCCACGGCGCCGGCGGCGGCGGAGATCAGCAGCAGCAGGGCAAACTCGTTGAAGATCTCGGTCATGGGTGGCAGCCGGGCGGGGAGGTCCGGCGAGTCTAAGCCAGTGCCGGCGCGCCGTCGGCATGCCGCACGCCGGCGTGGGGACATCGCGTCGGTGCGAGGGGCCGCGGCGGACTTGCGGTATCTTCCAAGGCCATGCACCCGGTGACTGCCCATGCCCCATGACGTCAGCCTGATCGCCACCATCGCCGCCGGCTTCGGCCTGGCCATGATCTTCGGCCTGATCGCCAGCAACCTGCGCATGCCGCCGCTGGTGGGTTACCTGCTGGCCGGCGTCATGATCGGCCCGGCCACGCCGGGTTTCGTGGCCGACGTGGGACTGGCCGGGCAGCTGGCCGAGATCGGCGTGATGCTGCTGATGTTCGGCGTCGGCCTGCATTTCTCGCTGCAGGACCTGATGGCGGTGCGCCGCATTGCCGTGCCCGGGGCCGTGGTGCAGATCGCGGTGGCCACGGTGCTGGGCCTGGGAGTGGCCAAGTTCTGGGGCTGGAGCCTGGGCGGCGCGCTCGTGTTCGGCCTGTGCCTCTCGGTCGCCAGCACCGTGGTGCTGCTGCGCGCGCTGGAGACCAAGGGCCTGCTCAAGTCCATCAACGGCCAGATCGCCGTGGGCTGGCTGGTGGTGGAAGACCTGGTGATGGTCATGGTGCTGGTGTTGCTGCCGGCGCTGGCCGGGGTGCTGACGGCCGCGGGCGGCGGTGCCGCATCCACAACGCCGGCCAGCGAGATATGGGAGACCGTGGGCCTGACGCTGGCCAAGGTGACGACTTTCGTCGTGCTCATGCTGGTGGTGGGCCGGCGCGTGCTGCCCAAGGCCCTGTGGTGGGTGGCGCGCACCGGCTCGCGCGAACTGTTCACGCTCGGGGTGGTGGCCGTGGCCCTGGGCGTGGCGTTTGGCGCGGCCAAGCTCTTCGACGTGTCGTTCGCGCTGGGGGCCTTCTTCGCCGGCATGATGATGCGCGAGTCCGAGTTCAGCCACCGCGCGGCCGACGAGTCGCTGCCGCTGCGCGATGCCTTTGCCGTGCTCTTCTTCGTCTCGGTCGGCATGCTGTTCGATCCGGCCGTGATCTGGCAACAGCCCGTCAAGCTGCTGGCGGTGGTGGCCATCATCATGGTCGGCAAGACGCTGGCGGCCATCGGCCTGGTGCTGCTGTTCCGCTACCCGCTCAACACGGCGCTGACGGTGGGCGCGAGCCTGGCGCAGATCGGCGAGTTCTCCTTCATCCTGGCCGGCATGGGCGTGGCCCTGGGCCTGATGCCGGTGGAGGGCCAGAGCCTGGTGCTGGCCGGCGCGCTGATCTCGATCGCCGCCAACGCGGCGCTGTTCACGGCCGTCGAACCCGCGCGGCGCTGGATCCTGGCGCGCTCCGATCGCGCGCGCCGGCTGGAGCAGCGCGACGACCCGCTGGCCGAGCTGCCCATGAGCACCGACCCCAAATTGCTGAGCAACCAGGTCGTGCTGGTGGGCTACGGCCGCGTGGGCCGGCGCATCGCGCAGGCGCTGCGCGCGCAGAACATCCCCTTCGTGGTGGCCGAGCAGAACCGCGAGGCGGTGGACGCGCTGCGTCGCGAAGGCATCCCAGCCGTCAGCGGCGACGCGCAGACACCCGAGGTGCTGATCCAGGCCCACGTGGCGCAGGCGGCCATGCTGGTCATCGCCATTCCCGACACGATGAACGTGCGCAAGATGGTGGAGATCGCCCGCACGCTGAACCCCGGTCTGCAGGTGGTGCTGCGCACGCACAACGAGGAAGAGGCCGAACTGCTGGGCAAGGAAAGCCTGGGCACGGTCTTCCTCGGCGAGCACGAGCTCGCGCGCGGCATGAGCGATCACATCCTGCGGCAGCTGCAGTCGGGCACCGCCGGACGGGCCAGCCATTGAGGCACCACGACAATACACAGCACAGGAGAGCCCCGCCATGTACACGCTCAAACACATGCTTGCCGCCACCGACCTGTCGGAGGCCTCGCTGCCGGCCGTCAAGCGCGGCTTCCTGCTGGCCGAGGCCAGCGGCGCACGCTACACCGTGCTGCACGCGCTCGGCCTGGAGGCCATGGCGCTGCTGCGCGGGGTGCTGGGCGACCAGGCGCCGGCCGTCTCGGCGCGGCTGGTGGAGGAGGCCCGGGCCCGGCTCGACGCGCTGCTGCAGGACCCGGCGCACCACCGCGGCGTGACGGCCACCGGGGTGGTGGATCCGGGGCTCGCCGGTGACGTGGTGCCCGCGCGTGCGCAGGCCGAGGGTGCGGACCTGGTGCTGGTGGGCGCGCACGGCAGCGGCTTTCTGCAGCGCCTGCTGCTGGGCTCCACGGCCTCGCGGCTGCTGCGCAAGAGCCGCTGTCCGGTGCTGGTGGTCAAGCAGGAGCCGCGCGGCAGCTACCAGCGCGCGCTGGTGGCCATGGATTTCTCGCCGGCCTCGCTGGCGTCCATCCGCCTTGCGCGGCAGGTGGCCCCGGGGGCCGACCTGCTGCTGCTGCACGTGTTCGAAGTTCCGTTCGAGGGCAAGCTGCATTTCGCGGGCGTGGACGAACTGACGGTGCAGCAGTTCCGGATTGAGGCGCGCGAGCGCGCCGTGCAGCAGCTGCATGCGCTGGCCGGGCAGGCCGGCCTGGCGCCGACCGACTACACGGGCGTGGTGCTGCACGGCGATGCCGTGCGCGAGCTCGTGCAGCACGAGCAGCGCCACCAGTGCGACCTCATCGTCATGGGCAAGCACGGCACGCACGTGACCGAGGAGCTGCTGCTGGGCAGCGTGACCCAGCGCGTGCTGGCCGAATCGCAGGCGGACGTGCTGGTGGTCGTGGACCCGCAGGCCCCGCCTGCGCGGACCGCCTGAGGCGGCCCGCGCGCGGCGTACCGGCTGGCCGTGGCCGGATCCTCTGGGTAAGATGGCCGGCACAACAACTCCGGGAGCACCAACCATGACCCCCACCCTGCCTCACTGGCGCTTCTTCCGCGCCGGCGGTTTCGACCAGGTCCGTCTCGACACCGCGGCCGAACTGCTGCACATCGGCGAGCTCGACCAGAAGCTCTGGGTGGCGCTGTCCTGCCCGGTCAGGGGCATCGAGTTCGACGCCCGCACGCTGGCCTTCATCGACACCGACGCCGACGCCCAGGTCCGCGCCCCCGAGCTGATCGCCGCCGTGCAGTGGGCCGGCGAGCGCCTGAAGGACCCGGAGGTGCTGGTGCGCAAGCTGCCTGGCGTGCCGCTGGCCGCCATCCGCGACGACGACGCCGAGGGCGCCGCCATCGCGGCCGCCGCGCGCGAGCTGCTGGCCGACCTGGGCAGCCAGGACGACATGGTCACGGCCGAGGCGGCACGCGCCGCCCAGCAGCGCCATGCGCAGCGCGCGCTGGCCGCCTGGGAGGCCGCCGGCACCGCCGCCCGCCCGCTGGGCGAGGCCACGGCCGTGGCCCATGCCGCGCTGGCCGAGGTGGCCGAGAAGGTGGACGACTGGTTCGTGCGCTGCCGCCTGGCCGCCTACGACGAACGTGCGGGCACGGCGCTCAACGCGGCCGATGCGGCGCTGGTGGCGCTGGGCGCGGGCACCCTCAAGACCGACACCGCCGAGGTGGCCGCGCTGCCGATCGCGCGCGTGCAGGCCGGCGCCGCGCTGCCACTGGGCGCCGGGCTGAACCCGGCCTGGGCCGCGCGCATGGCCGCGCTGCGCGACGCCGCCGTCACCCCGTTGCTGGGCGCACGCGACAGCCTCGCCGAGGCCGACTGGCAGGCGCTCAAGGACAAACTTGCGCCCTACGCCAGCTGGCTCGCGGCCAGGCCGGACCCGGCGGCCGAAGGCGATGGCGTGCGCCAGCTCGAGAAGCTGGCGCATTACGTGCGTGACCTGCTGGCGCTGGCCAACAACTTCGTCGCCTTCCGCGATTTCTACACCCGCCAGGGCAAGGCCACCTTCCAGGTCGGCACGCTGTACCTGGACGGGCGCTCGGCCGAGCTCTGCGTGGCCGTGAACGACGCCGCGCGCCATGCCGCGCTGGCCACGCTCTCGCGCATCTGCCTGGTGTATGTGGACTGCGTGCGCGGCGCCGAGAAGCTCAGCATTGCCGCGGCCTTCACCGCGGGCGACTCCGACCAGCTCATGGTGGGGCGCAACGGCGTGTTCTACGATCGCCAGGGCCGTGACTGGGACGCCACCATCACCAAGATCGTGGAGCACCCCATCAGCCTGCGCCAGGCCTTCTGGTCGCCCTACAAGCGGGTGGCGCGTTTCGCCAGCGAACAGCTGCAGAAGATCGCCGCCAACAAGGCCAAGGCCTCGGACGAGAAGCTCACCGCCGCGGTGGTGAACGGCAGCAAGAAGGTGGAGGCGCCGGCCCCGGCCCCGGCGGCGCCGCCGCCCTTCGACGTGGGCAAGTTCGCCGGCATCTTTGCCGCCATCGGCCTGGCCGTCGGGGCCCTGGGCACGGCGCTGGCCACCATGCTGGCCGGCCTGTTCTCGCTGGCCTGGTGGCAGCTGCCGATCGCGATCGCCGGCATCCTGCTGGCGATCTCCGGCCCGGCAGTGGTGCTGGCCTGGTTCAAGCTGCGCAGCCGCAACCTGGGCCCCATCCTGGACGCCAACGGCTGGGCCATCAATGCGCGCGCCAAGATCAACATCCCTTTCGGCACCTCGCTCACCCAGCTCGCGCAGCTGCCGCCCAATGCCGAGCGCGCGCTGACCGATCCCTATGCCGAGAAGAAGAAGCCCTGGGCGCTGTATTTCGGCGTCGTGGCCGTGCTGCTGCTCGCGGCCTTTGCCTGGGTGCTGCGCGACCACCTGAAATAGGCGGTGTAAGTTTTCGCGCCCGTCGTCGACCAATCGTTCAGGCCGGATTGAAACCGGCCCGGGCGGGGCCAGCCGGCCCCGCTCCAACCGGACTTTCTGGAGATGACGATGAACAAGCAATCCCTCGTGAGCCTGGCCGCCGGCGCCACCCTGGCCGCCGCCGCCCTGACCCCCGCCCACGCCGCCAGCGGCAACCCCTTCGAGGCCAGCAAGCTCGACGCCGGCTACCAGGTGGCCCAGGCCGACGGCAAGAAGAAGGACGGCAAGTGCGGCGAGGCCAAGTGCGGTGGCACCAAGGCCGCTGACGACAAGAAGAAGGAAGGCAGCTGCGGCGGCAAGAAGCCCGAGGCCAGCTGCGGCGGCAAGAAGTAAGCCATGGACCGCTCCCGCCTGCCGGCGGGTGCCGGCCTGGGCTGGCGGCGCGAGCTCATCGCGTCGCTGGCCGCCGGCGTGCCCGAGGTCATCGATTTCTTCGAGCTGGCCCCCGAGAACTGGGCCGGCGCGGGCGGCAGCTCGGCGCGCACCCTGCGCGCCTACACCGAACGTCACCCCTTCGTCTGCCACGGCCTGTCGCTCTCGCTGGGCGGCCCGGGCCCGCTGGACGAGGCCTGGCTGCGCCGCATCAAGGCCTTCATGCGCGAGCACGGCATGATGCTCTACACCGAGCACCTGTCCTGGTGTGCCGACGAACGCCAGCTCTACGACCTGCTGCCCATCCCGCAGACCGAAGAGGCCGTGCACTGGACGGCCGCGCGCATCCGCCGCGCGCAGGACATCCTGGAGCTGCGCATCGGCATCGAGAACGCCTCCACCTACGTGGCGCCGCCCGGCGCCGAGCTCAGCGAGGCCGAATTCATCAGCGCCGTGGTGCAGGAGGCCGACTGTCTGCTGCACCTGGACGTGAACAACATCTACGTCAACAGCCGCAACCACGGCTACGACGCCGACCAGTTCCTGCAGGCGCTGCCGCTGGAGCGCACCTGCTACGTGCACGTGGCCGGCCACTACGTCGAGCCTGACGGCCTGATCATCGACACCCATGGCGCGGACGTGATCGACCCGGTGTGGGCGCTGCTGGAAGCCGCCTACGCGCGCATCGGTGGCGCGGTGCCGACCTGCCTGGAGCGCGACTTCAACCTGCCCGCGCTGCCCGTGCTCGCGGCCGAGGTGGCGCAGATCGCCCGCCTGCAGGCCGCCGCGCCGCAGCGGGTGCCGGCACGGCAGGTGGCCTGAGATGCACACCCCTGCGCCCCCCGCCTTCCAGGCTTTCCAGCACGCCATGGCGCGCCATCTGCGCGACCCGCATCACACCCCGCGCCCGGCCGGTGTGCCGGCGCGGCGCATGGCGGTCTACAACGCGCTGCTGTTCAACAACCTCTGCGGCTTCCTCGACAGCTGCTTTCCGGTCTGCCGCCGCCTGCTGGGCGAGGCGCGCTGGCGTCGCCTGAACCGCGCCTTCTACCGGGACTGGCCGCTGCACACGCCGCTGCAGCGCGAGATCCCGCGCGAGTTCACGCGCTACCTGGCCCGCCGCGCCGGACCGCGACTGCCGGCCTGGCTGCCCGAGCTCGCGCACTACGAATGGGCCGAGCTGGCGGTGGACCTCATGGAGGTGACGGTGCCGGCGCACGACCCCCACGGCGACCTGCTGCACGGCACGGTGCTTGTGAACCCGGCCCACATGAACCTGGGCTACCAGTGGCCGGTGCAGCGCATCGGACCCGACTGGCGGCCGCGCCGCCCGCAATCCGTGCAGCTGCTGGTCTGGCGCGACGCAGCCGACGCTGTGCAGTTCATGCAGCTCAACCCGGTGACGGCGCGGCTGCTGGCGCTGCTGGCCGCCGGGCCGCTGACGGGCGAGGCCGCCTGCCGCCAGATCGCGGCCGAGCTGCAGCACCCCGACCCCGAACAACTCCTCGCCCATGGCGCCGTGCTGCTGGAACAGCTGCGGGCCCAGGGCATCCTGCTGGGAACACGGACATGAACGCCCTGATGAAGAACGCCGCTGCCGTGCTGCAACGCACCGACCTGCTGGGCCTGTGGCTTGCACTGCTGAGCCTGCGCCTGCTGCTGGGCTGGGACTACTTCGAGTCCGGGCTGGAGAAGTACCAGGGCGAGAACTGGTTCGGCGAGATCCGGCAGAACTTTCCCTTTCCCTTCCACCTCGTGCCGCCGGCCGTGAGCTGGCAGCTCGCCACCTGGTTCGAGCTGCTGGGCGGCGTGGCCCTGGTGCTGGGGCTGGCCACGCGCTTCTTCTCTGCCTCGCTGATCGTGCTGACCGTGGTGGCCATGCTCAGCGTGCACTGGCCCGCGGCATGGAACACCTGGGCCGAGCTCATGCAGGGCTATGTGTTCACCGACAAGGGCATGGGCAACTTCAAGCTGCCGGTGCTCTTCATCGGCATGTTCCTGCCGCTGGTGTTCATGGGACCGGGCCGCCTGTCGCTGGACCACCTGCTGCGCCGGCGCTGGCTGGGGCGCTGAGCCGGCCGCCGGGCCGGACACAGGGCGGCTTCGGCCGCCCCGGGTTCATTCCGGCTTCTGGTCCTCGCCGCGGCTGGGATGGCCGCGCAGGGCGGCGCGCAGGAACTCCATCTGCTTCTCGAAATTGCGGCAGCCCTTGCACATGACCAGGTGCATGCGCAGCGGCAGCCGTTCGCCCAGCGTGAGTTCGCGGTCCTGCGCCTCGGACAGCAGGTGGGTGACTTGCTTGCAGTTCAGCATGTGGCTTCTCCCGGGGCGAACCAGCCGCTTTCCAGGCAGCGGCGCAGCGCATTGCGCGCGCGGTGCAGGATGACGTTGCAGTTGTTCGCCGTGATGCCGAGCGCCTGGCAGACCTCGGGCGTTTCGAAATCGAGGAACTCGCGCATCATGAAGACGCGCGCGGTGGCCTCGGGCAGGTGGTTGAGGCAGGCGTCGAAGACGTTCCAGAAATGCTGCTGGCGCAGCGCGGCTTCGGGGCTGCCCCAGTCGCGCGGGCGCGCGGCCGGCGTCCAGTGCGCATTGGCCCGGAACAGGGTCTCGAAGGTCTGGTCCAGGCTCTCGTCCTCGGCGGCCAGCGCCGAGACGTTGGTGCTGCGCGCCTGCTGGCGGATGATGTCCACGATCTTGTGCTTGAGGATGCCGAAGACCCAGGTCTTGGCTTCGGCGCGGCCAGCGAACTGCTTCGCATTGGCCAGCGCGGCGAGCAGCGCCTCCTGCACGGCGTCCTCGGCGGCGGCGGCGTCGCGCAGCTGCAGGCGGGCAAAGCGCAACAGGTCGGGGCGGATGGCGGCGAGGTGTTCGTGGGTGATCGCCGGGGCGCTCACGCGGGCAGTGTCCATGGGCTGATCAGTCGTCGCGCCCCCGCGATTTCTTACACGCCGCGTGCGCGGTCGGCGTGGAACTGCACGGCCCAGGCGGCGAAGCTGCCCGCGTCGAGCGCGGCGCGCACCTCGCGCATGAGGTTCAGGTAATAGTGCAGGTTGTGCACCGTGGTCAGCATGGGGCCCAGCATCTCGCCGCAGCGGTCCAGGTGGTGCAGGTAGGCGCGGGAAAAGCCCTCGCGCCCGCCCTGGGCCCAGGGCACGCCGGAATTGCCGGCGCAGGCGTAGCAGCTGCAGGTCTCGTCCAGCGGGCGCGCGTCGCTCTTGTGGCGCGCGTTGCGGATCTTGAGGTCGCCAAAGCGCGTGAACAGGTGGCCGTTGCGCGCATTGCGCGTGGGCATCACGCAGTCGAACATGTCGATGCCGTGTTGCACGCCGTAGACCAGGTCTTCGGGCGTGCCCACGCCCATCAGGTAGTGCGGCTTGTGCGCCGGCAGCTTGGGGCCCACGTGGCGGATCAGGCGCTGCATGTCCTCCTTGGGCTCGCCCACGCTCACGCCGCCCACCGCGATGCCGGGGAAGTCCAGCTCCTCCAGCCCGGCCAGCGATTCGTCGCGCAGGTTTTCGTACATGCCACCCTGCACGATGCCGAACAGCGCATTCGGGTTCTGCAGGCGCTCGAACTCGTCCTTGCAGCGCCTGGCCCAGCGCATGCTGAGTTCCATGGAGACCCGCGCCTCGCGCTCGGTGGTCAGCTGGCCCTTGGTCTTGGGGTCCAGCGAGACATAGGGCGTGCACTCGTCGAACTGCATGACGATGTCCGAGTTCAGCACGGTCTGGATCTGCATGGACCCTTCGGGCGTGAGGAAGAGCTTGTCGCCGTTGACCGGCGACGAGAACTTCACGCCTTCCTCGCTGATCTTGCGCATCTCGCCCAGGCTCCAGACCTGGAAGCCGCCGGAGTCGGTGAGGATGGGCTTGCCCCAGTTCTCGAAGCGGTGCAGGCCACCGAAGGCCTTCATCACGTCCAGGCCCGGGCGCATCCACAGGTGGAAGGTGTTGCCCAGGATGATCTGCGCGCCCATGTCTTCCAGGCTGCGCGGCATCACGCCCTTGACCGTGCCGTAGGTGCCCACGGGCATGAAGACGGGCGTCTCGACCACGCCGTGGTTGAGCGTGAGGCGGCCGCGGCGCGCCAGGCCTTCGGTCTTGAGGAGTTCGAATTTCAGCATGGTGAGGCGCTGATTCTAGGCGGCGTGCCCCGGGCGGCACGGTTTTGCGGGGTTATCCGCCGCCGCCAGGGTGGGCGCGGGCCATCTGGCCGAAAATCCAGCCCTTGCGCAGCGATATTGCGCGCCGTTATCTGATCTGGAGAACACCACAATGAACCGCGTTGAGCGCCACGCCAGTTTCGGCGGCCGGCAGGAAGTCTGGAAACACGCGTCCGCCACCCTGAGCTGTGACATGAAATTCGGCGTCTACCTGCCGCCCGCCGCCATGGCCGGCGAGCGCTGCCCCGTGCTCTACTGGCTGGCCGGCCTGACCTGCAACGAGCAGACCTTCATCACCAAGGCCGGCGCGCAGGAACACGCGGCACGTCATGGCTTCATCCTCGTCGCCCCCGACACCAGCCCGCGCGGCCCCGGCGTGCCCAATGAAGACAGCTACGACCTGGGCGAAGGCGCGGGCTTCTATGTGAACGCCACGCAGGCCCCCTGGGCCCAGCACTACCGCATGGCGGACTACGTGGCGCAGGAACTGCCCGCGCTGATCGAGCAACACTTCCCCGCCACCGACGCACGCGGCATCTTCGGCCACAGCATGGGCGGCCATGGCGCGCTGGTTACCGCGCTGCGCAACCCCGGCCGTTACCGCAGTGTCTCGGCCTTTGCCCCCGTGGTCGCGCCCAGCCAGGTGCCCTGGGGCCAGAAGGCCTTTAGCGCCTATCTGGGTGCGGACGCTTCAGCGTGGAAGGAATGGGATGCGGTGGAACTGGTGGCCATGGCCAGCGAACGCCTGCCCTTGCTGGTGGACCAGGGCGAGACCGATGAGTTTCTGCGCAAGCAGCTGCGGCCTGAGTTGCTGGAGGAGGCTTGTTCCGCCGCCGGGCATCCGCTGACGCTGCGGCGTCATGCGGGCTATGACCACAGCTATTACTTCATTGCGAGCTTCATGGCGGATCACTTTGCGCATCATGCGCGGGCCCTATTGGCGAGATAGGTGGTTTAGTCCACTTTCGACCCGTTGCAGTCCTACGTAATGTCTGCTTTTTTATGACTTGAGAATTTGAACGAGTACTTGGCTCCAAAGGAGCCAAGCTGGAGCATCAACTCGCGCTACCACCTTAGGTCATATCCAGATGGCACAAGTACACCATCTTCGGCCTTAATGCTAGGAGTTGCGCGAAAGTAGCACATTGGAACCAGGGAGCCTGCTGCTTGCGGCCTGAATACCGCGAACGTCGGACCGCGAAGATTGCTCATCGATTCCGAAACGATGTACGTGACTCCCTTGTACACACCGACCTTGAGATGCGAAACTCCGTCTCGAAACATGGTTGGATCAACGTCAACCAATCGCGACGAAAGTTTGGTTTCCGGACTCCTCATAGCAGAGTTGGCGATGCTGGGAGCTATCGGCGCGACACCCGGGCGCATTTCGCGAGTCAATTCCTTCAGCAAGTTTTGGGTAGCATCAAAATTAACGCCTTGGCCAAGTCGCTCGGCTAGCTTCGTTTCTTCGCCCGGTGCAACCCAAACGTAGAACATAAACCCAGGGCTAGGAAATTCCAACCAGATTTGATAAGCAACAGACGGAGATCCAGTGTTAAGCAAATCCAATTTCGCCTCATATACGTTGTCCGAATACCTCGACCAAATGATTTCTTCGAATCCTCGTGGAAATTGAATGCTGAACTGATCGACGTTATTCTCTTCGTCACGCTTCAGGCTCATATTTTCTTTATTGAGCACGAGGAAGCAGACTTCTTTTGCAACCTCTGATTGTTCAAGCTGAATTATTCTTTCCCTCTCTGCGGCTTCCTGCAACCTATCTGTCTGGGCCGCGATTACAAACAAGAGCCAATCCCTAGGCGTTTGCCACTGATTAGGCTTTAGTTTTTGCTTCTCATATTCGTCGGATACGCTGACTAGCCACCGGCGCTGATTCTTGACGATCTCGGACTTCCATTCGTTTTGGTTGGTCGCGAGCGCTGCCCGATATGCAGCAGCCAATTTCTCGTCCGCATCGCTAAGTTTTTCATCGGCACAAATGGCCACTTCAACCAGCTTTCTTGCCTTGCCGCAATCGAAACTCGCTGCGTGGCTGGAAATGGAGACTATCAACGCCATCATTCCAGCCAGCTTCAAAATCTTGTTCATTGGGTCCTCCCTGGTGGATCGACTGTAGCCTAAGCATTGGCCTGCATCCCAATACAGCGTCTATGTCCGCTAACGGGAAGCATGTTCGTCGTCCGCTCCTGGCCGGGTGTCGCCTGTCCTGGTTACGTTTCAATCGGTCAGCGCCCCAACGTCTGCTCTCAATTCACCCGCCGGCGGAACACGACCCACTGCGGTCGTTCGGTTGCGCTACCAGCGGACCTCCACCTTCTGTGTTGCCCGGCACCTTGTGGCGGGAAGGGCTGGCTCATAAGGATATGAGGGCACATGTGGCGTGCCGCAATGCGTCCCATTGCCCGAATGATTGCGAGTCGCGGTGAACTGAGTAGAGTTGGGTATGCCCACACACATCGAGCACCACTTCGTCCCACGCTTCTTGCTGGAGCAGTGGCACACACCGCCCGACGACAAACTAACCACCTTTCGGTGGGCAAATAGCCAACTGGTCACACATAGATACAAGGCTAAATCCGTGGCCAAGGAACGGCACCTGTATTCGATGGAAAGGTCGCATCAACAGCCCAATGTGAAGGTCGAGAAGGACTTCTGGGGGCCACATATTGATGAACCAGCCGCAGCGGTGCACGCCAAAATGCTGAGAAGTGGCGTCAGCTACTTGAGTGTGGACGACAAAAAGGCGTGGTCCCCATTCCTCATTTCTCTGATGTTGCGTGGGCCAGCCATGATTCAACACATCCGCAAGCGCGGACGAGAGATCCTGTCTGCGGGACTCGACGAAGACCCCGATGCGTTTCTTGACACCCGAGGGAATGACCCGGAAGCAACCCTTCGTGAGTGGGTCGAGAAACACATCCCAGATGTACTTGACGATCTGGGCGTGATGGCGTTGCCAGAGCTGGCATTTTCTGAGCGATTGAACCTCGCACTGTTGAATGTGACTTGGGGAATACGGTCGGTACATAAAGCAAAGTTCGATCTACTGATTTCCGACAGGCCATTTATCGTTGGAGGCAGCTTTGCTGCATCATTCCTGGTTGCACTGCCAATATCCCCGACAAAAATATTCTTCGCCTTCAACAACGACGAGACTTTTGAGAATCTACGACGGCTAGACCACAACATGTTTGTGCGCTCCGCAAACCTTAGTACAGTTTCCGCGGCGGAGCGATATGTGTATGCTACGAACGATCGGCAGGAATCATTCGTCAGTAAGTTCCTCCGGCTTCCTGATCCGCAGTAAAAGGCTCGGCATGTAGGAGCATGCATCCCAAAAATGAGGGATCCATGTCCGACTTCGCGGAAGACTTTTTAGTGACAGCTAGTGGCCGACAGCTGCCGGCTGCTTAGATGCGAGCGTGACGGACGCGCTCCAGCAGCATCGCATCCCCGTAACTGAAAAACCGATACCGCTGCGCGATCGCATGCCGGTACAGCCCCATGATGTGCTCGTAGCCCGCAAAGGCGCTGACGAGCATCATGAGCGTGGACTTCGGCAAATGGAAGTTGGTCACCAGCAGGTCGGCCACCTGGAACTCGAAGCCCGGGGTGATGAAGATTTCCGTGTCGCCACTCGCCTGCCCAGTCTTCGCCCAGGATTCGAGGGTGCGGATGGTGGTAGTGCCGACGGCGACGATGCGGCCGCCTCTTGCTTTCGTATCTGCGATGGCCTGCTGCGTGGCGGCGGGCACCTCGTACCACTCGCGGTGCATGCGGTGCTCGGCCAGGTTCTCGGTCTTCACGGGCGAGAAGGTGCCCGCGCCCACGTGCAGGGTGACGTTGGCGCGTTGCACGCCGCGGGCTTCCAGTGCGGCCAGCACGCCTTCGTCGAAGTGCAGGGCCGCGGTGGGCGCGGCGGCGGCGCCGGGTTTGGCGGCGAAGACGGTCTGGTAACGCGCCACGTCTTCGGCGCTGTCGCCGTGTTCAATATACGGCGGCAGGGGCACGTGGCCGTGCTGTTCCATCAGCGCGTGCGGCTCCTCGCTGAAGCGCAGGCGGAACAGCTGCCCGTCTTCATCGGGCCAGCGGCCCAGCAATTCCGCCGTGTAGCCGCCCGTCATCAGCAGCACCGTGCCCACGGCCGGCTTCTTGCTGACCTTCATGTGCGCCACCACCTCGTGGCCGGGCAGCACGCGTTCCACCAGCAGTTCGAGCTTGCCACCGCTCGGTTTCTCTCCAAAGAGACGGGCCTTCACCACCTGCGTGTCGTTGAAGACCAGCAGGTCGCCGGGGTGCAGCAGATCGGGCAGTTCGCGGAAGATGCGGTCCACCGGCTGCGCGCCGCGGCCGTCGAGCAGGCGCGAGGCGCTGCGTTCGGCCATGGGGTGCTGGGCGATGAGCTCGGGCGGGAGCGCGAAGTCGAAGTCGCTGAGGGTATGGGCGCGCGCGGCGCCGGGGGCGGTAGGCATGGTCTTGAGGGCCGGACGGACCCGTTCCAAGTAGGACAGGCCGCTATTTTCCCAGAACTTCGCTCGTGTCCGTGTCCTCGAAGTCGGGCTCGGCCTCGGTGGAGTTGATCAGGCCGCCGGCCAGGCGCTCGAACAGGGCCGCCGGGTCCAGCAGCTGGATGAGCAGCTGGCCGCCGTTGGCCTTGATGAAGTGGCTCACGAGCCGGTGCCCCGTGCCGAAGGGCGAGGGCATGAGCTGGGCGGCGGCGAATTCGGGCACGGCGTGCAGTGCGTCGATCAGCAGGCCCACGGTGTGCATGCCGTGGCGCACGATGACGATCTGGCTGTTGCCGTCCTGCACGCTGGGGCGGCCCAGCAGCAGGTGGCCGAGATCGAACACCCAGACGAAGTGGCGGATCTGGCTGTTGTCCTGCGGGGCCAGCATGCCCACGCGGCCCTGCGGCCCGCCGGGAATGCGTGCCGAGAGGGCGCTCACGGGCAGGGCTTCCAGCACCTGCGCCGCGGGCAGGGCCAGCAGGTTGCCGCCGCTCTGGAAGGTGGCGTAGGTCTGGCGGGCCTGGCCGTCGCCGGCAAAGCTGCCGTCCTCGATGGCCAGGCTGCCGGCGGGCTGGAGCTTGCGGTCTGCCTGCACCGCGCCCAGGGGCAGGAAGACGACGGCGAGCACGTCTTCCTCGTAGCCGTCGCTGACCTTGAACTCGCGATAACCCTGGGAGGCCGCGCAGCCCATGATGGCGTACTGCCCCTCGTGCTCCACCACGCGCGAGACGCTGCGCCCGCGCGGCAGCTGGCGCAGCGCCGGCTCCAGCGCCAGGGTGCTGGACACGGGGTGTGCGCCAGCGGTGCTGGAGATGACGCGGCCTTCGCGGTCCACGAAATACGCGGAGATGCCGCTGTCCTGGCTGACGCTGCCTTGCAGCATGGCCTGGAATTCGCGCGCGGCGTCGAAGACGATGCCGATGCCGCCCACCACCGCCCTGTCGTTGTGCGGGTCGCGCACGGCGGCGTGGTAGACGTAGGTGGGGCGCCCGCCGTAGAAGGCGCTGGGCTCGAAATCGCTCACGTGGTAGGCCTGGTCGTCGGCCAGGGCGCGCACGCGCTCCAGCGTGGCCGCGTCCACGCTGGCCGGCCCGGGCTCGCCGCCGCGGCAGGAGCGCGCAATGACACGGCCGTTGCGGTCGTAGACGAAGAGCTGGGTGTAGACCGTATAGAGGCTGTGGATGTAGGCCAGGATTTCCTGCAGGCGGCGCGCCTCGGTCGCGGGCACTTCGGGCGCGGCCAGGCTGGCGCGCAGCTCGGGCGTCAGCGCCCACCATCGGCAGTCGTCGGCGCGCTCATACAGGTTGCGGTCCAGCAGGTCCACCAGCAGCTGGGCCATGAACTCGGTGTTGCGCTGCTTGGATTCGAGCACCGTTTCATACAGGTCGCGGATGGACTGGGAGAACAGGGCGTTGCTGCGCGAGCCGGTTTCGCTGATCTGGTCGAGGATGGTCTTGAGCTTGACGCGTTCGCCGCTCTGGTCGGCCGTGATGACCTGGCCGTTCCAGACCACACGGCGGATGGTTTCGGTGGCGGTCATCACCTCGTACAGCGGCGGGCTGAAGCTGCGCGCATGCGCGAGCAGGCCGCTGGCCACGGCCGGGTCCAGGGTGGCGAGGGTCTGGCGGGTGTCGCCCGAGAAGGCGAGGTCCACGGGCGTCATCACCTGGCCGAGCCAGCCCTCGGGGCCCATGTAGCCCTGGTAGCCCTCGGCGCGCGTGGTGCGCACGAGGTATTCGCGGCCCTCGTGGATCATGAGCCGGGGCCGGCCCTCGGGGTTGACGGGCACGGTGGTGCCGGGGGCGATCCAGCGTTCGTCGGCGCTGGCGATGACGCAGTGGTTCTCGTCGAGCAGCAGCATGTTGGCGCGGCCTTCGGGGTCGCGGTGCGAGCGGAAGATGCCCGCCATCTCGGCCTCGAAGTCGAAGCACAGGCACAGCAGGCCCACCACGGCGCCGGTCTCGGGGTGGTGCATGCGGCGCGAATAGACCAGCGCCTGCGTGCGGCCGGGCCGCAGGTCGGTGGCGCGGAAGGTCTCCACGAAGCCGTCGCTGGCCAGGGTCTGGGCGATCAGCGGGTCCGTGCTGCCCTCGACCGGGGAGTCTGCGTCGAGCTGCACCAGGACGTTGCCCCGGGTGTCGATCAGCATGATCTCGTTGTAGACCGTGTACTTGTGGCGGTAGGCCAGCAGGCGCGAGCGGATGGCGCCAGTGTCGTCGCTCAGGCCGGCCACAAAGGTGCAGAGTTCGCGGTCGGTGGCGAGAAAACCCACGTCGGCGGTGCGTTCGTAGAGATTTCGCACCACGATGTCGATCACGTACTGCGCCTTGGTGCCGATGGCGGCCAGCACGTTGGCAACCTTTTCGCCGACCAGGCTGTCGACCAGCTCCTGCTCCAGCCGGCTGAAGCCGTCGCGCGTCGCGGCCATGATGGGCAGGATGCTCTGGGCCTCCTGGGGGCAGTTCATCTTGGCGGAGGATTCGATCATGCGCCACATCTGGTTGAGTTCGCGCAGCGATTGCTCGCAGCGGATCACGTCGCGCATATAGGGAAGGTAGGTGTCGGTCTGCAGGCGGGGGGAGGGGGCGGGCATGAACTGGGAATCCAACGGTGTTTGCAATGAAAAGACCCGAGCAAGAGCCGTGCCCGCTCATGGCCGGGCGGCCGGCTTGGGCCACAATCGGCGCATGCCGCCACGTTCCCCGACCGTACGCGCGAACAAAGTAGCGCAGGAGCCTCCGCCTGGCGGGGGCGGGGCCGCGGCTTCGAAGACACCCGCCAAGAGTGCGCCGCAGAAGGCCCTGGAAAAGCTCAACCTGCGGCGCGACATCGACCTGGCCCTGCACCTGCCGCTGCGCTACGAGGACGAGACCCGCATCACCAGGCTGGCCGAGGCGCGCGAGGGTGAGACGGTGCAGATCGAGGGCGAGGTCACGGCGCAGGAGGTGGCCTACCGTCCGCGCCGCCAGCTGCTGGTGACGGTGCACGACGGCACGGACAGCTGCGTGCTGCGCTTCTTCAATTTCTATCCCTCGCAGCAGAAGGCGCTGGCGGTGGGCACGAAGATCCGTGCGCGCGGCGAGCTGCGCGGCGGCTTCCTGGGCTGGACCATGCTGCACCCGCACACCCGGGCCGCCGGCGGCGAGCTGCCCACGGCGCTCACGCCGGTCTACCCCACGGTGGCGGCCCTGCCGCAGCCCTATCTGCGCAAGGCGGTGCTGGGCGGGCTGGCGCGCGCCGACCTCAGCGAGACCCTGCCGCCCGAAGTGGCGGCCAGCCTGAAGCTGCGGCCGCTGTGGGACCTGCGCCAGGCCCTGACTTTTCTGCACCATCCGACGCCCGACGTCTCGCTCATGCAGCTGGAGGACCACACGCACCCGGCCTGGCAGCGTCTGAAGGCCGAGGAGCTGCTGGCGCAGCAACTCTCGCAGCTGCAGGCGCGGCGCGAACGCGAGCACCTGCGCGCGCCGGTCTTGCATCCGGGCGGTGCGGGTTCGCTGCACGAGCGCCTGCTGGCCGCGCTGCCCTTCCAGCTGACCGCGGCGCAGCGCCGGGTGGGCGAGGAGATCGCGCGCGACCTGGCGCAGCACAAGCCCATGCACCGCCTGCTGCAGGGCGATGTGGGCTCGGGCAAGACGGTGGTGGCCGCGCTGGCCGCCACGCTGTGCATCGACGCCGGCTGGCAGTGCGCGCTGATGGCGCCCACCGAGATCCTGGCCGAGCAGCATTTCCGCAAGCTGGTGGGCTGGCTGGAGCCGCTGGGCGTGCGCGTGGCCTGGCTCACGGGCAGCCAGAAGAAGAAGGAACGCAGCGAGATGCTGGGGCTGATCGAGCGCGGCGAGGCCGGCCTGGTGGTGGGCACGCACGCGGTGATCCAGGAGCAGGTGCAGTTCCAGAACCTGGCGCTGGCCATCATCGACGAGCAGCACCGCTTCGGGGTTGCCCAGCGGCTGGCCCTGCGCTCGAAGTCGCAGGAGCCTGAGCACCCCTCCCCCGGCGGGGGGAGGGATGGGGAGGGGGCGAGCAACAACAGAACGAGAGGGGAGGTGAGCGCGCAGCGCGAGCCTCACCTTCTCATGATGACGGCCACGCCGATCCCGCGCACGCTGGCCATGAGCTATTACGCGGACCTGGATGTCTCCACCCTCGACGAGCTGCCGCCAGGGCGCAGCCCCATCGTGACCAAGGTGGTCTCGGAGCAGCGCCGGCCCGAGGTGATCGAGCGCATCCGCGGCCAGCTGGAGGCCGGAAGGCAGGTCTACTGGGTCTGCCCGCTGATCGAAGAGAGCGAGGCGCTGGACCTCACGAACGCCACGGAAACGCACGCCGAACTGAGCGCGGCCCTGCCCGGTGTCCTCGTGGGTCTGCTGCACTCGCGCATGCCGGTGGCCGAGAAGAAGGCGGTGATGTCGCTCTTCACGGGCGGGCAGATGGGGGTGCTGGTCAGCACGACGGTGATCGAGGTGGGGGTGGACGTGCCCAATGCCTCGCTGATGGTGATCGAGCATGCCGAGCGCTTCGGCCTGAGCCAGCTGCACCAGCTGCGCGGGCGGGTGGGGCGCGGCGCGGCGGCCTCGGCCTGCGTGCTGCTGTATTCCACCGGCGATGCGCCGCGCCTGGGTGAGACGGCCCGCGAGCGCCTCAAGGCCATGGCCGAGACCAGCGACGGCTTCGAGATCGCGCGGCGCGACCTCGAGATCCGCGGCCCGGGCGAGTTCCTCGGGGCGCGCCAGTCGGGCGCGGCCCTGCTGCGCTTTGCCGACCTGGAGGCCGACAGCGCCCTGCTGGCCTGGGCGCGCGCGGCGGCGCCGCTGATGCTGGACCGCCATCCCGCGCTGGCCGAGCGGCATGTGGCGCGCTGGCTGGGCAGCCGCACCGACTACCTCAAGGCCTGAGCGGCGACGCCGGCCGGTTCCAAATCTGTAGCGGCAGCTCCACACGGGGCATGGCATTTCGGCCCGCCTGCCTTAGACTCGGGCCATCCCAGGAACCTGCCCGATGGCCACCGCCCCCGCGAACCCGCTTGCTGCCGGCGAGACTGCCGAGCTCTACCGTGCCGCCATCGGCCCGCGCGGGCAGGACTATTACCTGCGCCAGTTCACGCGCTTCGATGCCAATGGCAAGACCGGCGCCAGCTGGCACTGGCCGGCCTACTGGGCCACCTTCAACTGGCTGCTCTACCGCCGCATGGGGGGCTGGGCCCTGGGCTATGCGGGCGCCGTGCTGGGGCTGGCCTTCCTGGTCTTCGGCGTCGGCAAGCTGCTGTTCAACTACTCGGATGCCGGCGCGCTGCTGCTGTTCCTGCTGATGCTGACCGGCGCCTTCGTCTGGCCCGGCCTGTACGCCAACGCCTGGTACTACACCCACATCAACGAGAAGATCTCGGCCGTGCTGCGTGCAAGCCCCGACGTGGAGGCGGCGCGCCGCGAGCTGGCCCGGCAGGCCCCCGACGCGCGGCGCGCGCTGGTGCTGGCGCTGGCCAACGCCGTGCTGCTGGCCCTGGCCGCCGGTGTGGCGCAGCTCATGCTGGGCACGGACAGCGCGGAGTCATCCCTCACGCCGCTGCGCGACGCGCGCCCGCTGGTCGGCACGCAGCAGACCCCGATCCGCCCGGTGACGCCACCGCCGGCTCCGGCGCGTGCCACGCCCCCGGCCCCCGCGCCGGCTCCTGCGCCGGCCTCCGCGCCGACTCCTGCGCCTGCGCAGGTCGTACCGCCGGCACCGCAACCCGCGCTGCCGGAACCGCCGCCCGCCGCGCCGGCGGCCGTGGCCACCGCGCCGGCGGCCGTGGCCAC